>Ga0193752_1002957_pt1 | contig 12137 bp, 9 predicted proteins | sample H1c1metaG_FD_144924 | JGI IMG/M metagenome (GOLD analysis project Ga0193752, IMG submission 144924) | Soil microbial communities from a riparian zone of the East river system, Colorado, United States - H1c1 | ecosystem: Environmental > Terrestrial > Soil > Riparian zone | place: USA: East River... | reverse complement strand
AGGTTTTTGTCGTTGACATTTATGATGCATCCACAAAAACCTGGTCAGTTGGGCAGCTCAGCGAAGGAAGGTATCTGCTTACTGCTGCCGTAATCGACAAGAAGATATTTTTTGCCGGAGGAAAGGGTGGCATGCATCCGTCAAAGACAGTCGACATCTATGATGTAGACAAGAAGACATGGTCAGTGGCGAAACTCAGCCAGGCAAGATATGCGCTGGCTTCTGCCGCAGCGGGCAGAAAACTAATGATAGGAGGTGGAAACTCCGGCGGTTTTTTTGATGACTCCAAAAATCTAGATGTGTTTGAGCTTTTAAGACAATAACGTAGTTGAACATTAAATAACTAAAATGACACTTGTAAAGAATCCTATTCATCGATATAAGACGTTATGGCTTTTGTCGACAATTATTATATTACTTAATAGTTGCGTCAAAAAGGTTGATAATGTTGATGGAGCAGCAACCGTCGTTAACAATGGTATACTTCCAGGCATCCCCCCTAGACCCGACAAAACATTCCTAAGAAAAATTGGCGAGACTTTTTTGGACATACCCCGACAGGGATTTGCATGTGCTGCCGCAGGGAACAAAGTACTTTTTGCAGGAGGGATGAATTATGGATTGAATTCAGAGGTTTTTTATTCGACAGTTGAAGCATTTGATGCCATTTCACTGCAGCGCTCGATGCACCATTTGAGTCAGGCAAGATACCGACTGGCTGGTGCTGGAGCCGGAAACAAAATTGTTTTTGCAGGTGGCAGAGCCGGTACCGGTACGTCTTTGGAAGCTTCCAATGTTGTAGACATTTATAATGTTGAAACCAATACGTGGTCGACGGCTCATCTCAGCGAGGCCAGACATGGCCTGGCCGCTGTAGGCTTAGGGTCGAAAATTCTTTTTGCAGGAGGGATAAATTCTAATGGCGATTATTCGAGCAGGGTAGATATTTATGATGTAAATACCAATGCGTGGACCACTGCAAACCTCACAGCAAGAGTAACGTTGGCGGGCGCAGGCACCGGTAATAAAATTGCGTTTGCCGGAGAACCGTTGGGAGGCGTCAATAATTCAGTTGACATTTATGATATGACTACTAACAACTGGTCTAAAACTGGACTAAGCGAAGTAAGAAACAGTATTACTGCTGTTGCGGTAGGCAATCAAATATTTTTTGTAAATGGAGTTATTCCGGGTGTGGGCCCTTCCTCAACTACCGATATCTATAATACCGATTTGGGCACTTGGTCAACGAAACAATTTGGTTTAAGGCCGTATGGCATGGGCGCCGGTGCTGTCGGGACCAAAATTGTTTTTGCGGGAGGCAGGTCTTCGCAGAATGTTTATTCTGCAAGGATCGATATCCATGATATCGAAACCGGTATCTGCACGAATCTCTTTCTCACAGAACCACAGTATGGGCCGGCCATGGCCACTGCCGCTGGCAGGATGTTTATTGGAGGCGGATTTCGGGATAATATTCGATTCGCCAAGCTAGAAATATTTGCATTAGCGAGACAGCCCTTATGACGATGAGCGTCGTCGTTTAAAAACCGCCGAAAATGTTTTGCGCATTTGCAGTCGTGATGCGCGCCACCTCGGTCACACTCGCTTTTTTGATCATTGCTGTTTTTCGGCTACAAACCTGATATATGACCGCTCATTTCGCTTACCGCGAAAAGGGACCGGGCTGAGATACGGCGCATCGGTTTCGAGCACGACGTGTTCGAGATCTACCTCCGCAATTACCTCGGCTAAACCGGCTTTCTTGTAATTCACCACTCCGCCAATGCCCAACTTTGGCCCGCAATCGACCACTTCTATGGCGTCAGCCAGGGTGCCGGTGAAACAGTGGAAGATGCCAAATAAGCCAATACCCCGCCCGGGAGCCAGGCATGTCGAGGGTGTGGCGCATGGCCTCACCGGAGTGGATCACAATGGGCAGGCCCGGGATTACTAAAAAAATTAGTATTTTTGTGGGCGGACTAAATACCACCAACTAAATACCAACAGATGTATTTTACTGCAGATCTTCATATTCACTCGCATTATGCAGCAGCAACCAGTAAATTCCTTAACCTCGAAACTTTGTACCAATGGGCAATGATCAAAGGTGTTCATGTGATTGGGACGGGAGATTTTACCCACCCTGCCTGGTTCGGCGAACTGAAAGAGAAACTTCTGCCAGACGGGAATGGCTTTTTCATATTGAAAGATCCTCCAAAGGATTTGCCGTATCAAATTACAGATCACGGAGATCATGTGAGATTCTGCCTTAGCACTGAGATCAACTGCGAAACTTTTGAGCATGGAAAATCCAGACGTGTACATAATCTGGTATATGCACCGGATTTTGAAACTGCAGCGAATATCAGCGGAAGACTTTCAAAAATCTGTGATCTTACCAAAGATGGGAGACCGACTGTTCAGCTTTCTTCCAAAGACCTGCTTGAGATTACACTGGAATCATCACCTCATGCTTATTTCATTCCCGCACATATCTGGACTCCGTGGTTTTCTCTCCTCGGGTCGGCATATGGGTACGATAGTGTGGAACAATGCTTCGGCGCGCTTACCCCGTATATCTTCGCACTGGAAACAAGTCTTTCAGCAGATCCGGTGATGTGTAATAAATTATCCGGGCTCGACAGATTCACTTTTATGTCTAACTCCGATGCCCATTCAATGGCAAACGTAGGCAGAGAAATAAACCGGTTCGATACGGCCATGGATTATTACAGTATGTTCGAAGCTGTCAGGTATAAAAAAGGTTTTCTGGGCACTTATGAATTTATTCCATCACTTGGTAAATATTATTATGATGGTCACAGGAATTGTAAAGTGTCACTGAGTCCGGAACGAAGTAGTGAGATAAACCATGTGTGCCCCGCTTGTGGTAAAGGGATTACAATAGGCACACTTGGAAGATCTGAAACACTGGCGGACCGCAAAGAGCCAGGAACAACACAGGCTTTTGAATATATCATGCCCCTTTCTGAAATATTATCCGGCATTCATGGCGTGTCTAAAACCAGTAAAAAGATTGACCATGAATTTTCTAAGATCATTTCTTCTCTGGGGAATGAATTGGAGGTATTGCATCAGATCCCAATAGAAGACATCCGGAAAATAGATCACATCCTGGCTTTAGCTGTTTCAAGATTGAGAAACAGGCAGTTCCATGTAGTGCCCGGGTATGACGGGCAGTATGGAAAAATCAGTTTTTTTAATGATAGGGAACTGGAAAAGCTGTTGCAACCGCAGATCAGCCTGTTCTGATCCAGGCTGAATAACCTGCCCCGGGAGGACGTTCGGTCGGTGCAAGACAACCATAAAGAACCAGGATTGTTTCTAACATTGGGCTCGTTTGATCACAGTACGAATAAAACCTGGCCTTAACATTGGTTTCGTTTGATTCCAGGATATTGGTTTCCGGGGATGACAATTAAGACAGTAAAGGCGGTTTCACTCGGTGAAATTCTTGCCAACTCTGAAAGGATCAATTATTTCTTTAACAGGTGCTTTTTAAGCTCCGCCCTTATCTTTTTCTGAGATTTTCTATTTCTTCGATCTCACCTTCCCACACTCTTACGGATTTCCAACTATTTGAGTCGGACATCTGAATGATATAGATGGTTTTGTTATTAATGCTTAATTCCTGAGCCGTGTGTATGGTGTAATCGTAATATCGGCTTTTGACCGTTGCTCTCACTTCTTTTGGCAGGTTCTTTTCTTCGTACATTTTCATCGCGTAATCCAGGCTTCCGTTTTTTGTATAGACAATTTTGTATTTCACCTGGTCAATTGAAAAGTTGACAAAATAATAACCGTCCAGAAAATCCCATTTTTCATTGGAAATATCCGGGTGGGTTTTTCGAAAGCTGCGGACAGCTTTAATATTTACCGAAGTTTCACGTAGTGGGCCAACGGCTCTTTCCGCCTTGGCCAGGTCGGGCGTGAATCTGTCTAAAGTTTCAAACTTTGATGTCTGCTCCTGGGCGCTTAAGTTGTAATTTGATGTTACGATCCCCAGGATAAGTGCCCAATAAATTGTTGTAGATTTAAGGTGTAAAGCTTTCATGATTTTGATTTTTTGAGTATTAATGCTTCTAAACTAGTTTGGAATACGGCGTCAGAAAATCATTCTGGACGAGTGAACAATCTTGAGAGATAAATACCGGGAATAGGAGCATAACCTACATTTATAGTCGACGAATGCCTTTCGTCTACAAGAACCGGTTGAGTGTCTAACATCTATGGAAAACAGGTTTCACCCAAACGAATTGGTTACCTTTATTCAAATGAGGGAATATGAGGATCGGAAATTTGATATTCTCCAATCTGCCATCTTGCCGACTGGCCCGACACTCCCTTTTTTGGTTAGCCTATTGCTTCCTTTTTTTTGTTCAGAGTTTCGTTCCTAACGATGTGCATGGGTTTTTTCGTAGTAAAACTTATTATTCGGCATTTGTGAGTCTTTATTGTTTTCTACCTGCCTGTGTAGTTTCTTTGTATCTCGCATTGTATGTTATTTGGCCATTTTTCTTAAAGAAGAAAAAGTATTTACGGGCCTTTTATGCAATGGTGGCTGTTTTCTTCATTGATATCTGCCTGAATTATTTTTTTAGCCTGTTATTTTTTTCTAACTATTATATAAGAAGTCAAACGCTGACATTCGGCGGAGAATTGGCGAAGTTTAGCGGAACTATCCAATTGGCATATCAGAACTCAGTATGGGCCATTACTTCAATGGGGTTAGGTTTGGCTATTAAGTTGAGTAAAAGCTGCTATTTGCAGCAAAGGGAGAACCTCGAGATTGTCAGAAAGAAATTGCGCAATGAGATTAATTTACAAAAATCCAGGTTGCAACCTATCTATCTACGTGGTTCACTAGACAGTATTGAGGCATATGTCAATGCTGGTTCTGAAAAAGGCTATCAAATGATCCTTAAATTGTCGGACGTCCTGAACTATACTTTATACGAGTGCGAAGTTGAGTTGATTCCGATTCAAACCGAGCTTTCGGCGATTGGTGATTTTATAGAACTTGAAAAATTGAAAAACAATGGTGATGATCAAATATGTCTGTCGGTTCATAGCGAACTGGACGGGCTTGTTATTCCCCCAACGCTTCTTCTGACCTTTCTTCAGGAACTTATCGACATCCTTAATGAGCGACCCCGGAAGGCCTACGAAGCCAATATGATGATCTCGCGAAACCCTGGGAGACTGAACATTAAAACTTCGATATACAGTTTGGATGAAGACCACAAAGAGTTTCCTGACTTTTCAATGTTAATTGAACGTACCCGGAACCGACTTGCCTCGATAGCTAGCAACGACAATTTTGAAATTGATATCCGGATAGGTCCTGATGAATGCATGATAAGTTTTTCTTTCATTCATGGAAGCGAGGAAAGCTTACCCCGGCCACTCATTGTAAATACCATGGAAGAAGTGTTGCGCCATGAAAATAAATGATTTTATATTTTCCGATAAGCTGTGGCACAGGGTCTGCCGTCACCTGTTGTTTTGGGTGGTCGTTTATCTGCCCTTGTTGGGAATTTCTTTGACTCAATTTGTGAGTTACAATGGTCGTCTGATTATGGACTGGCCGCTGTTCATAAAATGGCAGTTTATTTATGTAACCAGTTTAGGCGCAGATATCTTGTATACTTACACGATTGTTTATCATTTGATCCCTCGATACCGGATTAGAAGGAATCACATAGTGTTTGCGTTACAGTTGATTTTACTTACCATTCTGATATTTGTGGTATCAGGTATTGCCGCTGTATGGCATTACCAGCATTTAGGTCAATCTCTTCTGCTGGATATATGGCTGCACGTATTGATCTTTATAAATTCAGGTCCAATTATCCGCCTCGCGCTATTTCTCTTCGTTAAGGAATTGAAAACCTATTATGAGAGGATGGAGGAGAAAATCTCCCTTGTAAGGGAAAACGGCAGAGCGGAGCTTCAGTTGTTACAAGCGCAGGTTCATCCTCATTTCTTATTCAATACTTTAAATAACATTTATTCATTTGCATTGAATCGATCTCCAGATGCGGGGCAGTTGATAGCAAAGCTTTCATCAACGCTTGACTACATGATCACCGATTGTGAGGAACCGCTGGTTTCACTTGAAAAAGAAATCAAAGTACTTAATGATTATCTGGGCCTTGAGAAAATCAGGTATGGAAACCGTTTGGATCTTAAGGTGCAAATAGTCGGGAACACCCGCCATAAGCTTATTGCGCCCCTGCTCATGATCCCTTTTGTGGAGAACAGTTTCAAGCATGGCACAAGTAAGGTGCTCGAACATCCCTGGATCGATTTGAAAATTTCTATTTATGAAAGCACTTTGGAGTTCAACCTTATCAACAGTAAACCCGGGGAGGGTTTGCCTATTTCATATAAAGGAGGAATAGGATTGAAAAATGTTCAACAGCGGTTACAGTTGTTGTATCCCCGGCACCATGAATTGAGAATAGATACCGATGACCAATCGTTTACTGTTATGATGACGCTACCCTTGCAGACCGCAAGAGTTTTGAGTGGTCAGGAGGGGCTTGTTATAAATACTTAACCTTGATTATGGAGTCGCATGTCTGATCTAAGGAAAATAAGATGCCTCGTCGTTGATGATGAGCCTCCGGCATTGGAGGTGTTGAGGAACTATATCAGTGCAGTTTCGTTGATTGAGCTCGTAGGCACCTGTAATAATGCTGTTGAAGCATTAGGTATTTTAAGTCAAGAAAAAATAGAGTTACTATTTCTGGATATCCAAATGCCCCAGTTGTTGGGCACAAATCTTATCCGGTCGTTGAATAACCCTCCTAAAGTGATTTTCACAACAGCGTATCGAAAATTCGCCCTTGAAGGATTTGAGTTAAACGCAGTTGATTATCTCCTTAAGCCGATATCATTTGAGAGGTTTCTTAAAGCTGTTAATAAGGTAATGAATATCTCCTTGCCCGTTTCAGATACTTATCAGATCAATTTGGGTCATCCGGTCTCTCAGGATCCCTTTGTTTTTTTCCGTGCCGACCGCAAGATGTACAAGGTTGCGTTAGATGATATAGTCTATATTGAAAGCATGAAAGACTATATCAAGATTGTGACCACAAATAATACAATTATCACTAAACAGTCGATATCCTCCTTAGAGGAAAGCCTGCCGGTAAATTTGTTCATCAGAATTCACAGGTCATATATTGTATCGATTAGTAAGATTCAGTCCTACACGGCCGAAGTGATTGCCATTGGGAAGGTCGAATTACCTGTGAGCCGAACGTACCGGCACGAAGTTGAGCGGATTTTGAAATAAGCGCTGTTATAGTTTCATCATCACCAGTAGCATTGTACGTTATTACGCTTGCACCTGAAAACCAAGCGACTTTATCGTCGTTGAATTCATTAAGATGCCGATCTCAAAACAAATCCCTCCAGTATCACATCGGTTACTCCATGTGCCTTCGTCACACGCATTTTAGTTGGATAGTAACCCGTCTGTGGAAATTTGGCAGGTTGCGGAAGGGTTCTTTCAAAATTGGTGGTAATTTTTAGAAACTCCAAAGTAACCATCGGCTCTACGAAAACAAATTTGCTGTCATATGACCCGTAAATATATGTTTGTGTAAAAGGTTGTCCGTGAAATTCTGGTGAGGTAAGGTCTGAATAGTGTTTGCCCATAGCGGGAACTACATCACCGCCTTCATAATTGGGAGGAAGGTAGTCAGTGGGAAGACTGGCATCCAGTTTTGCAGAATCGAGAAACGTTTCTCTTTCTTCACTGCTTACTGTGTAATAATGGAAATCGAAATGAGGTGCATCATATATTCCGGGAGGCGGATGCCCAGCCGGATTCCAGTTGAGCCATGCGTGTTTAAAGATAGTTGCTTCCGCTTTAGGATGTAATTCCAGGACTATATTATTCTCGTCGTGATGACCGGTGTCTTCCTGATGGCCCGTTTTTAGATGATGCCCACCACTATCCCCCACACTGTTTAAAACAGCATCCGTAAGGCTGATAGCTACCCGTTCCGGATGCCCTTCTTTGTCTAATTGAATCCACGTCCATGCTTCGCCATCGAACACTTTAACATGAGGCCCCGCGAAGATGCCGAACGGGTTGTTGTGGTCTCCTTTTCTGCAAGAACTGAAAATTGTAATTGTAATGACTGTTAATACCAGTAGTATATTCTTTTTCATCATTTAAGAGTTTAATTATAAACGACAAATTGATTCCGTGATGCGTTTGAAATGATTGACACGATGGAGTGGTTTATACCGACAGAATTCTTTTGATTGTACCTTAATTTAAGAACTGCCTGGTCTACTACGCGTTTTGCTGTCAGTAGCCTTTCTAGCATCGCGCGAAATGAACAGGGTTTCATATCCGACCGTAGATCGTTTGCCAATACCGAATCGTGAGAGTTTGATTTAAGGTTTCCGGGCAGCTGCTTCGTGATTCCGATGCTTTTTTCACCATTTACATAGTCTCCCTGCACCATTGTCAATCTTTGTTTAAATCCCTTTTCCGCTAAGTCATTCGCCATTTACCGCTCTGTCTTTTGCACAGGACCATATGCTGCAGTCGAAAACATCAGTATAGTGATGAATGTTTTTTACTGATTCCCGCTTAAAAAGCAGTCTCCTACAATTAATATGCCGATGTGGAAATGACCTTAATTTTCGATATAATATTTAAACATTTTTCCCGACGGGAGATAAGAGTGTGGGATGATTAGCTACTATTTCTGGATATCCAAATGCGCAGTTGTTGGGCACAAATCTTATCCGTTCGTTGAATAACCTCCTAAAGTCATTTTCATAATAGTATATCTCAAAATTTACAAATCTTGGACCACTAAACAACCTCTGGCCAAATCTGGGCTTGCACGTATAGCGATCTCAGGATTATCTATTAACCGTGTATAGTTATTTTACGACGGGTCAGGTGTTGACACATGCGCACAACAGTTGTACCGAAAGCGGACGCTGTTAGCAGAACTCCGCTTCCTAATTTGTTGGTTAGTACGAGTGTATGAATCTAGCATTTTCTTCGATGCAAAGCAGTTCATGAGGGGACCCAGAGGTATAGAACTTGAGGACCGCAATGACTCCCAACTCAGGTATGAATAATTGTAAAATCAAATATTTTGCCATGTTTCGAAACTATTTAAGAATCGCCATTCGCAACCTTTGGAAAAACAAAGGATATTCCTTCATTAATATATTTGGACTGGCGGTAGGCATGGCTGTTGCCCTGCTGATTGGATTGTGGGTTCAGTATGAAACAGGCTATGATTCTTTCCATTCCAATAAGGCAAATATTGGTATGGTAATGAAAAATACTTTTTTCAATAACCAAAAAAATTCCCAGAACGGCGTTATGCTGCCCTTGTATGACGAACTGAAAACCAGCTATCCCCAGGTAAAACGCGCTACACGACTGGATTGGGGGAGCGGGCACAGCCTGGTGTGGGACGACCAGAAGCTAAACAGGAGAGGGCATTTCGCTGATCCTGATTTTCTGAAAATGTTCTCCTTTCCTTTACTAAAAGGCAATGCAAGCAGAGCACTCACTGACCCTTATTCAATCGTACTAACAAAGTCGCTCGCTACTACGATTTTTGGAGATACAGATCCCATTGGTAGGTCCATCACGATAGATAACGAGTATAACGTAGTGGTAACAGGCATTGCGAAAGACATACCCAAAAATTCCACCTTACAGTTTGATTACCTTATGCCTTACGAATTGAATATTCTTAAAAGTGATTTTGTAAGAGGAGCTAAACCACAATGGCAAAACAACTTTCTGCAGAATTTTGTTGAATTGAAAGATGGTGTGTCCATGTCCGCGTTTTCTCAACAGATTTCGACGATTGTTCAGCAAAAGACAAATGATAAAACGGAGGGCACCCTGTTCCTTCACCCAATGGAAAAATGGCATTTGTACAGCAGTTTTAAGGACTGGATAAATGTGGGCGGCGCCATTGACTATGTTCGCCTGTTTGCAATAATCGGCCTTCTGGTGCTCGTGATAGCCTGCATCAATTTTATGAACCTAAGCACCGCACGTTCTGAAAAAAGAGCAAAAGAGGTAGGTATACGCAAGGCCGTTGGTTCCGGTAGAAAGCAATTGATTGTGCAATTTTTAGGTGAGTCTCTTTTAACAACGTTTATCGCGTTTATACTATCACTGGGTATAGCGAAACTATCTTTGCCGCTACTTGAAAATATTGGTTTCCAGGATATCACCTTCAACTTTGGTAATTTTTCTCTTCTTCTAATTGCTTTTGCAGGTTGCATAATTACCGGTTTGTTAGCGGGAAGTTATCCTGCGTTATACCTTTCCGGATTTACGCCCGTTAAAGTATTGAAAGGCACTTTCAAGGTGGGAAAATCAGCCAATGTTCCCCGCAAAATACTGGTCGTAACCCAATTTACTTTTTCTATAGTTCTGGTCATTGGGACCATTATTGTGTATCAGCAAATACAACACGCAAGGAACCGTCCGCTGGGTTATAACCCTGATAACCTCATCAATTTCAGTCTTTCGGCCGATCTCCAAAAAAATTATGATGTCTTGAAACGGGACCTCCTTGCTACCGGTTATGTAACTGCGGTAAGTAAATCATCTAGCCCTATGACTGGTGTTTACAACCAATGGGGCAATTTCTCCTGGACTGGAAAGGACCCAAACAGCAAGCCATCGTTTTCTGCTATTATGGTAGATCTGGACTATGATAAAACATCAGGTATTAAACTAAAAGAAGGCCGTTTCTTTTCTAAACAATTCGCAACTGACAGCAATGCAGTCGTATTGAATGAAGCGGCGGTGCAGTTAATGGGACTAAGAAATCCGCTTGGCCAGAGTATCAAGTATCAGGACCAGAACATGACTGTTATAGGGGTTACGGAAAACGTGGTAATGCAGGATCCGTTCAGCCCGGTAATGCCTGCAATTATGATGTTTAGGCCTTACTTTCGAACTCAGTCTTTCATTCGCCTGGCTGCCGGTACCGATATCAGCAAAGCCTTAGCAGCGATACAGCCCATCATGGAAAAAAATAGTCCTGCCTTCCCCTTTGACTACCGTTTCACCGATGAAGAGTTCGATAAAAAATTCAGCAAAGAAAGGCAGTTGGGCCAGTTATCTGCAATTTTTGCGGTGTTGACCATTTTCATCAGTTGCCTGGGCTTGTTTGGCTTGGCGGCGTTTATGGCAGAACGGCGCACCAAAGAGATAGGGGTGCGCAAGGTATTGGGTTCGTCTGTTTCTCAACTATGGCTGCTACTCTCGAAAGATTTTATTGGGTTAGTAATGATCAGTTGCGCTATTGCATCGCCGTTATCTTACTTTTCTTTAGAACGCTGGATAGAACAGTATGAGTATCATATTGCAATCAGTCCGCTCGTATTTGTGGCAGCTGCTACCATTGCAATTATCATCACACTTATGACCATAAGCTTCCAGGCGATAAAGGCAGCCACTGCAAACCCGGTACATTCACTTCGTACGGAATGAAGAGCAATTTTGTAGGTAATGCTTCGGCTAAAACTCGACCCGGGAATGGGGAAGCGCGTTATCTCACCAGGCTTTTGTTTGAAAAACAAATAATACCAATAATCACCTCATAGCGTTTCGCGGAAATATCAATGAAAGTAAAGATTTAACTTGTGGCGTATGCCACACTCCAATAGAATACGCCTTACGATCTTTGCACTTTGCGCTTCGATGGTTTCGTCAGCTACTGCACAATCCATTCTGCCCCCTGTTATTGACTGGAACGGCAAAAGTGAATCGTTAGTCGCCAAACGGAATAATCCTTGGATAACCGCGTCTGAGAAATCAAACTTTGTATCCACACCTGATTATAACGAAACCGTGAACTGGTTTAAAAAGCTGACAGCCGCTTCACCGCTATTAACCATGGTTTCTATCGGCAAAAGTGTGGAAGGCCGTGATATTTATATGATCATCGCTTCAACCGAAAAGAACATAACATCGGCGTCACTCAAAAAATCCGTCAAACCACTGCTATTGGTCCAGGCAGGCATTCACTCCGGAGAAATTGATGGTAAAGATGCCGGGATGATGTTGTTGCGGGATATTGCTTTCGGGAATA
>Ga0193752_1002956_pt1 | contig 12141 bp, 12 predicted proteins | sample H1c1metaG_FD_144924 | JGI IMG/M metagenome (GOLD analysis project Ga0193752, IMG submission 144924) | Soil microbial communities from a riparian zone of the East river system, Colorado, United States - H1c1 | ecosystem: Environmental > Terrestrial > Soil > Riparian zone | place: USA: East River... | reverse complement strand
CGGCGTGAAGATGGTGCATATCCCGTACAAGGGTAACGCACCGGCGCTGGTCGATCTCGTCGGCGGGCACGTCGATGTGGTGTTCAATGGTTTGACGTCGGCGATTCCGCTGATCCGCGGCGGCAAACTGCGCGCGCTGGGCATGACCAGTCTCACGCGCGCGGGCGCCATGCCCGAAGTGCCCACACTCAACGAACAAGGTTTGAAGGGATTTCTTGCAGTCGCATGGAACGGTCTCATCGCCCCTGCGCGCACGCCGCGGCCGGTGATCGACAAAATCAACGCCGATGTGTCGAAGCTGGTAAAAACACCGGAGCTGGTGGAACGGTTGAAGGCGGATGGCTCCGATCCGGCGGGTTATTCGGTTGAGCAATACCAGAAGTTTTTGCGCGATGAAACCGCGAAGTGGGCAAAGGTCATCGCCGCGGCCGGTGTGAAAGGGTTGTAATCCGCATCCACAGCGCTCGCACAATCAACGGAGAACACAATGAATAAGCCCCTTGCTACCACAATCGCCGCGTTCGCGATGCTCGCTGCACTGAATATGCCTGCCGTCCACGCGCAAACCTATCCCGCAAAAACCATACGCTTCGTCATCCCGTTTCCGCCGGGCGGCAGCAACGACATCGTCGGCAGAGTGATGGCCTCCGCGCTCACCGAGCGTCTCGGCCGCACCGTCGTCGCCGACAATCGCGCCGGCGGCAATTCCATCATCGGCACTGAAATCGTCGCCAACTCGCCGCCCGATGGTTACACGCTGCTGATTATTTCGACTTCGTTCACCACCAACCCAGTAATCCACAAGCTGCCGTTCGATCCACTGAAAGCCTTTGACTGGGTGGCGATGCTCGGCGTTGGCCCGAACGTACTGGCAGTGACGCAGAGCCTGCCGGCAAAAAACATCAAGGAATTGATCGCGTTGGCCAAGGCGCGGCCGGGGCAAATCATTTACGCTTCGACCGGCGTCGGCAGCAACGCGCATTTCGGCACCGAGTTGTTCAAGCACATGACCGGTACCAATATGATTCACGTGCCGTACAAGGGCGGCGGTCCGGCGCTGATCGATACCATTTCGGGACAGGCGCAAATTTGTTTGTCGTCGCTGATCCAGGCGGTTGCCCACATCCGCAGCACCAAGCTGCGCGCGCTGGGCACCAGCGGTGCGGTGCGCACGGCGATTCTGCCGGAGGTGCCCACCATCGCCGAAGCCGGCGTGCCGGGCTACGAAACGCAAAACTGGTGGGGCGTCGCCGTGGCGCGCGGCACGCCGCCGGCGATCATTCAAAGACTCAATACCGAAATCGGCGCCGTGCTCAAAGCGCCGGAAACCGAAAAACGGTTACGCGGCGAAGGCGCAGAGCCGGTGATTAAATCGCCCGACGAACTCGGCAAATATGTCGCCGGTGAAATGGACAAATGGATCAAGCTCGCAAAAATCGCCAACATAAAAGGAGAGTAACGATGAGGCACGGAATCCAGATTGTCGCCGCGGCTTCCGCGCTGGCTCCGCTCACGTTCGCTTTCGCTTCCCCATGCGCAATCGCGCAGGACTATCCGGCAAAAGCCGTGCGCATGATCGTGCCGTTTCCGCCAGGGGGCAGCAACGACCTTATCGCGCGCCAGTTGGCCACGCAAATGTCCGAGCGCGTCGGCAAGCAATTCGTGGTCGATAACCGCGGTGGCGCGGGCGGCATTGTCGGCACGGAAATCGTGGCGAAATCACCGCCCGATGGTTATAACCTGCTGATCATATCCGTAGCCTACCCGATGGGCGCGGCGGTCTATACCAAGCTGCCGTACGATCCGGTGAAAGCATTCACGCCGGTGGCGCTGCTCGGCACCGGCCCCAACGTGTTGTCGGTGCATCCCAGCCTGCCGGTGAAAACACTCAAAGAATTGCTCACGCTCGCCAAAGCACGTCCCGGTCATCTGCAATATGCATCGGCGGGTGTCGGCACGTTTCAGCACTTGAGCGCCGAGTTGTTCAAGTCGCTCGCCAAGGTGGACATCGTGCATGTGCCCTACAAAGGCGGCGGTCCGGCAACCATCGACACGCTGGCCGGGCAAGTGCATATGACTATCGGCTCGCTGATCCAGGTGCTGCCGCATTTTCGTACTGGTCGGCTGCGCCCTATCGCCACCGGCGGCGCCAAACGCGCCTCCACCTTGCCTGACATACCCACCATCGCCGAGGCCGGCGTGCCCGGTTACGAAGCCAATAACTGGTGGGGCATACTCGCACCCGCGGGCACGCCCGACGCGGTCATCAAGAAAGTGAACGCCGAAGCGAATGCCGTGATGACGCTCGCCGACACTAAAAAGCGCCTGAGTGCCGAGGGCGTCGAAACCATCGCCACCACGCCGGAGCAGTTCGGCAAACACATCGCCGCGGAGATGGCGAAGTGGGGCAAGGTGACGAAGGACGCGAACATCAAGGCGGAGTAACGGCTGCGATCCAGGCACAATGAACCTCACATTCACGCTCGCCCGGGAAACGTTTTCGATATGGCGCTTGTCCCCGGATCAACCCATCGAGTGGGCGAAACTCAACGAGGCTTCGTGGTATTCGGTGACGCGCACTGCGGAAGAAACATCCGTCGTTGCGCCCGCGACCATCGATCTTGGCCGCGGAGATCGCCAGGAAGGATGGTCCTGCCTCAAGATCGAAGGGCCCCTGGCGTTTGGTTTGGTCGGAATTATTGCCGGTGTTGCGGGAACCCTGGCCGCGGCAAAGATCAGTATTTTTTTAGTTTCGACGTACGATACCGACTATTTCTTGGTCAAGGCGAGCGATGTTGACGGCGCCGTCGACGTGCTTGAGGCGGCTGGTCACGTCGTGAACCGCTGAACCGGTTGCCAGGTCGGCTCCCATGAATAACCCCACAATACAAGCTACTTTTCCCCCGAAACAGCAGCACGAAACAAGTTCCGTGCTGCACGTCATCGCCGACATGTGGGTTTTCGTCAGGCAAGCCGGGCTGGGACAGGAGTTGCGCGCCTTGCACCAGCCGCGGCCACTTCACGCCCTCGCCGTAGCGACGCTGGACTGGGTGCTAATTGCCTTGGCAACAGCAGCGGTTATGGTATTCGGCTGGGTGGCTGTGCCGGTCAGTTTACTGGTGATCGGCAATCGCCAACGTGCGCTCGGCAATCTCCTGCACGACGCGTCGCACCGCAGTTTCGATCACAACCGCAAGCGCGCCGCCGTCCTCGCCAACCTGTTGCTCTGTTGGCCGCTGTGGGTATCGATGCCCATTTATCGCAATGAACACAACCGGCATCACAAGTTTCTGGGCGATCCGGCGCGTGATGTTGATTTCATACACGACAAGAAACGTCTGTCACGCGGCTGGTTGCGCGTATGGTGCGATCAGATTTTTTCGCTGCGGATGTTTCGCGTCTCTCTGTACAGTCATCTCGGACGCATGCCGGTGCGCTCGCTGATTGCTGTTGCCGGCTGGTGGATTGCGGTGCTAACAGCAATTGCTCTGGTGTTTGGCGGCAACGATGCACTGATCTTTGCCGCACTGTGGGTGGCCGCACGGGCGCTGGTTTTTCATCCCATCACCGCGTTCCGCGAAATTTCAGACCATGTCGGATTGATCCCCGGCAGCATGATCGGTTTCAGCCGCAACCATCCGTTCTCAAGCCTGCTGGGCCAACTATTCCACCCGCACCACAACGGCTATCACCTGCTGCACCACTTAAACCCCGGCATGCCGTTTCATGCGCTGCCGCGCGCCCACGTCTTGCTCATGCGCTGGCCGCCTTATGCGCAGGGTGAGCATTGCGATACTTACTTTACAGGCGAGAGAAGCGCCGTGCGCTCATGGGTTCAGCACTGCGCGCAAGGCTAGGCTAGCCGGCGGGCGTCTTCCAATATCGCCGCAATTTCCGATACGGAATCGAAGCGCTCCGGGTCGAATTCGACCTTGGTGAAATCAACCGCAAAATCGGATTCCAGAAAAGTCACCAGCTTTACCACCGACAGCGAATCGAGACGGCCCGTCTTTATCAGCGACTCGGCATCGCCAAATGGCGCAACATCGTCGTGCTCACGCAACAATGTTTCCAGAAATATCCTGACTGCAGTCAGATCAGCTTGATCCATCGGTCGACCCCTAATACGTGAAATAGAAACTGAAAATGCTCTGCCAGACTCACATGCCGCTGCGGACCGTCAAAGAACGACAAAAAACAAAAGAAGGACGCGACGACCAGTGAGGGGATCAATTGACGCCTTACCCAAGCTGCATTCGGATCGTGTTTCCGGTTGCGCAGTTGCGAGACGATGATACCAGTGGCCAACACCACGCAATAGAAAGCGTAGGTCTGCGCGCGCATCAATGCTTCCAACAATCCGTACGTGGCGAGGGTGTGGTTCTCCATGAAGTGGAAGAAAAAATTACCAACGCCAGCGGCGATAAAGGTGGCAAATGCGACCCGCAGCCGCGGATGCTTTTTGAAGTACCTGACGAATGTCGGATAGAAATAGACGTGAACCAGCACTTCCTTGAAGTAGTACACGTAACGATTCCAGAATTCCGCGATGGTGCGCGACGACAGCGGTCGATAGGTATTACGCAGCAGACGAAAGCCCGCAAGCCGCGCTGCTGCGACAATCACGTGTCCACCAATCGCTACCACCAGCAAGCGATGCGGGAAATTGACAAGCACACTGGCGATTCCTGTTAGTCCACGTACATCGCCCCCCTGAAGAAATTCCTCGAATGCAAATTTTAGCGGCAGCACATTCAGCTTAGCGTAGAAGCCCCAGGTCCACAGGGCAAGCACGACGGCTTTCAGAATCAGCGCCCACGTGAGCAGTTTTAGTGCTTTGAGTTGCGTAACGGCAAGCTCCTGTGGCGTCGTCGCTTCAACGCTGCGCCAATACTGCGCGCCCTTGCCGACCGGTACCACGGTCGAGGAATAGAAGGCAGAGAAGGTTCCAAAATGCAACAAAACCGGTGCGGGCTTGGCGTGACGCTGATCCATCAACGCGTAAGCCAAGTACCAGAAGTAGGTTGAAAAAACAGCCAGCAGGCTCCACAGCAGGGCCTGCGAAAGTCCGCGCAATTGATGTGAAACGGCGAGCCCGATCAGGCAGAAATACAGCATGTGCTGCACCAGGACAGGCCTGCGTCCCAGCGGGTGGTCGCGAAAGCGGTGCGCTAGATAAATCGCAACAAACGCCAGGGGGACACAGCCGAGCAGCGTCGCGGCGCGCAAATCCCACGGATGAATTATCGTGTAGACAAGCTCCTGGCGCACCACTGCTTCCACGGCGCTGAAATCGAACCAGCCCGGTGCTCGCGCCAGCAGTACACCGGTAGCCACCGCCAGCGCGAGGGGCCGGTAGCGTCCGGCCAGGGAGACCATCGCCGCGGCTATCGTGATCCACAACCACATATGGCGGTCGGCGATCCACATACCCGGCGCTATTAATTTCATTAGCAGCCCAAACGTCGCGAACAGTGCGAGTTGGCCTGGCACTGTTTGAGCAAAAGCGACAACCTTTGGATAGGTTTCGATAGCAGGCAGCCGCCAGCACAGCGGATTGATGAAGCGCCTCCAATGCAGTACGGTAGATAGGGCTGTGCTAGGGGTTGGGCTTTGCATGGGTGTCCGGCGTTTCAGATACCAGCAAGGCAATCAATGCATGGCGATCAAGTTTGCCGTTTGCATTGAGCGGCAGCGCGTGCACTTCGCGTATCGCATTCGGCACCATGTACGCGGGCAGGCGCAAACGCAGCAGCTCGCGTACGCGACTAACCGCTACAGCGCTTTGCACCACGAAGCACACGATGCCCTGTGCAACACCTTCGCGCATGGGCCAGGCAATGGCGGCAACCTGATCGCTGGAGGTGACTTCGCGCGTGTGCGCCTCGATCTCCTCAAGCTCGACGCGGTGACCGTGAAGTTTGATCTGGTTATCCATACGGCCGAAATGATGATACATGCCGCAAGCGTCCCGCATGGCAATGTCGCCTGTCAGATACCAACGTTTCCCGCCGATGACCGGAAAACGTTCGGCGGTGACCTTGGGGGCGTCGAGATAGCCGAGTGTAAGTTGATCTCCGGCGATTGCGAGTTCGCCGCGTTCGCCCGCAGGCAGCAAACGGTGATTGGCATCGAATACCGCAAGCGCCGTTCCAGGATGCGGTGTCCCGATCGCCAGAATGTCGCGGCCCGGCGTCACCACCGGAGTTTGCCCTGGCGTTATGCGCTGGCCCACGCAATCGACGGTGGCCTCGGTCGGTCCGTAGAGATTGTCGATCACGCTGTTGGGCGCCGCCGCTTGCCAGGCGCGAACCGCAGCAAGCGATAGCGGCTCGCCGCCAAACGAAGTGTAACGCAGCCCCGGCAGCGAACCCGCTTGCAGCGAACGTGTATCACGCATCCACGCAATCGCCGCCGGCGCAGAACCCCATATGGTCAGTTCGCGTTCGCGAATGAATCGAGCCGGCGAAACGTTGCTGACGGGTGGCACGACATGCAGCGATGCGCCCACTGCCCAGGGCAGAAAAATTTCACCCACCGAAGGATCAAACGTGAGCTCGGTAAACTGCGACGCGCGATCGGCGGATGTCAGCGCCTTAAGGGAGCCCAGTGCGTTCAGATAAGCGCTAACCGAACGCATCGTAGCCATTACGCCTTTCGGAACCCCGGTCGTTCCGGAGGTGAAGATGATATAGGCAAGTTCGTCGCCAGACAGCAGCGCCGGTTCGTCCAGTACCGTCGCATCGGAAAGCGCGTCCAAGGCCAGCACGCGTGTACCCGATGCGGGTATCGCAGCATCGATGCTTTCACGACGGGGCACAACAACCAGCGAAACCGATGCAAGCAGTTGCGGCGTCAGCAGTTGTGCGCCACGCTCGTCAGCGATAATCGCGTCCGGCCTGGCCAGCGCAATCGCGGACTGCAAACGCACTTCGGGCCATCGCAACCCGAGCGGCACGTAGGCTGCGCCCGCCCACGCCACGCCCAGAACGGCTTCGACTGCAGCGAGACTACGCGAACCGAGTATGGCAACCCGGCGCTTCGGCCCGATGCCGTGGGCATGCAATGCGCCCGCGAAGCGTTGCGCGCGTTGCACCAACTCAGCGTAAGTCAAGTTGACCCCATCGGCATAAAGCGCCAGATGGTCCGGTGTGCGATGACGCTGCGCGAGCACGGGAGCTGCGAGGTTCCAGCTCATGGCGCAAGCCGGTGAAAATCGAAACGCGAGTACACTATGGAAAATTTCGTGAGTAAAAGTTTCGCCTGACCTACGCCGGCAAGTTCAACACATAGCGCGACAGGATATTGCGCTGAATCTCATTGCTGCCGCCATAAATCGTGCCCGGCCGCGATACGTAAAACGACGTCAACACATCGACGTCAACCCGGTCATCCACACCGCCGAAATTGCGTATACCGTCGAGCACCCCTTCTTCGGCGCTCACCTCGAGCAGCAAATCCGTGAGGCGCTGCCACGCGTCCATGCTCCATATTTTCAGCATCGACACATCAGAACCCAGTGATTCGCCGCGCTTCACCTGCTCCACATAGCGCCCGTAGAGCGAGCCGAGGTCCTCGATGTCGAGCTTCAACGCCGTATAACGATCGAGAAACCCTTGATCGGCAAACAGCCCGCGTGCGCGCGCCACCATTGCCAAACGCTGCAGCGCATATGACGGGCGGCGCGGGCTGCCGATGGCGAGACGTTCGAACGACAGCAGCGCCTTGGCGACATTCCAGCCGTTGTGCAATTCGCCCACAAGGTTTTCTTTGGGCACGCGCACGTTGTCGTAATACACCTGGCAAAACTCGGCGTGGCCGGCGAGATTGACAATAGGCCGCAGCGTGATGCCCGGCGTTTTGAAATCGACCAGAAACAGGCTGATGCCTTCCTGCTTTTTCTTCGTGGTCGCATCGGTGCGCACCAGCACATAGCAATGCGTGGCGTCCTGCGCGAGCGAGGTCCAGATTTTCTGGCCATTGATCACGTAATCATCGCCGTCCGGCACCGCCGTGCTGCGCAGGCTGGCGAGATCGGAGCCTGAATTGGGTTCGGAGTAACCCTGGCACCAGATGTGTTCGCCCGACAGCGCGCGCGGCAGGTAGTGCTGCCTTTGCGCGTCCGTGCCGAAGCGCATGATGATAGGGCCGATGTGGGTGATGCCCTGGTCAGGTGGGCGCGCCACGCCGTGGCGCTCCATCTCTTCCATGTAGATCAGCATTTTGCCGGCGTCGAGCCCCATGCCGCCCCACTCGCGCGGCCAGTTCGGTGCCACCCAGCCTTTTTTATAGAGCGTTGCCCACCACGCTTTCATTTCGTCCCAGCGCGCGCGGCGCAGAATGTAGCGCAGCTGCTGTGGATATTCGGATTCGAAAAACGCACGCACTTGCGCGCGAAATTTGTCGTCACTCACCGTGTTGTAGTCGATAATCATGACCGTATTATGCTGCGCGTGCGCGGATCACGATAGCGCGCGGTGCGCGGCTCACAGCAGACGCGTATGCTGAGCGCCCGGCGCAGATAACATCACACTGCTCCAGCGGGAATAAAAAAATATCTTTTAAAATCAAATACTTATGACAAACAAACAACTCGCCTTCAATCTTGCTTTGCTCGTTGCTGCGGCCGCTGCACAAGCGCAGCCGTATCCCGCCAAACCGATTCGTCTGATCGTGCCGTTCCCCGCGGGAGGCCCCACGGATGTCACCGCGCGCATCATCAGCCCAAAAATTTCCGAAGCGCTGGGCCAAAACATCATTATCGAGAACCGCGGCGGTGCCAGCAGCATCATCGGTTCCGACATCGTCGCCAAATCACCGCCCGACGGCTATACGCTGCTGATCGCCACCGCCACCAACACCATCAACGTCAGCCTGATTCCCAAAATTCCGTACGACATGGTGCGCGATTTCGAACCGGTGGGCCAACTCTTCATCACCACCAGCATACTCACCGCGCATCCGTCGCTGCCGGTGAAATCGGTAAAGGAACTCGTGGCCTTGGCAAAAGCGCGCCCGGGGCAACTCACCTACGGCTCGGCGGGCAACGGCTCGCCGTCGCATCTGGCGGGCGAGTTGCTCAAAACCATGAGCGGCATCGATCTGCTGCATGTGCCGTACAAAGGCGGCGGGCCGGCGGCCATCGAGCAAGTCGCCGGACAAGTGCAATTGGCGTTCCTCAGCGCGCCTGCGGTGGTGCCGTTCATCAAAAACGGCCGGCTGCGCGCGCTGGCGGTGACGAACGCGAAGCGCTCGCTGGTGTTGCCTGAACTGCCGACCATCGCCGAAGCGGGGCTGCCCGGCTATGAATCCGAAGGCTGGAGCGGCATTTTTGCACCGGCGAAAACACCGGCCGCCGTGATACAACGGCTGTACAACGAGTTCGCGACGGCAGTGCGCGATAACGACGTGCGCGCCAAACTTATCGCCGCCGGTACCGAACCCGCGCTGACCACGTCTGAAGAACTCGGCAAGAAAGTGCGCGACGAAATCGCGCGCTGGAGCAAGGTGGTCAAAGCATCCGGCATGAAAATTGATTAGTGCGGCGGGATCGACTAATGCCGTCCGGATTGCCGCGCAATACCGGATGAAACCGGGCACTGGTACGTTACGCTGGCGATTGCTTAACGTCGGCAATCAACGGCGCGTAAGCGTCCGCTTTGGATTGGTGGGTTAGGCATCATTTCGTTGCTTGCTATGAAGACGCGTTTGTAGCACGGCAGCGGAGTGACGATCGTCACAGTTTTTCGTATCCCTGAGCACGCATGCAGTCACTAATGGCTTGATTGTAGGCGGTAAGCCCCATCACCCTACCACTTTTCGCCAGAATGGGCTCGGCAGTGGCTTGGCAATTAGCAAAGGCACGCTCTTGCCCTCCAGTGACCATACCTTCCTCCTTTCGGTACGAGTTGGCCTCAAGTGCGCAGCCGGTTAGCACACACGCGGCAAACAAAGCGATGATTAGTCGGCAGGGCATGGTGGCTACCTTCATTCCAAACTATCCTTGGTCTCCGGTCTAACGTTTGAAATAACGGGCGGCAACAGCGGGCGAAGCCGCCTGTTGAGCGTCCCCGTTGAATGATGGGTTGGATCTCATTTCACTGTTGGGTCCTGTAAATCATATGGATTGCCAAGGGTCTGTGTTGAGAAAAGCCTAAACTGCACTGGCACCGTCTTCGCAAATGGATATTTCTGCCTAAAGCCAAAAATGTATTTCTCAAACTCCTCACGTCCACCAACGTGGTAACGCCACAAGAAAGGTTCAGCTCCACAATCTAGGCCAAAGTGTCCAACATAAACGATTTCGCCAGGATTCACAGTGAATGTGCCACCCAAAGGCTTACCATCTTTGATGAGGTTCTTCGTTGATCCGATAAGGTTGGTTACATCCGTCATTGAGCGTGCAATCTTTACGTTAAAGTCGGTTAAGACGTATTCACCGGGTTGGACAACGTAAGCATAGGGAAGAAATCTGTTGTCCACGAACAATGTAGATGGGGTAATTAGCTCTAACGTCACTTGCTCCTGCGCTTCAATCGGAGATCTTGTGAAGATGAGCCCCTGAAGCTGAGCATTTTCGTAAGCACCACATTTCCATCTGCGCCCCCAGTTAATTTGCGTAATGATGACGCCAAGATCAGATTTGTAGGTGTCTTCACTGAGGTTCACTGGTTTTGCAGCGAATGCAAAAGAAGGCAATACACCAAAGACCAGCAAAGTGAGTTGCAACAATCTATTCATGCGCTTTTTTTCCTGAGGTCCAACTCAATATAGACCGCACCGCCTTGCGGTGTAACACCACCGCTTGAGGTCTAACTTGGTAACCAAAATTCATTAAAAATCCTTTCAGAATATCAAGTTACGAGACATATACTGTATAAATATAAATGTATAAAATGATCCGGCAAACCCGGCGGCGTAAATCCACTGCGAATCCGATCGCCTGCCCTCGTTGAGGTAACACAAGGGCCTACGGATACATTTTACGCTGTCCAACGTGTCGCGCATCATGTGCGCCACACCGTTGCTCCCCTCGACCGCGCCGATCCATACACCGCGTAATACGCCCCCGCCCACCGTACCCACACCGATCATTACCACCACCGGTGGCAGGTGCGACCATCAACAGTGTTTAAGTGTGACAGCAGCGCATACGCCAATCACAACGCGTCATCTGGGAAGGTGATGCGTGGCACGCGATGGGCGCGTATCCTGATCGCTGCGCCAAAGCAGCGCTGTAATACATTGTTGCGCAACGCGCTATGAAGCATAAATATATCAATAAATTCAAATACTTATGACATATATACCTCGCGCTTTCATCCTTGCGCTGTTCACCACCGCGATTACCGTGCAGGCGCAACCGTACCCTGTAAAACCGATCCGCTGCGTCGTGCCGTACCCGCCCGGCGGTCCGACTGACATCATCGGCCGCGCCATTGCGCAAAAGCTCGCTGAAGCTCTGGGCCAGCCCGTCATCATCGACAATCGCGGCGGCGCTGCCGGTACCATCGGATCGGAACAGGTCGCACGCGCGCCCGCGGATGGCTATACCCTGTTGTGGGGCACACCCGGCACGCATGGCATCGCGCCCAGCATCTACCCAAAACTCGGCTACGATCCGGTGAAGGATTTCACGCACATTACGCTGATCGCGCTAGGCACCAATCTGCTGGTGGTACATCCGTCGGTACCCGCACGCTCCGTAGCAGAGTTGGTGGCCGTCGCCAAATCGCGTCCCGGCAAACTGAATTTCGGCTCCGCTGGCGCCGGCGCAACGTCGCATATGGCGGCAGAAATGCTCAAAGTTATGTCCGGCATCGACATGCTGCACGTGCCGTTCAAGGGCGCGGCGCCGGCCATCGTTGCGCTGATGAGCGGCGAAGTGGATTTGGCGATCCTCGACACGCCGCCGTTGCTGCCGCATGTACGCTCCGGCAAGCTGCGCGCGCTGGCCGTGGCCAGCCAGCGCCGTTCGCGCGTACTGCCGCAATTGCCTACGATGGAGGAATCGGGTCTGCCGGGCTATAACGCCAGCAGTTGGCACGGCCTGTTCGCGCCGGCCGGCACACCGCGTGACATCGTATCAAAGCTCCACACGACGATCACGCAGATCGTCAAACTGCCCGACATCACCGAGCG
>Ga0193752_1002955_pt1 | contig 12141 bp, 9 predicted proteins | sample H1c1metaG_FD_144924 | JGI IMG/M metagenome (GOLD analysis project Ga0193752, IMG submission 144924) | Soil microbial communities from a riparian zone of the East river system, Colorado, United States - H1c1 | ecosystem: Environmental > Terrestrial > Soil > Riparian zone | place: USA: East River... | reverse complement strand
GCGGGTCGCGCAGGCGGCTTATCAGCGGACGGTGGGACAACCGCCAGGCCAATTGGGACAGATTCCCTTCATCGGCACCTTGCCCACCACCGAAGAAGAAACCACGACCCTGGCGATGGCAGCCGGCCCGCGCGCCCTCAGCGCCCAATACAAGATCACTGCCGCGCAATACGGCATCAACAGCGCCGTCGGCGTGCTGTTGCCCCAGGTGAACCTGGTCGGCTTCGCGCAACAGCAGTTCGACGTATCGACGCCCAACGACCAATTCTATAATGTCGGCGTCCGTCTCCAGGCGGTGGTGCCGATCTATCAGAACGGCTCGGAGTGGTCGCGCATCCGCGTTGCCAAGCAAGTCCTGGGGCAGCGCCGCAGTGAGTTGGACAGCGCGCGACGGCTTGCTGCCGAAACGGCGATCCGGGCATGGCGCGGCCTCGACTCGGCGAAATCGCGCGTGACCTCTTTCCAGGCGGCGGTGACGGCCAACGAGGTGGCGTTGAATGGCGTGCGACAAGAGGCATTGGTCGGCTCTCGCACGACCCTCGACGTGTTGAACGCGGAGCAGGAACTGCTCAACGCTCAGGTCCAGCTCATCACCGCCCAGCACGACGTGTATGTCAATTATTATGCGGTGCTTTCCGCTATCGGGCGCCTGACTGCCCGGGGGCTTGGCCTGCCAGTTGAATATTACGATGAGGAAAAGTACTATAACGACGTTGCATCGCGTTGGATCGGTGATTGGAGCAGCGACCCGGGGAGCAATAGCATCAAATGAGCGATCCTAAAGCACACGGCAACGATGCGTCGATGGATGACATTCTGGCGTCCATCCGCAAGATCATTTCCGACGATGAAGCACGTGTGCAGGCCGGTGGAGTTCCTGCTGCCGCTCAGCCGACGTCGTCCAGCACATCCGAACAGGACGTGCTGATATTGACTGACCCGATCGATGACAATCAGTCCGCCCTGCGGCCGGCCCCTTCGCTCGCGGAGACGAACTCCACAGATGCCGTGATATCGGTGCTCCACCGGCTGAATAAGGCCGTACAGGACGATACGCCGGTAAGTGCGCCTGAGCCGGGCCCGGTCATAGGCGGCGGCTCGGACAAGACCATCGAGGACATGGTCAACGAAATGCTGCGGCCGATGCTGAAGGAATGGATCGACCAAAATCTGCCCACGATGGTCCAGGCCATCGTAGAACGTGAAATCTCCCGGCCGACGCGCCGCTAATCCCAGGTGTCCAAAGCGAATGCCACGGTGCCTGCCGTGGCTTTTTTTATTGGTGTGCGTGCAATATCGCACCTAGAGGCAAATGATGCTCGACAAGACCTACGATCCCAAGGAGATCGAAGCGCGCCGCTATCCCGAATGGGAGAGTTCGGGTGCCTTCAAGGCGCACCCTGAATCGGCCAAACCGCCTTATTGCATTGTCATTCCGCCACCCAATGTGACCGGCAGCCTGCATATGGGCCACGCGCTCGACAACACGTTGCAGGATGTACTGATCCGCTGGCGCCGCATGAAGGGCGATGATGTGCTTTGGCAGCCGGGCACCGACCATGCCGGCATCGCCACGCAAATGGTCGTGGTGCGCAACCTCGAGCAGGAGGGAATCGGCCTGGCGATCGAGGGCGCCGCTGAGCACAACAACGCCAACCGCAAGCTCCTGTCGCGGTCCGAGTTCCTCGAAAAGGTCTGGGAGTGGAAGGCTTTTTCCGGCGGCACCATCACCCAGCAACTGCGCCGGCTGGGCGCTTCGTGTGACTGGTCGCGAGAACGTTTCACCATGGACGAGGGGCTGTCGCGCGCTGTCCTGAAAGTGTTCGTCGATCTCTATCGCACTGGTTTGATCTACAAGGACAACCGGCTGGTCAATTGGGACCCCAAGATGCTGACCGCGATCTCCGACCTCGAGGTCGAATCGCGCGAAGTGAAGGGGCATCTCTGGTATCTGCGCTATCCGATCGACGGCAGTCCAGGCGAGTTCATCATCGTGGCGACGACGCGGCCGGAGACCATGCTGGGCGATACCGGCATCGCGGTGAGCCCCGCCGATCCGAAATGGAAGCATCTCATCGGCAAGCACGCCATCCTGCCGCTGGTCGGCCGGCGCATTCCGATCGTGGCCGACGAATATTCCGATCCGGAGAAGGGATCCGGCGCGGTGAAGATCACGCCCGCCCATGACTTCAACGATTTCGAAGTCGGTCGGCGGCACAATCTCGAAGCCATCAGCATCTTCGACAAGTTCGCGCGTATCAACGACAAGGCGCCGGAGGTCTATCGCGGCCTCGATCGCTTCGATGCCCGCAAGAAGATCGTGGCCGACCTGGAAGCGCTCGAACTGGTCGAGAAGATCGAGCCGCATACCCATGCCGTGCCCTTTGGCGACCGCGGCGGCGTGCCGGTCGAGCCTTATCTCACCGAACAATGGTACGCCGACGCCAAGAAGCTGGCGGTCGAGCCGATCGCGGCGGCGCGCGACGGTCGGGTGAAATTCGTCCCCGAGCGCGGTCGCGACGATTTCTTCCGGTGGATGGAGAATATCGAGCCGTGGTGCATCTCGCGCCAGCTTTGGTGGGGGCATCAGATCCCGGCCTGGTATGGCCCCGACAAGCAGGTCTTCGTGGCACTGTCCGAGGACGAGGCCAGGCAGGACGCGCGCAAGCACTACGGCCGCGATGTCGAGTTGATCCGCGATCCCGACGTGCTCGACACCTGGTTCAGCTCGGCGCTATGGCCCTTTTCTACGCTCGGCTGGCCGGACAAAACGCCGGAGCTGCAGAAATACTATCCCACCAGCGTGCTGGTGACCGGCTGGGACATCCTGTTCTTCTGGGTCGCCCGCATGATGATGATGGGCCAGCACTTCATGAAGGAAGTGCCTTTCCGCACCGTCTACCTGCACGGGCTGGTGACGGACGAGAAGGGCCAGAAGATGTCGAAGTCCAAAGGCAACGTCATCGATCCGCTGGAACTGATCGACAAATACGGTGCCGATGCGCTGCGCTTCACCATGACGGCCATGGCCGCACAAGGCGGTCGTATCCGGCTTGCGCCGGCGCGCGTCGAGGGCTCGCGCAACTTCATCACCAAGTTCTGGAATGCGACGCGTTTTGCCCAGATGAATGGTGCGTCGCTGCCGGCGGCCTTCGATCCAGCTTCCGTCAAGCAGACCGTCAATCGATGGATGCTGGGTGAGCTCGCGCGCGCCAACCGCACCGTCGATGGCGCCATCACCGGCTTCCGCTTGAACGAAGCGGCCAACGCACTCTACGAGTTCGTCTGGGGCATGCTGTGCGACTGGTATGTCGAGCTCACCAAACCGATCCTGCAGGGCGAGGACGGACCGGCCAAGGACGAGACCCGTGCCGTTACGGCCTTCGTGCTGCGCGAGGTCGCCAAGCTGATGCACCCCGTGACGCCGTTCATCACCGAGGAGATCTGGGACAAGCTCGGTCATCGCGCTGAGCACGGTGCCTTGATCGGCCAGCCCTGGCCCGTGCCAACGGCGCCGGACGAGGCAGCCGATGCGGAGATCGGTTGGCTGATCAAGGTGATTTCCGACATCCGCTCGGCCCGCGCCGAGCTCAACGTGCCGGCCGGCGCCAAGCTCAAGCTGCTGGTGGTCGGCGCCAATGAAGCGACACGGCAGCGTATTCAGACACATCAGGCGGTCATCGAACGACTGGCGCGCGTCGAGGGCATCGAGTCGGACGCCAAGACGGCACCCAAGAGCGCCTTGCAGATCGTGGTAGGCGAGGCAACCTATGCGCTGCCGGTGGGCGAGGTCATCGACCTCGCGACCGAAGGCGTCCGCCTGCAAAAGGAAATCAAGAAGCTCGCCGACGAGGTGAGCAAGATCGACGCCAAACTTGGCAACGCAGCCTTCGTCTCACGAGCGCCGGAAGAGGTGGTCGAGGAACAGCGCGAGCGCCGCATCCAGGCCGAACAGACGCGGCTGCGCCTCAGCACTGCCCTGGAGCGGTTGAGGGCATAGGCCGCGGCGCACGAGTCGTCTTGAGCGAAGCGAAAGACCTCACCGAGCGATCGTCCACAGTCTGCCAAAACCGAGTGTGTAGTGGGCGTGAGGTCCTTGCATATTGCGCTGTATAGGGAAAAGCGCCTGAGTAGGCGCTGACGCGGGAGGCGTTGCAACGCCTCCCGCGTCGACGGCGCGGAGCCCGTTGAGGTCCATGGCGGCCGCCTTGGCGGACACCGCAGCGAAGCCTGGAGCCCGCGTCGTCTCTTCGCAAAAGCCCGTACGGCTGCACGGTCCGCGAGACCGCATGCAAGGAAGGGATCACGAAGATGGACAGCATCATACAAGTAGCCGGCATCGACGTCAGCAAGGACAAGCTCGATGTTCATGTCCTGGCAGGCAATCTTGCCTTCACCGTCCGCCGCGATCGGCGCGGCCTGACCAACCTGGCCCGACGCCTGCGCAAGGCCGGCGTCGGCGCAGTCGCCCTCGAAGCCAGCGGCGGCTACGAGCATCCCGTCATCGAGGAGCTGGAGGCCGGCGGCCTGATCGTCCGCCTGCTCAACCCCGCCCGCGTGCGCTTGTTCGCCCAGGCGAGCGGCGTGCTGGCCAAGACCGACCCGCTCGACGCCCGGGTGATCGCCCTCTACTGCCAGCACTTCCCCGACAAGGGCTTGACCCGCAGGCCCGAGAACGCCCGCAGGCTGGGCGAATTCCTCAGCCTGCGCACGACGCTGCTCAAGATGATTGCCCTGGCCCGCAACGGCCTCGAGCATCTCAGCGAGCCCATCCTGAGGGCAAAAGCCGAGTGCATCCTGGCCGACGCCGCGGCCCAGCTCGAGGAGGTCGATGCCGGCATGGCCAAGGTCATTGCCGAGGACCAGGCCATGGACCGCAAGGCAAGGCTGGTGCGCTCCCTGATCGGCGCCGGGCCCGTCCTTACCGCCAACCTGCTCGCCCGCATGCCCGAACTCGGCAGCACCGGCCGCCGCCAGGCCGCCCGCCTGTCCGGCGTCGCTCCGGCCGACGACAGCAGCGGCAAGGCCAACCGCCGCTCCAGGATCGTCGGTGGACGCGATCACCTGCGGCCTGTCCTCCACATGGCCGCCCTGGCGGCCATCCGCAGCAATGCCGTCATCGCAGCCTTCGCCTCCAAACTCACCGCAAAGGGCAAGTCGAAACGTCTCGTCATCGCCGCCTGCGCCCGCAAGATCATCGTCATCCTCAACGCTATGCTGAGAGATCAAACACAATGGCGAAATCCAAAACACCCTTGACGCAGAACACGGCTGCTTCGCTCCGCTCAGGATGACACTGCGTCCCTAACCGGAACGTTCGAGCGAGGCCATGAAGGCCTTCAGCTTGGGGGCCCATTTGGCGGCGTCGAGTCCGGAGGCCGAGTGGCCGAGCGCGCTGTCGATCTGGAAATATTCCGCGGTGACGCCCGCCGCCTTGAGCTTGGCCATGACCTCGGGCGCGATCGAGACCGGGAAGACCTTGTCGGTGCGGGACAGGACGTAGAGCACCTTGGCCTTCATCTTGGCGAAATCCTTTTCGGCGTCGAAGCGCACGGCGGCGCGGCGCAGCACGATCAGTGAATGACCATCGAAGCCCTTGGCCCAGGCGGTGGCGCGCCTGCGGATCTCTGCCTCGCGCGCATCCTTGCCGGGAAATTGCGCCGCGAGCTGATCGTCGATGCCATAGCGCTTGAGCGTCGCCACGCGCATGTCGGTCATCACGCCGATGATGCCGCCGTTTTCATAATACCAGCCGTTGTTCCAGTGCGGATCCTTGGCCAGGGTGTCGATCAGGGCCTGGACCGATTGCGGACCGCCCGAGCCCTTGGGCGCACTGACCACCGGCACCAGCCCGTCCATGAAGTCGGGATAGGTGACTCCCCATTGGAAGACCTGATAGCCGCCATAGGAAGGGCCGGCCACCGCCACAAGATGCTTCACGCCGAGCCCTTCGAGCAGCGCCCGCTGTGCCGCCACGACGTCGACCATCGAGATATCGGGGAAGTCGGGCCCATAGGGCTTGCCGGTCTTGGGGTCGAGGTGCGCCGGGCTGGTCGAGCCGTAGGATGAGCCCAGCACGTTGGACGACACGACGAACAGCTTGTTCGTGTCGATCGCCTTGCCGGGGCCGACCAGGCCGTCCCAGGAGCCTTCTGCGCCGGCCTCACTGTAGCGACCGGCCATGTGCTGGCTCGACGTGTAGCCATGCGTCAGCAACACCGCGTTGCGGCCGTCCGGCGCCAGCTTGCCGTAGGTCTCGTAGGCGATGGCGGCCTCGGGCATCACCGTGCCGTTCTCGAGCGGGAACGGCTTGATGGTGAAGACCTTCTTCTGGATGCCGGTCAATTCCCCTTGGGCGCGGGCCGGCGTGGTGGCCAGTCCCCCTGCCACTGCCAGTCCCACGGGCAGGCTCCCCAGAACGGTGCGTCGACGCATGAATGTCTCCTTCGATCAGGCGCGCGCGGTGCGCAGCGCGAAGTCAGTGGCGCGGGCAGCCAGCCGCGCCCGGTCGGCCTCGGGACGGATGAACAGCAGGCCGATGACGCCTCCGGCAAGCAGCAGAACCCCCAGGATGGTGTAGCCCTCTTCATAGCCTGCCATGGGGGTGGCCGCCTTCTGTATCATCGTCCCCATGACCAGCGGCGCGATCACACCGGCCAGGGTGACGACCGAGGTGGTGATGGCGAGCATGGCGGCGCGCTGGGGCTGCGGCGTGAGCTCGCTCACGATCATCGGCATCACGACGTAGATGGTGCTGCCGATCGCCGCGCCGACGACCAGCAGCGCGAGCTTCAGCTCGGGCGAGGGCATCGAAGCCACGAAGGGCAGCAGGCTGCCGCCCAGGATGACGGTGGCGGAGGCAAAGGCGCCGCGGCAGACCCGGCTCGACACGCCGCGTCCCTTCAGCCACTGCGAGATCGCGCCGCCGCCGAGCACCACGACCAGGCCGAAAATCCAGGGCAGGACGCTGAGATTGCCGCCGACCTCCTGGCTATAGCCGAGTCCGTTGACGAGATACGAGGTGAACCAGGTGAGGCCGAGCGCCAGACCCCAATAGCTGGCGAAGCCTGTGCAGCAGACCGCCATGATAGTGGGGCAGGTCAGCAGATAGCGATAGGGGACATGGTCGGCCCCCATCCGTCCGGTCCCGTCCGCGGCCATGATCGGCGCATCGACCAGGGTGCCCTCGCGGCCGAAAACGAGCCAGAGCGCCGTCCACATCAGGCCGACCACGCCCAGCGCGCCGAAGGCGTGGTGCCAGGAATGGTTGACGATGATCCAGTTGAGCGCCGGCACGGCCACGATGACGCCCAGTGCCGAGCCCTGGGCGATGATCGCCGTTGGCACGCCGCGCAGCGAATCGGGAAACCATTTGTAGACGGCGTGTGTGGCGACGGGGGCTGCCGGGCCTTCGCCGGCGCCCAGCACGATGCGGCAGGCGATCAGCATCTCGACGCTCACCGTGCCCAGCATGGGGAATTGCGCCAGAGACCACACGAGCGCCATGACCAGCAGCACCCAGCGCGCCTGGACACGGTTGACGACGAAGCCCACCAGCACCGCCGAGACCGCGAACAGGAAGAAGAACGACGAGCCGATCAGACCGAACTGCTCCGGCGTGAGCTTCAGCTCCTCCATGATCGGCCGGGCCGCGAGTCCGACCACGACCTTGTCGGCGAAGTTGATCAGCATGAAGAGAAAGAGGAGGCCGGTCATGCCCCAGGCGCCCTTCAGGGGTTTTGCTTGCACGCTCATGCGAGGACTCTCCCGGTTCGTCTTCTTGCTTTTGTCGCCTGCATGAAACAGGTGGCTCGTGGCCGGCGCAAGGGACAACCCCGCGATCCTCTCGTCAAGCGCTGCTCTTGTCATCATAGTGTCGCTCAAGCCTCCATTGCGAGGCGCTACGGAGGAACGACATGGCAACGACGAGGATGGGCCGGCGCCCGCTGCTGTCCGGTCTGGCCGCACTTGCAGGCGCTGCGAGAACGGCGCAGGCCTGGGCTCAGGCAGCGAGCTTTCCGACCGGGCGGGTGACCCTGGTTGTGCCGTTCCCACCGGGCGCCTCGACCGACGTCACCATGCGCGTGATGGCTGACCGGCTGACGCAGATGTGGGGTCAACCGGTGCTGGTGGACAACAAGGGTGGCGCCAACGGCATCATCGCTGCAGAGGCGGTGATGCGGGCCAAGCCGGACGGCTACACCCTGCTTGCCACGTCGTCGATGACCCATGCCGGCAATCCCTCGCTCTACGACAAGCTGAGCTATGATCCGATCAAGGATTTCGAACCGATCACGCGCATGAGCCTCGTGCCCATGGTGATGCTCGTCCACAAGGGATTGGGCGTGCGTACGCTGGCCGAATTGACAGCCAAGCTGAAGGCGGAGCCGGGCAAGCACAATTACGGCTCCGGCGCGGTGTCCTCGCGCGTCGCGAGCGAGCTATACAAGATGCTGACCGGCGTCGACGCGGTGTTCGTGGGCTACAAGAACAACCAGCTCGGTGCGCCCGACCTGAACAACGGCACCATCTCCTTCATGATCATAGACCTGTCGAGCGCCAAGATGATCCTGAACAGCGGTTGGGCCGATGCCGTCGTGGTCAGCCAGGCCGTCCGCTCGTCTGGATTGCCGGACGTGCCGAGCGCGCCGGAAGCCGGTTTGCCCGGCCTGATCTTCACCACCTGGTCGGCGTTCTATGCGCCCAAGGGCACACCGCGCGACATCATCCTCAAGCTCAACAAGGACATCATTGCCGCTGGCAACAATCCCGAGACGGCAGCGAAGCTGGATGCGATGGGGGGAGCCCCCAGCTTCACCACGCCTGAGGGACTTGCCGATTTTACAGCGAGCGAGATCGTGGCATGGCGCAAGGTCATCCGCGCCGCCAACATCAAGGTGGAATAGGCGGCAGAGAAAACGGGCCGCCCCGGTGGGGCGGCCCGCTGTTGACCGATCTCCGATGGGAAGCCGGACTACTTCTTGACGAGGGGGCAGGGGCTCTCGGAGAGAGGCCGATAGGCCTTGTCGCCCGGCACCGTGGCAATCAGCTTGTAGATGTCATCCTTGCCCTTGGATTCCGCCGGCGACTTGACCTGGAACAGGTACATGTCGCGGACGAGACGGCCGTCTTCGCGCAGCTTGCCGTTCTTGGTCATGAAATCGTTGACCGGCATTTCACGCATCTTGGCCATCACCGCCTTGGCGTCATCCGTACCGGCGGCTTGGACCGCCTTCAGATAATGCATGGTCGAGCTATAGACACCCGCCGTCAGCATGCTCGGCAGCTTGTCCTTCTTGGCGCGGAAACGCTTGGTCCACGCCCGGGTCTCGTCGTTGAGATCCCAGTAGAAGGCCTCGGTCAGCACCAGGCCCTGGGCCACCGGAAGGGTCAGCGCCTGGACGTCGGTCGCAAAGACGAGAAGGCCGGCCAGCCGCTGGCCGGCCTTGACGATGCCGAATTCACCCGCCTGCTTGATCGCGTTGACGGTGTCCATGCCGGCATTGGCGAGGCCGATGACCTTGGCCTTCGACCCCTGGGCTTGCAGCAGGAACGAGGAGAAATCCTGCGTGCTGAGCGGATGCCTGACGCTGCCAAGCACCTTGCCGCCGGCGGCCTTGACCACCGCCGTCACGTCGGCCTCGAGGGCATGGCCGAAGGCGTAGTCGGCGGTAAGGAAGAACCACGAATCGCCACCGTCCTTCACCACCGCCTCGCCGGTCACATGGGCCAGCGAATAGGTGTCGTAGACCCAGTGCGCGCCGGTCGGCGAGCAGGCGGAGCCCGTAAGATCGGACGAAGCCGCGCCGGTGTTGATGTCGATTATGCCTTTTTCCTGGGCAATCTTGCGCACGGCCAGCGCCACCGATGAGGTGCCGATGCCGGTGATCATCTTCACGCCGTCGACGTCGATCCATTTGCGGGCGATGGCCGCGCCGACATCGGGCTTGGTCTGATGGTCGGCCGAGAGCAGTTCGATCGGCCGGCCGAGGACCTTGCCACCGAAGTCGTCGATCGCCATTTGCATCGACTCGACCTCACCCTGGGTGAGGTCGCCATAAACGCCCGAAAACCCTTCCATCAAACCGATGCGAAACGGTGCCGGTGTTTGCGCCTGCGCAACCGCGGCCAGACCGATGGCGGCCAATCCCACGACGGCAGCCACTGTGCCGGCGTACCGGACAGCTTTTCCAATTGTCATTTCTTTTTTCCTCCCAGACGCGGCGTTGCCGCGATAAGGCAAACTTAGCCGTGCGCCTCGATATGCGCCAGCGCTAGGCTGGACATCCGCGTCCTGCTCCGCTTAATACTTCGGTACAGGGGGACGAATGGCCAACGAAGTCATTCTAGAGGCGCAGGGTTTGACCAAGGAGTTCAAGGGCTTCGTTGCCGTCAAGAACGTGAGCTTGAGCGTTCGGCGGCACACGATTCACGCCCTTATCGGGCCCAATGGGGCCGGCAAGACCACGTGCTTCAACCTGCTTACCCATTTCCTCGTGCCGACGGCCGGGCGTATCCAGTTCAACGGCCATGAGATAACCGGCCGTTCACCTGCGGCGATCGCGCGCCTGGGATTGGTGCGCTCGTTCCAGATATCCGCGGTATTTCCACACCTCAGCGTGCGTGAAAACGTGCGCGTGGCCCTGCAGCGCAAACTCGGCAATTCTTTTCATTTCTGGCGCTCGGCGAAGGTGCTGGACGGCCTGGATGCGCGGGCGTTGGAGCTGATCGAGGCGGTCGGGCTGACGGCCTTCATCGAGGCGCCGGCGGTCGATCTTCCCTATGGCCGCAAGCGCGCGCTTGAGATCGCCACGACCCTGGCGCTCGATCCGGAGATGATGCTGCTCGACGAGCCGATGGCGGGTCTCGGCCAGGAAGACATCAAGCGCATCGCCGCGCTGATCCGCGAGGTGGCGCGCGATCGCACCGTGTTGATGGTGGAGCACAATATGTCGGTGGTCGCCGACCTGTCGGACACGATCACGGTACTGGCGCGCGGCGAGGTGTTGGCGGAGGGACCTTACGCCACGGTCTCGGCAAATCCCCTGGTCATAGAGGCCTATGTCGGAACCGGTCATGGCTGAGCCACTGCTTAAAGTCGCCGGCCTGCAGGCCTGGTACGGCGAGTCGCATATCCTGCACGACATCGACTTCGAGATCGGCAAGGGCGAGTTGGTGACACTGCTGGGGCGCAATGGCGCCGGCAAGACCACGACCCTGAGATCGGTCATGGGCATCGTCGGCAAGCGCACCGGCTCGGTCCGCTTCCAGGGCAAGGAGCTCATCGCCCAGCCGTCCGACATGATCGCGCGCGAAGGCATCGCCTACTGCCCGGAGGAGCGCGGCATCTTCTCCAGCCTCAATGTCGAGGAGAATCTGCTGCTGCCGCCGGTCGTCAGGCCGGGCGGCCTCGGCCTCGACGAGATCTACACCCTGTTTCCAAACCTCCAGGAGCGCCGGCGCAGCCAAGGCACCAAGCTGTCGGGTGGCGAACAGCAGATGCTGGCGATCGGCCGCATCCTGCGCACCGGCGCCGCCCTGCTGCTGCTCGACGAGCCGACCGAGGGCCTGGCGCCGGTGATCGTACAACGCATCGGTGAGATCATCCGGCAGCTCAAGACGCGCGGCTTCACGATCCTGCTGGTCGAACAGAATTTCCGCTTCGCGACCGCCATCGCCGATCGTCACTACGTGGTCGAAAACGGCCGCGTCATCGACATGATCGCGGCGGCGGACGTGGCGCGGGACATGGGCAAGCTGCAAACCTATTTGGGAGTGTAGAGATGACCAGGGGCCGCCATGTTTGAGCTGCTGGGCATCGCGCCGCAAGCGTTGTTCGGGCAGTTGCTGCTCGGGCTGATCAATGGCGCTTTCTACGCCATGTTGAGCCTGGGGCTTGCCGTCATCTTCGGCATGCTGAACGTGATCAACTTCACCCACGGCGCACAGTACATGATGGGTGCCTTCGCCGCCTGGTTGATGCTCACCATGCTCGATATCCCGTTCTGGGCCGCGCTGGTGCTGGCGCCGCTGATCGTCGGGCTGTTCGGGGTGATCATCGAGCGGCTGCTGCTGAAGCGCATCTACCATCTCGACCATCTCTACGGCTTCCTGCTGACCTTCGGCATGGCGCTGATCATC
>Ga0193752_1002954_pt1 | contig 12149 bp, 11 predicted proteins | sample H1c1metaG_FD_144924 | JGI IMG/M metagenome (GOLD analysis project Ga0193752, IMG submission 144924) | Soil microbial communities from a riparian zone of the East river system, Colorado, United States - H1c1 | ecosystem: Environmental > Terrestrial > Soil > Riparian zone | place: USA: East River... | reverse complement strand
GGCGTTCAAGGCCGAGATGGAGACCATGATGAAGTCCCGGCTCGAGCGGATGATCGCCGACCTTGAGTTCGTGCCGCGCGACGAGTTCGACGCCGTGAAGGCGATGGCGGCTAAGGCGCGCGCCGAGAACGAGAAGCTGGCCGCCCGCGTGTCGGAGCTCGAAGCCAAGCTCGGTATGGGCAAGCCCAAGGGCAAATCCACCCAGCGGACGCGCAAGGCGTGAGGGTGCGCCGCGCTCAAACCTGTGAATTGGCAACCCCGAACCGGTGAACGAGTCACAAGGCCGCGCGTGTCGCCCTTGTCACCGCGCAAAATCTTGTGTCAGGTTGATCGCAACTGCTTCGCGCCTTGCTTCGCTGGTGTTTTTCGAGGGGCCCCGATGAAACTTGCCACTTCCGAGCCGTCGCACGACCTGGAACACCCCCTGGACATGCTGGAGCGGACGGTTGAGGACAATGGCTGGCCCTTCGAGCGCTCCGCCCGGGACGAGATCAACCTCTCGGTGGCCGGCCGCTGGTGCGACTATCATTTCTGCTTCACGTGGCGCGACGAGCTCCAGTCGCTCCATGTCACGGTCAATTTCGACATGCGTGTGGCACGCGAACGGCGGAGCGAAATCGCCGAACTGCTGATGTCGATCAACGCGCAGCTCTATCTCGGGCATTTCGACCTTTGGGCCGAGGACGGGGCGGTGATTTTCCGCCATGTGCTGATCTTTCCCGATTCGCATGTCAGCTCGGCCCAGTGCGAGGCGTTGCTGCATCTCGCCGTGGAAGCCTGCGAGCACTACTACCCCGCGTTCCAGTTCGTGCTCTGGGGGAATAAGTCGGCGCGGGAAGCGATGGCGGCCGCCGTGCTCGAATGCGCCGGACAAGCCTGAAAGCCGTTCGAGTTCCCCGAAAGCCGAAGCGGATTTCGCGGCGCTCGGTCCTGCTGATCGGGGCCGGACGGATGGGGTTTGCTCTGCTCAAGGGGTGGATCGCGGCCGGACGTTTTTCACCCATCCACGTGGTCGAGCCGACGCCATCCGCGGCCCTCAAAGCGCTCGCGCGCAAGCGGGTCATCACCCTTCATGCCCGGATGCCCGAAACGCTGCTGGCGCTCGCGGCAGTCGTGCTCGCGATCAAGCCGCAAGCGCTCAAGGGCGAGGACACGCCTTTGAAGGCGCTCGGCAAGGCGGGGGCTCTCGTGCTCTCGATCGCGGCGGGCGTCGGCACGCCCCTGCTCCGGCAGAAGGTCGGCCGTGGCGGGCCGTTGGTGCGGGCCATGCCCAACACGCCGGGTGCGATCGGACGCGGGATCACCGTGCTGTGCGCGGGCGGGAAACTATCGGTCGCCGACCGCGCTTTGGCCGAGGCGCTGATGGCCGCCTTAGGCGAAACGCTGTGGCTACGCGACGAGGCGCTGATGGATGCGGTGACCGCCGTCTCAGGGTCCGGACCGGCCTATGTCTTCCTCATGGCCGAAGTGCTGGCGGCCGCGGGGCGTGCCCAAGGGCTCGATGCCGCGATCGCCGAGCGGTTGGCGCGGGCCACGGTCTCGGGGGCGGGCGCCCTGATCGCCGGTGATGCCCGGCCGGTACCGGAGCTCCGGAAGGAAGTGACCAGCCCTGGCGGCACGACGGAAGCGGCGCTGAAGGTCCTGATGAGTCCCGATGGCCTCGAGTCCCTGATGCAGCGGGCCATCGATGCCGCCACACGCCGTGGCAGGGAATTGGGGAAGGCTTGAAGGCATGAGCGCCGTGCCCGCCGTGCCCGGCCCCGCCTGGACGGAGGTGTTTCGGGCGTTCCTCTATCTTGGCCTGACCAGTTTCGGCGGGCCGGTCGCGCATCTCGGTTACTTCCGCCGCGAGTTCGTCGACAAGCGGCGCTGGCTGGACGAAACGGCCTATGCGGACATCGTGGCGCTCTGTCAGTTCCTGCCGGGGCCGGCGAGCAGCCAGGTCGGCATCTCGCTCGGGCTGATGCGCGCAGGATACCCCGGCGCGGTTGCGGCGTGGCTCGGCTTCACCGTGCCGTCCGCGATGCTGATGATCGCCTTCGGCTATGGCGCGTCCGCGCTGCGCGAGATCGCAGGAAACGGCTGGCTGCACGGGTTGCAGATTGTTGCGGTGGCTGTCGTTGCGCAGGCCGTGATCGGCATGGCGCGCGTCCTCTGCCCGGATCTTCCGCGTACCGGGCTCGCGGTCGGCGCGGCCGTGCTCATGCTGGTGGTACCGTCCGCGATCAGCCAGATCGCGGCGATCGCGGCGGGCGGGCTTCTCGGTTGGGCGTTCCTCGCGCCCGGAAAGCGCCTCGGCGACGCGCTGTCGTTTCGTGTCGCGCGGTCGACTTCGGTCGGGGCGCTGATTCTATTCTTTGTGCTGCTCGCAGCTTTGCCGGTCGCGGCACTGATCAGCGGAAACCAGGTCGTCGCGCTGGTCGACAGTTTCTATCGCGCGGGCGCGCTCGTCTTCGGCGGCGGCCACGTCATCCTGCCGCTGCTGCAGGCCTCGGTCGTTCCCCAAGGCTGGGTGAGCAACGATGATTTTCTGGCGGGCTACGGCGCGGCCCAAGCGGTTCCCGGACCGCTATTCACGTTCTCCGCCTATCTCGGCACGGTGATGGCGCTGCCGCCGAACGGCTGGGTCGGCGGGCTTGTCTGTCTTGCCGCGATCTTCCTGCCCTCGGTCTTGCTCGTGATCGGCGCGCTTCCGTTGTGGAACGAGTTGCGCCAAGCGGCATGGGCGCAATCGGCGCTCTCTGGAATCAATGCCGCGGTCGTCGGACTGCTGCTTGCGGCCCTCTACGATCCGGTATGGACGAGCGCGGTCTTTACCTTCGCGGATGCCGCGATCGCGCTGGCTGCATTCATCGCGCTCATCGTGCGCACGCCGCCCATCCTTGTCGTGCTCGCGACCGCCGCACTTGCGGCCGTCGTTGCGTGATTCAAATCGGCAGGCGGATCACGGCGCGCAGGCCGCCTTTTGCGCTCTGCTGGAGGAGTACGTCGCCGCCGTGCGACCGCGCGATGTCACGCGCGATCGTGAGCCCAAGTCCAACGCCTCCGACCTGGAGGTTGCGCCCTTCATCCAGCCGATGGAACGGCCGGAACGCCTCCTCACGCCGGGTCTCGGGGATGCCTGGTCCGTCGTCGTCGACGGCCAGTTCGACGCTGCGGCCAGCGCGCCTGAGGCTCACCTCGGCGTGGCGTCCGTACTTGAGCGCGTTGTCGATGAGATTGGTCAGACAGCGCACCACTGCGTGGCGCCGGACAGCGATCGTCATGCTCTCCAGCGGTGCGAGCTTTATGCGCTCGCCCGCGCGATGGGCCCGTTGCGCATTCGCGACGGCTTCCTCGGCGAGCGCCGCCAGATCGGCAGGCTCCACGACATCCGAGCCTTCCCCGCGCGCGAACTCGAGATACTCGTTCAGCATCCGCTCCATTTCCGCGAGGTCGGACAGCATCGCTTCGGTGTCGGCGTCTTTCGGCATCATCGCGAGCTGTAGCCGCATGCGCGTCAGCGGCGTCTTCAAATCGTGACTGATACCGGCGAGCATGTCGGTGCGTTGCTGGACGAAGCGGTCGATGCGCTCGCGCATCTGAATGAATGCAATCGACGCCTTGCGCACCTCGGTTGCGCCGTGCGGTTTGAAGTCCGCGACCGGCCGGCCTTTGCCGAACGCCTCCGCGGCGGACGCCAGGCGTTCGATCGGTTTCATCTGATTGCGCAGGAACAGCACAGCAATCGCGATGAGCACGAGCGACGATCCGATCATCCACAGAACGAAAATATCCGCGCTGGACGCGGTGACGCGCTCACGCGGGATCAAAAGGCGCAGCACCCCATCCGAGAGTTGCATGCGGACATCGACGTGATCAGGATAACGCTGGGTGTCGAAGGAGACGCCTTGCGCCAGCTGACTGGTGAAGATGAAGTCGAGATTGCGATCGAGCACGGTGTTGGGCACGGACACCGTGCGTGTGAGCTGCTCACCGGCAAGAAACTCGGCCGTGTAGCCGAACAGGCCGGCCGCCACCTGCCGCTGTCGGTCGCGTTCCGGGCCGAGCGGCTGGCCGTTTTCGAGCATCACCATGTAGGCGATGTCATTGACCACGCCGCGCGTCATGATCGCGGTCGTGATGCGGTAGTGGCGGTCAAAGAAGACAATCGTGACCACCGTCTGCAACAGCAGCATCGGGATGACGATGATCATCAGCGAGCGGCTGAACAGGCGGCGTGGCATCAGCCGCTTCAGCCCGCGCAGCGGATGCAGCAGCGGCGCCGCCTTCAGCGTGCGCCGCGTGTTATCCAACGCGGTCTGGGACCAGGACATAACCGACACCACGAACAGTCTGAATGTAAAGCGGAAGCTTGGGATCGTCCTCGATCTTACGGCGCAATCGCGTCACTTGCACATCGACGGAGCGTTCGAGCGCGATGTTGAGCCGGGCGCAGAGGGCCGAGCGCGCAAACGGGCGGCCGGCGTTGGCGGCGAACAGCTTCAACAGGAGCACTTCGGAGCCGGTGAGTTTGACCCGCTTGCCCGAGCGGGTGAGCTCGCCGCGTTCGAGATCGAAGACGCAGGCGCCCATCTGTATCTCGCGGTGCGGGGGCGGGCGCTGGCCGCGGGCGCGGCGGACGAGGGCGGTGGCGCGCAGCATCAGCTCGCGTGGCTCGAAGGGCTTGGCGAGGTAGTCGTCGGCGCCGCGCTCCAATCCGGTGATGCGGTCGGCGGATTCGCCGCGTGCGGTCAGCATGAGGATCGGAAGCTCGGACTGGGCACGCAGGTCGGACGCGAGATCGAAGCCGTTCTCGCCCGGCATCATCACATCGAGGATAAGGCAGTCGAAATCGATGCTCTTGATCAGCGCGCGCGCTTCGGCGGCGTCCGATGCCGTGGTGACGCGGAACCCCTGCGAAGTGAGGAAGCGGTGCAACAGGCCGCGCAGCCTTGCATCGTCGTCCACGACCAGAAGATGGGCGCTATCGGTTGCGTTCATTGCCTAAGTTGACATCATTAGGCCGCCGATCTAGGGCTAGCAAGCCCGGATTTTCGAGGATTCCATGGCCGAAATCATTCCTTTTGACCAACGCGACGGCTCCCTCTGGCTTGACGGCAAAATCGTGCCCTGGCGCGACGCCAAGGCTCATGTGATGACGCACGGTCTGCATTTCGCATCCTGCGTGTTCGAGGGCGAGCGTATGTATGCGGGGCGCATCTACAAGCTCGACGAGCACACCAAGCGGCTGTTCCATTCGGCCAAGATCCTCGGCATCGAAATTCCGTACACGGAAGAAGAAATCAGCCGCGCCTGTTACCAGGCCGCGGAGGCGCAATCGATCGTGGACGGCTATGTCCGTCCGGTGGCGTTCCGGGGCGCGGCGACGATGCCGACCGTCTCGGCCCAGAAGGCGGGCGTGCGCGTCGCCGTCGCGGTCTGGCCGTGGCCGTCTTATTTCGATCCCGCCGAGAAGCTCAAAGGCATCCGGCTCGACATCTCGCAGTGGAAGCGGCCGGCGCCCGACACGGCGCCCACCAGCGCCAAAGCCGCCGGGCTCTACATGATCTGCACGATGTCCAAGCACGCGGCCGAGGCCAGGGGCTATGCGGACGCGCTGATGTTCGACTATCGCGGCCTTGTCGCCGAAGCGACGGGGGCGAACATCTTCTTCGTCAAGGAAGGCAAGCTGCACACGCCGACGCCCGATTGCTTCCTCGACGGCATCACGCGGCGCTCGGTGATCGCGCTCGCCAAGGCGCGGCAGATCCCGGTGCACGAGCGGCAGATTACGCGGGAGGAGCTGACCGGTTTCGAGGAGTGCTTCCTCACCGGTACGGCTGCGGAAGTAACGCCGGTGTCCGAGATCGGGCCCTACCTCTTCAAGCCGGGCAAGCTCAGCGAGACGCTGATGAACGACTACGCTGAGGAAGTTCGGCGTCCTCCGCCAGCCACGGCGGCCTGATCTCGCGCAAAAATTGAGACACGAAGGCCACGAGCCCTTTGTGTCTTCCTTTTCCTACTGCGGCGCGCAGGTGAAGCTGTCGGCCGCCTTCGGATCGCCTTCGCCCATGTAGCGCGGGTAGAGCGGATAGAGACACATCGGCCGCGAACCCACAACCGTGAATGGCGCGTTCTGCTCCTGCGTCACCTGGGTGAGCGTGCCGGGTGCCTGGCCGGTCTCGGACCAGGAATCGAGTGCCCCCAGAAGATCGACATCGCTCGGTACCGGCTCGCCGCTGCTCATGACGCCTTCGCCGCCGTGATTGACGCCGGGTGTCACGTAGAAGCGGATGAATGAATCCGCCCGCGTCTGGCCCATCTTGGCGACGACGGATTTGTAATAGGACACCTCCTGCATCAGGCTGCGCTGATAGTCGGCGCCGTTGCCTTTGAGGATGAGCTTGCCGCCGCGGGCGAGGAACGGCGAGAGGTCGGGATCGGTGGTATCGAACATCTCCGAGATCTCGCGGATGCGCGCGGCGTAATTCTCGGGCTTGAAAGTGAGCGAGTTGAACTTCGCGTCGCGCACGAAGAGATAGCGCACGAACTGGTCGGCATTGAGCCAGCCGCCCGACTGTTCCTTGGCATCTCCAGTTGGAAACCGCGGCGGAGCGAGCCCCGTGATATTCTGCTCCATGCCGCCCGGCTGATCCTCGCTGCCGTAGTTCCAGCCGGGAAACTGGGTCACGCCATACTTGAGCGGGAAGGGGTAAACGAAAGGCGTGTGCACGGCGCGGTCGGCTTCGATCTGCGCATCCGAGAGGCAGCCATCGCCGGCATCGGCGCCGTTCGGACAGCGCAAGCTGCCGACATCGAACACGCCGAGGCATTTTTCGTAGAGGCCGATCACGCCATCGGCGAGTCCATCGAGCGAATCGCAGGCGGCGGTGACCGCCTTGTGAATCGTCTTGACCTTGGCGGGATTGATCCAACCGCCCGCCGCCTGGCGCGGGGCGAGCATCGCGCGCGAGAGATTGCCGCCGGTGTAGTGGGCGACGGGTACGACGCTGACGATGGCGTCGAAATCCTGCGGAAAGCGTTGCGCCATCATCAGGGCTTCGCGCCCGCCTTCCGAGCCGCCGTAGAAATAGGTCTTCGCCGGCGCGCGGTCGTAGTGGGCGCGAACGATGCGCAGCGCCACGTCGTGTGTCTTCTTGTACGCCGCATAGGCCATGTTGATCAGCGACTCGTCGTTGAGCGCGAAGGCGCGCTCCTCGGGCAGCGCCTCGTTCTGGTGGCCGGAATCCGTGCCCCAGGTGGCGAAGCCGCGCGCGACCGGCACGGGCGCGTCGCGCCGCGCGTCGCGCAGCGGGTTGAGGCCGCTGATCAACACGCCGTTCGAGCCGCCGCCACCATATTGGACGGCCTTGCCGTTCCATTGCACGGGCAGGTTGACCTGGAACTTGATCGGCGGCGCGTTAGGATCAACAGGGGCGATGGCGCCCAGCACCTTGCAGTACTCGCGCGTCGCGCCGCTGGGCGCGGCCGGATCGGCCGGGACGGTTTGCACCTGCGCCGACGTGATCGTAGCGCCACTGGTGGGGAGCCCAATGTCGGAAACGGCGATCTTCAGCGATGCGAGATCGGCGCAGGCCACTGCCGCGTGCGCTGGAGCAGACGCGGCGGAGCCGAGCGCGATTGCTGCAACGCTTCCCACGAGTAAGCCGTACGATCCGTGTCTGTGCATCGGTTCTCTCCCTTGTTCCCTATCGTCGTTAACCAGCAAAGGACACTATAGCATAGTATCATTGCGGGGAGCCGGAGGAGCCTGAGGTCAGAGGGGCCGACCCCACGACCGCATGGAGCACAGGCGTCTATGATGTCGAGGACACCTTTTGGATGATTTGCGGCACGAATCGTTCCGAGAACCCCGCAACGAAAGTCCAGAACATCAGTTTGGCAAAGTCGGCGCCGGAGCTCGGATATGTCGTCCGCAATAGCTCGGCGATATCCTGCGTTGTCGGCGGGACGCTGAACGGGGGCACATAAAATTCCGGAAAGAGGTCCCCCTCGACGAGACCCGAGATGAACAAGACGTACAACACGAGGGCGAAAATCCCTCCGTAGATCGGTATCAGCAGGATCATGGCCCACGACTGGGACAGGAGCGAAAGCTCCTCGTCGTCGATCTTTCGCAGACGCTGCTGGATGCTGACAAAACCACCGATTATCCCGCATTCAAAGCTCAGCCAAGAGATCATCAGCCGTTCGTAAAACAAGAACGTCAACGAGAAAACCACGGTCGTCGCCAGCAAAGACAATGCGGCAAATATGACAAGCCGCTTTGAAACGATGAGGAGTCGTTCGGTTCGCTCCACGCTCATGACGTGAACGGGGAGTTGGGCGGATAGAGACGGGCGCCGACGGGCAAAGTCGTGCTCCGCCTGGGATGTGCGATCACGCGAAGCCCCCGCATCCTTGATGACACCATCGCGGACCCGCCGTCGCAGTTCCCCTCAAAAGAGACAGCGGAGACTGAGCGGAGTATTACGTACAGGGATTGCGGTGTCGAATCCCGCGTGGCCCGGCCGATCAGCAGGTGCGTGCGGGGACGCTCGCGGGGAGCAGGCCGTAGGCAGGGTGGCGTTCCTCGAAGACGAGGACGCAGTCGAGCGCCTTGATCGTTGGGGTGTTGTCTAGCGCCTTCGCTTCGATGGACGGCGCGCGAAGCTTCAGATGCGCGAACAGCGGGCGCTCGTCGTCGACATCGGAGAGATTGGCGGGGCGCAAATTCTTGCCCGGCGCGCGGACCGTCGGGAACAGCTTCAGACTGACCGCACGGCGCACATTGCCGCCGATGGTGAAGATGCGGTTGCCGGCCTCGTCGACCTTCACCACGATGTCGCAATGCGCTCTGGCCCCGATGCCGAGCTGACGGCGACGTTCGGCGATGCTGCGATAGGCGGGCCTGCGGCTGCTGCACAGAAGATCGCCCGGCGCGATGGCCTGTTCACCGACATCATACGCGACGAAGCCCGCGGCCGATGCGCCGCCATCGCGGGCGCGGATGGCCTGATCGATATAGGTCCAGTGAGCGATCGCGCGCTGGAACTGACCTGACTCGCCGAGACCGGACTCGCACATCACCCACGACACGAACGCGGCGGACCACGGATCGGCCCATCGGCCGTTGATGCCCCAGGGCTCGCTCCATTCCCGGTTCTGGCGCGCGATCATCTGTGGACCGCTTGGCGTGGCGGCCCAATAGCCCGCGACGGACGCGGCGACGCGCATCGCTTCTTCCTGCGGCAGCGCCGGAAAACGCCCGCGCCAGCGCGCGGGTCCGATGTCGAACGAACCTTCGTCTTCGAGGGCGGTGTAGTCGACGATCGGAAAGCCGAAAAAGCCCCACTCCTGCACGGCCACATCGACAATGCGCCGGCGCGTTTCGGCGACGGGCAGTGTGCGGCACGCGACGGGACGCAGAGTCATCTGCCCGGCGGCGCCGCGTACGCGCTCCGACGGCGGCGTCACTTCGAGTCTCTCGGCCGGCAGACGCCCGTACCGCGCATCCGCGGCGGAAGCCTCGGACGCTGCGATCAAGCCTGCAAAGAGGGCAAACGAGAGGCGAAGAACGTTCAAACGGCACCTCCGAAAGGCGAGCGGCGCAGCATAGGGCATGGTTGGGTGTTTCACGAAGGGGCGGGCCGGGCGCCTGAACACTTCCTGGTTATCGGGACCCGTCATCGGCCGGTGAGGAGTATCCAAGGTGCGCCTACGGCGAGAAGCAGGCCGAAGAAAATCAAGCCGAAGATGCCGCCCAGGCGCCAGAAATCGCGCGACGGCAGATATCCGCTCCCGCAGTAGATGAGATTGGGCGCGGTGCCGTAGGGCGAGATAACGCCCATGATGCCGAGCGTCAGGCATAGAAGCAGCGAATAGGCGCGCATCGGCATGGCGGGGATCGTCGCGCCGACCGCGAGCATGACGGGCATCATGGCTGTCGCATGCGCGGTCGAGCTCGCGAACATGTAGTGGGAGAAGAAGAACACCGCGACGAGGATGACCATGGCGGCGATGGCGGGCACGCCCACGAGCTGTCCGGCGACGGCGTCCGCAAACCAGTGGACGAAGCCGACGCGGTTGAGCCCGTCGGCGAGGGCCACCAGCGTCGCGAGCCAGGTCAGCATGTTCCACGCCGAGGGATATTTCAGCACGTCTTCCCAGCTGAAGACCCTGGTCAGGATCATCATCACGACGACGACGAGCGAGACCGTCGTCGCATTCACGCTGCGGCCGCCGAAGATCCAGAAGAAGAGCGCGATGCTCACGAGGCCGGCCACGATCATCTCGCGCGTGTTCATTCGCCCCAACAGGACAAGTTCGCTCGCAGCCCATTGCGAGACTTTCTCGCTGCGTGTGATGCCGGGCGGATAGAACCAATAGGTGAGCAGAGGAATGACGAGAAGCAGCGGAACCCCGACCGGCGCGAAGCCCAGGAACCAATCGAGCCAGGTGATCTCGATCCCCGTGGTCTGACGGACGAAGGCGACCGAGAGCGGGTTAGGCGCGAAGCTCGTCAGAAACATCGAGCTCGTCACCGCGACAGACGCCACGGCCACCCACATAATGTAGGAGCCGATCAGCCGCGCCGACGGATCGTCGGGCTTCGAATCGTAGAGCTCCGGAATGTTCCGGATGATGGGATAGATCGTGCCGCCGCTGCGCGCGGTATTCGAGGGTGTCACGGGCGCGAGCAGGACTTCGGCCGCGACGACGGCATAGCCGAGCGTGAGCGTGTTGTGCCCCATCGCCTTGACGAGGGTGAGCGCGATCCGCTTGCCCAGTCCGGATTTCTCGTAGCCGAGCGCGAACATGAAGGCGGCGAAGATCAGCCAGACGGTCGCGTTGGAGAAGCCCGACAGGGAAAAGGCCAGCGCCGCGTCGGCCGAGTTGAACCCCGGCCGCGCAAGCTCCTCCGGATTGAAGAGGACGAACCTGTGGAACACGGTCACCATCACGAGGCCGATCAGACCCACGACCGAGCCCGGTAGCGGCTCGGTCATCAGGCCGACGATGACGCCCGCGAAAATGGCGAAGTAAAGCCACGCGTGCGGAGCCAAGCCCTCGGGCGCTGGAAGCAACGCCAGAAGCGTTGCGACGGCGACGGGCGCAATCGCTCTCCACAAGCCGTTCATGTGATCCGGACGTCCCCTTCCCGTTTTTATCCTACGTGATAAGAGGGGGGCTAGGGAATTGACCGGGGAGCGCGAGCTACGGACGCGATGCTTCACGTCGAGGTGTGGCGGGGCGCGGAGCGCGGACAGTTCCATGCCTTCGCCGTGCCGCGGCGTCCCAACCAAACCATCCTCGATGTCGTCACCGAGATCCAGCGCGAACAGGATCCGACGCTGTCGTATCGCTTCGCGTGCCGGGTCGGGATGTGCGGATCGTGCGCCATGGTGGTGAACGGGCGCCCGCGCTGGACCTGCCGCACGCGCGTGGCTGAGGTGGCGAGGAACGACGGCCGCCTGAAACTCGAACCGCTGCGCAATCTGACGGTGGTGAAGGATCTCGCGGTCGACATGGCGGCGTTCTTCGACAAGTGGCGGGATGCACGCGGGTTCTTTGAGCCGGGCGACACGATCGCGGACGATTTCGCGGTGGTGAACCCCGAGAGCGCAGAGCGGCGCGCTGCGGACGAAGGGATCGAATGCATCGGCTGCGGGATCTGTCATTCCGCGTGCGATGTGGTCGCCTGGGACGCGAACTACCTGGGGCCGGCCGCGCTCAATCGCGCCTGGACGCTGGTGAACGATGTTCGCGACGGCGAACAAAGCGCGCGGCTCGATGCAGTTTCGGGCGCATCCGGTTGCCACGCGTGTCACACGCATATGAGTTGTACCAATTATTGTCCCAAGGCGCTTGCGCCGACCTATGCCATCGCCGGGTTGAAGCGCGCCATGGTGAAGCGCGCGGTGCGGCGGCGGCCGTGACGGCAACGCTATTTTTTCTCCAGCGTGCGAGCGCCGCGGTGCTGGTCCTCACGGTGGCGGTTCATCTCGCGACGATCGTCTATGCGGTGCGCGGCGGGCTGACGGCGGGCGAGATCCTCGAGCGCACGCAGGGGAACGCGGCGTACCTCGCATTCTATCTCGTGTTTGTTGCGGCGGTGGCGGTTCACGCACCGATCGGCCTGCGCAACGTGCTGCGCGAGTGGATCG
>Ga0193752_1002953_pt1 | contig 12150 bp, 12 predicted proteins | sample H1c1metaG_FD_144924 | JGI IMG/M metagenome (GOLD analysis project Ga0193752, IMG submission 144924) | Soil microbial communities from a riparian zone of the East river system, Colorado, United States - H1c1 | ecosystem: Environmental > Terrestrial > Soil > Riparian zone | place: USA: East River... | reverse complement strand
CCTCCATGGCTTTCTGGCCCAGTCTGCCGAAGAGCAGTCCCGCACCGCCAATTCCGGGAGACCCTGATGTCGGATGAATGCACGCATACCGATCAGATCCGCAAGGTGACGCCCAGCGCGCTGGGCTGCGAGGAGTGCCTGAAGATCCATTCGCGCTGGGTTCATCTTCGCCTCTGCCGCATATGCGGGCATGTCGGGTGTTGCGATGAGTCGCCCAACCGCCATGCCACGAAGCACTTTCACGCCACGGGCCATCCCATCATCGAGGGTTACGATCCGCCAGAAGGGTGGGCTTGGTGCTATGTCGACAAGGTCGCGTTCGATCTTGGGGACAACATAACGCCGCACAACGGCCGCATACCGCGTTACGTCTGAGCGTCGCGAATTTGACTGGACCGGACCCGCGTGACAGCCCAGCATCGCCCCGGCACACGCTTCTAACGTTGGACGCATGACGGTCAGCTGGTGGGTTTGGGCGCTCTTCGGCGCGCTTGTGTTGGCGATGCTTGCGCTCGACCTCGGGGCGTTGCGCCGCTCGACCGGCGAGCAGCCATTGAAGAGCGCCGCCCTGTGGAGCGCCGCATGGATCGGCCTTGGGCTGGCGTTCGGCGTGATTGTGCTGGTTCTCTACGGTCCGGCTACCTCGCTCACCTATTTCACCGCTTACGCGCTGGAGAAGTCGCTTTCGGTCGACAATATTTTTGTCTTCGTCCTGATCTTTGGCGAGCTTCAGATCCCGCAAGCCGAACAGCGGCGCGTCCTCTATTGGGGGGTGCTGGGTGCGCTTGTCATGCGGGCGATCTTCATCGCGCTCGGCGTATTCCTGCTCGAACGCTTCCACTGGGTGATCTACCCGTTCGCCACGCTCATTCTGTTTGCCGCGGTGCGCATCCTGTTCGGCCAGGAGAAGGAACGCGAGGTCGTGATCAACGCCTGCGCCGTCTGCGGCACCTGGGTGGCGCGTATCATCCCCATCACGCCGGTGCTGTGGGGCCACCGCTTTTGGGTCCGCCAGCACGGACGGCTTCTCGCCACGCCGCTGTTCATCGCGCTTATCCTCGTCGAGGCCGCCGATGCGGTCTTCGCGCTCGACTCCATCCCCGCCGTCTTCGCGGTGACGCAGGAGCCGTTCCTGATCTACACCTCGAATGTCTTCGCAATGCTGGGACTGCGCTCGCTCTATATTCTTCTCGGGGGAGCGGTCTCGCGCCTGCGTTATCTGCGTTTTGGTCTTGCCTTCATCCTGGCCTTCGTCGGCGTGAAGCTGCTCCTGGGGGGCGTGCTGGAAATCCCAGCCTGGCTTTCCCTCGTTTTCATCCTCGGCGCTGTTGCCATCTCTGCTGTGGTTTCGCTGGTGATGCTGCCGTCACCACAGAGACTTAAAAAGGCCTGACGTGGCGAGGCAGGCAATCGTCACCCTGGCGATCGGGGCCGACTACGCCGAGCGCTTCGAGCGCGATTGCCGCGCGAACTGGACGGCCTATGCAAAACGGCACGGCTTCGATCTGGTCGTCATCACCAATCCTCTCGATACGAGCGAACGGGCGCGAAACCGAAGCCCGGCTTGGCAGAAATGCCTCGTCCTCGGCGTGCCGGAAGTGGCCAACTACGATCGTGTCGTCTGGGTCGATTCCGACATCCTCATCAATCCGGCCGCACCCTCGGTCCTGGACGGCGTTCCGCCGGAACGGATCGGGGCGATTGACGAACACCGTTTTCCTACGCCCGAGGCGCGACAGGCGATCCTCGAGACCATCGTCGCTATCGCCCCTGCCACAGGCGATGCGGACAAGATATTCTGGCAGGCATGGCATGATCCCGGCACGTGGCATCGCTACGCCGGATTGCCCTCGGGCCAATCCCATATCGTGCAGACGGGGGTGCTCGTGCTTGCGCCGACGCATCACCGCGCGCTGCTCGAACACGTCTATCACCAATACGAAGAGCGCGGCGGCAAGCAGTTCAACTACGAAATGCGCCCGCTCTCGCACGAAATCCAGACGCACGGTCTTCAGCATTGGATCGATCCGAGGTTCAATGCCCTCGTCTGGTGGCTGTTTCTGCACCAGAACCCCAGCACCGACCACCTTCCACGCTTTGTGCAGGAGAACTACCGCCGCAGCTTCTTTCTCCACTTCGCCGGCTGCGCCCACCTGATGGGGCTCCTTGGCCCGAGCGCGTAGACGCGGCTCCGTGCTAATGTCGCGCCAGGGGTTGGTGCCCCGTAGCGCGGAGAAGACCATGAAGACAGCAGTCCTGTTCGCCATCGCGCTGTTGGCGCTCGTAGCCGCGCCGGCGTCCGCGCAGCCGAGCGCACAGCCTTGGAGCGCCGATTTGAGCGCGATCCGTCAGGCCGCCCGCGCGACGCCGGGTGCGTTGCCCTTGCGCGTCAACGTCGTCAAGTTCGCCGAGAGCCGACGCACCAAGAACTTCGCCGTCAAGGGCTCGCCCGCCGAGCCAAGCATCCAGGCGCGCACCGCCTATCAGGTCGTCTATGCAGACGGCACTGTGATGATCGACTCGGGCATGGACCAGCAAGTGCACCGCTTCTTCGGTCGCGGCGTCGAAGAGCCTTATTTCCCAGCGGAAGAACAGAAGGTCGAGCGCGCGCTGCTTTCGGCCAAGGCCATCGTGCTGACGCATGAGCACGGCGATCATATCGCGGGTGTGATACGGAACCCTGCCTTCGCCACCCTCGCGGCCAAGACGACGATCACGCGCACCCAGCTCCAGACGTTGATGACCGCGCCGCAAATGCCGGAGATCAAGCTTACGGCCGAGCAGGGGCAGCGCTTCAACGTCATCGACTATGACACCGTGAGGGCGTTCGCGCCTGGCATCGCCCTGATTAAGTCGTCCGGCCACACGCCGGGTTCGCAGATGATCTATCTCGTGCTGCAATCGGGGAAGGAATATGTCTTCGCCGGCGACGTCGCCTGGCACATGGATGGCGTGCGCGCCGTCCGCGGCAAGGACGCGCCCTGGATCACCGAGGATGAGCCGAACATGACCGCCGAGCTCTCATGGCTGAACGGTCTCACGCGCACCGAACCGAACGTGGCCGTCGTCATCAGCCACGACGAAGAGCAGCGCCTGCAATACATCCGCGACCGCGTTCTTGGCGACGGCTTCGAATAGCGCCCAAAGAAAAAGCGCGCAGACTTTCGGATGCGCGCTTTTCCAATTGCCCCCCTAGCGGACCTGCATCTTCACCAGCTTCGCCGGCGGACGATAGTTGGGAACCCACACCGTCGGACGCGGCGCATCCTTCTGCACCTGCAGTTGGCGCACCTCATAGTTCGTCGGCGTGAAATACTCCGTCGACTTGCCAGTCTTGATGTCGATCTTGTAGATGCGGTTGGCGCTGAAATCGTTGGTCCAGACGACCTGGTTCTTGTCGTCGACCGACGCCGCATACGGTTCCGCATACGGTGCGCCATACGGCTTGCTGCCGTTCACCAGCGGATATTCTTTTAGCTCTTTCTTGTCGGGATCGAACATCAGAACTTGGCCGGCATAGAACTCCGCTGCCCACAAGCGGTTCTGCGCATCGATCTGCCCGCGCCGCGGGCCCGCCATGGCCGTCGGCACCTTGTACTCGTTGTACTCGATGGTCTTGGGATCGAAGATGGCGACCTTGCCGTTGCGCCAGATGTAGAAATGCGTGCGGCCCTTCGAGTCGGTATCGATGTCGTAGATGCCGTCATTCACCGGTATCGGATACATCGTCAGTTTGCGGGTCGCCGTACTGGTGTCCACCTTCACCAGCGTGCCCTGTTCCTCGGAGTGCCAGATATTGCCCTCCGGATCGATGCCGAACATGGCGTCGCCGGACGCCCAGCTCATGAACTTCTCGGTCTTGGGATCATAACGGACGGTGGCCTTCGCCATGCCGATCATGACCCGGCCCTGGTTGTCGAACGCAATCTCGTGTGCGCCGCCGCCGGGGTTGCCGGGACGTCCATCGCCGCCCATCGCATCGCGCCCGGCGCCGCCGGGAAGCGGGAAGGGCGTCTCCTTGCCTTCGCCGGTCTTCAGATCGACGCGGCCGAGAATGTAGGAGAAGTGGTCCGTGTAGTAGGCGTACTTGTCGTCGGTGACAACGTCGTGCGGCCACACGAAGCGCGAATCGCCGCGCAGCATATAGACCTCGCGCTGGCCGCCACGCGGCAGGTCGTATTCCGTCACGACGAGATTGGTCGAGGCTTCGTCGGTCGGCCGCGGACGGACCTTGAAGGGCACCTTGTCGGACGAGTTCGGTCCCCGGATCGAAGCGAGATATTCTGCCAGCGGTTCGATAAACTGCTTCTGGCTGAACGCATAGGTGCCGGGCGTTTCGTTATTCGCGGCCCGTCCCGCCATTTTCTTGATGACCTTGGCCCAATCCTCTTTCGTGCGGCCGATCTGCAGCGCCCATTGCAGGGTGTGACAGTTGCTGCATTGGGAGAACAGCACCTTCTGATGATCGGTGCCGGGCAGAGCGGCGATGATCTCGGATGCGGTCGCATCCTCATAAGCGACCTCCTTCGCCGTCAGCGAGAGGTCGAGCTTCGTGCCCTTCGTCGCCGAGATCTTGATCGCTTCTTTCTTCACGTGCTGGAAATCGGGCAGCTCGACCGACACCGAGTAGGAGCCCGGCGTCAAATCCGACCAAGCCGGAAACGAATATTCCCCCTGCTTGTTCGTGTAGACCGCGACCGTGATTGTTGTGTTGTCGCGATGCGCCTTGATCGGAATACCGGCGAGCGGTGCGCCCGCGGACGACGTCACCTTGCCGCTTAGAAGGGTTTGTTCCTGCGCCCGAACGGGCTCGCCCGGCGTCAGGCCATAGACAAACGCCAAAGCGCCAATCGCGAACGCTGCGCCCATATACAGCTTGGATTTCATGATCTCTCTCCGGGTGCGAAGGAATCGGGACTCGGGGTACGACGCAAGAACGTTGAAGTCTACGCCCGCAACCCTAGGTCAGCAAGAACGCGTAAGCTCGAAATCGACCGGAGCGCAGGAGCGCATCCGGCCGATTTCGTTATGCGTATGAACGGCTTAGGTCCTACATCCCTTTCGGGAATTTCCGCGTTCTGTCGATGGATTCGCCGGTCTCGAGCAGACTCTTCAGACTCGCGAGGATGATGGGCCAGCCGTTCGACACGCCCTTGATCAGCTTCGAGTCCTTCTTGTCGCTTTGGTGCGTAACGGTGAGTTTCACCACATCGCCTTGCGGCTCGAGCTCGAACGTCGCACGCGCATCTTCTTCGTCTCGCATCTCGGGCATCAACTCGTGGCGCCACGAGAGGACGAGCCGGCGCGGCTTGTCGATTTCGACGACCTTGCCGCTGTCGGTAAGGCGGCCGTCAGGCGTTTTAAGTTGCCATGGTGAACGCGGCTCCCACGCCGATTCCAGAGAGGAGCCGAACCAGTACTTGCGCGTGAATTCGGTCTTCGTCAGCGCGTCCCACAGTTTTTCCGGGGTTGTGCGGATAAACGTCACGTAAACAAAGCGGTCGCCATTACCCATTGTCTTTTCCTTCCAGCTGTTTCTTGAGCTCGGCGAGCGCGCGCAGGCGTCCGCGTTCGTACTTGCCGATCCACCGTTCGGCAATTTCGTTGATGGGAACGGGATTGAGGTAGTGCAGCTTCTCACGCCCGCGCTTCTGCGTGACCACGAGATTGGCCTCTTCGAGGATCGCCAGATGCTTCGTTACCGCTTGGCGCGTCATGTCGAGGCCTTCGCACATCTCACTCAAAGTCTGCCCGTTACGAGCATGGAGCCGATCCAGCAATGTCCGGCGGCTCTCATCCGCCAACGCCCGGAAGACTGCATCCATGCTCATAAAGGTAATATGCAACCATTTGGTTGCTTGTCAAGGCTTGTCGAAGCGATGGATCACGCTACCGTGCTGCGCTACGCGCACGACGGCTGCGGGACTTCATTGATCACGGGAGAGGTGGCGCTATCGCCGCTCACGCTCGATCCATCGGGGACACTCCGCCGCGAGTCTCCGAGACCGTGGTATTTGCGGCAGCCCGGCTACGACCAAGAGTTCGATTGGCACACGATTTTCTATGAGGTGTTTTGGACCGCGGATGGCGCGGTGATGCTTCTTGGTCCATCGCTGCGAAATCTCGAGTCGGCGGTACGCTCCGCAACCCAGAATGCATTTGGGTTACGGCGTTGCGCCGTCGCGATCCGCACTTTGAGCCGCAACAGCCAGATCACGGTCTCGTCGAATCTGCCGGCGGTGAGCTTTGGCGGCTTGACCGTGCAGCCGCGGGTTCCCGTTCAGCCGAACTGCTGCGCGTGGTTTCGCGGCAAACGTGTGATCTTCACGGTGTCAAAGGACAACGAGCTTCAATGGATACGCGACTGGGCTACGTTCTATGTGCGCAAGCACGGCTGCGATGCAGTGCTCATCTACGACAATGGGTCCACGCGGTACGGCACAGGTGACATCCCTCGCGCACTATCGGGGATCGCGGGGCTCGACATAGTGGCTGTCGTGCCATGTGCTTCAAATATGGGCCGTCAGGCGGGCAGGGACGGCAATGGGACTCCGACTTCTGCCAGTACAGCACGATCGAACATGCGCGGCACCGGTTTCTCGCTTTGGCCGAAGCGTGTCTCAACACCGACATCGACGAATTGGTGACGACGAGCGATCGTTCATCGGTTTTTCGAGCGGGTCTTGAACAGCCGCACCGGCTACATCTGTTGCGGCGGCGAATGGGTGGAGAATGTGCGCGCCCTGCCGCCCGACTCCCCCCGCCGGTACGCGCAGTTCCGCCATTGCTTGCCTCGTAGTCCGACGCCCGTGTGTCCGAAAGGGGCCGTTGTTCCGGCCAGCTGTCCACCGAAAGGCCAGTGGTGGGTTCACGATGTCGCCGGCATGCGTTCGGACACGCTCGCCTCGCAAGGCGTCTCCACGCAGCATTTCCGAGCCATCAACACCAACGGGAAGTTCGAGCGGTGGCAGCCCGCGGTGCTCACCGCGGAACATATATTTGACGCCGATCTCGCCTGGCGGCTGGACGGGCTCGGCGGGCTAGCGCATGCGGAGCCGTCAAACGGGGCGTGGAATGCAGGCGAGCCCTTCGCGGCATTCCAGATTTGCGCGATCCCATTTTCCCGCGACGGCCGCGGCTTCGTACGTGGAATAGAGGAAGTCGAGCAGCACGCGTTCGGGGTCGCTCGCCGAGCGGACGCTCTCATACGGCAGGATGAATTCGCTGAGTTCCTTGTGGAAGAACGCAGCGCTCGGCTGGATCGCGGTGTCGCGGAAACCGTCCGGTTCTGGATAGGCATAGGAATAGAACACCGCGTCCGACCCGGCACCGCCCGGCCAGAACCCGGCGCTGCTGACTTCATGTGAGTACGCTTCGCGCGTCACGACATCGGGAAGGGCCGGCACGCCGCCCGGATGAAGCGGTGCGCTACGGCCGGAGAACCGCGTTACCGCGAGATCGAAGCTGCCCCAGAAGAAATGAACCGGGCTAACTTTGCCGAGAAAGCTCGTGCGAAACCGCTTGAAGACCCGGTCCGCCTGGACCAGCGCGCGCCAGAAGCGATGCGCATAGGCCGCGTCGTAGGGACGGATGGCATGATCGCGCGTGAACGGCGTCGCATCGGGGATTTCGTTCGGATGATCGTTGATGGTCACGGGCACGTGCCTGGAGCGCCTCCATGACGCGTCCGTGGAACGAAGCAACAGATTGCGGCCGCAATTTAATCCTGCGTTCGCCGCCGTCGGACGTGCGGAGGTGCAGTTCGTGCGCGATGAAATCGAACGTGATATCGAAGATGCGGTCACCGTGCGGGATCGGCCCGGTCGTCAGGCCAAGCGGCGTGACGTAGAGCGTCACATGCCACGAGTGATTGGCCCACGGCGTTTGCTTGAGCCGGACCTTCCCAACGACCTGCGTCCACAGCTGCAGATTGGCGCACGTCTCTTTCCATTCGTCGTAAGGAAGGGGTGGCCATACCGTTTCGTCCGGCATTTCCCGATACCCTAAGTTTGCTTGACGCCCAGCCCGCGCATGAAGGCGTCCTTGATGGCAACCGGCTCGCGCGGCGTCTGGATTTTGGGCGTCTCCGCATCGGTGCGCGCACCGATGAACCACGGGCCGTCATCCTTCAGCGCGCGTTCGATCATGCGCTCGAAATCGTCTTCGTCTTTGGCCCACGCGCTTTGCGTGATGCCGGCGCCGCGCGCTATCTCGACAAGATCGGCGATCTCGGCTGTCGCCGTCTTCTGCGCACCGGTGATCTGATACATCCCGTTGTCCCACACGACGATCGCGAGGTTTCTTGGGTTTACCATTGCGATGGTCGCGAGCGAGCCCAACTGCATCAACAGCGAGCCGTCGCCTTCGAGCGCAAACACGCGGCGCTTCGGCTGCGCCAGCGCGACGCCCAGCGCTATCGGCGCCGCCAGCCCCATGCTGCCCAGCATGTAGAAATTCTGCGGCCGCTTTTCTGCCGCCCAGAGATCGAAATTGGAGTTGCCTATGCCGCCGATGACCGCTTCCTCGTGCTTCAACTTCGCCACCAAACGCGTCGTCAGGTCGAGGCGGTTCATCACCTTCGAGTTGCGCCTCACCATTGTGGGCCGATCGCGTTCCATCTCGACCTCACGGCTTCTGCCGATTAGCGGTCAGAAGCGGCGACAGGATCAGGGCGGCCGGCATCTGCGTCAGATGCGCCTGCCGGATCGTGCGGTCGGCGGTGAAATGCGCATCCTCGAGCCGCGTCATCGTGTGATGCTCGATGCCGAGCGATTGCAGGATCGGACGCATGGTGCGGCAGACGATCGCCTGGCCGGGCTGGAAGTCGCCGAGCGTGCCGCGTTCGCTGACCATCAGCAGGGCCGGGATCTGTGCCGCCACTGCGAGCGATGCGAGCACGTTGGCCAGCGTCGCGAACCCGCTGGTCTGCATCAGCACGATGCCCTTGAGCCCCGCCAACGCCGCGCCGCACACGATGCCGACCGCTTCCTCCTCGCGCGCGCAGACGAACGTGGTGAAAAACTCGTCCTGGTGGACGGCCTCGATCAGCGGCCTCAGCACGTTGTCGGGGACGTAGACGACCAGCCGGACACTGTTGTCCTTGAGCGCGCGGATCACCGCCTCATGCCAGGTGGCATCGGCCCTTGAAGATGCGTCCGCACTTCCCATGCCCTGCTCCGCTACAAAGGTGAGAGAGTTGTGATATCCAACGGCCCGTCTGTAAAGACCGCCGGAGGTGCCCATGTCCGAACGAAGCTATGACCGCCTGTATATCGGCGGCGAGTGGGTCGCGCCCCATTCGGCCCGCGCGATTTCCTCCATCGATCCCGCAACAGAGACGGTCTGGGCCGAGGTGGCCGAGGGCGACGAGACCGACATCGACCGGGCCGTAGCCGCTGCGAAGGCCGCGATGCAGGGCGCCTGGCGCAACAAGATCACCGCCACGCAACGCGGCCTCCTGCTCTACAAGCTCGCCGAGCTGATCCGTCGCGACACCGCGCGTCTGGCCGAGCTCGAGACCAAAGATAACGGCAAGCCGTTGCGCGACACGACGGCCGAAGTTCAGCGCGCGGTCGATTGGCTCATCTATTTCGCGGGCGCGGCCGACAAGATCCAGGGCGAGCAGATCCCCTTCAAACCAGACGCGCTCGCCTATACGCGACGCGAACCGGTCGGCGTCGTCGGCGCGATCCTGCCGTGGAATTCGCCCATTCTGCTTTATGCCTGGAAGATCGGTCCGGCGCTCGCTGCCGGCAACGCGATGGTGCTCAAACCCGCCGAGCAGACCCCGGTCACCGCGCTCGAGATCGCGAAGCTCGTCCAGGAGGCAGGATTTCCGCCCGGGGTATTCAACGTCATTCCCGGCTACGGCACGACGGCGGGCGCGGCGCTGGCCAAGCACACCGGCGTCAACAAGATCTCGTTCACCGGCAGCTATGCCACTGCGCAGAAGATCATGGCGCTTGCGTCGGTCAATCTGAAGCGCTGCACGTTCGAATGCGGCGGCAAGTCACCTCACATCATCTTCGCCGATGCCGATGTCGAACGCGCGCTGACCGTGGCTGTGCATTCCGCGTTCCGTTCGACTGGGCAATCGTGCTCGCTTGGCTCGCGTCTGTTCGTGCAGCGGCCGCTCTATGAGGCGTTCGTCGAGAAGCTTGCCGCGCGCTCGCGCCGCATCCGTATCGGCCAGCCGCTCGACAAGAAGACGCATATCGGGCCGCAGACCTCGGCCGAGCAGCTTGCGAAGACCGAGGGCTATATCGCGCTCGGCAAGAAGGAAGGCGCGCGGCTGATCGCCGGCGGCGGACGGCCCAAGGGTTTCGACCGCGGCTATTACATTGAGCCCACCGTGTTTGCCGATGTCGACAACCGCTCGCGCCTGGCGCAGGAGGAGATCTTCGGGCCGGTGCTTGCCGCGATCCCCTTCGACACCGAGGAGGAAGTCGTCCGTCTCGCCAACGATGTCGAGTACGGTCTCGTCGCCGGGTTGTGGACGTCAGACGTCTCGCGCGCGCACCGCGTCGCGGGCCAGCTCGAGGCGGGTCTCGTCACGGTCAACACGTTTCGCTCGACGCACTGGATGCTGCCCTATGGCGGCTACAAGCTTTCCGGCATCGGGCGCGAGAACGGGCTCGAGGCGCTGAACGCCTTCACCGAGCTCAAGACCATCGTCATCGACTTCGAAACCGCTGCCCCCGCCGATCCGTTCGGTGACTGACTTACGGTCCGGCTGATCGCACTGTTTTCGTGTCGTGCGCTTGCGAGATGATGTAGGCGCGGATCGCGGCTGCCTGCTCGCGGTTGATCATCGGCGCGAACGACACCATGCCGCGCTCCTTCAGCGTGCCGTTGAGCACGATGTCGAAATAGCCGTCGTCGGAGAGGTACGGCGACGAGCGGAGATCGGGCACGATACCGTTCGCGATCCCAGAGGCGCCGTGGCACACGCCGCAATTCTCCGCATACAGACGGGATCCGTCGGCGACCACGGCCGCTGTCGCTGTCAGCGGCGGCGGGTCGATGGCGCGCGCAACTGGGGGAGGCGGCTCGGGCAGTGTTGCCGTTCCGCCGAGCTTGAAGGCCAGCACGCGGCTGATGTTCCGCACGGGTCCAGATTTCAGCGAGGCCGCGCCCTGGGTCAGCCCGAGAGCCCCGCCCGTGCCGACCAGCACCGCCACATATTGCTCGCCATCGATCTCATAGCTCATCGGCGCCGCGATCACCGAGGTCTGCACCGGCATGGACCACAGCTTCTCGCCGGTATCGGCACGGTAGACGACGAAGTCGCCGCCAAACGTGCCCTGCAGGACGAGATTCCCGGCCGTCGCAAGGGTGCCGCCATTGCCCGGCCCGGGATGTTCGACCCGCCAGGCTTCTTTCCGATTGACCGGGTCCCAGGCGAGGAGATGCGAGCTCGAGGCGTCCAGTGTCGCTTGCACGGCCGCCATACCGTTCGAGGCATTCGCGGCCCGGTCGAGGCCGGTGTTGAAGCCCATCGCGCGCGGTCCGAACGTCGAGGCCTGGACATAGGTCGAAACGAGCACGTTCACGGGGATGTAGACGAGGCCCGTGTCGGGGCTGAACGCCATTGGGTTCCAATTGTGCGCGCCCTGCGGACCGGGCGTGCCGCGCCAGGGCTTACCCGTGCGCGAATATCGCGCGTCGGGATGCTCGACCGGCCGGCCGGTCTCCTTGTCGACCGAACTCGCCCAGGTGACCGGCGCGAACGGGTCGGCCGAGATCAACTCGCCGGTCTCGCGGTCGAGCACGTAGAAGAACCCGTTCTTCGGCGCGTGCAATAGCACTTTGCGCGTCTCGCCGTTGATCGGAAGGTCGGCGAGAATGATCGGCTGCACCGAGGTGAAGTCCCACTCGTCGCCCGGCACTTCCTGGTAGTGCCAGACATACTCGCCGGTGTCCGGTTTCACCGCGACGATCGAAACGAGGAACAGATTGTCGCCGAGCTTGCCGCGATAGGCTTGCGACCACGGCGATCCGTTGCCGACGCCGAAATACAGCAGGTCGAGCTCCTGATCGTAGACGATCGAATCCCATACCGTGCCGCCGCCGCCGATGGTCCAGTACTCGCCGTTCCATGTCGGTGCGGCGATATCTGCGATCGCCTTGTCGGAGGCCGCACCGTCGGAA
>Ga0193752_1002951_pt1 | contig 12157 bp, 4 predicted proteins | sample H1c1metaG_FD_144924 | JGI IMG/M metagenome (GOLD analysis project Ga0193752, IMG submission 144924) | Soil microbial communities from a riparian zone of the East river system, Colorado, United States - H1c1 | ecosystem: Environmental > Terrestrial > Soil > Riparian zone | place: USA: East River... | reverse complement strand
TCCAAATACTTACGCTCTACTGTCAGATCATTGGTGTTTATTGCCATAACAAAAATCAATAAATTTACTTATTGAATTCTGTTACCGAATTAGTTGACCTTTACAATCCCGATAGTCACTTAAAATATTTTCACCCACCATAAATACCCACAAACGGGCTTTAGCCCAACACATTCCTGACGACTGCAGCTTAAAAAAGATCAAAACCTGGTCTGCAAGACCCTCATTTTGGCGAGGAAGTGGCATGAATTACCTGTGTTTGATCTTACAATCAGCAGTGGTTAAATTCGCTCTATTCCCACAACAAACCCACAACAAATCCACAACAGCCCACATTTTTTGTGGTTAAATGTAGTTTTGATGTGGCATTCATGTGCTTTTATTATATAATATGTATAGGTCCGATAGCTGTTAACCTGGTATCAGGCAACAATAATTAACAGCGACCTATCCCTGCTGATCACCGGCAATGGGTATGACCGTTTAGCAATTGGCTTTTCGTTCTCATCAAATTTTCGTTCCTTAGCGCATCGTTACCAGGCGGACTCCCGCAATAAGCGGGACGGCCAGCATCAGACAGGCTGCAGCGGTCCTATACCTTGTACGAATCCTTAAGGAACCTTCAATGCATATGGACTTTTTGAAAAAAATATTCGGTAAAAAGCTCAAACAAAGATCTGCTGAAGAAGATCCTGCAAATCCGGAAAGGACGTTCGTTGAAATCAAACCTTTTATCTATCCATATTTTAAGCAGCTGACAGCTTTGACAATTCCAGCGGGGGTAGTTCCAAATGATATGGCCCAGGTTGACGAAGCGACAACATATGAGCTGCCGGGAGTAAGCCTGGTAATTTTCAACGTTTGTGAAGATCTTAATTGCCTTTATGCAATTGATAATGAATATGGTCTTGAGATAATCCAGGATGCTCATCTTGGGAAGTGGGAAATCAATAAAGCAGAACTTCATGACATTGCACTTGAAAATTTTCGCTCTCTTATCGCAACAAAAATGACAGCCCGGGGCGATACGAATGGAATCATGTTTACTATTGATGGGAATCTTGAAGCAGGACTTGTGCTGATTGATGAAATTTGGGAGCAACTGGAAGAACAAGTTGGAGAATCTATTGTTGTTTCTGTTCCGTCGAGAGACGTGATTGTTGCAACAGGCAAATCTAACCGGCCAATGATCGACGCTTTTACTGAAAATTCAAAGCAAATATTAACAACCGGTGATCATCCACTTTCCAGGAATTGGTTTATTAGAGAAAAAGGTAAATGGAAGGTCTTTGAAAAAATATTATCTTAAAAGGTTGCGTACAACACGAACCGTGTAAAATCCGGATAAACATAGCTAATTGAGATTGGCCCGGGCCATAAACTCCTCCTTTAACCATTATTTTTTCTGCCTGTAATTCCACTCAAACGAAACCCCTGCATAAAAATTCCTCCCGGGTGCTGCATTGTAATAACGGCCGCCGGCAGCATTGATATCGTTGCCCAGGCTATAGGTTTCATCTAAAAGGTTTTCAACTCCTGCATACAAATTTATTTTCAGCTTTGCTTTGATGACCGGCTTCCAGCCTATCCTGCAGCCTAACACATTGTAAGCATCTGTTTCAACTGTATTGGCATCATCTAAAAACAAACGGGTTGCATAGTACCAGGTGCTGTTAAAATAGATCCCATGTTTAAATTCTACATCGGCCAATGCAGCCACAGTATGTTCAGGTACGCCGGGTAGCTTCTTACCCGAAAAATCGGCAGTGCCTTTTTTAAAATCACCGTAGCTAAAACCGCTGAATGTGTATGCTGTTCTTATATTAATATTATTGAGCACAGGGCTCTTTACAAAAGAGGTGGAGTAATCTGTGCTTATTTCAACACCCTTTTGTTTGGTGTTCCCTGCATTCACAAAATAATCGGCATTGCTGTTGTCTTTACGGCTCACCAATGCATTGTTCAGTTTAAAATAATAACCGGTTGCTTCGAGTCGTAACTTGCCTTTGAGAAAAGAAACTTTTCCTCCCAGTTCATAATTAATGCCTTCTTCTGCTTCCAGGAAAGTACTGATAGTTCCGGTTGATGGCAGTAACTCAGCAATAGTTGGCGGAGAAAAACCTCTTGATATACTTGCAAAGACAGCATCGTTCTTCCTGAATTTTTTCTGGAAGGCCAGCCTTGGTGATATCTCGTTCTTATAAGTACGGCCCTGGTGCAAAACCGGGTAACTATTCAATCTTGCAAAATCTACTTTCGATCTGTTGATGCTGGCGCCTGCTGTAATGATCCAGCTATCTTTAATGCTGATATCGGCCTGCGCAAAAATACTCGTGGTAAGATATTCTATATCATCATTGGTTTGCAGTGTATCGGCATTGCCATTCTTATTTTTTGAAACCTGTGTATTAAAGAATCCTTTCTGCAGTTCTGCACCCGCTACCACCTGTAATTTTGTTTGGCTTATTTTAGTTTCATAAACAAAAGAAGTTCTTCCTCCAAAGCCAGGCTCGTTGCGCCTTTCATAATTTCGGAATGTAGGATTTTGTATTTGTGCAAATGTGCCGAAAACAGTTGTTGTGTTTGTAAAGCGGCTAAAAAAATTGTAGCGGTGACTGATACCAACGGTAAAATTCTTCTGGTAGATGGCCGCCTTAGCACCATCGGCACTGGGAAAGCCGCCTGCTGCAGGCCTTGCCTGTTTCGGGTCTGCCAGGAATTCTGCTTTGGTCAATCCGCCGGGTGTTTCATAAAATAAATTGTTATACAGGATACTACCAGTCAGTTGTTGCCTGTCGGAAAATTTTAGCTGCGAAGTAAAACTTATATTATCTCTTTTGCTTTTTGTGTGGCTGCGGTAACCATCACTTTCAGCATGATTATAAGTTAACTGGTTACGCCTGTTATTTTCTCCAAAGCCAACCGATGCAAAAATATTTTGCAGGCCGTAGCTGCCGGTAACATATCCAAAGTTTAAAGCAGGTTGCCAGTTATTGTCAAAACTATGCATCAGCAATAACCCGCCGGTACCGGCGCCGTACATACTGCCCGCAGGTCCCTTAACCATTTCAACAGCAGAAAAATTATTGTAAGCAAACTGGTTGAAGTAAGTATTACCGCCTGCATCCGTTACCGGAATATCGTTCCAGTAAACTTTTACATTACGAACACCAAATGGGGAACGCAACGAACTGCCACGGATATTGATACGGTAACTTCCGGGAGAACGTTCTTCCATCCTGGCACCGGCAATTGAATTGAATGCATGCACAAGGGAGGTTTTATTATACCGGTCGGCATTGGAACCATTGATCACTTTTACGATCGTTCCAAAACTAACGGCCCTGTTCTGTTCAAAGGCAGTTATTACAACTTCATCCATTGTTTTGGAAGAATCTGCAACAGGTGTTTCCTGGGCAGATATATCATGCTGCAACAGCAGGCAAATGATCAGGCAGTATGTAATCTTTTTCATGTAAGTAAGTCACTTAGGTAGTCAATTGTTGTTTAAGAAAACAGATCTTTTGAGAGGTTAGGGCCTCTCAAAAGATCTTTATATTATTTTAATCCTGGTCACTTATCAATAAGGTCTTCGTTGTTCTTATATTATCCGATGTTATTTCCAACAGGTAAACCCCATTGGCTAATTCCTTGCCCAGTACGATTGTTTGTGTTGCATTGCCACCATTGTGTTTTAAAGATTGAGTATATACAGCTTGTCCTGCTGTATTGATCAAACGCAACTGGTAATTGTCTTTTTGCATTTCTTTTAACTGTACAGTTACTATACGGTCTTTAACCGGGTTAGGATATACAACAATTGAAGGTTCGCCTTTGCCAAACGTTACTTTCACTATTTGGCTGTAACGCGTATTTCCAGCCTTATCAATGCCTTTTACACGGTAGAAATTTGAACCCATATTGGGGTTGGCATCAAACCAGTTATAATCAACCGGTGTTGTGCTGTTGCCAATAGCAGGCGTTGTGTTCACTTTTGCAAAGTAAGTACCATTCGTTGACTTTTCAACTTCATAACTTGCCATATCCATTTCAGTTCTTGAGGTCCAGTCTACCTGCACACCGTTATTTTTTTGGCGGGCTTTAATGGTGATCGCATCAACCGCAAGCGTACCGCCGAATGCACCGAATACCACTTTAAAACGATCTGATGCTTTTGAAGCCGGATCTGCAGTTACTATAAAAGGTACCACCGATGTAGCCGTAACACTTAACAATGTCCGGGTATTCAGGAAATTGTCTATCAACTCTGCTTTCAGGTTTGGATTAGTGAACATGGCCGGGGTAAATTCAAACTCATAGGACTGCTCCTTCATATTGTTCATAAACAATGGAAGCGTATCCTTGGTTAGGATCACGGGCCTGCCTTCAATGGCTAAATTGTTTCCTGCTCGGTTTATAGCAATATTCTCGTCCCAGTTGTTGATCTCTTTAGCATCATTATTATCTACTGCAGCACTATATTTGTTGTTGAACAGCGCTATCGCACCATCTACAACACGTCGGTAAGCATTAGGTTCGGTAAAGTATAATTCTGCTCTGAACGCTTCTACCGGGGGTGGTGGCGTTAAAAATACTTCGTTGTTATTACCTGCTGTTTTATGTGATTCCTGTATGCTTACTGAAGGAATACCTGCCCCATTTGATTCCACAAAGAAGGCCTGGCCTGATTGTATGAACTGGGTGGCAAGGCCCGAGCTGGCTATACCGGCACTGCTTATCGTTACAAAGCCACCACGGGTACCAAAATTAGGATCCCATATGGTATAGAAATCGGTGATATTACTGCTGGCAGCTTTTACCAGGCTCCAGTCTATCGGAGATGGGTAAGGGTTAGTTACTAAATTTAAAGCCCCGCCACCAGTAAAACTGTTAGTGAACGAAGTTTGCGTTCCCTGCAGCACCGTACCGGTTGCACGTAAAGTTGTACTGCTGGTTGGCATACCCGGTGCAAGTGGTATCTGCATGTTCGTACTGCGGTCGCCACGTATATACATAAAGTAACCGGTTAAGGCATTCAATGAAACACCTGTATTGGCAATAGTTGTATAGGTTGGTACAACTGCATTTGTAGCAGCATAAGCAGATGACTGGTTGGTTTGCGTTACATCAAAGCCATTGGCATTGCCGCCTGCCCCGGTTATTTGTGTGCCAAATAAAGGAACCGGGTTTACATTGGTGCCGATGGCTGTATTCATACCACCTTCCATCCAGTTGTCTTTCATGGTAGGCCTTGTAGCGTGACCGGCTGTATTAACTGTTGGGGCCAGTAAACGATAGGCCCTGCCTGTACCGCCTGCACGTAGTTTTATCCAGCGCTCCATGGTTACATTGGTGCCACCCGTTAAGGTACTGCCGGTAAGGTTGGCTATACGTGCAGTATTGGCCGCATTTGATTTTAATGTCAGGTTCCGTGCATTCAGGTTCAAAGAAGCTGTTGTTAATGCAATGGTGCCATATACATCCAGGGCTGTACCTAAAGTAGCACTGCTGGCATTATTTAATGTAAGATTATTTAATGAACGTGTGCTTTCAGAGGTTTGAGTAAAATTCAAAGCCTGGTTTAATGCAGTTCCGCCAATGACAATATTAGAGGTTGGTGAACCGGTAAGTGTTCCGGTACCTGCATTTACAGGACCTGTTAAGGTTAATGTATTACCGCCGAGGCTAAGGGTAGTACCGTTACTTAATGTTAAACCACCGGCGTTGGCATTTCCTACATACGCATGTGTTGTGCCGCCTGTAGCAGATAATACTATATTATTTCCGGTGGCACCGGTTACAATTCTAAAAAAGCGTGCTACGTTATTATTTCCTGTTATTGTTTGTGTACCACCTGATGTTGAATTGAGTGTATAAGTATTGATATCATTAGGATTGGTTACCGAACCCAGATAGGTAAGATCTCCTCCAAGGTTGAGTGTAGTTGCCTGCGACATGGCAGCTGATAAAGGGAGCGGGCCATTGGTAAGACCGTCATAAATCAGGTTGCCGGTTACAGTTGTACTATTGCTTTTAAATGTTTTTGTACCTGTTCCACTCAATTTTAAATTGCTGTAAGTAATAGCATCTGTACTAAAATTCGGAATATTTATAGCAGCTGTTTGAGCATACTCAACTGTAGAGTTTGCTGCAAGCGTGCCAAATGTTGGCAATACAGTATTAACAAGGGTAAGTTCTCCGCCGGCTGCTACATCAACTGTACCTGTAACAGTAAAACCGGAAGGAATTGTAAAATCGGAACCACTGCCAACAATTATTTTAGATGAAGTTCCCGTAACAATCCAGTTTGCAGTGATGGTAGCCGCAGGCCTGTTCCTGATCTCAAAAGTTTGGCTATTGGTACTAAACACCGTAGGTGCAAAGCCAGATCCATCGGTTGCAATACCCCAGGTAGCCATATTGGTAAGCGCACCAGAGGCTTTCGAATAATAGTAAGCCGAAGCATTTCCTGATATCGCTACATTGCTTGCCGGCGATACGCCTGCACCGGAATGGGTGATATTGCCTGTGTGTGCTCCTGCTGTAGTAGGATTATATCGTACATAAATGGCCCTCGGTTCTCCTACAATTTTACCCGCTGCATTAGAACTTAATGTTACTGTATTCCCGGGTGTGCCGGTAAAGCTTCCACTGGTTAATGAAACTTCGTAGTTAGCAGGTGCAGTAACGTTGATACCATTAGAAACATTAGGAGCAAGGTTATAACCCGAAATGGTATAGGATTGTTGGGCCGATGGTGTACCTAAAGATGTTGAGAAGCTGCTTAAAGCGCTGCCCGAAAATACGAACAGCGGAGCTATAGGCACACTGGTTGAATTGGCAAAGTAAAAAGTAGCGATAGAATCAATACTTGTTGTAAGCACATAGTCGCTGCCAAAAGTTGCCCTGGCAGTTGGGGTAATATTAACCGGGAGTGAGGTAAGTGCAATTGGATTTGCATCGGCATTTCTAAAAATATTTACCTGGTTAATGCCTGTAACGCCATTTCCCGATGCCGTCACTTCTGCGGCAGTTAAGTATAGCCTTACTTTCACCGGGCTACCAACCGAAGGTTGGAACTGCGGACTTATGGTAATGCTACGGTCAAGGTAAGGAGTATTGTTTGGGGTCCTTCTTACAGTTCCTGCATTTTCATAAAAAGTAGATGTTACCACACCAAGGTTTTGGCCCATCGCATTTATTTCGGCCAGGATATTACCATCCGACCCCGTAATGGGTACCCAAAGAAAATTATTAGTTCCATCAATAGTGACCGTGGTACCTGTATTAGGTGTATTATTTGCACAGTTTGTTACATTAACGGAACTGGGTATTGTACTTGCCCCTGCAGCATCTGCATAGCCCAGGAAAGAATATTTTATTACACAACCAGGACATGCGGCCACGATCGGGTTACCAACACCCGGGCCCGAAGTAGCTGCGTTATTATCCATCACCAAAAAGATATCTTTTCCATTGGGACCAAATGTCAGGTCCCTGTACCGGTTAGCACTTTGGAAATAGGTAATAGTATCGCCAACGTTTGCAGAATCCAGGTTACTGGGAAGTGTTCTTCTGCCTGTTGAACTGAGTTTCAGCCTGATCAACCGCCCCCACTTTAGTCCTGCTGCTACCAGTGATTTATGCCACCCTGGAATTAATTTATTCTGATAAAGGTCTAATCCCGACCAGCCTTCTGAATACCAGCCCGCATTGGGAGGATTGGTGAGCCAGGTGCTTGCAAGCGTGGCTCTTGGTGTTGGATAGGCAGAAAAAAGTGGCCCTTTATAAGCCCCCATTGTAGCTGCCGCAGCATTCATGGTATTCATCCTGGTTATCTCATTGCCAATTGGAGGGCAGGTTGAAGCGCCATTGTTATCATTACGTGGTGCACCGGCAGAAATACTGGTGTCAGTATTTGGTGCTGTGGTACCATTGTAATTTCCATCGGCATAACCGATCACCAGGGGATGGCCATAATTCCTGAATGAATCAATGATATTTATCTCATCATCACTATAAGCTCCGTGCGAACTACCATACAAAATATTCAAACTGGAATCATAAACAAGGCCCTGGTTATTCCGCATTCCAATACTCCATACTGCGGGGTTAGCTGAATAGGGGTTGGTTGGTATCCAGGGAGTTGCATTAACAGTATCAAGATTATATCTTAATATTTTACCTTCAACATTTGATGCATTTTGTGCATTTTGTGTCCTCATCCTGTTGCCAAACTGGCCCGAACCCATATCTCCTGAAGCATAAAAAAGATAATTTTTGCCACCAGGAACTACAGGTGCAATTGTTATACGTTGGGAGTTGTGATCACTGCTGCCCGGTAATGTTGCTATTAATGCAGGCAATTCTAAAGTGTTTAAACCAACATTATACGTGAACCTTACAAGGCGGTTAGTGAAGTTTATGCCATTGGGAGAACTACCCCCATCTGAACTGTATATATAAGATATGTAAACAAAGTTTTTTTCATTGGCAGTACCATCCATAAAATTAGGATGAAGTGCCAAACCGGCAAGCCCTCCCTGGGCACCACTACCATTGGCAAACTGGCACCTGTATGAAGATGGGGTAAAAGCACTGCCCTGTGATATATCAAGCACTGTAGTTTTTACACCGGTATTGGGATCCATCCTGTAAACCTTGTAGCCCTTCGATTCTGTTATCCATAAATAATTATCCCGGCCATAAGTGATCTCCCAGGGATATTGAAGTACACCTGATCCCGAAAGCACTGTTTGCGAAAATACCTCGTTCGTACGTCCTCCTCTCTCCCATGGATCGGTAATACAAATATCGAATGTATGAGTGGTTGTAATAGCAGAAGTAGTATTCTTATGAATTCTTATATAATAAGTTACACCCGGTGTTAGCGGGCTTGTTAGGGAGGGTGTAAGTGTTGGGCCAACGCCACAAGCTACCTGTGTAAATGATGTAGCGCAGGTTCCCGTCAACACTTGAATACGCACATTCCCTATTCCTCCCCAATTACTGTGCTGGTTGCTAATGGTAATGGTAGGATTCTTTGTTTTGGCAACAAATTTATACCATATATCCCTTGCAAGTGGGTCATGTGAACATCCAGGCGATGTAATAGTATAAGCCTGATTGGTTGCTGCCGTAAGTGTTTGGCCGGTAAGTCGGCTGGTTCCGGTAACGCACACAGAATCCGAACTGATCAATGTGGCGTTTGCACAAGCATCATTACCTGGTTGTGCCAATAATGTTGTTGAGGAAATAAGCAGTAAAAAAACGATAAAGGTTTTGTACCAGTGTTTCATAACGTTGGTTTTTCGGTAATAATGATTAGGATATTGGATGGACATATGTTTACACCTTGTAGTAAATACATGACCCTTAAATCAAACTACTTAACACCGAAAAAGAGAAAATATTGTTTTACCAAAAAAAAATTATATGGAAAACTACCTCGTAGAACTACTATTTTTACCCGTTCACATATATAAATACCCCATTCAGGGGGTAGAATAATGTCTATCTACAATAAAATACCTGAACTAACGTTTTGTAGAAATTAATCTACGCTTTTGCGGGTTATCACGACACCGTATTAGAATAGTTTATTTTTTATTGTTCCAATATATCCTGATAAAACCAACAATCTAATGTTCACTATGAAAAAAATTTTATTCAACCTGTTGATGTGCAGAAAAGCTATGTTCTTTTTTTCTGCATTATTTTTTTCGTTAACTGCTTTTGCACAACCTTCAAATGACAATTGCAATAATTCTATAAGCAGAACTTCAAGCACAACCTGTAATAATAATAATTATACACTTAACAATGCAACTGCCAGTGCCGGCATTCCCGGTGCTCCATGCGTAGTTGGCACCCATTATGATGTCTGGTTCAGGTTTTCAGCAAGCACCACCTCACATACCGCAACCATAAGCAGCCTGGGTACTAATTTTACAAACCCTGAAGTGGCTATATTCAGCGGTACCTGTGGATCTTTAACACAGATCGCATGCGGAACTACTTCAGCTACTGCATCCGGGTTAGCAATTGGAACTACTTATTATATACGAGTATCCAAAGTAGGTGGGTCGGCAATTGGTTCCAATGGTGGCTTTAATATTTGTGTTACCCACCTGGGCACACCACCAACAGAGAATGAATGTACAACTGCTACCTCTCTTACATCAAATACCTCTTGTAATAATGACGCATACACTGTACGCTGGGCAACGGCAAGTACCGCTCCTCCTGGCGTTCCCTGTGTAGCCGGCGTGCATTATGATGTATGGTTTAGATTTACAGCCGTAAGCAATACACATACTGCAACAATAAGTAACCTCGGCAGCAATTTTACAAACCCTGAAGTAGCTATATTCAGCGGGGCATGTGGAGGATTAGCACAAATAGCATGCGGTACTACTGCAGCTACGGCAAGTGGGTTAACAGTTGGCAGTAATTATTACGTCCGCGTATCCAATGTAGGCGCAATGGTTACAAGTAATGGAACTTTTGATATCTGTGTAACACACCCACCGGCACCGGCAAATGATAATTGCAGTGGTGCTACTGTATTAACATCAACACCTACACCAACCTGCACCAGTATTACAGGTACACTTTATAACGCAAACAATAGCGGGCTTGCAGGTAGCTGTACAGCCGCAAACCCAACTTATGATGTCTGGTACAGGTTTACTGCTACTTCCACTACACATGCAGTAACTGTTAGCGGTTTAGGCAGCAATCTTCCTGCTGCTACAACTTATATGCAGCTATTTAGTGGTAGTTGTGGTACACCGGTAAGTATGGCTTGTCAAACAATTGCTACAACCGGTGGCAGGATAACCAGCACTGCATTAACAGTAGGAACTGTTTATTATGTAAGGATATACAGGACAGTGGTCCCCAATACCGGGGCTTCCGCTACATGGAATTTTAGTATCTGTCTTCAAAATCCCCCGGTAAATGATCTATGTGCAAATGTCACAACAATTACAGCGGGCGCAACCTGTGTTACTACCGCAGGAACACTGGATCTGACTGTAGTAGCTGCTTCAGGTAATTCGGGCTGTATGGTAGCCGGAAACTATTATGATGTTTGGTACCGGTTCCAGGCAGGAGCAACTACCCAAACAATAACCCTCAGCGGTGTTGGTTCAGGGATCACTGCACCAAGAATACAGGTTTTTACAGCTTGTGCAGCTGCCTCTCCAATGGGCTGTGCATCCGCAACAACTTTAACATTAGGAGGATTTACTATTGGCACATTTTATTTTGTACGTATTGCAAACTTCAATGCAAACCCTTCCGGTACAGGTGGCATTGCCAATTTCAATATTTGTGTTACAAACGTAGTAACTCCGCCGAGTAATGATAATTGCAGTGGCGCTATTTTGTTAACCAGCGGAGCAACCTGTTCAAACATTGCCGGCACTTTGATAAATGCTACTGCGAGTTCGCCGTTAGTACCTGGTTCATGTGGCAACAATGCAGCGCCCGATGTATGGTTCAGGTTTGTTGCTCAATCGGCTTTCCCTACAATTAATTTAGGCGCAATTGGCGCAAATTTACAAACTAACGGGCGGGTGCAATTGTTAACGGGTACATGTGGATCTTTTACACAAGTGGGCACCTGTTTCAGTATTCCTGCATCGGCAACTGCAACAATAAATACAATAAACAACCCGGGAGGCGCAGGCCTCACTCTTGGCCGGACCTATTTTATCAGAATTACACATAGCACGCTGGCAGCACCGGTGGGTTCAGGAACTTATACGTTTAATATTTGTGTCACAGATCCTGTTCCGCATCCGATAACAACCATTGATTACGCTAAAAGCTATGTAAACATTACATCCGGTACTGTAGGTGGTACCATTAACCCCGGTGATGTGCTTGAAATAAGAGCCACATTGGTAATTAGAACGGCTATTACAATTGACAGTATTGCTTATTTCGATACACTAAGGGCTGGTGGGGGTTTAAGACTTATGGGCAGTACTATAACTACCAGAACCAATGAAGGAAAGATCTTTCAATCATTTACAGATCTAAGTACCGATGCAGATGCAGGCTATTACACCACTGCAGGAGTTGGCACAGATACGGCTATACGGATGAACCTGGGTCCTACTGCCACCAGGACAGCCAAGGGCGCCTT
>Ga0193752_1002950_pt1 | contig 12160 bp, 12 predicted proteins | sample H1c1metaG_FD_144924 | JGI IMG/M metagenome (GOLD analysis project Ga0193752, IMG submission 144924) | Soil microbial communities from a riparian zone of the East river system, Colorado, United States - H1c1 | ecosystem: Environmental > Terrestrial > Soil > Riparian zone | place: USA: East River... | reverse complement strand
TACAATCCTAGATCAAAACGCCCTGGTTCCACCGATGGATTCGTTGGTGGCTCAAACCCTGCGCGGGGTGCTGCTCCTAACTTTAGGCGCAGTAGTGCTTACCAACCGCAGACAAATAGGATTGGTAACTTCAAGGGTGTTGACGGGTTTAGTGGCGCACGCCCTGGGGCGCAACAACACCCCGGTGCTACCTTGCCAGATCCTCAGGTAGCCCACAGTAGCCGAAAGCCCGAAAGAGATCACTCAGGTAAAATTCAGCTTGATAAACGACACTCTAAACCTGTGAAAAAAAGACGCTTTAGATTGTGGAATCCACTCAAGAAGTCCAACTGGAACAAACGAATGGTGCTCAAGACTGCCGGTGGCCTGGCAGTTATTGTGCTTCTAATTGGTGGGTACCTGGGTGGCAAAGCTTTTTTGAAGGCGCGTCAAATCTTTAGGGGTGGTGGTGGCGCAGCCGCCCTCCAAGAAGATGTTGACCCTTCTCGGCTAAAGGGCGAAGGTGACGGCCGGGTGAATATCTTGATGCTAGGCCGTGGCGGTCTTGGGCATGAAGGTGCTGACCTCACTGACACTATCGTTGTAGCTAGCATTGACCCCATTCAAAAAGAAGCTGCTCTCCTGAGCATCCCACGTGACCTATATGTAAAGCAGCCTTCGGGCGGGTATACAAAAATTAATGCAGTATTTGCGAATGCCAAGAACAAGTCGCTTACTACTATGAGTGCAAACACTGCTAATCGGACTCAGATTGCCGAAGATGCGGGCTTTAAGGCTGTAGAGGAGATGGTTTCTTCAAAAATGGGGATTCCTATTCATTACCATACGATGATTGACTTTGAGGGCTTCAAGAAAGCTATTGATACCGTGGGCGGTGTAGATGTGAATGTGGGTCCCAATGATACCGTCCGTGAGGTTATGACAATAGATAATAAGCGATATGTTCTTGATGTAGGCCAAGGTGCGCAGCATATGGACGGCATGAAAGCCCTGGCCTATTCTCGTTCACGGTATGCGAGTGCTCGTGGCGACTTCTCTCGCTCGGAGCGACAGAGGCTTGTCCTAATTGCCCTCAAGAATAAAGTGTTTAGTTTAGGGACCTTCGGCAACCCGCTCAAGATCAATCAGTTGTTGAGTGACTTTGGAAATCACGTGCAAACTAATATGACCTCAAACGAAGTTAAGCGACTGTATGAAATTGGTAACACAATTGACTCCGGTAAAATCTCTTCAGTGGGTCTGGCAGACCCGCCCAACGTATACGTTGTCACCGATAATATCAATGGTTTATCGGTAGTTGTGCCAAAAGCAGGCCTCGACAATTACAAGGAAATCCAGAGTTATGTGCGCAACCGTTTGCGTGACAGTTTCTTGGCAAGCGAAAACGCAACGGTAGCCATTCTTAATGGTACTGGCGTTGCGGGACTTGCAACCAAGACGGCCGATGACCTGAAGTCTTACGGATATAACGTAAGCCAGGTCGCCGATGCGCCAACACAGAACTATCAAACAACCATTGCGGTAGATCTGCGTAATGGCACCAAGAAATACACCAAAAGTTACCTAGAAAAACGCTTTGGAGCGGCAGCAGTGGGTAGCCTGCCGGATCCAAATATTAACCCAGGTACCGCTGACTTTGTTATAATACTAGGTCAGAATGAGCAAACCCGTTTGGGAAACCGATAGAATAACCTATGCCACGCTTATTTTTGCCTAGAAAACTGAGGCCCAAGAGTGGCTTCTCGCATATTGTGCACTTAGGTCTCACAATCCTACTGCCACTTATTGTGTATGTTTTGGTGCGCATTGACTTCGAGATTCTAGCTGCAATGTTCATTATTATTAGCAAGTGGCGTATGTTTGCCGTGCGTCCGCGTTATTGGTTGGCTAACTTTAGGGCTAACGGTGTAGATATTATGGTTGGTTTGTCTGCCGTAGTATTCATGGCTTCTACCTCCTCAAACCTGTGGCAGCTTGTATGGGTGCTTTTGTATGGTGCCTGGCTGGTAGTGCTCAAGCCTGGCTCAAGTACGCTACAGATCTCACTTCAGGCTGTCGTAGCCCAGGCGGTGGCGCTCATGGCTATATTCTTGGGCTGGGGAGATGCACCAGCGTACCTACTTGTACTCATGTGTTGGCTTGTTTGTTATCTCTGTGCTCGACATTTCTTTACAAGCTTTGATGAACCCTATACATCGCTGTATGCCCACACATGGGCGTACTTTGCTTCGGCACTTACGTGGGTTCTGAGTCACTGGCTTCTTTTTTACGGAGTGTTAGCCCAGCCAACATTGCTCCTAACGGTTATAGGTTACGGGCTTGCGGCCCTGTATTACTTGGAGCAAATGGATAGGTTAAGTATTTTACTGCGCCGACAGTTTGTATTTATTATGGTTGCAGTGGTAGTAGTGGTTCTGGTTTTTTCAGATTGGGTAGATAAGGCTATTTAGCTCAGTAAAATCTCAGGGAGGGGTTATAAAGTGATTGGTGATATGAATACTCCAAGTTTAGAAGGCATAAAAAGACTGCCTAAACGTGCTGCGCCCTTGGGAGTCGCCCTCCTCATACTTGTATGTGCCGCTGCTGGGTTTTTGGGAGGTCTAGCAGGCTCTAAGGCCCAGCGCCAAGGTGCTTTCAGTCCGTCAACCAGCCAGCAGATTGTCTCGAGTGAGAGCGATCTTATTAGCAAGATAGCTAAAGACGTTGGTCCAAGTGTGGTCTCCGTAAATGTGACAAGCCAGGCCCAAACTCGCTCCATCTTTGGGTATGGGCAGGCCGCGCCACAACAAAGCGCTGGAACGGGCTTTATCGTAGCTAGTGAAGGAATTGTCGCAACCAATCGCCACGTGGTGGCTTCGGCAAATAGTCAGATAAGTATAACGCTAGCTGATGGCACCGAGCTTACCGAAGTTGAGGTTATAGGCCGCACGAACGCTAGTGATCCGCTCGACATAGCCTTTTTACGGATCAAGGACAAGAAGGGCAAAGACCTTAAGCCCATTACCTTGGGTGACTCTAGCAAAATGGAGGTAGGTGACAAGGTAGTAGCAATTGGCAATGCTCTAGGTCAATTCCAAAATACTGTTACTAGCGGCATTCTCTCTGGCTATGGCCGTAGCTTAGTGGCGGGGGATGAGTCTGGCGCAAACGCAGAAACCCTCCAGAATCTTTTTCAGACGGATGCAGCAATCAACCAAGGCAATTCCGGCGGTCCATTAGTAAACATGGCCGGAGAAGTAGTCGGCATTAATACTGCAGTAGCAGGTGAAGGCGCAGAAAACGTAGGCTTTGCAATCCCGATAAATGACGTACAGGCTCTCATAAAAACTGTGCTAGAAAAAGGCAAACTAGAAAGGCCCTACTTGGGTGTCCGCTATGTTACGCTCACTGACGACATAGCTTACGAGTTGAACTTAGGTGACCTAAAACGCGGTGCCTACATTACCCCTTCTAGCAATGGGCAGCCCTCGATCTTGCCTGATAGCCCGGCTGCCAAAGCAGGCTTGAAAGAGAAAGACACCATCACCAAGATCAATGGTGAAGATCTGAATGACAAAAACAGTCTGACGTCACTTGTAGGTAGGCATGCTGTTGGTGAGCAGATTACACTCACGATTGCACGAGACGGCAAACTGCAAGACGTAAAAGTTACACTTGAGGCTGCACCGGCGCAATAGCGTTGGTGGTATATTCGAGCCCTTGAGGGTGTCCACCTTCAAATACTTGAATAAAGTCTTCATCGCGGGTAAGCCTGAATCCGTAGCGAGCTGCAATGAACTGGAGTGCTTTGTGCTGAAAAGGCAATGACTCGGTAAGAATGTAGGCAGGGCGTTTCGGTAGGTCATTGGCCTGTTCGAAGAGCTTGCGATATGGATCGAGCCCGTCCTCTCCACCGAAGATAGCGCCTCGGGGTTCTTGCATTGCGGCCTCATTTATATGGTAAGAGTCAGGGACGTAGGGCAAATTAGCCAGGGTGATTATAATCTCACTCTGCAAGTTTTTGGCCGGTTCAAGCAAGTCACCTTCTACGAAAGAAATCTCTACCTGATGCTTCGCAGCATTCGCTCGAGCAACCTCTAGGCAAGCAGGGTCATTATCAGTAGCCAATACTTCGGCCTTGGGTAGTTCAAGCTTGGCTGTTACTGCAAGGGCACCCGACCCCGTACCAACATCGATAATCTGAAGTGCTTGCTGGGCTGGCGGAAGTCCTTTAAGAATATCGATCATAGTTTCAGATTCTGGGCGGGGTTCCAAGACGCGCTTATCTACCAAGAACTCACGACCATAAAATTCTGTCTTGCCTCGAATATAGGCCAGAGGTACGTGCTTAATTCGATCAGCAAGGGGCTTTTCGAGCTTTTTTTCAGTTTCCTCGGTAATTGGTAGATCCATATGGGCAAGCAGCCAAGCTCGATCGTGTTGTAGCGCGTCAGCTAGCAGTAGTTGGGAGTCGAGCCTGGCAGTGCCGATACCAGCGTGCTCGAGCTTGTCGATTGCGTAATGGAGCCAAATTGCAATTGTCATTTTAGCTTTACCCCAGTAATAGTTGACATCAAGTGTAGCATATTTAAGAACCTTGGTTTGTGAGCTGCCGCTCATATTCGTGAAGCTGATCTATAATATCATCTATTTCGCCATTGAGTGCACCAGGAATGTTACTACGAGAATATCCGATCCTGTGATCAGTGATACGGTCTTGAGGAAAGTTATAGGTTCGAATCTTTTCTGATCGGTCGCCAGAGCCAATTAATTTCTTACGAGCGTCAGACAATTCTTTTTGCTCCTCTTCAATTTTTATTTGCAAGAGACGTGACCGTAGGACGCCCATCGCCTTTTCTTTATTTTTTATCTGAGATTTTTCATCCTGGCAGGTGACCACTAAACCAGTGGGGAGGTGCGTGATCCGAACGGCCGAGTCAGTAGTGTTGACGCTTTGCCCTCCGTGTCCGCTGCTACGGTACACATCTATACGCAGGTCGTTGGGGCTGATTTCCACATCTGTTTCCTCGGCTTCTGGTAGCACAGATACGGTTACTGTGCTGGTATGGATGCGCCCTTGTGACTCGGTAGCTGGCACCCGTTGTACTCGGTGTACCCCGGCTTCAAACTTGAGTTTTTGATAGGCAGCAACGCCTCTTACTGCAAATACGACTTCTTTGAAGCCTCCAACTTCGTTAGGGCTTTCACTTAACAACTCGATTTTATAGTTATGAGTTTCAGCCCAGCGGGCATACATACGGTAAAGCTCACCGGCAAACAAGCTTGACTCGTCACCACCAGCTGCACCCCGGATTTCAACGATAACATCACGCTCATCATTTGGGTCCTTGGGGGTGAGGGCCTCGATGAGGCGAGTCTCGTTGATTACAAGGGCAGCTTCTGTTCCTATTAGTTCTTCTTGGGCCAATGCAGCGAGTTCATCGTCACTACCGACAAGCTCCGTGGCTTGCTTGTGGGCTGCTTCTAGTTTTCTTCGTTTATCGAAGAGGTTAGTAACGTGATCAAGCTCAGATTGGCGCTTAGCTAATTTGGGATATTCTTTTGACGAAAAGATAGCAGGATCCTGTAGTTTTGCTTGCAGGTTAGCCAGTTCATCGCGGAGAGCTTGTTCTTTCTGATCCATGTTCTACCTCAGTATACAAAACCACCTCCTATAAATACTAGGAGGTGGTTTTACTTAGCAAAGTTATCTGTTGCGCTTTAAGGTACCCATTTTTTGAGTTTCGTCAGCCTTTGGGGTTTTGGCACGGACCTTTTGGGCTTTGGTCTTCATGGCATCGGCACGAGCTTTTGCAGCTTCTTGACGGGCCTTGAATTTATCAACGCGTCCTTCAATATCAACCAGTTTTTCCTGACCAGTAAAGAAGGGGTGTGAGGCACTTGAGATATGAATTTTAACTAAAGGATACTCAACACCATCTATGGTAATGGTTTCTTCTGTAGCAACCGTAGACTGTGTTAGGAAGGTCGTATTGTTGTTGAGGTCCTGAAAAACTACGGGACGGTAGTTTGTTGGGTGCAAATCTTTTTTCATAGTATTTCCTTAGCTCTTTAGTGGTTGTAGCTGGTTAGCAGCGAGCTGGGGCTGCAGTCAGCGTTAGCCTGAGTACTTTATCTCAAATACGATATATTGTCAATCTGTTACGTATCTGTTATTATGAGCTTGATATTAATCAAGCAGTTTGGGATAACAATCCTCCTTGGCTTAACCCGTGCAGGGCAGTCTGGGCACCCAAATGAAGGTAAAGGATAAGGAGACACTACTCATGGCTACTGACGTAGACATTAAGAAACTATTAGAAGCCGGTGCGCATTTTGGTCACAAGACCAGCCGCTGGCACCCTAAGATGGCGCCGTTTATTCATAGCAAGCGCGCGGGTAGCCACATTATCGACCTTACAAAGACAGTCGATGCGCTTGAAGACGCCTTGGCATTTGTAGAGAAAACAGCCAGCGAAGGCAAACAGGTCCTTTTGGTGGGCACAAAGCGACAGGCTCATGACATTATCAAAAAAGCAGCCGAAGAAACCAACCAGCCTTACGTGGTTGAACGATGGCTGGGTGGAATGATGACAAATCGTAACACCATAGGTGGTCGGGTTAAACACCTTGAAAGCAAGATGGAAAACGGTCAGCTTGCTGCCAAATACAACAAGCTCGAAATCCAACGATTCCAAGAAGAAATCGATGAAATGAACTACATGTACGGTGGTATCAAGAACATGGCAGCCCGACCTGGTGCTGTGTTTGTAGTAGATGTTACCCACGAGCTTAATGCTGTTCGTGAAGCCAAGAAGCTCAAAGTACCTGTTATTGCATTAGTCGATACCAATGCTGATCCTAGTCTTGTTGACTACGCTATCCCTTGTAATGACGATGCAATCAAGACTATTCAACTCGTTCTTGACTACCTCCAGGCTGCCATTGCCACAGGTAAGGCAAAACACGAAAAGAAGGCTGAAGTTGTAACCGAGAAAGAAGGCGGGGAAAAGTAATGGCCGATATCAGCATTGAAGAGATCAAGCGACTACGCGAGCTAACAGGCGTAGGTATTACTGACGCTAAAGCAGCGCTCGTAGACACTGCTGGCGATTTCGACAAAGCCCTTGCTGCTATGCGTAAAAAGGGGCTCACCAAGGCTGAAAAGCGTGGTGAACGAGAAGCACGTGCCGGAGTTATTGGTACATACAACCATGACAATCGCATAGGTGTATTAGTAGAAATAAATTGTGAAACTGACTTTGTAGCCCGCAACCAACTTTTCACTGACCTCGTAAAAGACGTTGCTATGCACATTGCAGCCAGCAGTCCTGAGTTTGTATCTGCTGATGACGTGACTGATGAAGTAAAAGCTGCTAAAAAGGCTGAGTTTACTGAAAAAGCAAAAGCAGATGGCAAGCCCGAAAACATGATCGATAACATCGTAGAAGGTATGCTCAAAAAGTACTTTGCAGAACGCTGTTTAGCAGACCAGCCCTTCGTAAAAAATCCCGACCAGACTGTAGGTGTCTACATCAAAGAAAACATCGCAAAACTCGGCGAAAATATTGTTGTACGCCGCTTTGATCGTATGGCCCTAGGCGAAGTCGCCTAGATTCTACAAAACCGGTACAATGAAGTCAGTAAACGAGGCATTCTATGAATCCGAATCAGACTGTTGACCAAGCAAAAGTAAAATTCCAGCAAGCTTTTGTGCACTTCCAGGACGAGTTGAAGAAGGTAAGAACGGGGCGGGCTCATCCAAGTATGCTTGATGGGGTAGTTGTCCAGGCATACGGTACGCCCATGCCCATGGTTCAGGTTGCTACTGTTACCGCTCCAGAGCCACAGCTTCTACAGATATCACCTTTTGACCCAAATAACTTACAGGCTATTTCAAGCGCCATTCGCGATAATCCTTCTCTAGGGTTAAACCCTATGGATGATGGTCGACTCGTGCGTGTGCAAATCCCACCTCTTACCGAAGATCGTAGGCGTGAATATGCCAAGTTAGTCGGCAGCAAGGTAGAAGATTGTATGGTTGCTCTTCGTAACGTGCGCCACGAGGCGCTTAAAGAAATCGATCAGGCAAAAAAGGACAAAGAAGTTGGCGAAGATGACGCTAAACGCTTGGAGAAACAAGTGGATGATTCTATGAATCAGGTCAAAGCTGAGGCGGATGCGGCTGCAAAAGCTAAAGAACGAGAAATAATGACCGTCTAATACGGTTATTATTACGGAGTACGCACATATGTTGTCTGATAGCCTACAGGTCCCTAACCATATCGGTTTGATCATGGATGGCAACCGCCGGTGGGCCAAACAGAAAGGCTTAGCTACATTCGAAGGCCATCTTGAGGGGTACGAGACCCTAAAAGAGATTACCAAAGCAGCAATTGATCGTGGCGTACGCTACGTTTCGGCTTACGCATTCTCTACAGAAAACTGGAACCGGACCGAAAAAGAAGTCAAATATCTAATGGGGATGGCCTATCGAATGATGACTCGAGACATCAAAGATCTTGATAAAGAAAATATTCGAGTGGTGTGGCTCGGGTCATCCGAGAAGGTGAGCAGCAAACTTCTTAAAGCAATAAAGAAGGCTGAAGAAACCACCAAAGACAACACAAGAGGGACTCTCGCAATCTGTTTTAACTATGGTGCTCAACAGGAGATAGTAGATGCTGCCCGTAAACTAATAGAGGCAAATACCACAGCAGAAGATGTAACAAAAGAAACATTCGAAGCAGCTCTGTATGCACCCGAAGTACCCCAAATCGACCTTTTGATACGCACCTCTGGTGAGCAACGACTCAGTAACTTCATGCTGTGGCGGGTAGCTTACGCAGAACTACATTTTATAAGTAAACATTGGCCTGACTTTTCAACAAAGGACCTAGACGAGGCGTTAGCAGTGTACCAAAAGCGAGAACGCCGACTTGGCGGCAACACATCTAGCACCGCTGCGTAAAACCCTATATACTACAGAGACATGACAATTCTGTTACTTATTGTGGGACTTATATTATTCGTTGCGCTCGTGGTCGTACACGAATTTGGCCATTTTGTTACTGCTCGTAGGGGTGGTGTTGAAGTTGAAGAATTTGGTATTGGTTTTCCGCCACGGGCCTGGAAGAAGCGCGTAAAAAGCAAAAAGGGTGATTACGATTTCACTCTGAACTGGCTGCCGTTAGGCGGCTTTGTAAAGCTCAAGGGTGAACATGATGCAGACACCGAACCTGGAAGCTTTGGTGCGGCCAAGCTTGGTACCAAAGTAAAAATTATGTTAGCTGGTGTGGGCATGAACTTGGCCACTGCTTTTGTGCTGCTGACGCTTGTTGCTTTGGCTGGCATGCCAAAACTTATTGATAATCAATTTACGGTGGTAAGCGATACTAAAGTTCTTAGTCAAAAGCTATTGATTGGCTTTGTTGAGCCAGATTCACCGGCATCAAAGATCGGCCTACAAACTCAAGATGAGCTGACACATGTAAATAATGTGCAAGTTAACAATGCTCAAACATTTCCAGAAGTTACTAAGAAATATGCAGGCCAGACAGTGCAATTGCAATATGTGCACGAAGGGCAGGCCAAGTCCGCCCAAGTTCAATTGCGCAACACAAAAGAAGTAGAAGACAGTAAAAACACCAACGACCCTAAAGGTTACCTCGGGATTTCGCCTGCAGAGTATACGCTGCAACGATCTACGTGGTCGGCGCCAATTGTGGCTGGCGGCCTCATAAAGCAGTTCACGCAGTTGACTCTGAGCGGACTTGGCAATGCTGTTGCAAACCTGTTTAGGGGTGAAACAGCAAAAGCGAGCGAACAGGTAAGTGGACCGCTTGGCATCTTCTTCATCCTTAAACAGGGAAGTACAATGGGCTATCAATTCATCCTGCTCATCATTGCCATCATTTCACTTACGCTGGCTATTATGAATGTACTTCCCATACCTGCGTTAGATGGTGGCCGGCTCTTCGTGACTCTGGTGTACCGTGGTTTCAGGATACCCCTTAAAGAGAAAACAGAAGACATGATTCACGGGACAGGGTTCGCGGCCCTTATGATTTTGTTTGTGCTTATTACGGTAGTAGACGTTAAGCGGTTCTTTTAGGTACGGCTCAATGCCAGAAGACCACAACGACCCAAAACCCAGCTGGGGCCCAGGCGCTGCTATCTTGGTATCAATTGGTGCATTCTTTGGCGCGCAGTTCTTAGCCGGGGTGATATTAGCGTTTTGGCCATCGCTACTAGGGTTTGACGCTGCGTCCACGGACAAGTGGTTTCAGGATGGTGGCGTTGTACCGCAGTTTGTCACGGTGTTTGTGTTTGAGGCTTTTGTGCTGCTCTTGCTTGCACTATTTCTTAAGAACCGTGGGGCCAAAGGCCGAGAGCTTGGTCTGGTAAAGCCAGTTTTTCGAGACATATTTCGTACCCTTGCAGGGTATGTCATCTACTTTTGCATCTTCTACATACTATCAACTGCACTTGAGTATGCGGTTCCGCGGGTTAATCTTGAGCAGAGTCAGGAAATTGGATACAGCACTACTACCTCAGGCAGGGCTTTGGTATTGGTGTTTATTAGTTTGGTTATTTTGCCGCCATTTGTAGAGGAAGTTTTATTTAGGGGCTTTCTGTTCGGGGGGCTACGCAAGAAGTGGGCCTTTTTACCATCTGCACTGCTCACAAGCTTGTTGTTTGCGGTAGCACACCTCTGGGGTGGAGAGTCTGATGCGATGATTTGGGTGGCGGCCATTGATACTTTTGTGCTGTCAATGATACTGGTGTATTTGCGTGAGAAATACAAAACTTTATGGCCATCAATTTTCGTACATATGCTCAAAAATACGATGGCTTTTCTGGTGTTGTTTATCTTCAAGGATGTGCTCACGAAGTAAATAGGGTACAATAGCGGCAGTATGAAATCTTATCTCGTGACTTCCTGTGCTCCCAAGCCGGCCCCGCGGCCGTAACTCTTTTTATATCGTTTGCTTTATAACAGAACAGGAAAACTTAATGAGATCATCACAACTATTTACTAAAACGCGCAGAGATTCTCCTTCGGATGAAGTGGCTAAGAACGCCCAGCTGCTTATAAAAGCCGGCTACATCCATAAGGAAATGGCCGGAGCCTATAGCTATCTGCCTTTAGGTCTAAAAGTTATTGAGAATATTAAGCAGATTGTACGGGAAGAAATGAATGCTCTAGGTGGTCAGGAGCTACTCATGACTAGCATACAGCCCAAAACAACTTGGGAAGCGACCGATCGCTGGAATGATGAAATAGTCGATATTTGGTTTAAGTCTGCACTGCAAGATGGCACAGAGGTAGGGTTCGGATGGTCGCACGAGGAACCAATCGTAGAAATGATCAAGCAACATCTTAGTAGTTATAAAGATTTGCCTATCAATGTCTATCAGTTTCAGACCAAGCTCCGTAACGAAGTGCGTGCTAAGAGCGGAATTATGCGCGGCCGCGAATTTCTTATGAAGGATATGTATTCCTGTAGTGTTGATGCCGAGCAGCATGAAAAGTTCTATCAGGCGACAATTGATGCCTACATGCGTGTTTACGAGAGACTCGGCCTAAAGGACGATACCTACATTACTTTTGCGAGCGGAGGTGCTTTCACTCAATACAGTCACGAATTTCAGACTATATCTTCCGCGTGCCTTCAACGGGCGAAACATTCAACCAAGAAATTGCTCCTGCGAGGGCCTCAACGGTACATTCTGATGAGCTCCAACAACCTATGAAAGAAGTTGAAGGTAAAGACCTTATAGGGGTCGAGCCGCTTGCCAAATTTCTTAACATATCAGTAGAAAAAACTACCAAAACTATGCTGTTCACGACAGATAAGGGTAAGGTAGTAGCTGCAGCCGTTCAGGGTGGATATGATGTCAATGAAGACAAGCTAAAAGCAGTGCTAGGTGCAGAGAGGATAACACTTGCGGATGAGGCAACGGTAAAACGAGTAACGGGAGCAGAAATAGGATACGCTGGCCTCATTGGTCTGCCTGACGAAGTGCAAATTGTGGTCGATGAATCTTGCAAGGGCAGAGTTAACTTTGAAATGGGTGCCAACCATACGCACCATCATAGTATCAATGTTAACTGGGGTAAGGACCTCTCGGAGCCCAAAGAGTATTACGATATTAAAGTTGCTCGCCAAGGAGATAT
>Ga0193752_1002949_pt1 | contig 12160 bp, 6 predicted proteins | sample H1c1metaG_FD_144924 | JGI IMG/M metagenome (GOLD analysis project Ga0193752, IMG submission 144924) | Soil microbial communities from a riparian zone of the East river system, Colorado, United States - H1c1 | ecosystem: Environmental > Terrestrial > Soil > Riparian zone | place: USA: East River... | reverse complement strand
TGAGAAGGCGATCATCTCGCGCACCGGCTATACCGGTGAAGACGGCTTCGAGTTGTATATCGCCAACGAATCAGCCGTGCCGATCTGGAAGGCCCTCATGGCCACGGAACAGATCGTCCCGGCGGGACTCGGCGCGCGCGATTCGCTGCGCCTCGAGATGGGCATGGCGCTCTACGGCAACGACATCGACGACACCACCACGCCGCTCGAGGCGAACCTCGCGTGGCTCGTGAAGCTGCCCAAGGGCGACTTCGTCGGACGTGACGCCCTCGTGAAGCAGAAGGAGCAGGGCGTGTCGAGGAAGCTCGTCGGCTTCACGATGCAGGATCGCAACTTTCCGCGGCACGGCTATCCGGTCTTCTATAAGGGAGAGGCCAGCGGCATCGTCTGCAGCGGCACGATGAGCCCCACGCTTGGCATTCCCATCGGCACCGCGTATCTGCCAACCGAAGGAACGAAGGAAGGCACGACGTTCGAGATCGAGATTCGCGGCAATCGCGTTCCGGCAACGGTGACGAAGCCGCCGTTCTACAAGAACGCATCTCATCTATGATCCCGCGTTGTCGTCCCGACAGGAGCGTAGCGACCGAGGGACCTGCGACCCGGTGTCGTCCCGACAGGAGCGTAGCGACCGAGGGACCTGCTCTTGTCGTTCAGCGATGCGCATAGCCGTCCTCACCATCTCCGATGCCGGCGCGCGCGGTGAGCGCGCCGACACGAGCGGAGACTCCGCGGTCATGTGGGCAACGTGGCAATCGGCGACAGTCGTCGCACGTGCGATCGTCCCAGACGACGGCGTGGCCATCGTCCGCCAGTTGCTCGCGTGGTGCGATGGCGACACGGCAGACCTCGTGCTGACGACGGGCGGCACCGGACTCAGTGCACGCGACGTCACGCCCGAAGCGACGCGCACCGTGATCGAGCGCGAAGCGCCAGGCATCGCCGAACGAATCCGCGCCGTCACTGGTGTCGCGTTTCCGCGCGCGGCACTCGGCAGGGGCATCGCCGGCGTGCGCGCGAAGACGCTCATTGTCAATCTTCCCGGATCGACGTCCGGTGTCCTCGAGTCGCTCGCGGCCATCGAGCCGATCGTCGCGCATGCCGTGGACATCCTGCGCGGTTCTCCGACAGACCACAGCGCTGCGTCGCACGACGATGCGCACGCATGAGCGTCCTCATCACGCTTCACGACGTCGAGCCGGCGGTGCGGCTCAACGCGCGCCTGGAGGCTGACGGCGTCGAGACAGTCGTCGTCAGTCCACTCGACGACATGCGCGCCGAGATCAAGCGCGCGAAGCCCAACCTCATCGTCCTCAGCGCCGACCTGACCGATCCGGCCAATCTCACGCTGCTGCGCGAGATGCTGTGGGATGGAACGCCGGTCGTCGGCCTGATGGACGGCGACGACCCGGCGCAGCGCGAGCGCCTTCGCTCCCTTGGCTACGTGGACCTGTTCCCGAAACCGATCGTCGTGGACGACGTCGCCCTCGGCGTCCGCCGCATCATGGAGCGTCATGCGCTCCAGGAGATGACGGGCCTGATCGGTGAGAGCGAGCCGCTGCGCGAAGTGATGGTGAAGGTCGAGCAGATGGCCCCCGTCAGCAGCACGGTGCTCATCGAGGGCGAGAGCGGCACCGGCAAGGAGCTCGTCGCGCGTGCCTTGGCCGCGCTCGGCCCCCGCAAGAACAAGCCATTCATCGCGGTGAACGTCGGTGCGCTGCCGGAGACGCTGCTCGAGAGTGAGCTATTCGGCCACGAGAAGGGCGCCTTCACCGGTGCGGCCGAGCGACGCCTCGGCCGCTTCGAGCTGGCCGATGGCGGGACGCTCTTTCTCGACGAGATCGGGGAGATCCCGCAGTCCACGCAGGTGAAGCTGCTCAGGGTGCTCGAGGAGCGGGAGTTCACGCGCGTCGGCGGGGGGCAGTCCATCAAGGTGAACGTCCGTGTGATTGCGGCCACCAACCGTCCGCTGCGAGAGCATGTGGAAGAGGGGAACTTCCGCACAGATCTGTACTACCGCCTGAACGTCCTCAGTATCTACCTGCCGCCACTGCGCGCTCGGCCGGAGGACATCCCGCTGCTTGTCCGTCGGTTCATCCGCGATTTCACCGCGCAGCACGATCGCCCGTTCCCGGGCATTTCGGCCGAGACGATGGAGATGCTGATGCAGTATCCGTGGCCGGGGAACGTGCGTGAGCTACGGAATCTCGTCGAGAGCATGGTCGTGCTGTCGCATGGTCGGGAGATCGGACCAGAGGATCTTCCGCGCCAGATTCGCGAGGGAGGCAGTGCACGCTTTTTGCCGGTGCGGGTCGGGCCGATCAATCGTGCGGCTGGTCAGGCGGAGGGACGAGAGCTCGAATTCATCCTCAGAAGCCTGCTCGAATTGAAGCTACAGATGGAGGAGTTGCGACGTCGAATGGACGACGATCGGGGACAAAGTTCGTTCGGTTCCGTACACACTGGTTTCATAGGGGAAGTTGTGTCTCCCGCGACCAGTTCAGTGACGACAGTTTCGGGCATCGGACCGCGTGACGAAACACCCCCACCAAACGTCGTTACAGTAGTTCCGGGAACGAAGATGACGGAAGTCGAGCGAGCGGTGATCGAAGCGGCGTTGAAGGAAACGCGCGGCAACCGCAGACGAGCGGCAGACCTGCTTGGGATCGGTGAGCGCACGTTGTACAGGAAGATCAAGGAGTACCGGCTACCCGAACACGAGTATTCACTTGACTAGGCTTGTGCAGACTTAAATATTCTTAAGCATACCTATCGAGACATATGGCGCGCCGAGGAGGGTTCGCTATAATGCCGGACGAAGTCGTCCGCTGATCCCGGTAGTCCTACCGATCGCACTTCCCCCAAAAAAGATTGTTGACGGTGTCGGCGAAGCCCTCTAACGCCCCCGCCTCAGTTCCTGCGCGCGCCATTGGCGACGCGTCCCTCATTGCGGGGACGGTGTTGCCGATCGCACGAGCGGAGGAGCTGTTGGCCACGTTACCGGGGGTACTGAATGTACGGATCATCCCTGGTGACACGGGCGAGGTCTCCGAAGTGCACGTGCTGACGACGACAGAGGTGTCGCCGAAGCAGACCGTGCGCAACGTCGAGAGCGCGCTCCTGGCGCAGCTGGGGATGCGGGTGAGCCACAAGAAGATTTCTGTGGCGACCAGTGAAGGTCCAGCAGCCGAGGCCATTCGAGCGGCCCGAATGACACCACCAGTCGGCACGATCGCGCCTGCGGTCGAGGAGCACACCGTCGAGAATTCACGGAAGCGGCGGCTGTATTTCGAGGATGTGGAAGTGCGCCGGTCTCGCGCGAGTGGGATGAGCTGTCGCGTGACGATCCGCCAGGGCGATCAGCTGTACGTCGGCGAGGCGACGGGGTTGGAGACCGATCGATTGCGGACGGAGACGGCGGCGAAGGCTGCGGTCGCAGCGGTTCAGCAGGCGGATGCCGAGGGACGTGCGCTGTTGTTCGAGGGCGCGCGATTGATCGAGGCGTTCGAGCGCGAGTTCGTGTTCGTGGCGTTGACGACGCGCTTCGGGCGCGAGACGTCGCTACTCACGGGCAGTGCAGAGATCAAGGATGGAATCGAGACCGCGAGTGTGTTGGCGGTCCTGGATGCGACGAACCGATGGGTGGAGTTGTAGCTGGTTCTTAGACAGACCGTGACAACTACGCGATTCATTGGTCGTTCGACCGCTGAACACACCTCGAGGTGGAAGCAGTACAACTGGCGTGAAGATGTACCTCTACCAAACGCAGAGCGAGAGTAGCGAAAAAAACTGAACGAAGAATTGAGCGGAGCGGAGCCAACCTTGTACTACCCGGCGCACACGATCATTGCGATCTGTGATGCGACCATCTAAAGGGGGGTGACGCTCATGTTGACCTGGCTGATTAATTTCTGCTCCGTGGGATTTGGACTCTGGAGTTGAATCCCGCATAGATCGCCTGCTGTAGCGCGATTCAGGCAATGCAAAAAACGTAGGGCGTTTGTGGTAGAGGGCATCTCCGCCGAGTTCTACACGCAGGCCGTGTAACTCAGATTGCTTAGAAGAGACAAAGGGGAGCAAGACGTGCACAGGCTCGTAGCTTGTGCATTTTGTACCTAACGGGTGAGCGCTTTGGGAATAAGAAGTCCGAATAGCGTCGAACGATTCGTGATCGGCATCACGATTGCCGCAATCGTCAGCACGAGTGTACTCGTGGTGCGCTATTCTGTTATGCCCTCTGGAGCTTGGACTGCTCTCGCCCTGCTGACGCTCTTGGCGGTCATCGGCGAGGCTTGGGCGTTCCTACTGCCCCAGTCTGCGACAACGTCGATCTCATTTATTCCGTACGTGGCGATGGCACTTGTAGTGCCTCACTGGTCCACGGTCGCAGTCGTCGGCGCTTTGCGTTTCGCGGACGCATTTAGAAGACGGACCAGTGTCATCAAGTCTGTGTTCAACGTCGTTCAATTCGTCCTGGTCTTTTCGGTGACGATCTTGACGTATCGACTGGCTGGCGGCGTGTCGTTCTTGGAGGCCCCAAGCGGGATCGCGGCAATTACTCGTGCGTGTGGAATTGCCGCGCTCTGCGCTTACGCCGTGGCACTAGGGGTGAACAATGCGCTGTTGTCGATCGTAATCGCGCTATCAAGCGGGCGGACGGTGTCCCAGGTTTGGAAGGACAACCACGGTCCGAGCCTCGGGCTTGATCTCATCGCAGCACCTGTCACGTTCGGCTTCGCGTACTTTTACGCCAACTTCGGTCCGATTGCGGCAGCTCTGCTTTGGGTGCCGTTGGTGGGATTTCGTCACTGGGCCAAAACAACCGTCGATCTCGCTCAGACAAATCGCGAGCTTCTCGAGTTAATGATCAAGTCGATCGAAGCACGTGATCCGTATACCTCCGGCCATTCAAGGCGCGTTAGCCAGTACGCAACTATCATTGCTCGCGCCATGCGGCTAAATGATCGCGAGATCGAAAAAATCGGCACCGCTGCTTTGCTGCACGATGTTGGCAAGATTCACGAGAAATACGGACCGATCCTTCGCAAGACGGAGAAGCTGAATCTCGAGGAATGGGCGATCATGAAGGAGCATCCGGCCGACGGTGCGGAGCTCGTTGCCACAATGACGCGGCTAACCGAATTCGTACCAGCCATTCGCCATCACCATGAACGTTTTGGCGGTGCCGGTTACCCCGATGGCATCAAGGGCGAGGCGATCCCGCTAGCGTCGCGCGTCATTATGGTGGCGGATACCATTGACGCGATGACCACTGTGCGTCCCTATCGCGGCGCGCTTACGGAGGCTGATGTCAAGGCGGAACTCCTCAAGCTGCGCGGCGAGCAATTCGACCCGACCATCGTCGACACACTCTTGGCGAGCTCCGAATGGCGTCAGATATTCACGCCGGCTCACCGTAGCGCTCAGGCACGCGGCCTCTCTTTGCTGCGCACAGCCAGTGGGGATCGCTAATCGGAGTAGTTTCGGCCCAATCGATTGCCCACACGTTAGAACGACACGTTGGGCCGAACGTAATCCTTCCAGGCCTCATCCGCTGCAGTGGAGTTCCGAAGCGACCACGACGGGTCCGTGCGCTCACGTCTGTATCGAAGGAGATAGTCGTGAAGAAATTCGGACGCTGAAGCGGTTTTGCCGTCCAGTACCATCGCACACCACAGCGCCTCGACGACGGCATCCTGTCCGCCAAGAGACTTGCCTGCATCGTACAGTCTCCATAGCTCGGCAACGTCCTCACGGTTTAAGTTCTTGTCCGAGCTGATTTGCTCGAGCCGTAGCAGTAGCGCAAGCGAAACAGCACGATACCTGCGCGTCGTCAGGATGTTTTGGCGTTGCGGCGCAAGAAAGTGTTCTTTTGCCTCACCATACCGTCCATCCATCATAGCCAAGATTCCGGCGTTGGAGTGGAACCCAGAGTTGGGCGAGAGATGGTGGGGGGCGACCCCTCTTGCGGCGACGTCACACCGAGCCAGCCATGCTCGTGCGACCGTGAATTCGCCAATCGTTAAGGCTATATCAGTACGCAGTGACGCCGAGTACAGCGCTTCAGCGTATACACGCCGCGACATCATGAATTCGTAATCACGATCCAGGATGGCCGCCGCTTCCTCTGCGTATCCCATACGATAGAATGCAAACGCGGCATAATTCCGGGCTTGTATGCATTCGGTCAACGCACTGGGAGTTGGAAATGCAGCTAGCAATTCTTTGACCAGCAGACGTGCATGATCGAGATCGCCAAACGTTGTGTGATATACGAGCTCGGCTCGCGCAATCGTCGATTGTGCATCGGCTGCAACTGGCTCCAGTGAGCGAAGCCAGGCTCGGACGAATTCTGCCAAATGCGTGTCAAAGTCGATCTCAGCGATAACGAGCAACCGTGCGCCCGCTAGTGCCCGAAGGAGTGTCGCAGCGGACGTCTCCGTTAGTAGCTGCTTGATAGCGTCTGCTGCGAGTGCCACAGATTCTCCATCGAGAAGGTCTGATTCGGCAAGTCGCAAGCGTAGTTCATTGACTGCGTCATTCCCCTCTCCCAGTTCGCGCGCAAGGCTCAGCCTTTTCCGGAGGGCCGTCGCTGCAATGGTTCGGCATCCACCCGCATTGCCGTACCGACTCAAATCATCCAACAGCGTCGCAAGAAGCTTCGGCGGCAACACCGAGCTCGGAACCTGCGACAACAGCTCCACAGCAGCTGCCGGCTCACCAACGTCCGCCGCACGACTCGCGCATCGCCTGAGTAGGTGCATCGCCGCGGCGGGATCAGCCGACGCCAGCCAGCTCTGCGCGGATGCCCAAGCAAGCTCCGGTGTGAATTGATCAGCGACGCACTCTTCCTCCAGCCGAACCGCGATTCGCCGGTGCAGCAGTGCACTCACCGTCGACGGAAGCAGCGCCCGCAACGCATCGTGTAGTAAGGCGTGCGGACCGGTCAGATGCCCGTCCGCAAAATGTACAAGGTCCTGTTCCTCAAGCTCCCGCAGCGCGGATAGCATCGCGTGGTCATCGATCCCGGCGACGAACATCGCACGCGTCATCGTCGCGAAGCGGCCGAGCAGCAGACAGGCCTCCAACACGGCCCGACTCTCCGCCCGCAACGACGAATACGAACTCAATGCCAAGCTGCTGATGTCGAATGGCAGCGCAGACGCTGTCGATCTCGCATGCGTCGCCAACTGATGCAGATAGAATGGATTGCCAGCTGCCTGGCTCAGGCACCACTCCACGTGCTTGTCATCAGGAGTGGAGCCCGCGCGGAGTTCAAGCAACAACTCTAGGCTGTCTTGCCGCGACAACGGCGCCAGATCGAATACGCTGTTCCCTCGCGCCGGCGCGAGCAGTGAAGCACTCCCAGAGGACGGCCGCGCGCACACCAGCACCTGGAGCACCGCCGCGTTGCGCGTTGTCGTGAACGCGCGAAGCACCCCGCGCGAGGCTTCATCGAGCAGATGTGCATCGTCGACGATCAGTAGCAGCGGCCGCTCTGACGTTACGGCTTCCAGCAGATCGATTAGTGCTGATTGTATATCTGCGCGCCTAGCCTCGAGCGAGATGCCTTCCGGCAGCGTCGGTTCTGTGCCGTCGTTCGGAGGTCGCACGAGTGCCAGTGCGCCCTTGAATTCCGGTGATGCACCTAGACTGCCACGCATCGCGCGTAGCGAAGGTAGAATGGCCGAGAACAGCGACATTGGCTGCTGGCGTGCCTGACTGTCGCACTCAAACCGAACGACATGCGCTCCTCGGAGCGAGATTCGTGCAGCGAACTCCTCGGAGACGCGCGTCTTTCCCAGGCCGGCCTGTCCGAGCACCGCAGAGACACGAGCGCCCTCAGAACCAACTTTCTCCCACTCACCCTCGAGAAACGCAAGGCAAGAGCCTCTGGCGCGAAGCGTTCCTTCGCGCCGTGATCGCGTTGCCTTCACGATGCGAGTCCGCACCAATTGCAACTGCGCAAGCTCTTCTGAGTTTAGTACAGTGTCCCGAATGAACGTATCCAGCACTTGTAGCGCTTCGGCGCGCCGACCAATCATCGCCAGCGCCTCGGCGCGGATGCGGACGACATCCTCATTGGCAGGATCGAGTGACGCGAGCGTCTCACAAAGTTGAATTACCGTCGCCCAACTATGCGTCCCTCGCGCTGCCTCCACGTCCACGAGGAGGAGCCTGCGTGTCTGAGCCTCGAGACTATTCTTCACGTCTTCGAGCCAAGTCGTGAAGAGGCGGGGCAGGCAAGGCTCATAGCTTGGAAGGATTTCCAGCTCTGCGGGAGTTAGGCGTGACCTCTCTATCAGCGTCAGCTGCCGAAGCCCATCAAGCGGCCCAGCGACTTCCGTATCGCGCAGAATAAGCCCTGAAGGGAGGTCTTTGAACAGAAGGCCCATCCCACGCAGCCGATACAGCAGTTGGCGAAGATTGTGCGACGTCGGCCTAGAAGCCTCGGTGTCCACGAACATGGCTTGAAGCTCCTTTCGGCTGATGGGCTTACCATCGCGCAGCGCAAGAAAGAGGATAAGCCCAAAGAGATGCGATGATGCCGGCGTGACCCGGAACCGATCGACCTCGATGACGCAGTCACCGACAATTGTCAGACGAACGTGGCTCATGGAGAGCGCGTGTCGCGTATGGGCTCTTTAGCGCGCTGCGTCGCGCGTCTTGAAACTGAAAGTTCATACAACGGAGTCATTGCGGTGTCACCGCAGCGAGTGTTTGCGTCGACGCCATCCATGTGGTTGGTCTGGTACACGTCAGCCACTATGCGATTGGTCGAGCGTGTGCAAGGGAGAAGCGTAGCCTTGCCACGCATCGTCTGCCGCTGTTGTGTGACGAAGGGACCAGTCAGGAAGAAAGCGCTCACGGCGATGGAGAAGGAGGTAGTCGCTCAACAGCTGGCTTGCGCCGGCGCTGTCCCCGTCCAGTATGTGAGCAGACCATAGTGCCTCGACGATATGGTCTTGACCGCCCAAGTGTCTTCCCTTGTTGTACAGATCGCGGAGAAGACCAAGTTCCTCGGGACTCAGATTCGTCCCCGTACTGAGCTGCTGAATACGGAGGAGGTAGGAAAGCATGATACCGCGATAGCGCGCTCCTGCCAGAATGCTGTAGTGTCGCAGCGGCTCGAGAAAGCATTCCTTGGCTTCTTCATAGCGTCCTTGACGCATCGCCAGGATGCCTGCATTGGATCCGAAGCCCGCGTTAGGATTGAGCTGATGCGGCGTCTCGCCTCGGACAGCGATGAGCGAGTTTCTAAACCACATCTGCGCGTCGTCGAAATCACCGACTGAAATGGCCATACTTGTCAAGATGGAAGCTGCGTAAAGCGCATGACCATAAACACGGTGCGACATCAAGTACTCAAAGTCTGGTTCGAGAATCGACTTCGCCAGAGCGGCACGCCCAATGCGGGAAAACGCAAACGCTGCGTAGTTCCGCCCGCGACGGACCTCTGACGACCGACTTGGCTGCGGGAATGCCACGAGCAGTCGGCATGCCAGAGTGTACGCAACGTCTTGATCCCCGAAGGCAGTGTGGTAGACGAGCTCCACTGCCTCAAGGAGTGATGCCAGACGCGGATCGTACGACGCGATCGTCCGCACAAAGGAGAAGGCAACGTTTGCCAAGTCAGAGTCGAGACCCCCATCTGCGATTGTAAACACTCGTGCTGCAGCCTTGGCGCGAACGGTCGGCACTACACTGCCGTCAGTCAGAAGCGCCATGAGGGAATGCGACGCAGCGTCCGCTGGTGCTCCGTTGAGGAGCTCTGCCTCAATCAGAAGGAGCTGAAGCTCGTCAATGCGACTGCGTCCCTCGTCCAGCTGACGCGCCAGTGCCAGTCTATCGCGCATCGCGGTTACCGCCACCGTGCGACACCCGCCAGAACTTGCGAATTGGTGCAAGTCTTCAAGTAATTCCGCCAGTAGCTTGGGCGGCAACGCCGAGTGCGGAACCTGCGACAAAAGCTCCACCGCCGCCGCCGGCTCTCCAACATCCGCCGCATGAGTCGCACAGCGCCGCAGTAGCTGCGTCGCCGCCGCCGGATCCGCCGCCGCCAACCAGCTCTGCGCCGAGGCCCACGCCAGTTCCGGCGTGAACCGTTCCGCCACGCACTCTTCTTCAAGCCGCGCTGCGACCCGTCGATGCAACAGCGCACTCACCGACGACGGAACGAGCGCCCGCAACGCATCGCTCAACAACGCATGTGGACCACTCAGGTGCCCATCCGCAAAGTGCACGAGATCCTGCTCCTCGAGTTCCCGCAACGCCGACAGCATCGCGTGATCGTCAACGCCCGCAACGAACATCGCCCGTGCCAGCGTCGCGAAGCGACCGAGCAATAGGCACGTCTCCAACACAGCGCGACTCTCTGCCTGTAACGACGAGTACGAGCTCAGCGCCAACGAGTTGATGTCGAATGGCAACGCCGACGCGGTCGAAGGCACATGCGTCGCCAGTTGATGTAGATAGAACGGATTCCCCGACGCCTGGGCCAGGCACCACTCCACGTGCGTGTCGTCGCGCCCGGAGCTGGCGCCCAACTCGAGCAACAGCTCCAGGCTGTCTTCCCTCGAGAGCGGAGCGAGCTCGTACACACTGCTCCGCCTCGCAGGAGCAAGCAGCGACGGATTCCCCGACGACGGCCGCGCACAGACGAGCACCTGCAGCAGCGCCGCATTGCGCGTCGTCGTCAGCGCGCGCAACACGGCGCGCGACGCTTCGTCGAGCAGATGCGCATCATCGACGATAAGCAGCATCGACCGCTCCGACGTCACCGCCTCCAAGAGATCGATCAACGCCGACTGGATGTCCGCCCGCCGCGCTTCGAGCGGCAGTCCTTCGGGCATCGTCGGTTCGGTGCCGTCGTTCGCGGGACGCACCAGCGCGAGCGATGCCTTGTACTCGGGCGACGCGCCAAGGCTCCCACGCATCGCGCGGAGCGACGGGAGAATGTGCGAGAACAACGACAGCGGCTGCTGGCGCGCCTGACTATCGCAGTTGAACCGCAACACGTGCCCACCGCGAAACGCGATGCGCGCCGCGAACTCCTCAGCAACTCTCGTCTTGCCCAAACCGGCGACGCCAAGGACGGCCGACGCGCGCGCGCCCTCGGACGCGAGCTGCGCCCAGTCCGCGTCGAGAAAGGTCAGGCACTCCTTTCGCGCACGGAGCGTTCCTTCACGCCGAGTGATGGTCGTCTTCGCGATGCGCGTCCGCACCGATTGCAACAGCGCAATCGCATCGGTGCTCGGCGACGTCTCCCGAGTGAACGTGTCCAGCACCTGCAACGCCGCCTCTCTGTGGCCAGTCATCGCCAGCGCTTCGGCACGCGAGCGCACGACCTCTTCGTTGGCTGCATCGAATGACGTGAGCGTCTCTGAAAGACGCAGAACGTCATCCCACGCGTGCGACATCCGGCACGTCTCGAGATCGGCGAGCAACAGTTGCCGGATCTCCCCCTCGATGTCGCCCTTCACATCGTCCAGCCACGCGATGAACGCCTTCGGCAGCGGCGGAAGGTAGGACGGTAGAATCTCGAGATCCGCCGGCGTCAGGCGGCATCGCACACGAATGTCCATTGCGCGAAGGACGTCCACCGGACCGACGACGTTCGCGCCACGCAGCGTGAGTCCCGCCGCATGCTCCTCGAACCAGAGACCCATCTGCCGCAGCTTGTACAACAACTGGCGCAGGTTGTGTCGAGGCGCCTTGACGTCCGCGAGCAGCGTCTGCACCTCTTGTCGGCTGATCGGCTTCCCCTCGCGCAACGTGAGGAGCAGGAGCAGCCCGAATACGTGCGACGACGCCGGTGTCACAGCGTGCCGCTCGACTTCGATCACGCAATCACCAACGATCGCAACACGAACCTGAGTCATGGCGGTGGGGGCCGTCTCGGGATCGTTCAAGCGAGCAGCGTCGCGCGCTTCTAGGACGAATGTTTATAGCATGGCGTCATTTGGGCGTCATCGCAACGCTAGAAAACGTACGGCACCAGCTGCTGGTCTACCCCAAACACCAGCCGCTTCTCGGACCCGAACACGTAGCCGAGGTGGTACTTGCCGCGGGCGAGATAGACACCGGCGCGCTGGCCAGAGCCCCAGAGGCGCTGCAGCGGCGCGTCACGCGGACCCATCAGAAACGCGCCTGCCGACGA
>Ga0193752_1002948_pt1 | contig 12161 bp, 9 predicted proteins | sample H1c1metaG_FD_144924 | JGI IMG/M metagenome (GOLD analysis project Ga0193752, IMG submission 144924) | Soil microbial communities from a riparian zone of the East river system, Colorado, United States - H1c1 | ecosystem: Environmental > Terrestrial > Soil > Riparian zone | place: USA: East River... | reverse complement strand
GCCACAGCGCCCAGCCGAGCAGCGCGAGCAGCGGGAGCAGCACGAGGTTGCCGAGCGCGCTGTACACCGTCGCGATCCGCTTCGTGGGCACCGTCGCGAGCACGAACGGGTCGGTGGACTCGTTGGTCGATTGCTGGCCGCGCAAGCGACCGTGGGCGTCGATGCCGGCGCTCAAGCCGAAGCGCGTCGCTCGCACGATCGAGAAGCCGCCTTCGATCGCACGCAATGCCGCCATCTCGGTGTGGATCGGATCGATGCCGCGCCAATCCGACGAGGGTAGGGCGACGAGCCCCGCGTTGCTCTGCGCGTGCGCACGACCGAGCGAAGGGAAGTCGTAGTCGTAGCAAATCGCGAGCGTCGCCGAGCCGAAGCGCGTGAGGATGGTCTCGGCGGGCGCTGCGTACTTGATCGCGGGCTCACCCGGGACCGGATGATGCTTCAAGTACGCGATGCGCTCGCGGCCATCGGGACCGAGCCAGCGCGCTCGGTTCTCGTAACGCAGCGGCTCGGACGAGACGAGCTTGATATACGACACCACAAGGTCGATGCGGCTCGCGCTCGCAGCGCTGCTCGCCTCGCGCATGACCGTGCTCTCTTCCTCCGGCACGACCAAGTTGGCCGCTTCGGGCCACACCACCAGCTGCGCGCCTGCGCTCGCTGCCGCGCTCGTTCGCTCGAGCAAGGTCTCGTGATCGCGCCGCCGTCGCGCCGTATCCGGCACCGGTAGGCCGCCCACCGTGGATTCGGTGCGCAACATCGCCGCGCGCACCGTCGGTCCGGCGATCGGCTCGACCGCGCGAAACGCGCCCCACGTCAGCGCGATCGCCGTTGCGCCGGCGAGCGCTGAGGCGGCGGGCGAGCACAACCGTCGTGCGAGCACCGCCTCGATCGCTACGGCAACGGCGCTCATCAACAGCGCGAGACCCGGCATGCCGGCGACCGAGATCAGCTGCAACACCGCGAGCTGCCCGAGCTGCGTCGCAGGCGTCGCGCCCCACACGCCGAGCGGTGTGAGCTCCGCTTGCGCCCACTCGAGTAAGGCCGTGCCGGCCGCGAAGGCGATGCAAGCTGCGATGTCGTGGTCGCGCTTCACGAGCGCATCCCACATGAAGTACGCGGGCAGGTGCACGAGCGCGAGTGGAATGCCGTATGCCAAAGCAAACGCCCACGGCAGCGGCGCGGTCACGATCTTGAGCATCGCGACCGACCACGCGAGCAGCGACAGCCCTGCGAACAGCCACCGAAAGCGCGCATCGCTCCGGCTACGCAGCGCCATGAGCAGCGGTACCGGCGCAACCCAAGCGAGCGGTGCGACACCCCAGCGCGTCTGCGAGAGCACCAGCAGTCCGAAGCCCAGCGCGAGCAACCACCATTCTTTAGACCGAGTCGACATAACCCCTCCGCTGCTCGTAAATCGCTTTGAAATAACAGTCGTTACATAACGAGCAAAAAACTACGGTTTCTTGCCGCGGACCCGCGCGACCGCGTCCGGGATCAACACGAGGCCTGCTTCGAGCAGCTCGGTGACGATGCCGTGCGTCGTCGGGTTACGCAGCTGTCCCGAGTACGCGAGCGTCGCCATGCCCAGCGCCACGAACCACATCCGCTCGAGCACCGCGTCGCGCTCACTCACGGTGAGCTTCGAGAAGCGCGGCTCGCCCGTCATGTCGGCGAGCAAGTGCGCGTAGACCTTGGGCACGGACTCGGCGGCGATTTCAGGCGTCAAAAACAGCAGCGCAAACAACCTCGGCTGCTCGCGCGCGAACACCACGAGGCCCGCGCCCTCGTTGAGGAACGGCCGCTCGCTCCAGGGCTTCAGCGTGTACGCGCGCAGCTGCGCGGTCGCGCTCTCGATCACGGCCTCGCGCAGCGCTTCGATCGACCCTACGGAGGCGTAGATCGGCGCCGTGGACGCGCCGAGCTGCGCTGCCACGTTGCGCGCCGACAATGCCTGGATGCCGCTCTCGGCGACGAGCCGAGTCGCCGCCTCGACCACCATGGCCTTCGTAAATGTCGTCTCGCGCGGCATTCTGAGCCATCGGATAACAGTCGTTACATTTGCCGTCAAGGCTCAGGCGCGGCCTGCCAGCGGGCGCGCAGGAGGCCGACTTCGGTCTCAGCGCTCTCCACCCAGACCAAGCCGTCCGCCGTTACGCGCGGAAACACGGAGTGCCCGGAGCCGCTGATCAGCGCTTGCTCCGCGTCCGACGCGAGGTCGATCCAATAGATATCGCCGGCCCCGTCGCGATAGTCCTCCCAGACTACGCGCGTGCCTTGGATGTCGGCGTGAGAGCGGAAGCCGGCCGCCGCGCTGACGTCGCGCGCCTGGCCGGTTAGCACGTTGCACGCGCGGATCACGGCGTCGCTCTCGCTGCGGTACTCCTCGAGCACGACCCAATCGCCGTCCACCGCCGGGTGATCTTGATGGTACGCGCTCGAGCAAGCCGGGAAGGGCGCGCCGCCCGCGATCGGCTGGACCATGACCTGCCCGACGCTGCCCGGCGCGGTGTTCGCATACTCCACGAACACCGCGTGCTGCGCGGAGAGCGCGAGGCTCGCGCGGTAATGCCTGCGATCGCTGAGCACGAGCCGGGTGCCGTCCGGCTGGCGCAGCACGATCTCGCCGAGCTGCTGACCTGCGGGGTAATCCACCCAGGCGACGCCGCTCGCGCTCGCCGCGATGAACTCTTTGTACGTGCTCGGCGTGCCCGATAGCTCGGTGTCGCTGCCGTTGGCGTAGACGCCGTACGCCTCGGCGTGCAGCAACGCGAAGTGCTGATCGAGGTACGCGGCGCTGAAGGCCTGATAGGCGCCGCTCGAGCTGTACCAGCGCTCCGTGGCGTGATCCCAACGCACGTTCAAGACGAGCGCGCGGCTCGCGCCCTGAAACTGCAGCAGCGATGCTCCGCCGTCGCCGACCGCCGGCCGCTCGATCGAGCGCAGCGCGTCGGTGAGCACCTCGAAGCGATCGAGCACCGTGCTCGGCTCGGCGCCAGCTTGATCTACACCGGCCAAGAGGCCCGTCACCGGCGGTGAGATCGAGCCGCTGCCCGCTGCCGGCTCGCCGCCCGGTGCCGGCTCGCCGCCGACTCCGCCGCCCGCGTCGAGCGGTGCATCGCCCGACGCGCCGCCCATCGGCGGCGCCATGAAGCCGCCGAGCCCGCCCGATCCGCCGCTGCCCGCGACACCACCGACGCCCGCTGGCCCGGGCACGAACGGTGGCTGCGCCGTCGTCGCTTGCTCGTTTTGCACGATCACTTCGCGCTCGCACGCGCCGAGCGCGAGCGCGCACAACATCGCCGTCGCGTAGCGGATCATCGCTGCACCTGCCGTGTGAAGCGCGCGAGCCATACGGGGTCGCGCTTCCAGGCTTCGAACGAGCCGCTCACCTCGCCCACGCTCCAGTCGACCGGGATGCCACCGCCGGTCGTCGTGTTCGGATGATCGAACAGCACGAGGCCTCGGATCTTCGGAAAGTTATCGGTGGTGAGGCTGTGGAACATGTCGCGGATCCAATCCGATTTGCTGCCGCCGAGCGACACCGTGCCCACCTCGGCGATCAAGAGCGGCGGGCCGAGCTCGCGGTACGCGTCGTAGGCGAGCTTGGTGATGGAGTAGAAGTCGAGCCACAGGCCTTGCTCCGACAGCCGGCCGTAGTTGAAGACGTCCAGGCCGATCCAGTCGACGAGCGCGTTGCCCGGATAGAACGCGCGCTCGTCGAGCCCGTACGGCGTCCACACGAACAGCGCGTTGCGCGCGCCCTGTGCTTCGAAGATGCGATGCACGTGCGCCCAAAACGCGCGGTAGTCCTCGGCGCTGTTGCCGTGCTGCGGCGACCAGCCATACCAAGGGTTGGTAGGCTCGTGCGCGATCCGGAGCAGGAACGGATGCCCGTAGCGCACGGCCTCGCGCGCCCAGCGCTCGATGTACGGGTCGAGGGCCCCGCTCGCGATCGTGCGCAGCGAGCCGCGTGGGTTCTGGCCGCGCCATCGGTCGAATGCGCCGAGCCATGGCTCCCACGTGATCATCGGCAGGTAGTCGCCGTCGCGCAGGCTGTGCAGCACGCTCGCCGGGAAGGCGTGGCTCGGCCCGTCGCCCCATGCTTGATAGAACGATGTGATCGCGAGCTTGCGACCGACCAGCTGCTCGAGCTGCTCGATGCCGTACGCGCTCTCGGGCAGCTCCGGACGCGTTGCGCCGAGCCACATCGTGCCGTCGGGCGGCGCGAGCGCGCTCGCGTCCACGGCGAGCGAGCGCGTCACGGTTTGAAACCACAGCTCGCGCGCCGCCGGCTCGAGCGTGCGCGTCAGCGGCCAGTACGACCCGGCCACCGCGAGCGCGAACATCGCCGCCCATAGCTTATGCGGCCCCATGCGGCGACCTCCAGCTCCAGCTCGGAAAGAACGCGACCCACGTGACCGGCGTAAGCAACGCGATGTTGAGCGCGGCGAAGAAGATCATCAGCAGCGTGCCGTCGTCGAGCCGCGGATACGTGACAAGCGCGAACGCGATCGCCGCGGCCGACAGCGCCATCACCACGAGGTGCGGGATGACCAGCTTGGGCATCGCCGCGCGATCCGAGCCCTTGGGCGTGGGCAGATACTCGACGCGCCGGCCGAGCACGCCGGAGACGAGCCCCATCAGATACACGTGCCAGGTGCCCTTCTCGAGCACGAGCGAGCGCCACGGCACGCGCCGCTCCGAGCTATGCGTGTACCAGCGCTGGATCAGCGCGTGGGTGAGCACCGTCGACAGCGCGTAGGGAAGCAAGTGGATGACGAACTCGCTGAGCGCGAGCTCGACCGCGAACACCTGCAAGAACAGGAACCAGATCGGCAGCAACAGCGTGAGGAAGGTCGCGAGCGCGTGCAGATAGAACGTGCTCGCGAACAGGTAGTGAGCGCGCGCCGCGCCGTCGAAGCGCATGAATAGCTTCGGGTACTCGCGCAGCAGGATGAAGAACATCCCGGTCGACCACTTGAATTGCTGCTTGAAGAACGAGCCGAGGTCCGCGGGCACGAGCCCGGACGAGCCGCGATACGGCAGGTACACCGAGCGATAGCCCTGCGCATGCAGCCGCATCGAGGTCAGCGCGTCTTCGGCCAAGTGCACCGCGTGTCCGCCGATCGCATCGAGCGCGGCGCGCCGGAACACGCAGTTGGCGCCGATCGCGGTCGGGATGCCCAGGCCGTTCAAGCCGAGCATGGTCGGGCCGTAGAAGCCGAACGTCTGCTCCGCGGCGGCGTCGGCCACGAACGACTCACCCGCGTTGTAATAGGCTTGGACGACTTGCACGAAGCCGATCCGCGGATCGTCGAACCACGGCAGCACGCGCTCGAGCATGTCCGGTCGCGGCCGGTGGTCGGGGTCGATGACGAGCACGACCTCGCTGCGCGCGTGGTGCTCGAGGCAGTGGTTGATCTTGCCTGCCTTGGCGCCGTCGACCGCGCTGCAGTCGACGTGCGTGACGCCGAGCCGCGCGCACAGCTCGCGCAGCTCCGGATCGTTGCCGCCGTCCAAAAGATAGGTGTGGTGCGGCCGGCGCATCGCCGCGATCGCGGTCAGCGTCTCTTCGAACATCGCAAACGGCTCGCCGGGCATGGCGGTGGTGAGCACGTCGACCGTGTAACCGCGCACGCCGCCCGGCTCGGGCGGTGGCGGGGTGATGAAGAAATAGATGTACGTGTTAATCAGGCTGCGCTGGATGCCCCAGAAGATGGCGAAGCTGAGGATCGCGAAGTACACCGGCTCGCGGCGCGCGTCGCTCCAGAACCAGTACTCGGCGAAGTACATCGCCGCGAGCACGCCGAACGCCAGCACGGCGAGCAGCAGCGCGCGCTCCAGCGCGCCGAGCGGTCGCGGCTCGAGGTCCACTACTTGACCCAGAGGAGCTTATCGAGGCGCAGGCGCGCCTCGGCGTTGGCGGCGTCGAACGCGAGCAAGCTCGAGTAGCTCTGCTTAGCGTCCGCGTAGCGGCCCTGCCACTCGAGGACCTGCCCCTGCAAGAGCAGGGCGTCGGCGAGCTTGGGATTTTCGGTGAGCAGCTGTCGCAGCTGCGCCAGCGCACCGTCCAGGTCCTTCTTCCAGGCGGTTAGCTCCGCCATCCGCACGCGGCAGCGGTGGCGCAACCCGACGCTGGCGCCGTCGTGCGCGGCGAGCGCAGCATACGCGGCGTGCGACTCGTCGAAGCGCGCGAGCCACCCGAGCACGCGGGCGCGCCGCTCGAGCGTGGCGAGCGGCTGCGCTAAGCCGGGCAGGGCGCGCTCGTACAGCGCGAGCGCTTCGTTCAATTGATTGGCCTGCTCGTGCAGCAAGCCGCGCACGCGCAGCGCGTTCGGTGCATCGGGCGCGGCGAGCGCGCGCAATACCGTCTCCGCGGTTCGGAAGTCCCGCTTCTCGAGGCTCGCCTCGGCGATCGCCAGCGCCACTTCGTCGTCGGGGCGGGCTTGGTACACCGGCACGAGCGCCTCGAGCGCGCGCGCGTGCTCGCCGAGCGCCGCTTGCGCGAGCCCCTGGCTGCGCGTCCGCTCGCGCTCCGCGTCGGAGGCGAACGTCGCCTTGATCGCCGGCGCGGCCGTTTCGTGCAGCGCCTGCGCAGCAGGCAGCGGCGCCGCCGCGGGCGCTTGGTGCTGTGCTCGCCGCGGCAGCGCGCGCAGCACGAAGCCACCGGCCGTGATCAGCAGCGCGCCACAGGCTAGCGCGAGGGCGTGATTCGATCGCGTCGCGACCCGATTTGGCAGAGTGCTCATGACATGGCCTCCCAGAGCTGACGCAGCCCGGCCGCGAGCTCGATCCGTGGCTGCCACGCGAACGTTTCGCGCAGCCGGCTTGCGTTCAGGCGGTAGTCGAACACTTCGGTGTCGCGATACGGCAACGCGCCGATCCGGAGCAGCTCGGGCGAGCCTGCGATGCGTGCCGCGAGCTCGGCGGCCTCGCGCACGCGAATGCTCTCGCCCGAAGCCAAGTTCCAAGTGCCCTCGGCGCGCTGCTCCAATACGCACATCGCAGCGCGCACGGCGTCATCGACATGCACGAAGTCCCGAACCTGCTCTCCGGCCGTCATCGCGAACGGCTCGCCCTGGCGCAGCGCACGCATCAGCGAGACGAGCAGCATGCCGCTCGGCGCGCGCGGCCCGTATAGCACCGACGGCCGCAGGATCGCGACCGGCGAGCGGGTCGCGCGGCCCCAGCGCGCCGCGATGTTCTCCGCGGCGAGCTTGCTCTGACCGTACTCATCGCTCGGCAGGCACGGCATGTCCTCGCGAAACGGCGCCGGCTGCGGCCCGTACACGAGCCCGCTCGAGAACATCACCACGTGCGTACCGGCGCTCGCGACGCGGTCGAGCACCGCCGACGTGCCGCCAGCGTTCACGGCGAGCAGCTCGCCGTCGCGCGCGTTCACCGGCAAGAGAGCCGCGAGGTGCACGATCGCGTCGTAGCTGGGCTCCACCCGCGCGCGCTCGAGCGCCGCGTGATCGCGCAGGTCGCAGACTACGAACCCATCGAAAGCGCTCTGGTCGCCGGGCGCGACGCGATCGAGCCCGGTAACGCGCCACTGTGCGGCATGCAGCGCGGCCGCCAAGCTCTGGCCCACGAAGCCAGCGGCGCCGGTGACCAACGCGTGTCGTTGCGCGTTCATGCGCTCGCACCGGTCCACGGCAGCCGGCACGCATGCGCCTCGGCGACGTACGCAGCGAGCTGCGCGCGGCTCAGCACCTCGCCGTGCTCGTGCAGCTCGCGGTACCACAGCGCGGTCTGCACGAATGAACGATCGCCATCCCAGATCGGCTGCCAGCCGAGCTGTTCGTGCGCCAGCGTGCAGTCGAGCATCAACGCGGTCGCTTCGTGCGGCGCATCCACCGGCCGCTCGACGCGATGGCGCACGTGCGGCCACACCTCGGCCAGGGCTTTTACGACCTGCTCGACGTTCAGCAGGCCATCGAGATCAGGCCCGAAGTTGAACGCGCGCGCTAGCTCGCGCTGGCCGTTCCACAGCGCTTGGCCGAGCATCAGATAGCCGCTGAGCGGCTCGAGCACGTGCTGCCACGGCCGCACGGACTGCGGATTGCGGATGATCGCCTCGCGACCGGCCACCGCCGCGCGCACCAAGTCGGGCACGAGTCGATCTTCGGCCCAGTCGCCGCCACCGATCACGTTGCCGGCTCGCACGCTGCACAGCAGCGTGTGATGTGATCGGCCGTGCTCGCTCGGCGGCCAATAGCTGCGGCGATAGCTGGTCGTCGCGATGTCCGCGCACGCCTTCGATGCGCTGTACGGGTCGTAGCCGCCTAGGGGATCGTCTTCGCGAAACGCCGTGCGCTGGTCGTCGTTCTCGTAGACCTTGTCGGTCGTGATGCTGACGATCGCGCGCACGCTGCCGGCGTTGCGGCAGGCTTCGTAGACGTGCAGCGAGCCGAGCACGTTCGTCGCGTACGTCTCGATCGGCTCGAGGTACGAGCGCCGGACGATCGGCTGCGCGGCCAAGTGAAACACGATCTCGGGCTGCGCCTCGTTCACGAAGCGCTTGACGTGATCGAGGTCGCGAATATCGCCGAGCTCGCTGCGACACGACAGCTGCAAGAGGCCGAGATGGCTCGGCTCCCCTGCCGGGAGCGCGAAGCCGTAGACCTCCGCCCCGAGCTCGCGCAGCCACAGCGCGAGCCATGAGCCCTTGAAGCCGGTGTGACCGGTTACGAGCACCTTGCGTCCGCGATAGATGCCGCCGAAGAGCTCGGTCATGGCGCCCTCACCAGTTCTTCCAGGGCGCGTTGCCGCGCGACCAGATGCCGTTCAGCGTCGCGTAGTCTTTGTAGTGATCCATGCAGTGCCAGAAGCCGTCGTGCCGGTACATGCGCAGCTGCCGCTGCTTGATCAGAGTACGAAACGGTGCCTCTTCGAGCACCGAGGCATCGCCTTCGATCGTCTCGAGGATCTTGCGATCGAACACGAAGAAGCCACCATTGATATAGCCGGTCAAGGTCGGCTTCTCGCGGAACGCCGCCACCTCGCCGCCGTCGTCCGCGTCGACGATCCCGAACGTAGTCGGCTGGTGCACGCCGGTCAGCGTCGCGACGCGGCCGTGCTCGCGATGAAACGCGAGCAGCTTGTGCAGATCGACGGTCGAGACGCCGTCGCCGTAGGTCGCGAAGAACGTGTCGCCGGATAGGTGCTTGGCGACGCGCTTGATCCGCCCGCCGGTCATCGTGGCGTCGCCGGTGTGCACCATCGTGACCTCCCAGTCTTCGATGCCGCCGTCGCCTTCGTCGTGAAACAACCGCGCCGAGCTGTCGCGCGTGCTCATTGTAAGGTCGTGATGGCGCAGCCGATAGTTCGCGAAGTAGTCGACGATCTTGTCGCCTTGGTGGCCGAGCGCCAGCACGAAGCGCCGCACGCCGAAGCCCGAGTAGTACTTCATGATGTGCCACAGGATCGGCCGATTGCCGATCTCGATCATCGGCTTGGGCCTGTCCTCGGCGACCGCGCGGATGCGCGTGCCTTGGCCGCCACACAAGATCACGGCTTGCACGTCACGGAGCGATGCATTCGACACGTTCATGAAGGCCTCCGGCTGACTAGATGCGCTGCTCGAGCGCGATGCGAACAGAACCTTGGCGGTACGCGCCGTCGCCCAGCGCGTCCCATGACTCCCACGGCTTGATGAACACCTTCCCCTGCAGCTGCAGGCTGGTGTCCGCCAGCACGTGCCACTCGACATCGAGCTCGGCTTCGTACGGCGCGGTACCCCACGAGGTGACCCGCACCGCATCCCACTGCCGCGTCTCTTGCGACAGCAACGGTAAGCCCAGCTGCAGCTTCGTATCGATCGATTCACCGAGCGCCGCGTGCAGCCGAATGATCGCGCTCGTCTCCCACACGAACACCGGCGCGCTCGCCGGATACCAGGTGTAGCGGCGCTCGGGCACGAGCTGCGTGGCGAGCAAGGTGTTGTGCTCGGCGCTCGCGACCTTGGCCGACAGCCCGCCGTCGAGCCAACTCTCGCTATCGGTGATGAAGTATGCGTAGCCGGTAGCGATGCGGTTGGCGGAGATGCGATCGCGGGCGCTGTTGCGCACGCGGCCGAGCACGGTGTCGCCTTCCCAGAAGTCGACGCGCGCGCCGGCTTCGGCGACCACGCTTTTCGTGCGCCACATCAGCGCCGCTTGCGCGCGATGGCTGTGCAGCCCGAGCGACATCGGCAGTGGGCTCAGCGACAGCGGCTCGCGCGCGAGCTCGAGGCGTGGCGTGAACGTGTGATCGCCGGCGGGCACTGCGCGCGCCACGATCAGCTCACCGGTCGCGCCTTCGAAGTCGAGCGTGCCTTGCAGACCGGCCGCCGCGCTGATCCACCACAGACCATCCAGCACGTGCGCGCCCAGCCGCGCGGCGGGCTCGTTGCCGCTGAACGCGTAGATGCCCTCGAGCGGCGCGTGCAGCGCGTAGCGATGGAAGCGAAGCGCGAGCGATTGACCGGAGGTCTCGGTCGTGCGTTCGAGTTCGACCCCGTACTGTTCCTGCCTATAGCCCCACTCGTCTCCAGCCAGGAGCGCGCTGCCTGCGATCGAGACCTCCGCGCGGCCGGACGATGGACACGCCGCGACCACCCCGACGACCGACAAAAGTCGCAGTAAAATCGCGGAGCTGCTGACCGAGGGGCGCATGTGCAACGAGCCGCGCCGACCCTGGACAGGCCCATGTGCGACGGCGCACCTCTACTGAGGCGCGACACCCACTTCAGGTTGAATGAAAGTGGAGACCCGGAACGGGTTTCGAGCCCGTCGCGTTCACGCGGTCGCGCTCACGCGGCGTTCGCGGGCAGCGCGGCTTCGGGTGCACCGGCGCGCATGCGGTCTTCGAAGGCAGTGAGCGCGACCTTCGCGCCTTCGCCCATGGCGATCACGATTTGCTTGTAAGGCGTCGTGGTCACGTCGCCCGCGGCATAGATGCCGGGCGCCGACGTGCGGCCCTTGTCGTCGACGATCACCTCGCCGAAGCGGTTGAGCTCGGCGACGCCCTTGAGCACGGCGCTGTTCGGCGACAAGCCGATCTGCACGAACACACCGTCGAGCTCGACGCTCTTCTGCTCTTCGGTCGCGCGATCTTGGTACGCGAGCCCCACGACCTTCTCGCCGTTGCCGGTGACGGCCGTGGTCTTGGCGTTCACGATCGCCGTCACGTTGGGCAGCGATTGCATCTTCTTGATCAGTACGTCATCGGCCTTGAGCTTGTCCGTGAACTCGAAGAGCACGACCTCGCTACAGATGCCGGCGAGATCGATCGCCGCCTCGACGCCGGAGTTGCCGCCGCCGACCACCGCGACCTTGCGCCCTTTATAGAAGGGGCCATCGCAGTGCGGACAGAACGCGACGCCGCGGCCGAGGTACTCCTTCTCGCCGGGCACACCGAGCTCGCGCCACTTCGCGCCGGTCGCGACGACCAGCGTGTCGGTGGTGAGGTGCTCGCCGCTATCGAGCTTGATCTCGCTCTTACCCTTCACGCTTGCGTCGGGCTTGACCTCGCGCGCCTTGCGGTGCTCGAGCACGTCGATCGCATACGCGCGCAGGTGCTTATCGAGGTTCGCGGTGAGATCCGGGCCTTCGGTGTACGTGACCGAGATCAGGTTCTCGATGCCCTTGGTCTCTTGTACTTGGCCGCCGAGCTTCTCGGCGATCAGCGCGGTCTTGAGGCCCTTGCGTGCGCTGTAGATCGCAGCCGACACGCCGGCAGGGCCACCGCCCAGCACGGCTACATCATAGTGGCCGAGATCGATCTCTTGCGCGGTCTCGCTCTTGCCCAGCTTGTCCTCGAGCTTACCGATCAGCTCGGCGAGGTTGCTGCGGCCGGAGTGCACGAGGTCGTCGCCGATGACGACGCTCGGCACGCCCTGCAGGTTGAGCTTGTCGACCTCGTCCTGCGCCATGCCGCCGTCGATCATGACGTGCTCGATGTTGCCGTGCGCGAGCGCGATCTGGTTCAGCGCTTGCACGACGTCCGGGCAGTTCTCGCAGCTGAGCGAGATGTACGTGCGCACGGTCACGCCGCCCTTGAGCTGCTTGATGCGCGCGGCGAGGCCCGCGTCGGGCAGCTTGCCGCGGCCTGCGCTGTTCAAGATCGCGAGCACGAGCGAGGTGAACTCGTGGCCACCCGGGATGCCGATAAAGCGA
>Ga0193752_1002947_pt1 | contig 12161 bp, 12 predicted proteins | sample H1c1metaG_FD_144924 | JGI IMG/M metagenome (GOLD analysis project Ga0193752, IMG submission 144924) | Soil microbial communities from a riparian zone of the East river system, Colorado, United States - H1c1 | ecosystem: Environmental > Terrestrial > Soil > Riparian zone | place: USA: East River... | reverse complement strand
CGGCGCCCGATCCGCACGCCCCCGTGGTCGCGCGCGTCATGGAGACGAGCAGATCGGGTGCGCTGAACGTCTTACTCGGCAACGACGTCTTCAGAGTCCGCTTCGCCTTTTGCGCGTCCGCGTTGATGATCTTTTGAAAACGATCCTTGTCCTGCAGGTCAGGCGACTCGAGCGCGCCGGTCGATGCGTTGCAGACGAAGCTCCGACGCTCGATCAAACCAGCCCACGGCGGCGCCGTCGTCGTGCTGAGAGACGTCGATGAAACTTGGAAGCCCGTGCTGACCTGGTACTGAATGCCGGTCAAGCCGGTCGCAAAGCCCGGCACCGACCGCGAGATCGGATTGAGGAGCGGGCTGAACACGCCGTCCAGCGTGGAGCGCAACGTATTCGGGTCGTCCGCCTGCAGCGCGCTCGTCGTCTTACCGGCGTCTGCGATCTTGTCCAAGGTGGCTTTCGCGTCGGTGTCGTTCACCGACATGCCAAGCACGAAAAGCTTCTCGATTTGCGCGGGGTTCACCGCCGTACCGTCGCCCGAGACGAGCTTCCGTGCAGCATCCGCTGCGAGCGGGTACGGGCACGTGTAGTCCGTACCGTCGCTACCGTCCGGACACGCGACCATCGGGTTTTCATCGCCGCAGTCGCAGCGCAAGTCGCGGAAGTCGACATCCGGCGCACCGTCGGTGATCAGGATCGCGTAGCGCTTGCGGCACTCCTTGAAGGTGTCCGAGACGTCGCTCTTCAGGTGGAAGTACAAGTCGTCGAGCGAGGCCGCGATCGGCGTGCCGCTGTAGGGACGCGTTTTGAGCAACGTGGTCTGAATCGCTGCGTTCAACGTGTACATGTCGCATGGCGGCGTCGCGCACGTGGTCGAGTCGAGTGAGATCAGCGCGCCCTCGGTCGCCTCCTCGCTACGAGCGCCCGTATCCGTCCAATACTCTTCTGCACATCCGGGATAGCGGAACATCTTCTTCCCACCATACGACCACATGCCCGGCATCGTGGTGCTCAGCGTGTCGTTGAAGCTTGAGGTGTTAATCAGATTGCCAGCACCCTTGTACGTCGCCTCGCCGTCGAACGTCATGAGGCCGAAGCGCAATGTATCGATGTACGAGTCCAGAATGCCGTTACTCAGCTGGGATGTAGTGCCGGGATAGTCACACTTCGTGCCGACTGCACACTTCCACGGTTGGCTGTAGAGGATTGAATACCCCTCGTCGTACGTCGCTCCATTCGCCGCTGTTCGGTCAAGCGAGTTGCACTGGAAGTCGTTGAACTTACCGGTCAACGCTTCGAGCGTGACAGCCCACTTATTCTTTTTGAGCTCGTGGCCCATCGCGTCTTTAGGCGGCTCGCCGAACGTGTTCGGCAGACCGCACTTCGGCTTGCAGTTCGTGCAGTCGAGCGTCGACGCACACGTACACGCCGGCAGATCTTCCATCGAGCCTGACGAGTCGACCACCAACATCACGAACGGAGCGATGTCGCGAACGTCGGGCTCTTGGGCCTCGACGCGGCTGCTCACCACAAGTGTTAGAGCCGCTAAGCTCAGTATCAGTTTCAGACTTCTCATGATCGGATTCTCCACACCACCTCTACTGAACGACGATCGGAGGCGACACGATCGTGCCGCGGGAGTCATGTGCCATCGTGAAGCGGTTCACGACGTAGTTGACGCCGGACGCTGTGGTCCAGGTCTTGGTCTTGCCCGCGAACGGTGCGCTGAACAGGAAGCTTCGGCCGCGCGCCGTGACGACGCAGTACAACTGGATCTCGCGAATCGCTCCGCTGCCACTAGTGTTGACTTGGGAGCCGGGCGTTCCCGCGCCAGTCAATCGCCGGCAGTCGTACAAGTCGACAACGTAGTCGGAGAGCGCGGCATTCGTGACCGAGGGATCTTCGGTGCCAGGGCTGTAAGACGACTTCGGTCCGAACGTACCGATCGGATCGTTGTTGCTGCCCGGCATGGTGATCGGCGGCAGCGTGACATTCGTCAAACGCGCCTGCTGGCTCCACTGCGTTCGGTTCGAGTCCTGGCGATTCGAGATCGTGAGCAGTGGTTCACCGAACAAGCCCACATCGGGTGCGTTGGTGTTATTCCAAAGACCGATGTGCTGCATGATCGTGCGATCGAGGGCCGTCGCGTCGATCCACGACAGCGTCGTCGCCATCGCAGTCTCGGAGACGTACTGAGTCTGCGTCGCAGTTCGATCGAAGCCGGCCGCACGCAGCTCGTACTGCGTCGCTTGCAGCGAGACGCCAGCGAGCGCGGTTGCAGTCAGCAAGATGAGCATCACGACGAGCATCACCGCGCCTTCTTCGGCGCGCTTTCGCGAATGGGCGGTAGGGCGAGTGCGCGGCATGTCAGTACCCCTCGTAAGCGATGTTGGGCAGAAACAGCTCTGCGCGGAGCGAGCGCGTGCGCGCCGCACCTTGCGTCTTGAACACGCGGAACGGCGGCAAACGCGCCGTGTTGAGCGTCACGTCCATGTCCGGCTCGTGTTCGGCCGTGCGCGCGGCGAGCTCGATGATCGCGCCGCGGATGAACTCGGGTTTGTCTTGGACGTCGGTTTCGAGCGCCGCGGTCAGAACCACGTTGCGCGGTTGATTCGCCGGATGCGTCAAGAAATCGACACTGAACCGCACGACGTAGTCGAGTACCGCACGGTCATCGACCGCACGGTTCACACCGGACTCGCTGACCTGCAGTATCTTGTCCTTGTCCGCGGGATCCATTTCAGTGCGCCGGAGCACGGCGATGCGGTTGTCACCAACACGACTGACTTCGGTGCCGGTCGCCGCTACGACGCGATAGCGGATCGTGTTGATCGGTGAGATCCAACCCCCGGTCGGGTTGCAGTTCTTCACCTGAGTCTGCAGCTCGATCTGCGCGCTTGCGGTCCCCGAGCTGCAGGTCGCACTCTGGACTTGGCCGAACCCATTCGTATCGGCCAGGTTGCGCACGCGAACGAGCCGGCCTTTCGGGAACGCAGCCTGAAGCGCGATGTCACTGCACGTGCCTGCAGCCTTGCCGCCGGCGGCGTACCAGTTGGTAAAGTCGCGCGTGAAGCTCTGCGAGCTCGTCGGGATAGTGAAGGTCTTCTCGTCCGCCGAGATCGTCACACCCATGTATTCACCGGACGTGGCGTAGTTCCCCATCAGGATCACGTCGTCGACGACTGCAAAGCCCGGGTTGAGGTTGTCGGGGTCGAGTGTCGTCGGCTTCGTGACTGCCTTGTGGAACGCTGAGATCGCCGCGAGTTTGCCGCGCCCGAGCGCATTGCTCGAATCGTTGACCGGCGCAGTCGGCGCCACACCGCAAGATTCCCCGTTCGCCGCGACGTTGGGAGTAGCCAAGTACCCCGCACGCGCGAAGTCGCGTTTGATCTGGTTCATCGCGGAGCGCAGTGAGCTCTGCGTCGTCGAGATGCGTTGTTGCTCGCGAAAGTGACGCGTCGATGCAGCACCGACCGCGTACAGAGAACTGATCGCGATCCCACCGACGCACAGCGAGACCATCAGCTCGACGACGGTGAAACCAAACTGACTGCGAGGCTTGCGAGTTCTCATGTCAGTTCGCCCGCAACACGGTGGAGAGATAAACGAGGTGGTAGTTCTCGATCAGAGCGCCACCTGGGCTGAGCCTCGCGTTGTCGTCCACGCACACGGGAAAGTCAGTGCGAATCGCGCCAATGCCCTCGCGCGCCCACCACACGCGCACGTCCGAGCGGATGATGCGGTTGTTCGTGTAGACGAAGGTCAACCGGTAGGACGCGCAGTAGTACAAGTTGGCGGGGCTGCCGTTCTGCGTGTCGAGGTCGTCGCCGTAGTAGTCGAACGCATTCGACTGCAGGCGTGTGATGCCGCCGTTCGACGTGGTGATGAAGGGCAAGGTCGTGAACGCTCCGATCGCACCCGGCGTGACGCCGCCCAAGTAGCGGCTTCCGCCCGGCACACCCGGCGCGTTCCACGTGATGGCGTCGATCTTCAAACGCTCGATCACGTTTTGAGCGATCTGCGTCGCGGTCGTGAGCTCGCGCGCGTGGACGTTGCCGCGGATGATCTGCTGCTGCATCGCGAGCACCGCCATCGCGCCGATCGTCATGATCCCGAGCGAGACCATCACTTCCACCAACGTGAAGCCCGACTGTTTTCGAGACATCAGAAGCGCATCCTTCCGTTGCCACCGGCAGGGAAGATCACGTCGCGAGTCACGCCGCGCTCTTCCATCGTGCCGCCACGCGACAAGCTGCGGATCACGGAGAACGTCTCGGCCGAAGTCTGCGGCGTGAAGTTGTATCCGATCGCAGGTGCGTCACCCGCGCTCGCGCCGCGGAACGTGTTGCCGCCTGGCTCGAAGCACAGGACTGCGAGCTTCGGGTTCGTGCTCGCTGCGATGCGAATGACTTGGCGGCTCGTGTCGCTCGCGGTCGCCGCGGTCGAGCCCGTCGACAAGTTGTAGGCGGTGTCGCCCATGTCCACCGTTTCGATCGGCTGGAAGCCGTTTGCGGCTGTGCCGTTGATCGCCTGCATCCAAGGCGTCTGGCTGCAGCGGTTGTTCATGCCTTCCCAGACGCGAATGCGACCGAGGCCGTTACTGCCCGCTGCGTCGTCCGATGCTTGAAACAGCATCAAGTGCGCGAGACCGGTTTGGTTCACACGCGCACGAATCACCCGATTGAGTCGGATGAGCTCCTCGCTCGCCGCAGATGCACGTGCATCCGCCATGAACTCGCCCAAGCCTGGCGCGATCATCGCCGCCATCGCGCCCATGATGAGCACGACGATCATCAGCTCGAGGAGCGTGTAACCTGCGGTGGAGCGCGTGCGCTTCATCACCAGCGGAGTTTTGCAAGCCTTGTACCGGAACCGTTCGCAGCCTCCAGCGGCGAATTCAGCGGCAAATCAGCGCCTGCAGCCAATCCACGTCACACGCAACTAAGTGCGTTGGTGCGCAAGTTTTTCTGGCGGGAGAAGTCGCCCGATGTATTCACACGCACGCATCGCCCGCAGCTGCCAGCTGCAGCACGGCGTCGCCAGAGGCGGCGGCAAGGCTCAGAAGTGCTGCGCGAAATCTACCGACACGACGTCCAAGTGGTAGAAGTACTCACCCGCGTTGGCGTACAGCGGGCCTTCTGCCGAGGTCGCCGAGTCGGTGATCGGGAAGCCGGCCACGCCGTCGTTTTTGCCCGTCACGAGGTGGTACTTGCCGGGGTCCATCGTCCACGCGTTGGGAACCGGCGCCTCGCCCAGGTTCGGCGTCAGGCGCACGTCCTTCTGAATGAAGTGCACGTAGCCCACCGTGATGTCGGTCCGCTTCGCGACGCGCAGCGTCGCACCCACGTGAATCCCGGTGCGGCCGAGCATGTAGTTCGTGATGTCGTTGTAGCGGACGTCGGCGCCGTCGGTTTCGTATGACAGGCCGGCCCGAAACGTCAGCACGCCGGGGAGCACGTTGTAGTCGCCGCCGAGACGCAACGAGAGCTGATTCTTGCCGTGCAAGATCGCGGGAGACTCCGCCTGCAAGCACTCACCCATCGGATCGTTGTTGCGGTACCTCGTGCACGCGCCGACCAAGGTAGAGGTGGTCACAGGCATGCCGTTTGGATTGACGCCGACCAGCGACACGAGCCGACCTGGGTTCGAGAACTTGCGGAAGTCGCTGACCGAGTTGAAGTACATGATCGCGTCGGCTTCGATGTCCCAGCGCTCGTTGAGCATCGAGTCTTCGACGTCTTTGCCGGCCGCGAGGTGCGCGGACTCGGAGTCCTTCACTTTCACGCGCGGCTTCAGCCGATCCGCGAAGCGAATGCCCAACGACAGCTGTGGCGCCCAGATCGGCGGCGCCGACACGGTGCCGCGAATGTTCTGCGTGGTCGTCGGTATGAAAGAGCCCGAACTGCGCTCCATCCCGCTCATGTCGCGCCAGGCATATAGCCCACCAGTACCGAATGCACCCGGCGTCGCATCGACCTTGGCGATCGACTCGACGCGATCGGACCACTTGAAGCCGATCGCGATGTCTAACGCGTCGATCGGCGTGATCTGCGCCGACGCGATCAAACCCGGAATGAACAAGTCGCGGCCGAAGACCTCGCTCCGCACGTCGTCGCGAGTCGACAAGCTCGTATTGACGCGGCTGAACGTCGTCGTGCTGTACACGACGAGCTGCCACTGGAAACCCGCACCGATCGTCAGCCAGTCTGCGAGCCGATAGCCGACGGCACCGAGTGCGCTGAAGTACGACGTATTCTGGTGCGCGCGGAACCAACGCGTGGGGCTCGAGCGCAGACCGGCCGGCGTATCGACCGTGCCGTCGCGATTGCCGAACTGATTGAGCGCCGCGAGGTCCGGAGGGAAAAATCCGAGACCGATGCCCAACCGCGGCGACAGCTTCATCGACAAGCCGATGTGCGGCAGGATTGGAACCGGCCCGCTGTAACACACCTGGGGAAGCACTTCGTCTTGCACGCGCGGCAGCGGATCGCCGTCGAGGTCCGTCGCTCCGACAGGCGGATTGATGAACACGTCGCCGCCGCCGAAGTTCACGACGTCGTCGCCCAGCAGGCGATAGCCGAACGGATTACCGTAGGTGCCGGTCGCTTGAAAGCACGAGTCCGCGAGCAGAACGTTCGCGCCCGCAAGCGCCATGTCGTTCCACAGATCCGCCAAGAGGGCGGGGTTGCGCACCATTACGCTCGGATCGTCTGCACGCGCGAAGTTAGCGCTGCCTCGCCCGATGCCGCGCGCACCACCCGCCGGGAACTCGGCGCCGCCAGCAGCTGCAGGGACGGGAACCGCCGAGATCGCGAGTAAGATGGCCGACACCAGAGTGACAATGCGAAGCATGCATCTCTCCTCCCACTAAAATGCGGGGCGAGCCTACTATTACTAGCCGTAACTAGGGAAGTGTTTAGACCGTTTAGCAGCGAGTGCACAGCACGAGCGGTCGGATCTCGTGTTCACCTACCTTTAGCCCAGTTAGGGACTTGGCAGGGCTCGCATTACAAACCGAATGCGTCCCCACCACCTTCGCCGTGCGAGTCGTCGTAGTTGTCAAACCGGGTGAACTCGCGCGCGAACAGGCATTTCACCATGCCGGTAGGACCCGCACGTTGTTTGCCAACAATGATCTCGGCCATGTTTCGATCGGTGGTCTCCGGATTGTAGACCTCGTCTCGATAAATGAAGATGATTGTGTCGGCGTCCTGTTCGATCGCGCCTGACTCACGCAGATCGGAGAGCTGCGGTCGTTTGTCCTTGTTGCCGCGGCTTTCCACACCGCGATTCAGCTGTGACAGCGCCACAACCGGCAACTCGAGCTCTTTGGCCATGCCTTTGAGCGAACGGCTGATCTCGCTGATCTCTTGCTCGCGGCTGTCGGTCTTCACGCCGGCACGCATCAGCTGCAGGTAGTCGATCACGATCAGCGCGAGGCCGTGCTCGGCCTTGAGCCGGCGCGTCTTTGCTCGCACTTCCATGAGCGTGAGGCCGGGTGTGTCGTCGAGCCAGATCGGCAAGTCGCTGAGGGTGCCTGCCGCCGCAGTCAGCTTGGGCCAGTCGTCGCGACCCAGGTACCCGGTGCGGAGCTTTCCTGCATCCACGCGCGCCTCGCTGCACAACAAGCGATTCGCGAGCTGCTCTTTCGGCATTTCCAGGGAGAAGAACACCGCCGGGGCCTTTCGCGCGCGGCAGGCGTTGAGCGCGACGTTCAGCGCGAACGCGGTTTTACCCATACCGGGGCGACCGGCGATGATGATCAGATCGCCCGGGTGCATTCCGGCCGTCATCTTGTCCAGCCGGTCGAACCCGGTCGGCAAGCCGGTGATGTGCTGCTTCAGCTCGGCCGCGCGCGTGATCGCCTCGAAGGTACGCACGACGACGTCGGTGATGTGCTCGTACGGGCTGCGCAGGCGGTGCTTCGCGACCGCGAACACCGCGCGCTCCGCCTCGTCGAGAAACTCCTCCATCGAGCCGTAGTCGCCGTAGCCCCGTGCCGCAGTCTCGTGGCAGGCGTGGATCAAGCGGCGGATGATCGCCTTCTCTCGAACGATCTTCGCGTGCGCCTCGATGTTCGACACGGTCGGGATCGTGTTCGTGAGCCCGAGCAGATATTCGTCACCGCCGATCGCGTGCAGCTTGTTGCCGGTCGCGAGGCGCTCACGCAGGGTCACGGTGTCGACCGGTTGGCCCGCCGCGAACAGCTGCTGCATCGACTCGTAGATGCGCGCGTGCGAGTCGCTGTAGAAGTCCTCCGCCGACAGCGGCAGCTCGAGCACCGTGTTCAGCGCGTCGTTCTCGAGCAGGATGCCGCCGAGCACGGCACGCTCTGCGCCCAAATCATTGGGCGGGACACGACTTGTGCTCGGGGGTCTTCCATCACTCATGAGTTGCTCGCGATCGCATGCGAAGCGGTCGCGGACCATCGCACGACCCGTTGGGGAATGGGTGTGGATAGCCCGGTGACTAACTTCTTAGAAACTCGCCGAAGCTGGGGATCAGTTGTGGGGGAAGAATTGCAAACAGGCGTGCTCCCTCAGGAAACACGCCTGTTATCCGTTACACGAACCCGGCAACGCAAGGTGGGTAACTTCCCACGCGAGGAACACATCGCGCGGGAAGATCACCGCCACACCGTACGCGCGGATCAACCGCGCTACGGGTCGTAGCGCGGGGTCCAGCTTTGAGCGTTCAGCTCGCCTTTACGACGACTTTGAACTTGGTCGAAACGCCGGCACCGAGCTTCGCAATTACTTCGTACTCGCCGAGCGCCTTGATCGGCGTGGGCAACTCGATGTGTTTGCGATCGAGCTCGATACCCTTCTTGTGCAACGCCTCGGCGACGTCGCGCACGGTCACGGAACCGAAGAGCTTGTCGCCCTCGCCCGCTTGCGCCGCGATCTCCAGGGTGAGCCCGTTGATTTGGGCAGCGATGCCTTCGGCCTGGCCCTTCTGCTTCGCAGCAGCTGCGACCGCGACCTTACGCTCGTGCTCCACATGCCTGACGTTGTCGTCGGTGGCCACGACCGCGAGCGAGCGCGGCAGCAAGTAGTTGCGCGCGTAGCCCGGCTTCACACGCACGAGCTCGCCAGCATGACCGAGCTTATCGACGTCGCGACGCAAAATCACATGCACGTGAGTTGCCATGATCAGCCTCCCGACGTGTACGGCATGAGCGCGATGTTGCGTGCGCGCTTGATCGCCGTGGTGACGGCGCGCTGGTGAAGCGCGCAGTTTCCGCTGATGCGACGCGGCACAATCTTGCCGCGATCGCTGATGAAGTACTTCAGCTGGTTGGCATCTTTGTAGTCGATGACCAACTCGGAGTCCGCGCAGAAGCGGCAGACTTTGCGCTTACCGGATCGACGGCGCAGGCCAAACGGATCGTTCTCGCCGCGGCCATTCTTGCCGCCGCCGCCCATGTCGTCGTCTTTGTATTGCGAGTAGCTCATCACGCCTCCTCGTCTTCACGCTGGAACGGAACTTCGTTCAGCTCGGGCGCGCCGTAGTCGTCATCCAACGGCTCGTCGCCGTAGCCCTGTTCGATCCGCGGTGGACGCGGTGCATCGACGAGACCGAGACGCTGCGCGATGCCCAACTCTTCTTCGGCTTCTTCGGTCGCTTCGAGGCGGCGGAACTCGAGATCGGCAGGATCGATCTGGTAGTCCTCCGGCTTCACGTCGCGCTTCATGACCACGGTCTGAAAGCGAACGACTGCGTCGAGCAAGCGCAGGTTGCGCTCGACTTCAGCGACCATGTCTTCGAAGCCGAGGTATTTGACGAACACGAACACGCCGCGGCTCGACTTGCGGATCGGGTACGCAAGCTTGCGCTTGCCCCAGTTGTCGATCTTCAGCAGGTGTCCGCTGCGGCCCACGATGATGTCCTTCAAACGCGTCGCGACGCGGTCGGCTTCATCGGGGTCGATGTTCGGTTCGAGGATGTAAATGGTCTCGTACTCGCGCAATCGGCGCGGGTTTTGAGACAAGGCTACAGCTGTGCTCATGTCATTGCCCTTTGGACGACGGCCCCGAAGTATTTCGGAGCAGGGTTCGAGCGATTCGCACCATGCGAACCAAGCTCGTCTCAGCACCCGCGCTTGCTGCGAGCAACCCCTTGGCAGGGCGTGGCTCGCTCACGAACGACGGGATCAGTCTTTACCGGTCTGATTGTGGCGATTCATCGCGGCGGACACTCCGAGTTCGAGGATGTCGGCCACGGCGATGGAGGCGCGTTCTAGCACGGCCGGCAGCTCAGAGCACTCCTGCTTACTGAAATCCGACAAAACATGATCGGCGCCCTTCTGCGGAGGTCGGCCGACGCCCACCCGGACCCTTACGAAATCCGGCCCGCCAGCGTGCTGCACGATGGATTTGAGGCCGTTATGGCCGGCCAGGCCGCCGCCGAGCTTCAGCTTGAGTGTGCCGAAGGCCAGATCGAGCTCGTCGTGGATGACCACGAGGTCGGAGAGGCCGAGCTTGTAGAAAGCGAGGGCCTTCTGCACCGACTCGCCGCTCAGGTTCATGTACGTCTGAGGCTTGAGCAGGATGGCTTCGTCGCTGCCGTGCCGAGCGCGAGAAAGCTCGGCTTTGAACTTTTCGCGAAAAGGGTCGGCGCGCCAGCGGCGGGCAAGCTCGTCAACGACCATGAAGCCAACATTGTGGCGATGGCCGGAGTACTTGCTGCCAGGATTGCCTAAACCGACGACGAGCTTCACGTCCCACCTTCTGAGCGACGAGATGTACGAGATCGGCTCTTATTCTCGCAACGCCGAGTGCAGCTGGGGCGATCCACGCGATGAGATTTGCGAGGATTTCGTGCTGAGAGCGAGCGCCCCCGCAGGGCCCGACTGAGCCGCACTTCCTGTGCGGCGCAGGGAGGGACCGAGGAGGTAAGCCGCTCTCAGCGCGAAAGCCGAAGCAAATCGCTCTACTTCGCGGGAGGGGCTTTGGAAGGAGCCTTCGACGGCGAAGCGCCTGCTGCGGGGGCACCCGGAGCACCCGGCACTGCTGCCGCTGCTGCTTCTTCGTCTTCCTTACGCTTGCGCATCGTGATGCACGACACGACGGTGCGCTCGGGCGGCAACACGAGCTGGACGCCCTCGGGCAACGCCAGATCTTTCACCTTGATGTGATCACCGATGTCGAGTGGCGTCACGTCGGCCTTGATGCTCGCCGGAAACTGCTCCGGCTTCGCGCGAAGCTCGAGGTCGCGATAGATCACGACGAGCTCGCCGCCAGCGACGACGCCCTTCGCCTTACCTTCGACGATGAACGGCACCTTGCGGACGATCTGCAATGAAGCGTCGATCCGGTAGAAGTCGACGTGGACCGGCTTGCGCGTGACGGGGTGGACCTGCAGGTCCTGAACCATCGCGAGCTGATCCTGGCCGCCGACCTTGATCGTGATCAGCGCGTTGCGCCCGTACGGCGTCGACAGCGCAGCAGTCAATTCCTTCGGCGAAATCGCGATACCGGCCGGCTTCGTCTCACGCCCGTAAAACACGGCTGGAACGAGGCCGCGTGCGCGCAGCTGGCGTGCTGCACTCTTCCCTGTGAGGTCGCGGGCTTCAGTGGTCAACGTATGAGTTTGCATGACGGGTCTGTTCGGTTCCTAGGGGCCCCGCGGAAATAGCGGGGCCGGCATTATGGTCGCGGATTCGGGTTCAGTCGAAGAGCGAGCTCACCGAATCGCTGTGATGGATGCGCTTGATGGCTTCGCCGAGCAAGCGGGCCACGGTCAACACTTTGAACTTTCCGCTTTCGACCGCGGCGGGCTGCAGCGGAATCGTGTCGGTGACGACGACTTCCTCGAGTGGCGAGGCGACGATCCGCTCGATCGCCGGGCCCGACAACACCGCGTGCGTAGCCGCAGCGAAGACGCGCCGGGCGCCATGATCCTTGAGCGCCTTGGCCGCGTTGCAGAGCGTGCCGGCGGTGTCGATCATGTCGTCGATGATGATGCAGTCGCGATCGGCGACGTCGCCGATGATGTTCATGACTTCGCTGACGTTCGCCTTCTCGCGACGTTTGTCGATGATGGCGAGGTCCGCGTCCATGCGTTTTGCGTACGCGCGCGTGCGCTCGACGCCGCCGGCATCCGGTGACACGAGCACGGGTATTTCTTGTGCGAACTTCGGACGCAGGTAGTCGAGAAAGACCTTG
>Ga0193752_1002945_pt1 | contig 12176 bp, 8 predicted proteins | sample H1c1metaG_FD_144924 | JGI IMG/M metagenome (GOLD analysis project Ga0193752, IMG submission 144924) | Soil microbial communities from a riparian zone of the East river system, Colorado, United States - H1c1 | ecosystem: Environmental > Terrestrial > Soil > Riparian zone | place: USA: East River... | reverse complement strand
AGCATTTGAACGGCACGCTACTTCCAAAATAAAAAATATAGAAGACCTGTTTAAAATAAAGACCATGGGTTTTCGGGGCGAAGCTTTAGCCAGTATTGCTGCTGTTGCCCAGGTTGAATTAAAGTCGAAAAGGCCCGATGATGAGACCGGTGTTTTTATCGAGATCGAGAACAGCCAGGTAATAAAACAGGAACCCATTGCCATGCAAACGGGTAGCAGCATTGCAATGAAGAATCTTTTTTTTAATGTTCCCGCCAGGCGAAATTTTTTAAAAAGCAATGCGGCCGAGTTGAGGCATATTGTGGATGAGTTCATAAGGGTGGCCATGTCTTTCCCGGATATTTTCTTTTCATTTACCAGTAATGGCCAGGAAGTTTTCCACCTGGAGAAAGGAAGCATGAAGCAACGCATTGTGCAGGTACTGGGCAATAGTTATGCATCCAAACTGGTACCGGTTCAGGAACAGACAGATTACATGAATATCTATGGTTTTGTAGGCAAACCAGAAACTGCCAAGAAGACACGTGGTGACCAATACTTTTTCGTGAACAACCGTTTTATTAAAAGCGCTTACCTGAATCATGCGGTAATGAATGCCTTCAATGAAATGATCGCTAAGGATAGTTTCCCGATGTACACTTTGTTCATTGATCTTGATCCATCGCAGCTGGATATCAATGTGCATCCCACCAAACAGGAGATAAAATTCGAGGATGAAAAGATAGTGTATGCTTTTGTGCAGAGCGCTATTAAACATGCGCTGGCACAGTTCAGTATTTCACCCACATTGGATTTTGAACTGGATGCTTCTATTCAAAGCTTAGATGCAGTGACCAAACCTTTTACAGAGGATAAAAAATCATCTGCATCTTCTTCATCTTTATACAGCACATTTACTAAAAAGAACCAGTCGCATTTTATTGAAAGTAAGAGTGAATTAAAACACTGGAAAGATTTTTACGAGAAAGACCCGCAGGCCGAAAACTTTAAGCCACAGGTTGAAGCATCTGCCTTTATAACCACAAACCACCAACCACAAACGGATAACCTCTTACAGGTACACAATAGTTTTATAGTAGTACAAACCAACCGGGGTTACTATTTAGTGCATCAGCAAAATGCACATGAGCGTATTTTATATGAACGTTTTGCTTTGGCTGTTGAAGGCAAACCCATTGCCACCCAGCAAAGCCTTTTCCCTGCAACCATTGAATTACATGCAGCTGACGCAGTTTTGCTGAAAGAATTGCTACCCGACATGAATCACCTGGGTTATCAACTGGAGCCCTTTGGTAACAATACTTTTGTGATACAGGGTACACCGGCCGATGTAAGCCATGGGAATGAAAAAACAGCTATTGAAAAAATGCTGGAACAATACAAACACTTCAGCAATGACCTGAAATACAGTAAGCGGGAAAAATTACTGCGTTCGCTGGCATTGCAGCAGGCTGTTAAAGCAGGTGTTTTTTTAACTGAAAAAGAAATGAAGGTTTTGATAGAAGATCTTTTCAATTGTGCTATACCCAATAGCACTGCCAATGGTAAACCTACTTACCTGGAGTTTAAAAAAGATGAACTGGATAAGTTGTTTGGGAGATAGGCCCCCTCTATTTCCCCCAAAGGGGGAGGAAACGTAAAAGATATAACCGAAACTTAATGAAGAATTTCACAATCTCCTTTTCTCTTTTGACCTCTTAGCTTATTTATACAACTTATTAAAAAGCCTGCAACATTTCTGTTACAGGCCTTTGCTTTAAATAACCCTATCATTACAATTTTTGGAACCTGGCGATGCAGACACTGTTTCCATAGATCAATTTGATTGTATATTGCCCGGCAATAAGATTGGCGATATTTAATGTAACCAGGTTGTGTTCTGTAGTACCCTGTTGAGTTTGTTGCATAACTACAACATTCAGATTGTTGTACACAGAAATATGGATCATTTCCGGCTGTGCTAAAGTGAGGTTTACATTAACCACAGCAGTTGCGGGGTTAGGGAATGCCTGTAACTCGCAAATATTTGAAAGCTGTCCGATATAGATATAGCTACAATATTCTTTCACACATCCGCCCTGTAAAGTCGCTTTCAAGCAAACCCTGAAATGACCGGTATCCTGGAATAAATAGATCGGGTTATTTTGATGCAGGATAACAGGAATACTATCACCCGGCCTGGTTATATACCATACCTGGTCCAGTATGGGTAAGGATGCATTTGCAAAGAACTGGATCTTGTTGGGCATGCTGGAGTTGCGTACATAAGTGTAACCAACATGTGCAGTATCGCAATTGATCTGTGGTAATACATTTATTTGGTGACAGGTTGTAGATGCACAGGTATTACTGCGCCATACTGTTAAGCATGCTGTGTAAGTACCTGGTTGTGCATAGCGGTGCTCCGCAACAGGGTCATGGCTTCCGGTACCGTCTCCAAATGTCCAGGTATATTGGAAAGTGGTATTGATATAATCCGGGGTGAACTTATATTTCTGGTTATCATTCGGGAAAACCTGGAAGTGATATTTTGAAAGCTGTATACATGGTGGAATAGGAACAGGAATATAAACCGTATCACATATTTCACGGAAACAATTTGAGTTTTGTCCAAGATAAACCTTCAGGCAAACAACATAGCTACCGGGCTGTGCATATTCGTGAACAGCATTCCACGAAGTAGCAGAGCTTCCATCACCAAAGCTCCATACAGCTATCGCCCCGGCTGTTGGTGGTACACTTAAGTTGGTAAAATGAATTTTTCTCGGATTTAAAGAATCCAACGCCCAGCTAAAGTTTACCGGGAAATTACAAGGCGGCGTTACCACAATGGTGTTACATTTTTCACGAACACATGGAGGCGTTGTTGGCGTATTAGCACTGTTATTTTTCTTCACTCTCAGGCAAACAGTATAGGTGCCGGCAGTTGCATAAATATGCGTTGGGTTGGCAACATTCGGATCGCTTTGTAAACCGCTTACAGATGAGCCATCACCAAATGTCCATCTTACCGAATCTGTTGGATTCATCGGTGTACTGGTATTGGTGAACTTGATCCTCAATGGATGAGCAGGATCTGGCTGCGATGTAAAATTAACTACCAGTGTACAAGGTGCTGTTACCAGAACAGTATTGCATTTTTCACGAACACATGAAACCTGTGTTGGAGGAGTATTCAAACTGTTATTTTTCTTCACCCTCAGGCAAACGATATACACACCGCCACTTGTGTAATTGTGTATCGGGCTGGCAACATTCAGATCGCTTTGTACACCACTGAGCGATGTACCATCACCAAAGGTCCAGCGTAGCGAGTCAGTAGGGCTGACAGGCACGCTGGTATTGGTGAATTTAATCCGCAATGGATTGTTTGGATCGGGTTGAGAAGTAAAATTAACTACGAGGTTACAAGGCTGTTGAACTGTAACTGTTTTGCAAATTGTTCTTATGCAAGGTGCAGCAACTGTATATGGGTGTTTTTTTACGGTCAGGCAAACATTATAGTTTCCTGCATTTGCATAAGTATGTGTTGGGTTGGCAATATTTGGATTGCCCTGTACGCCACTTAATGAAGTGCCATCGCCAAATGTCCAGAATAAAGAGTCTGTTGCAATAACCGGTACACTTGTATTGGTAAACTTGATACGTAAGATATTACTGGAATCCGGTTGCGAAGTGAAATTAACCACCAGGTTACAAGGCGGCGGTCCCTGAACAACGATCGTTTTGCAGATCTCCCTTACACAAGGTGTAGTGGTGTTTGAATAGTATCTTGTTATTTTCAGGCAAACGGTATAGGTGCCTGGTGCTGTATAAGTATGTATTGGATTAAGCTGATTTGAAGTAGTACCGTCACCAAATGTCCAGCGTATAGAATCGGTAACAGCAGTATTTGTGCTGGTATTATTAAATTGAATTGTTAAAGGATTGGTTGCTGTTGTAGTCCAGGTAAAATTAGGAACCATATTACAAGGTGCCTGCACAACTACAGTTTTGCAGATCTCTCTTACGCATGGTGTAGTGGTGTTTGAATAATATCTTATTATTTTCAGGCAAACGGTATATGTACCGGGAGCTGTGTAAATATGTACCGGGCTAAATTGATTTGAAGAAGTACCATCACCAAATGTCCAGCGTATCGAATCTGTAGCAGCAGTATTGGTGCTGGTATTATTAAATTGAACTGTTAAAGGATTGGTTGCTGCGGCAGTCCAGGTAAAATTAGGAACCATATTACAAGGAGCCTGCACAACTACAGTTTTGCAGATCTCTCTTATACATGGTGTAGTAGTGTTTGAATAATATCTTATTATTTTCAGGCAAACGGTATATGTACCGGGAGCTGTGTAAATATGTACCGGGTTAAATTGATTTGAAGAAGTACCATCACCAAATGTCCAGCTTATGGAATCTGTAGCAGCAGTATTGGTGCTGGTGTTATTAAATTGAACTATTAAAGGATTGGTTGCTGCGGCAGTCCAGGTAAAATTGGGAACGATATTACAAGGAGCCTGCACAACTATTGTTTTGCAGATCTCTCTTACACATGGTGTAGTGGTGTTTGCATTGTTATTTTTCTTCACCCTTAAACAAACTGTATAGGTACCAGGCGCAGTGTATGTGTGTACAGGGTTTACGGCAAGAGAACTGGTGCCGTCGCCAAAGGTCCATTTAACAGAATCAGTTGCCGCAAGCGGTACCGATAAATTTTGAAAAGCTATTACTAAAGGATTGGATGCAACAGTGGTCCAGCTGAAATTAACGACTAAATTACAAGGCTCTACGATACTTACAACTTTGGTAAATGTTTGGGTACATAGCGGAACATTGTTTTGATTAACCCTTACAATGGTATGCACTACTGCATAGTTGCCAGGCAGAGCAAAAGTATGCACCGGCGATATCAACTGGCTTCCCGTGGTGCCATCACCAAAGTTCCAGAAATGGCGCACATACGGAGAATCGTTGGCAATAACCGGGTTAAATTTTACGGTGAAATTGGTCAGGTACTGAACCCCAAATTCAGCATTACAATTGGGTGTGGTTTGTGCTGTTGCCTTAAAGGTAAAGGCGGCAAGGGTAAGCCACAGCAGCGTAAAGATCTTTTTCATAAAAACTGTTTGTAGGTTAAAGGATAAATAGGGATTTTAAGCTTAAGGTAGATACTGTAGTTTTTGGTTTTGTTGCCTGAACGGGTAAAAATATCAATAATTTTTCCGGATTGCAAGCAGGAATTTCTCTACAGCCTTACGTACAGGAGTGGCTCCCGTTATATAGTTATTTACTAAAACCGAGAAAATAAGCAGCTTGCCTTTCTTAGTGATTAAGACGCCGCTTAAAGCGCAATTATTGCTTAATGTGCCTGTTTTTGCGTAAATAAAACCACTGTCTTTTTTGTAATAGGAGGATAAGGTACCGGTGCCACCGGTAGCCAGTATATTTTTCAGCCGTTCCCAGCCAAATTCATTTTTTGTTTTGTTGATGATGTACACAAAAGATTGTGGTGTAAATAAATTATACCGGCTGAGGCCGCTGCCATCTACCCACCTGGGTTTTTGAGGAATATCTTTCAGATCGGATTTTAAAATCGTATCAATAATTTTTTCATCGCTCATATAACCCAGGTGCTCATTACTCGCCATCAATAAAGTTTGCTCCGCAAAAAAATTGTCGCTGCGGCGCATCATGGGCTTAAAGAGAGAGTCGGAGGGTTGGGAGTAAACTTTTAACGTACCTTTTTTATCATATTTCCACCAATCTGAACCAAGCTTAGTTTTTAAAGTATCTTCTAATAAAAACCGAATATCAATAAATGTCGGGTTGAAAGGAATCTCTTTGTTTTTATCATTGCCATTGGCAAATGCAAAAAAATTTTCATCAAATTTTTTTATTACCTCAAAACCTTTATTTAGTTTTTCAACTGGACCACTTGATTTTTGGTAAAATGAAGGAAAAATATTTACACTGTCTGCATTTATCCATGTTGCTTTAATAATATTGCCATAAACAGGGAAACTACTTCTTTGAGCCATATAGCCTTCTTTATAATCATTCCACGCCCACCCATTCCCTAAATAATCGCCGTACAAAAAATCTTCTGACAAATAAACCTTTTTTTGTTTTTTTAAAAAATTAAGGGTTGGCTGATTTTTAAATTCGCCAAGTAAAAATGTAGGATCTCCGGTAGGTTCAACTACTGTTGAATCTCCTTTCATCTGGTATTTTAATCCCACCAAACTATCTCCCAAATATTTCATCCCTGCATACAACGTAAACAGTTTGGTATTGCTTGCTGGTATAAAATAATTGGTTGCATTGTAATTATACCAGTATGTATTTGATGCAGGTTCGTAAATACTGATGCCGATATGGCCTGTGCGGATGGCGGTGTCTTTTAATAAAATAGTATCTGCCTGTTTGCTGATTTGTTTTGTAATAGAACAGGACACCAAGATGAATATTGAACAAAGAATAAGAAATATAGAATAACGAAGCTTCATTTGCTTATTACATTTCATTATCAAATTACCAAATCAACTCATCACCAAATCAATCTCTTTCCTGCGCCCTCAACCAACGCTCCGGTATTTCGTTGCGGCTGGCCTGTACATAATCGGTATAGCTGCAGGGAATTATTTTTTTATTGGGTAACTGCATCCACCAGCGGCCTGTTCTCTTGCTTTGCAGAAAAACAGATTCTACTTCATTAAAACTGGTATGATACTCATTAAAATAATCCCTGTCTTCAACAGATGCTTCCTGTTTGCTGCGGCTCTTGCCATCAATAAAATACCAAAGCATCTGAGAGATCTGTTTGGCACTCAGTTCATGCAGGTCCTGTTGAGGCAGGTAACCATAAATACCAAAACTGCTCAGTTTATTGCTAAGGCCGGCAAACCTTGCCAGTATGCAGGCTTCTTCGCCGCTAAAGCCATTGGGGCTTTCGGTGCTGGCCGGCGAGTCGCTGTATTTAATAGCGCTGATATCGAAACTGAGTAAATGGGTATTCCTGATAACCGGTTCCATTTCTTCTAAATTCTCCCTGGCCGTCCCAACGCGGTAACAATCAAAACGCAGCTTGTCCATGGTTTGCAACATGCGTGGGTGCACAAAATAACTTTGAAAGCCGATATGGTTGTAATGCTTCACCAGGTTGGGTTCGCCGGTAAGCATTTCCAGTAAAAAATTTTCACTGCATAAAGGATTTTCACTTTTGAGGTTGATGGTTGCATCAATACATGTTGCTTCTACCACCTGCTGCAATTCTCTATAAGCAAAATATTGTGCCAGTGTAATATCATGCGATCCGCCCAGTATCACAACCGTTTTCTTCATGCGGAACAATTCGGCCAGCACCGTTTTTATTGCAGCATAACTATCGTTTAAAGTAGCGCCGGTTTTTATGTTACCAATGTCGGCAATGATCACATCGGTATGCCAGTAATGCAACTGGTATAAATGTTTGCGTATGCTATCGGCTGCATTACCTGCATTATCAAAAATGCCGCTCCCTCTTGTTTCATTCACGCCCACCAAAACAATATCTGCTTCTGTTATATCGGGCAACTCATTTTCATAAATGGCCATATGTTTGGCCAGCTGGCCATCGGTATATCCTTTATCATCATTCAGTTCATGAACAGGAATAGCAGTTAAAAATTCGTGCAGGTCGTACATCTGGAAATGTTTGCGCAAACCTAATTTATTAATTTGAAATAGCAGGTTTACGGTCATAAAATATGATTTGGCTATGTTTTTTCGTATCGTTAAATTGTAACTTCTCTATTACAATAATTTTTAACGATGAGCACTAAGCAGGAAGTATTAAATGATGTAGTAATTAAGTTTGCAGGAGACAGCGGTGATGGTATGCAGTTGACCGGAAGCCAGTTTACCAATAACACAGCCATGCTGGGGATCGACCTGGCGACCTTCCCGGATTTTCCGGCAGAGATACGTGCCCCGATAGGAACCTTACCGGGCGTGAGTGGTTACCAGCTGCGGTTTTCAAGCGACAGGGTATTTACACCAGGGGATGCATGCGATGTACTGGTAGCTATGAATGCAGCCGCATTAAAAACAAACCTGCATGGATTAAAGCCGGGTGGCCGCATTATTGCCAATGAAGATGGTTTTGACGCAAAGAATTTACGCCTGGCAAATTATCCCGAAGGAGTTAATCCATTGGAAGATGAAAGCCTGAGTAATTATGAAGTGATAAGGATGGATGTGACCAAGATGACCAGGGAGGCTTTGAAAGATATCACGATGGGTGTGAAAGAAAAGGACCGTGCAAAAAATATGTTTGTATTGGGCTTTTTGTACTGGATGTACAACCGTGAATTGGATAACACGATCGGATTTATACGGGATAAATTTGGTAAGAAACCAGAGATCTATGAAAGTAATGTAAAAGCATTGCAGGCTGGTTATAATTATGGAGATACCACCGAAACTTTTACAACACGATACAAGGTTGAAAAAGCAAAGATGGACCCCGGAACTTACCGTTCCATTATGGGCAACCAGGCTGTCTCTTATGGCCTGATAGCAGCTTCGGAAAAAAGTGGGCTGCCTTTATTTTTAGGTAGTTACCCCATTACACCAGCCAGTGATATTTTGCATGAACTGAGTAAGTACAAAAATTTTGGTATTAAAACTTTCCAGGCTGAAGATGAGATCGCTGCCATTACATCGGCCATTGGCGCCAGTTATGGCGGTTCACTTGCTGTTACAACCAGCAGTGGTCCCGGTATTGCTTTAAAAGGCGAGGCAATGGGTTTGGCAGTGATGCTGGAGATACCTTTGATCATCATCAATATTCAACGTGGAGGCCCGTCAACAGGTTTACCAACCAAGACAGAACAAAGTGACCTGATGCAGGCTTATTATGGCCGCAATGGTGAATGCCCGATGCCTATTGTTTCTGCATCAACACCCAGTGATTGTTTTAGCGCCGTATATGAAGCCGTAAGAATTTCGGTACAGCATATGACACCGGTTATGTTCTTAAGCGATGGATATATTGCAAATGGCGCAGAGCCCTGGAAATTTCCTGTAGCTGCCGATCTTCCTGAAATAAAAACCCAGTTCGCTTCTCAAAACTTTGCTGATGTGATGGATAAGGACGGTAAATTTCAGCCTTATAAAAGAGATGATAAATTGGTTCGCCCATGGGCTATACCCGGCACACCGGGCCTGGAGCATCGTGTAGGAGGTTTGGAGAAAGCCGATGTTACCGGTAATATCAGTTACGAACCAGAGAACCACCAACACATGGTTAAAACCAGGCAGGCCAAGGTTGACCTGATCGCCAATCATATTCCCGAACAACACCTGGATAGCGGCGCCGCAACAGGAAAAGTGTTAGTATTGGGATGGGGTAGTACTTATGGCGCTATAAAAAGTGCCTGTACTGAATTGCAGAAAGAAGGCCATTCGGTATCACATGCCCATCTTCGTTACATAAGGCCATTCCCTAAAAACCTGGGAGATATCCTGAAGAATTTTGACACTGTCCTCATTCCTGAAATTAATAACGGGCAGCTGGTAAGAATTATAAGGGATGTATATTTTGTTGATGCAAAACCGTACAATAAGATCATGGGTGTACCCATTACCAAAGGTGAGCTGATCACCGAAATTAAGAACCTGCTTTAAAAGATATATCCAGGCAACAAAAAAATCCCGTTCGGTTTGACACTGAACGGGATTAATATTTTTATCAATTGGTGTTTTATCTTCTGATCCTTTCTCTTCCGAAAGTGTAACCAATCTTAACATTGAAAGTAAAGTAAGCGTCCTTGTTTTTTGAGTGTCCACGCTCTCCACCCACAACAGTGGTATGGCCGGGGTTCAGCTCATACTGACGGTCATTCAATAAAAGTGCATTGGTTAATTTAGCGCCGGTAAAATAATTGGCGTATAAAGTAGGGTCAATATATTCTTTGCTCACATCGTCCAGGTAATCGGTATTTAATTTCCTGTAAACAAATTCGGCCCTCAGGCTTAAAGAAGTGCCTATATCGTATTTAGCACCAATACCCAGTGGGATATTCAATTGGTTCAGGTTATATCTTTTTCTGTCAGGGTATTCAGCAAAACCCTGTCCTTCTGTACTTAATGGCTGCAGGTCAACCCATTTATTATTTAATTTGGCCTGTGGTTTAAAAGAGAAAAATCCTACACCGGTAAGCAGGTAAGGAGAGATCAGCGGAGGTTCTTTTTCCTCATTGTTCCTGCCAATAATGTATAAAGGATGAATTTCAATGCCAAGCATAAAGTCTGTTATCTTGGATTTGAAACTTAGATTTCTTTCATATCTGCCATAAGTAGAAGGAGCGACTTTTGCAAGTACTTTATCATCTGCTGTTACAGTACCAAAGGTGGCTTCCAATCTAACGGCCAGCATATACTCATACATAGCTGTAAGAGAGATACTGCCGGCAAACTGTGTTTTGCCAAGGTTAAGATCCTTTACGAATTTTTTACCCACGCCCTTGTTTCCACCCAGGTCGGTCAGGCAATTCATGATGCCTATTGAACCTCCAAGTTCAAACGTAAGCGGATTATCGTAGTACTTGTTATCGTAAAAGTAATATTGAGCCGAAGCTTTTTCTACTGATACGGAAAGCATTAAAATAACGCTGAGAACAATAGTGATTTTTTTCATGTAAGTATATCCTTTTTTAAAATATATTGGCTGGGGTTTTAAAAGGATCAGCTATATCATGCAAATAAAACGATTATTCTGCAATTTTAAATCAACTTTGAGATTTTTTCTTTACAAATTTACAGATACCGTTTAAACCGCATTCGCTGCATCGTGGTTTCCTCGCAATGCAAATATATCTTCCATGCAATATTAACCAATGATGTGCAATATGAATAAACTGGGCCGGTATATGTTTTATTAGTTGTTTTTCTGCTTCCAGGGGCGTCTTTGCATTCACGGTTAAACCAATTCTTGCACTTACCCTGAAAACGTGTGTGTCCACAGCCATATTGGGCTGGTTATCTATTACAGAAGTTATTACATTAGCTGTTTTTCGGCCTACACCGGGTAACTGTACCAGTTCATCAACTGTCATGGGAACCTGGCCGTTAAATCTATCCAATAACATGTTGGCCATACCTATCAAATGTTTGGTTTTATTGTTTGGGTAAGAGATGCTCCTGATCAGGGGAAAGAGCTCTTCAAATGTGGCTTTGCTCATGGCAGGAGCATCGGGATATTTCTCAAAGATTGCGGGTGTAGTTAAATTGACCCGTTTATCGGTGCATTGGGCCGATAAGATGACTGCTACCAGTAGCTGAAACGGATCATCGTACAATAATTCTGTTTCGGCATCGGGCGCATGTTCTAAAAAATATTCTATAAAAAACCGGTACCGTTCTTTCTGGGTCATAAAAAAATCTCCCCGCTTTTGGTGGGGAGATTAAAATTACATTAAAAGAACTGCTTTAAGCCTGTGGTGTAAGTTCGGCCACTGCTTTTTCGGCATAGCTCAGAATATTATCAATGGTTTGCTGGCTCGGTGACATTTTCAGTGCTTCCAACCTGCTATGGGCGGAGGTTATCACTTCAAATTTTTCACGCAAGCTCCAGTCTGTTTCCAAAGCAGCCTTAATTTGGGCTGTTTGTGCTGGGGAAGTTTCGTTATACAAATACTGTAACAGATCTTCCGGGGTAAAGTTGTGCATGTTAAGGTTAAGTTGCTTGTGTTAAGAAATTAAATATCCATTATCCGGTTATTAAACGGCTGTTACACAGGAATATTGCTTTCTTACTAAGTTTTTTTGTTTTCAGGGGGCGGGCTTAATTACGAAAAGATCTTCATTGTCTTTTTTCATCAGGAACTTTTCACGGGCATACTTTTCAATGCCTTGTGCGTTGGTTTTCAGCAGGTATTGCTCTTTACTTACGTCAGTAATAAGTAGTTTTAAGTGCGCCTGGCTGTTTTCGAGGCCATTTTGCTTGCTTTTAAGCTCAAATAGTGATAAAATGTCCTTTTGATCAAAGAAAAGCATCCATACGGCGAAAAAAACGCCTGTAAGCAGGTATTTGTTTTTAAGCCAGGATGGAATATGGGTCAGAAACTTCATATAGAACTTTGATGCTGGATACTTGATACTGGATACCTGATGTTCCTGTCTTATCCAGGATCAAGTATCCA
>Ga0193752_1002944_pt1 | contig 12177 bp, 9 predicted proteins | sample H1c1metaG_FD_144924 | JGI IMG/M metagenome (GOLD analysis project Ga0193752, IMG submission 144924) | Soil microbial communities from a riparian zone of the East river system, Colorado, United States - H1c1 | ecosystem: Environmental > Terrestrial > Soil > Riparian zone | place: USA: East River... | reverse complement strand
GATGACCAGACTGTCTTTGGTGAGCTGGTAACTGTTTAGCGGCGTATAGTCATATGCGTCTTTCCCGCCTGAAAATATTTTTTCAAATAAAGAAGGCTGATCCTGTTGTCTTAAAGTAGGTGTTTTTAAAAATTGCATGGCAAAACCCGGCTTCTGACCGCCGATCTCTACAATCATACGATTTGCATCAGAGGAACTGTCAGGGGCAATAAGATAACCGAATGCCGCAATCAGCACAGCAATTACTATGATCACTATACCGCTTACCGCACCGCGGTTCCTCCGGAGGCGGCGCCAGGTGCTTCGTTCCTTAGATCCTTTGGCCATGATGACTGAATTTTCTCCCTTTCCACTCGTATGATCCGAACTTTCCGAACCAACCGGCAATAATTGTATACAAAATATGGAAGGGTTGCATAAATGGAAAGTACCTCATCAGGCGCTGCTGACCAAAAAACATTGCAACGCTATTCACAAATGGAAACTCTATCAACACCTTCGCGAGTAACATCAAAAGAAAGAAGATAAAATAATTGGTTTTCCAGAATGAAGCGATCGCCGCAAGAAGAAAACAAACGTTTACAATATAAACCATCAGTAATACTCTAAAGATTCTTTTATCGTCATAATGCACAGCTTTGCTCGACCACCTGATGCGCTGATTGAAAAATGCCTTCCAGGAATCAGCAGAGCTCGTTTTTACAATGGCAGATTGCGATTTCAGATAACAAACCTGATCAGGATACCTGCTAAAGATTTTATACATCAGCAGCATATCATCGCCTCCCGGAATATGATCGATACCTTCAAAACCATTTACTTCATTAAAAGCTGATTTGCTATAGGCGAGGTTTGCGCCATTACACATCGTGTGGAACTTTTTATAAACTGAAGCACCAGTAATGCCCTGAAGAGTAATAAAATCAAGAAATTGAAATGTCGACAAAAAGCCCGGACGGCTTTCCAGCTGAACCGGCGCCGCAATAAACCTGGCTCCGGTGGCTTCATAACACCGCACAAGCGTAGAGAGCCATTCAGGTTTAAAATTGCAGTCTGCGTCGGTGGTTACGATCAAACTACCCGATGCCAGTTCGATACCCCGGCTTATTGCCTTTTTTTTAAACGAGTGTATAACCTCACCGCCAGAACTACGCAGGCTTTCAACAGTTATATATCCAACAACTGTATGGTTCTGCAAAAGTTCAAGCGTGTTATCTGTTGAATGGTCATCAACCAGGATAATTTGAGTAAGCCGGTTTGGATAATCCTGGTTCCTGAGCGATTCAAGCAGCGACGATACATTTTTTGATTCGTTTCGCAACGAAATGATCACCGAAATATGTGTTTCGCCTGAATAATGATCAGCCAAAGTTTCGGGTATTTTATTCCAGGCGCGATGGTAATACTCAATGAGTATGGTATAGCCGGCCATCAGCAGAATAAATATGAAGTAGAATATGATCATATTGTATCGACCGCTTAAAATTTTAAGCGTCTGAAAATTTTCAACAGGTTTTTTTTATTTTTTGGCTGCATGATCTGGTGTCCGCAGGCGATCATTTCCACCTTGCACAGCTCATCCGTATCCTGCGAAAACTTCTTTCCGGAAGCGGCAGGCATAATCCGGTCGAACGAACCATATATAAGCAGTACAGGAATTTCCTGGTTTCTTATCTTTTGTTTTAAGTTCCTGATTTCGGGTCGCATCCAGCGCATTGCCATCCATCGGTCGTACAACAATTTTCGCCCGCCCGGTTCCTTAAGATGATAATAGGTGAATTTAAATATGCTTTGATTGATCATTCCGAGTTTTCTGCCAATCCTCATTGCAAGCAACAGCCAGGCTGGATGTTTCATGGTGTGCCGGAAAAGTTTCTGCCCGCCATAGGTTCGGGTCGTGAGCCAGTACCAGAAATTGAATTTGAGGCCGTCCGGCGCCAGTAAAACCATCCGCTCAATATTTGACGGTTGATACTCCAATAAACTCAGGGCGATCCGCCCACCCATGCTAAAACCGGCTATTTCCAGTTTGACTGCCATCTTGCTGTGCTTTCTGAAAATGCTTAGCAGGATTTCCCACAGCACTGCGGCTTCAAAAGTTGTGGCCGTATCCCATTCGGTTTTACCGTGAAAAGGCAGATCAATTGCCAGGACCGAACTGGCTGAAGGCAATACATCTTTCATAATTTCAAATGCCGAGCCCGATTCGTCATACCCATGAAAACATACCATTACGCGAGGGCCCCTATCCAGGAAATAATAATGAACAAGCGACGATTTGTATCTGATAAATTCTGAACGCATCTGTGTCCGCAATCTACTGCCGTTAATTAATAATACCTTATCCTCAACCCTCGTGTCTTACGATTTCTTTCGTTTTAACGATAAATCTTGCAAAAATCAGGTACAACCACTTGATAAAATCAGATAATTTATCTAAGTTTGAATAGTTGTATAAACAACTATATGCCAAACAACCAATTTAAGAAAGGCGAACTTTACAGCTTTATTACCGGGATAGCTTCCATCGCTATTGCGAGAAGATTACAAAAGAAATTCAACAGTGCGGGACTAAACCTCACCATTGAGCAATGGAGTGTATTGTATCATCTCTGGAAAAAAGATGGCATTAGCCAGCAGGAATTATGCAACGCGAGTTTTCGGGATAAACCCAGTATAACAAGGTTGGTTGATAACCTGGAAAAACTAGACCTCGTAAAAAGGGTGCCCTCAGATTCGGACCGCCGCATAAACCTGATTTATCTCACGAAGCAATCGCAGAAGTTGCAGGATGAATCGATGGGTCTGGCTGAACAAACGCTTAACGAGGCCCTCACCGGCGTACCGGTCGAGAGGATTGAGATCTGTAAGGAAGTTTTAAAAATAGTGTACGATAATCTGAAATAATTTTCGCTAACAATAAATCTTGCATATATGAGCACCGTGACTGAACACAAAACATTGCTTAAAGGTGGAGAATGGCTGGTCCGTGAAAGTATATCTGCCGATACTTTTACATCGGAAGAATACAATGAAGAGCAACAGATGGTTAAGGATATGTGCCGCTCGTTTCTTGATGCGGAAGTGCTTCCATCAATTGACAGGATTGACAAACTGGAGCAGGGGCTTATGCCTTCGCTGCTTGTGAAGGCCGGAGAACAGGGACTGCTTGGAATTTCGATCCCGGAAGAATATGGTGGCCTAGGTAAGGATTTTATTACCGCAACACTGGTGAATGAAGCATTGGGTGGCGGATATTCGTTTTCAGTTGCTGTAGCAGCGCACACTGGCATAGGAACCTTACCCATTCTGTATTTTGGAACTGATGAACAAAAACAAAAATATATTCCGAAGCTCACCACCGGAGAATGGAAGGGTGCCTATGGCTTAACTGAACCAAATAGCGGAAGTGATGCGTTAAGTGCAAAAACGACGGCGATACTTTCTTCAGATGGCAAACATTATTTGCTGAATGGTCAGAAATGCTGGATCACTAATGGAGGTTTTGCGGATGTCTACACTGTATTTGCAAAAGTAGATGGCGATAAGTTTACAACATTTATAGTGGAACGAGGATTTGAAGGATTTACGCAGGGACCTGAAGAACATAAAATGGGAATCAAGGGATCGTCTACCGTTCAATTGTATTTCCAGGATTGTAAGGTACCGGTGGAAAATGTACTTGGAGAAATTGGCAAGGGCCATATCATTGCTTTTAATATCCTGAACATCGGACGGTTGAAGCTATGTGCCGCGGCATTGGGTGCTTCGAAACGTGTTGCTTCCAATAGCATTCAATATGCAAATACACGTGAACAGTTCAAAACTGCTATTGCCAATTTTGGTGCTATCAAATCCAAAATCGCAGAGATGGGTATACGGATATGGGTATGCGAAAGCGGTTTATACAGGGCGGCTAAATGGATCGATGATAAAGAACATGAGCTGATCGGGCTGGGGAAACCTTTTAACGAGGCATTGCTTGGTGCTGCTGAAGAGTATGCGATCGAATGCGCAATGCTGAAAGTGTTTGGCAGTGAGGCGCTGGATTTTGTTGTAGATGAGGGTGTTCAGATACATGGAGGAAATGGTTTCAGTGATGAATACCTGGTTTCGAAAGCATATAGGGATAGTCGTATTAACAGGATATTTGAAGGAACAAATGAGATCAACAGGTTACTGACTGTTGATATGATATTGAAACGTGCGATGAAAGGAAGGATAGATGTAATGGGACCCGCCATGGCAGTATCAAAAGAACTGATGAGTATCCCTGATTTTAACAGTGACGATGACGGCGAGTTTGCGAAAGAAAAAAAGATCATTGTGAATTTTAAGAAAGCTATATTGATGACAGCTGGCGCTGCCGTGCAAAAGCTGATGATGAAACTGGAAACCGAACAGGAGATTCTGATGAACATTGCCGATATGGCCATCGAAACTTATCATGCAGAAAGTGCATTGCTGAGGTTGATGAAGTTAGCTGATCAGAAAGGTATTGCTGCCTGTGGATATGAGCAGGATATAGTGCATACATTTCTGTACGATACCGCCGATCGCATTAATAAATATGGAAAGGATGCGATTAACTCTTTTGCAGACGGAGATGAACAAAGAATGATGTTACTCGGTATTAAAAGATTTACAAAAGCAGATTCATTTAATCCCAAGGCTGCCCGCCGACGTATAGGCGATAAGTTGATTGCGGATAATAAGTATGTTTTATAAAAGCTCCCCTCCTGCGAAGGAGGGGAAATGCCGAAGGCATGGGGTGGTTGTTTTTTGGTCTTACATCCTGTTTTAGTTTACGGAACTAAAGAACAACCACCCGCTCGCTACGCTCGCCGCCCTCCTTCGCAGGAGGGCAGTTTAAATAATTCCCTACCTTCCCTGCATGAAATTTCTTGTCTTAATCCTCTTATCTGTACAATCTTTTGCCCAGGATTCAACCTTCTATATCCGCACTACCGGTCCAATGCCGTTCCTCGAGTACGGCCCGGGCGATGACAGATTAGGCGGCGCGAAAATGACCTATCTTGACAGCAACCTGCTACTCAAAGTGGTGGATTCATTTAATACAGATTACAAAGTTCAACTCTCGCATACTCACGCGGCCTTCATCAGCAAAGCGAACACAAAAAGAGATTCAATCACCGCATCCCGGCCTTATTTCTTAAGCTCAAGCTGGAAAGTGTATGGTGATGATGTCCATGACTTCGTGACCATTGCACTTGATGAACGGCTCCCCTACAGAAGTCAGCATGGGTTGGACCCTTCGTCAATAACCGTAGATTTGTTCGGCGTTACCAGTAACACAAACTGGATAACCCAGACCGGCACTGCCAAAGAAATAAAAAACGTCTGGTACGATCAGATCGAAGATGATGTAATGCGTATTCATATCGAACTAAAGCACAAGCAACACTGGGGACATTATATATCTTACGACAGCACTTCTAAAAAATTGGTGATAAGAATTAAAAGGCAACCATCCTTAAAAGCGAAAAATCTTTTTATCGCCATAGATGCCGGTCACGGTGGCAGCAATACAGGTGCCGCTGGAAAAACTACCAGTATACTGGAAAAAGAATACACGCTGAAATTCGCCAATGAATTAAATAAAAGATTACAACGCAAAGGGGTCAAGACTTTTATGACAAGGATCGCTGATGTTGACATAAGTATGATAGACCGGGCACTTATGTTGCGGGCGCAGGACCCGGATCTGCTCATCAGTTTGCATTTAAATTCTTCAGCGAATGCATCAGTGAAAGGTGTCAGTACCTATTACCGGTATATCGGCTTCCGGCCGCTGACTGAAACAATACTTCAGCGTATGCTTAGATTGGGATTGACCAATTTCGGGAATGTGGGCGCTTTTAATTTTGCACTGAGCGGGCCCACAGAATATCCCAATTGCCTGGTCGAAATTGCGTTTCTGAGTAATGCAGAAGATGAAAAAAAGATCATGGATCGAAAATTTCAAAAACGCGTAGCAAAACAAATTCATAGAGGAGTAAAGGACTGGTTGAAAAAATTGTAGCGCATGTGCAACGGATCTCACGATCCGTTGATTTGCAAAGCTGCCTGGAATCGCATTTAATCAATCTCTCATGACAGTACTGCAAGCCGACCTGGAGGTCCACTCCACAAATCAACGGATCGGGAGATCCGTTGCACACGCGCTACAGCGCCGGCAATGAATATTTGACCCGGACCTTATTGTACTCTTTCATCATCTTCCTGTTTCTTTTAATACCCACACTTGTCATTAAACCACTCAGGGTTGTTTTGAACCAATAGTTAAAAATGAACTTCTCGAGGTCGCGTTCGAAAAAAACAACTGTCTGACGTTTGTTCGAATTTTTTAAGATGATATTTGCCAGAAAATTTGTGATTCTCGATTTCAGTTGTTTTTTTTCAGGATGGATCTTATCTATAACGGAAATCTTCAATCCCTTGTAGTAAAAATTCATCACTCCTATGGCAGCATACTTGTTTCCGACCCAGTGTGCATATAGAGTATCTGACCGGCCATTTGTGACGTTGATGTTTGCAAGCGGTGCTGTTGCCTTGCTGAAATCCGGCAACTTCATGGTTGATGCATTAAATTTCAATTCGAAAGGTGACAGCGGATCCGTATATTTTTCCCTGTATTCAAAATGATCAATGAAATTGTTCAGTAATTTGGCACTCATCATAATCTGAAGAGCCTCTCCGCTACCTGGCCTGTTTGTAAGATTTGCGATTGTTGCATTGACGTGTTCCAGGGGAATCACGCCGGTCTTATTTGTTTGTTTGGAAATTTCCCGGATAGTTACATTGCTTTCGGTTAATATTATAGAATCAATATTTACCGGCAGCTTAATTGAATTGATAAGTGTGGTTGGCATGGACTTTTCGGTACCGTGTTTAAACGGGAGTCTTTTGTCGCGGGTAGTAACCAGGTTCACTTTATCGAATGTTAATCTGCTTACAGAAAGCAATGAATCTCCGGACCTGTGGTTATAGTTTATTCCTTTAAATTCGGAACTGCTTCCTTCAAATTGTAAATAATCCTTTTGCCACGCGGCGCGTTTCTGCGCTTCCTCCAGGGTCAATTTTGGGGTAACGAAAAAGGGGCCGGTTGTGAACGTACTTGTTGGGCCATTCCATGTTATTGTCTGAAGCCCTGCTGTAAGTTTTGAATTTTTATAGTTGATCTTCGCTCCGGACATAGTTAAATGCCTGGACATTTGCCACCAGGGAAGTGATTCGCCGGTTTCATAACTAAAGTTTTTATTTTGATAAGAGCCTGATAATCTTTCAACTTCTAATAACGCATCATCACCTGCATTGACAACGGTTTTAAGATTTTTCCATTGTAAGTCAACGGCCGAATGAAGCATTATTCTATTTCCTGATTCCGATCGCATTTCGCCGGCTGAAAGATCCATTTTAAGCTGAGGCAAACCTAATTGTGTCCCCTGGTTTTTTACAATGACATCTTTAGCCGCAAGAGAAACAGTTCCATAAGTCACGAGTGTTTTTAACCCTTTCGAGAGATTAATTTTGTTTGCTGAAAAATCAAACAGACCCTGCGCCTCAATACTGTCATTATTATTATTGTAGCTAACCCTAGTGTTAATGAATGCGATGTCCGCTACCCCAAGATTCAGACTTTTAACCGGAGTATTTGTCTTATTTGCTGATGTTCGGTTTATAGCCGTTCCGTTTGCCTGCGTTGTACTGATGGCCGTTCCATTTGCCGGCATATTTGTCGCATCCGGTGTTCGGTTAGGCGGCGTCGTTACTTTTATGCTTTTTTCCTTCTCCTGCGGGTTATTTCCCGTTGAAGTGATTGCCAGCCTGGCCCCATCTGATTCGAGCGACCTGATAGTGAGTTTTGAAAAGTCAGTACTATGCAGATCAAAACGCACTTTCAGTTCCGGAGTAATGAACCTGATATCATTGGCAGCCGTACTTACTCCAACCGATGCTTCTTTCACAATACCTTCATTGTTGTTATCCAGTTTGAGAGATTTGAAAGCGGTTTCAATATCATTTGCTTTGTAACTGAAATTATTAATGCCCGCCCGGAGATTATTCCATACTACAAACTGATGATGTGTACTTACGTTTTCAATGGAAATTTTATCAGCGTTCATTTTCATCGCTGATGTTTTCCGGTCCATAGTAAAGCCAAGGTTGCCTATATCGAGTCTGCCGACCCTGATGATTGGAAGATCATTTGAGTTTGCGGTTCTATTACCTGCCTGATTTGAATTCTCCGGATCTTTTAATTCAGCAACAACTTCCCCGATGGACATCATCTTAATTTGAACATCCTTAGTTTTCTGAAATACATCCCAATCGAGTAGTTCCGTGCTTAAATTTTTTCCGGAGAACTTATTTCCATTGGGAAATACAACCTGAAAGTTGTGAATGTTACTAACACGCAGACCTCCATTAAAATGAAATCTGTTTGCGGTGAGCATTACGCCGGGAGTACCGATAGTTACGGCTTCTATATTCATATCCGGAATGGCTCTTTTTACATCTACCAGTGAGTCACTTTCTAAAAAATCGTTGATCAGTACTATTCCATTTATCGATTCCAGGTCTGCCGTTATTTTATTTCCAGCTGATCTGAGATACAAATTTCCGTCAACTATCCGAAAGCTGTCAACATTGATAATTTCAGCCACGCCATGTATTACTTTATAGAAATCTTTGGCGGAAAATTTTACTGCGGTATCGATGGTGGTCCGATCTTTTGATTTAGTGAACAGGTTTATGGTTGGCCGATAAATTTCGATGGCAGGTGCCTTCAGTTTTTTCATCATGAGCTCTTCAAGGTCAATCTTACGAAAGCGTAATGAAGGTGTTGAAAATGTAAGATTTGAAGGATTTGGATTTCCCGGAGCATTGCCGAAACTTGCGTTGACAAAAGTAAGATCATTGTTTTTCAGGCTAAACTCTGCAACATTCATTTGGTACAAACTATCCTTTGTAATAAAGGTGAGATTGTTGAGTTTTAATTTCACACTATCAACATTTAAATCCCGCGATGGCAGGTTAGTAGCAGCGATATTAAATATCTCAATATCCGCCAGCTCCGTCGCATAAGAGGGGCGGCTATTGTTTGCTTCATATATCTCGAAAGCGCCTTTGATGATCTGAACGTGTTTTAAATTCACGTTGTTAAACATCTGGTGCACCGCATCGGATATGGAGCCTGCATTGTTGTTTTTATCCTTGTTTTTTTTATGCAAAACCAATAGTGGACGAACACAGACGAGACTATCAATCAGCAGCTCACCGTGTTTAAAGTGATTGAGAAGTTGCCGGGGAGTAAACCTGAGTTTATGAGCAAATAGTGAGATCTCATCTGAACCCTTTTCGCCTTTAACAAGCAAAGTGCAGGTATCGACCTGCACGAATTGATTTCGCCCGGAAAAATGAAAGTTTTTAAATGTTATTTCCTGACGGCCGCCGGGAAGAGTCCATGATTGATCCGCTATGGAAAGTTCAACGTCATCTGTGTAAAGCAGGTTACCCGAGGTGGAATCCTTTTTTTTAAAATTTGAAATTGCGAGATTGATGTGATCGGCTTTAAACGGCAATTCATTTTCAATGGAACTATAACTTACAGCCCCCTCAAACACTTTGAAGTTCCGGATCTGGAGATGCGAAGAAATATTATTGATGACCTCGAATACATCTGATGCCTGGTAGCTTACAGATCTGCGTGTATTGTCTTTCGTGTGAATATGTGCGTTTACAACCGGATGGTCTATCAAAACATCATACACTACCATCCTGTCATTAAATAATACATCGTTCAGGGATTCAATGGAGAGATATATCTTCCTGATGCTGATTGCATAGTGAGCGGGTGAATTAACTGTGTCTATCGCATTGATGGAAGCATTTCTGACAGTGAGTTTTTTGTTCCAGATTGAAAAATCAATATCGGAAGCATTAAACCTGTACCGTCCTTTTGATTCTTTGGCAATGATAACCTTAAGTACTTCCTTGAATTTATAAACGATAATAAAATACGAGGCAACTATACCGCATAGCAGCACAACTGAAAAAATCAGTAAACTTTTATTCCGCCTGCTTAACTTTTTACCAAAAACCATACGCTACGAGTATTGAGGCCTGCACGTCTTCTCAACAAGTTCTTAATAAAGTTTTGATTGACATTGTTTATTTTCTTCATGTTGCATCCAAATGACAATATTTAACTTTAAATACATATTTTTATTTTTCAAAAACAATATATAAATTATGTCAAAACATTCCAGGCGTACATTTATATCTAATACTGGCAAGGCTGCTATTATTACCGGGCTTGCTTCATTAACAAATACAACCGCATCAGCTATGACAGCAAATAACATTTTTGTGCACCATGTATTTTTCTATTTAAAAAATCCTGAAAGCAAAGAAGACCGCGATAAACTGGTAGAGGGGCTAAAAAAACTTTCCAAAGTAAAAACAATAAAAACGTTCCATATCGGTAAACCTGCCGATACCCATCGCGACGTGATAGAACGTGCCTATTCAATTTCATGGATGTTGCATTTTAGTAATGCAACCGACCAGGAAAGTTATCAGACGGACCCGATCCATCTGAAATTTATCGAGGACTATTCTTCACTTTGGCAAAAAGTCGTTGTATATGATTCAGTAGACGTTTGACAGGCCGGCAGCCGCATTTTTATCCACAAACCAGTGTAATTCTCCCAGGGGTTTTATAACCTGGGAAGGATAATTATCAGGATCAAAATCCCCTTCAAGCACATGCTTCAGCGCATTTGCTTTATTTGAGCCTGCAGTCAGGAACGCCACACGTGACGACCTGTTTACCACGGGGTAGGTTAATGTTATCCGAAACATATCCTGCGCGGCCAGGAAGAATGAAGTAGTCCATGCTTTTTGTTCATGAACTACCGGCGTTCCCGGAAACAGGGAGAGCGTGTGTCCGTCATCTCCCATCCCAAGCAACACCAGGTCAAAAGTAAATCCGGTTTCGCCGAAATATTTCTGAAGGATTGTTTCATATTCCTTTGCGGACTCTGCCGGATCGATATCCGTTCGCATTACATGAATCTGCCCCATCGGCACGTCAACATGATCGAGCAAAGTGTCGAACGCCATCTTAGCATTATTGCGGTCGTCTTCGAGGGGTACAGCCCTCTCATCACCCCAGAACACATGCAACCTCGACCAGTCGATCTCATCCTTGTAGGGATGGCCGCTAAGCAGACCGTGTAATTTTTGCGGTGTGGAACCACCCGATAAAGCAATAGTGAACCGCTCCTGCTTTTCCAGCGTTTCTTTAATTGCTGATGTGATCCAGTCTGCCACCTTTTTGCTGAGATCATCGGTGTCATTACAGATATGAAGTTTCATCCGTTCATTTTTATTTTTTATGGTCGAACCCGCTTCCGTTACACTTCAGCGGGCGCAGTGGAACGCCCTGTGAACATCCCCTGCTTTGCCTGCCGAAGCGCAGCGTAGGCAGGTGTGTCAACAGATTTACATGGGCGTTTCATCATAGAATTCCATTAAAATTTGAATCACATTAATCCTTGTGTTGCTGCTGAGGTAAACTCACCCAGTTATGTCCATCCCGGGCTATCAGTGCTTCGGCGTCTTCGGGGCCCCAGGAGTCCGGCGCGTAATTAGGGAAATCGACCGGCGGACGACTTTCCCAGGCTTCCAGTATCGGCATAATAATCTTCCAGGCAGCTTCAACCTGGTCAGATCTCATGAACAGGGTTGCATTACCTTCCATTACATCGAGTAATAAAGTTTCATACGCTTCAGGTTCATGTCCGTCATAAGCATCTTCATAACTAAAGATCATATCCACCGGGTTAAGAACCATTGCCTGTCCGGGCCTTTTTGCCTGAAAACGGAGGCGAATATCCATTTCGGGTTGGATGCTGATGGTTAACCGGTTCGGGCGCCAGGTTTGAGTTGCTTCAGGCGGAAAAGCGAAATTTGGTGCCGGGCGAAACTGAATGGTAATGATTGTTGTTTTCTGATGCATCCGTTTGCCGGTCCGAACATAAAAAGGAACGTCCTGCCAACGCCAGTTATCAATAAAGAATTTAACAGCAGCAAATGTATCGGTCGGAGATTCGGGATCAACATTTTTTTCCTGCCGGTAGCTGGCCACCT
>Ga0193752_1002942_pt1 | contig 12180 bp, 9 predicted proteins | sample H1c1metaG_FD_144924 | JGI IMG/M metagenome (GOLD analysis project Ga0193752, IMG submission 144924) | Soil microbial communities from a riparian zone of the East river system, Colorado, United States - H1c1 | ecosystem: Environmental > Terrestrial > Soil > Riparian zone | place: USA: East River... | reverse complement strand
CCCCACTCGTCCCGCGTGAGTTTTGCGCGGACACCATCGGGCGTGGAAACGCCGACGCCCGAATCATTGAATACGAACAATGTCGCCTCGGGATAGAGCAACCGCACGAGGACACTGGCGTAGATCGTACCGAGGCCACCCGCGCTCGAGCCCGCGAGCAATATCTGTTTAGGCTTCGGAAAGCTCGCGACTCCAACGTCGAGCGCGGCACTCAGATTTCGCAATCCTCGATGATAACGCGGCGGGCTCTCAGACTCGTGGTCTTTGTCGCCGAGGTGGAGTGAGCCGTCGCAGTACGGCACATACACGAGGTTCCAACTCGCGACGGGGTTCTGCATTGCAGTCGGACTCGTGATGCCCGACGCCGGTAGCTGCGCGGCCGCCGTAGTGTTCGCCGAGCACACTGCGCTCGAGCACGAACCTCCACCTTGTAAGTAGATCACCAAATTGTCTGAATCTTGATTGCGCGTCGCCATCGAGTACGCATCGCCACGCAAACATCGGGGCCCGTCCGCGACGTCGAACGTATACGTGGTTACGCCGTCGGCTCCGGGTTGCATGCTCGCGGGCTTTGCGGCGCCCACGTATTTGTCGATGCCGGTGGTCTTGAGCGTTTCGAGATCGGCACTGTTCGCGTTGCTTGTACCAGCTGTCCCAGCGGTGCCCGAAGCACCCGATCCCGGCGTGCCTGCTGCGCCCGACGATCCCGCGACGTTCGATGAGCCGGCCACGCCGGTTCTTCCCGCCGATGCAGTCGTGCCGGCCGCGCTCTGACCCGCAGCACCGGACGAGCTCGCTGAACCGGAGATGCCACTCGCAGCTGCCGTTCCCGCCGTCGCGTTATCCGCACCACCTGAAGTACCGGCACCTGGAGCATCAGTCGACGGCGACATCGTCGTGGATGACGCACCGTCTTCACTGCAGCCCAGAATTGCGACCGCCAGCACGAGCGCCCATCGATTGCTCAATCGCATTTGTATCTCCACTGTCACGCGCTGACCTTGATCGCTCAACGTGACGAAAATGCAGCTTCTGCATCGGGACTCGGTGCCGATGCGCGCGCCGAGCATCTATAACGCGGCGCACTCCGCGTTGAAATATCACCGGGTTCGATGCCACACGTTGATGCGAAAGATTTTGCAGTTGCGCGGCGCGCCACGATCGAACTGCGGGCGATGCGCGCGTTCTACCGACCCATCATTACCCTGAGACGCCGCAAGGCGTTCGCGACGGTAGTCGAACATCGTTATCCCCAGTGGTCGCTAACACTAGTCCCACGCGATGCGCGACGCGCGTGTGCTCATCGCACTTCGAGTGGCGTCACGCGTAGTTTAGTTTGGACTAGTGTGCTGAGAAGCGTGTTCTGCTCGAACATGCCTTTCGAGACGAACGCTGGCGTAAGTCGTCTCTTTCGCCGCCATCTAGCGCAGGCTATCGTGAACCGGAATGCGCCCCGGTAGTAAGAGCAGCTGCGAGTCCTGGACGGACTCATCGCCTTGGCTGCGGCGCGGCAGATTGCGTCGCGTCAGCTGCGCCGCGCTGGCTCTGTGGTCTTGGGTTGGTTGTGACAGCCCAAGTGCACCGCAGTCGCCTGTCGCCCAGGCGGGCTCCGGAAACGCGATTGCCGGCCGTGCAGGCAATGAGACCGCAAGCGCTGGCAATGCAGGGGTCGCCGTGTCCGCGGCAGGCCACGCAGGAAATGCAGCGGCAGGTAACGCAGCAGCAGGTAACGCAGCAGCAGGCAAACCAATGACAGGAAGCGCTGGGGCCGGTGGCGCCAATGCTAGTGGCGGAGATCCACTCGTATTTGGATCGAGCAGCAGCGGCGACTCGACCCGACCAGCTTTCTGCGAGCGCGCGGACGCGGACCCAGACGTGGTGCGGGAACTGTTCTGTGCGAGCGAGCGGCCGGAGATCCGGAGTTTGCAAGAGCTCCAAGCCGCGCTGAGTTTAGTGCCGGGCGCGTCTAGCGATACATCGACTAACTACCCCCTACTGCTCGGGCATTCCACCGCGTTGTTTGGGCACTTCGTGTCGCCGCTCAACCCGCGCGCGATTGTGCTCGGCGACGACGTCGCCATGGCGTTTCAGCGCGGCGTTCAGCATGTCGAGTTGATCAGTGGCACCCGCGACCTGAGCCGGTCTCACTTCTATTTGCTTAGCTTCGAGCAGGCTTGCAGCTCGCAGCCTGAAGGTTGTGTCCCGGGTGATCTCTACACCCCGCGCCTCGAAAACGACTGGACCAGCTACCGGATTCGCGACGATGAGGAGCTCAAGAATACGCCAGCTGACTGTCGGCAGTGTCACCAGCGCGGGTCCGACACACCGGTTCTCTTGATGCGAGAGATCGGGCGGCCTTGGACACATTTCTTCGATTCGACGCGGACGGATGCTGCCGCTCCACAACCAGGTGTACGCGGTAGCGACCTGTTACAAGACTATCTGCTCGCCCGGGGCAACGAGCCTTATGCGGGTATCGATGGCTCGACATACGATCCCAGCTTGGCGTTCATTTTGGAGCAGCGAGCAGGTGGCGCACAGCCGCTCGTATTCGATGCGCGGGCGATCGAGCGCGAGCGTTACCCCAGACAACCAGACGGAAGTTTTTCCGCGACGCCGTTGCCGAGTCCGACTTGGGATCAGGCGTACGAGGCGTTCAAACGCGGCGAGCAGTTGGCGTTGCCGTATATCGAGCCGCGTGTGACCGACCCAACCAAGTCAGCGCAGCTGACGGCGGCATACCAGCACTTTCGCAAAGGCGAGCTCGCTGCAGAGAACCTGCCAGACATGGCAGACATCTTCCCGGACGATCGGGATACGCTCGCTCGGATCGGTCTTCTGACCGAACCTGACGCGACTCCGCCGGCAGCATTGATCCAGGCTTGTGGCAGCTGCCACAACGACGCGCTCGATCAGACGCTGACTCGCGCGTACTTCAATATCGATCTGTCGCGTATGTCGCGCGCCGAGCTCGATCTGGCGATCACGCGGATCGAGCTGCCTCGCACCGCGGCGGGCGCGATGCCGCCGTCTCAGTTTCGCCAGCTCGACCCGGAAGTCCGCGTGCGCCTCGTGGAGTTTCTACGCAACGGCGTGAGCTCGGGCAACGTCGACCCGACTCTTCAACGTGCAGCGATGCTCGGTATGCAGGGGCCGCGAACGCGTCAGTGACGGAGAACATCTTCGACGGACAGACATCTTCGGCGCCTCAATTCTCCTGGGAGGCACCGTAGCGGGTGGCGAGGGTGCGTAGCTGCCGGATCACGTAGTACCAGTCGTCGTTCGCACGCTCGAGAAATGCACTGTTCTGCGCGGTCCACTCGCTCGCACGCGGGCCGAGTGAGCCGAGGCACGCCCCGACATTTCGCGCGTTTTGCTCCCCGCCGTAGCAGCTAGGCAAGAATGCTTCGTAGCGCCGCTGCTCATAGTCGCGCAGCGCTTCATACGGAATTGCGAGCGTCAGCGGCGGAATGCGCGCCTCGGAGCTCGGAATCGGGTTGCTCTCCACCATGAACGTGAAGTAGTCCCGACGCGCGCGAACGCTGACGGCGCCACGAGCCTCGGCGTAGATACGCACGTGTCCGCGCTCGGGCGAGTAGACATCGATGCGAAACGCCTGAATCTCGTTGAGCGTGCAGTAAGCGTTGACGATCACCACGCGTTGATTGCGAAACGCACACGCACGCGACCGTTCGACGCCCGGCCATCGTCCGGTTCCGATGTACTCGAGCGAGCCGGACAAGGTGTCGCTCAAGGCTTCTTGTGCCGAATACAGCCCGGGCTCGACTATCGTAGGGAGCTCGTGTGTCTCGACTATCGGTGGTGTGCGGACGGGCCGCCGCTCACGGCGTCTCGGGGCCGCACACGCAACCTCTAAGACCAGCAGTACGCCAATCAATAACCAAAGTTGTCTGCGGTGTCGTCCCAATCCTGAAACCCAGCGCTAGCAGGGTGCGGACTATAGGCGTGCGCTTCGCGGACTACCAGGCGGGTCAGTCAGGCTCGAGATCAAACGCGCAGCCAATGGCGTCATCGCGCCAAGAGCTCCATCGACGCGACAGGCTCGTTCGTCTCAGGTGGAAATATCAGCTAGGTTGCCGCTCGGAGTTGCCATGTTTCGAACGCTCTTGTTTTGGACAGCTGCATGCGCGTGTGGGGCCGTCGCGCAAGGCTGCGGCGATTCATCGCCTGGGCAAGACACCGCGCCGACAGCGGCTGCCGGTGCACCGAATCCGCCTGCGGCTGGCGCGTCAGGTGCCCAATCGGCGACGCCGCCGCCGACACGCGACGCTTCCGTGCCTATCTCGGCTCCTGCAGCTGGTAGCGGCGGAGGCACGGCAGGTTCAGTTGCGGGTATGCCTGCCCAGGTCGCGGGCGCTGGTGCTGGCGCGGCAGGGAGCTCAGGGGCCAGTGGTGTTGGAGCCGCGCCTGCAGCAGGCGGCGAGCGCATGCCGTGCGACATCGCGTCGGTCTTGGGACGACAGTGTCACAGCTGCCATGGAGAGACGCTGAACCTCGGCGCGCCGATGCACTTGGTGACTTGGGCGGATCTTCACGGGCCAGCAGTCACCGACCCGAGCAAAAAGGTTCATGAGCTGGTCGCGGTGCGAGTGCAGGACACGGTGCGCCCGATGCCGCCCAAGATGAATGGCAAGCTTGCAGTCGCTGATCGAACGTTGCTCGTGAACTGGAGCGACCAAGGGGCCCCAGCACTGCCTAGCAGCGCGGCCGATTGCCCGTAAGCGTGCGGATAGCGGCTGTAGATCAGAGCGTCGGCGGCCGGTCCCCTGACCACTTTTCGGCGATCGCTTGCCACTGACCACATGAGCGTCCGCTGCGAACTGGTGGCCGCTTGGGGCAGCAGGCTCCCCGCGACCGGTCACCAAATAGGAGGCAGAGGATGGCCGCGCGAAGCTTTGACCGTGCAGGGCTACTGATCGCACTGCTCGCGCTGATGACAAGCACGGCGTGCTCCGGAAGCATTCAGGAGACCACGCCAGGGGACGCGTCGAACGTACCCGTCGCCGGCAGTGCCGCGACTTCAGCGACAGGTCCAGGCGCAAACGTCCCACCAGCCGCGGGCGACTCGCGCGCGCTCGGTTTCGGTGCCAACGGCATCACACGACTGTCGCGCGAGGAATACCGCGCCACCTTGCGAGCGTTGCTCGGTGTCGACGTGGCCTCGGACGTGGAGCTGCTACCCGCGGATTCGTTCACGCCCTTCGACAACGACTACACGTTGCAAGTGCCTTCCAAAGCCCTAGTCGACGGGCTCAAGGCGGTCGCGGAGCGCGCACTCGAGAAGACACTGGCCGATCAAGCGCTGCGCTCGAAACTGGTGAGCTGCTCGCCGACCGGCGCCGCAGATACACAATGCCTGACTGATTTCATCCGCCGCTTCGGACGCCGCGCGTTACGCCGGCCGCTCGCCGACACCGAGGTGCAAGGCTATCTCCGCTTTCAGCCGTTTGCCGTAGCCACCAACGATTTCTACACCGCGGTCAGCATGGTCGCGCGCGCGATGTTGCAGGATCTCGAGTTCGTATACCGGGTCGAGATCGGGCAGCCAATTGCGGGTCGCCCCGGAGTGAACCGTCTCGACGATTGGGAAACCGCGGCGCGACTCGCCTACTTTCTGTGGGGCGAGAACCCCGACGACACGTTGCTGGATCAAGCGCAAAACGGCGCGCTGCGCTCCGACCGCGATGTGCGCGCCACCGCCGAGCGCATGCTCGCGGACGAGCGTGGGCAGCGTCGCATCCTGCGCTTTCATGCATTGTGGATGGGCTACGACACGCTGCCGAACGCACCCGAGCTCAACGCGGCCATGCGCCAGGAAACCGATGCGCTGGTGCGGCGCGTGGTGTTTCAGGATCAACGCCCGTGGCTCGATCTCTTCACTGCAACCGAGACCTGGGCCAACGCTGAACTCGGCGCGATCTATGGATTGCCGAACACCGGCCCGAGCTTCGGCTGGGTCAGCTACAACACCGCAGAGCGCCGCGGCATTCTGTCCCACGGCAGTTTGCTGTCCAATGGATACAACGGGACCGACACCAGCCCGACGCGGCGAGGGAAGTTCATTCAGGAGCGGCTCGCATGCACGCCGATCCCACCCCCGCCGAACGACGTAATGGCCGACCAGCCCCCTGCCGCCACCAGCGGCAACGACTGCAAGATCGACCGCTATGCCGCGCATCGCAAGGAAGCCCGCTGCTCCGGCTGTCACGCACTGATGGATGGAGTTGGTTTCGGGCTCGAGAACTACGACCATCGCGGCGCCTATCGCGAACATGACACCGGCAAGCCGCAGTGTGTGATCGAAGGGTCAGGCGACCTCAGCGGCGTCGGTGCTTTCCGCGGACCTGCACAGCTCGGCGCATTGCTCGCGCAATCCGGCGAGCTGACGAGCTGCCTGATCCAACGCGTCTACCAACTCGGCGTGGGCCGCGCCCCGCGCCCCACGGAAGATGCGCCGATGCTCGAAGCGCTCGAGCAGCGCGGCGGGCCTGGCCTACAGCTTCGGCAGGTCGTGCTCGATTGGGTTTCGAGCGAGGGTTTTCGCAACCGCAGCGTCGATGAGCTCTAGAAGAAGGTGCGATCCATGAAGCGATTCACTCTGCCCCGTCGCGCGGCCTTGAAAGGTATCGCAGGGGCTGCCGTGTCGTTGCCGCTGCTCGAAGTGATGCTCGCTACAGCTGCGCGTGCCCAGCCGATGCCGGCACCCAAGCGCTATCTGGTCACGTTCGGCGGGCTGTCCGTCGGCAACCCGCAGCTGATCGTGCCGAATACCGTCGGGCCCGGTTACGACGTCAAGCGCGCGCTCGCACCGTTGAGCAGCGTGAAGAACGACGTGAGCGTGGTCTCCGAGTTGCGACTTCCCGCGAGCGGCGCAGGCGGCTGGACTGGAAGGTGGCACTCGAGCAGTTTGGGACCACTCGTATCGGGGATGCGCGCTTCCGGAACTGCGGCACCCGGCAATCCGCTCGGTCACGGAGACCCAGTCGCGAAGGGCGTCACCTCCGATCAAGTGGTCGCCGATGCGATTGCGGGCAACACGCGTTTTCGATCGCTCGAGCTGCGTGTACAGCCCGAGGTCTATCGCGAAAATGATGGCACCTTCGGCATCATCTCGTACCGGCGTGATGCAGCGACTGGGAAGCTGCAAGCGAACGAGCCTCAAGCGAGTCCGCGTCTGGCGTTCGACTCGCTGTTCACCGGTTTTGCGGCGAGCGATCCGGCCGAGGCAGCCAAGCGCACAGCCTTGCTGGACCAGGATAAGAGCATCCTCGATCTCGTGAGAGAGCGCGCGCAGGTGCTGCTCGGACGGCTGGGCTCGGCCGACCGAAGGCGCGTGGAGCGGCACTTCGATGAGATTCGCGACCTGGAGCGCCGCATCTCCGAGATCCCGGCGGTGGGGACGACGGCCGGCTGCATGCCCATCGGCGATCCGGGACAGGACGTAGCTGTTCGCAAGACGCAGCGTGGCACGGTGGAGGGAGACATCCCGCGTTACCTCGGCTATGCGGACGAAGAAAAACGTGCGCGCGTCATGTCCGATCTGCTGCACATGGCGTTCACGTGCGACCTCACGCGTTCGGCGACGCTCGCGTATACGTTCGCGCAATGCTTCATCGATACGCAGGCGTTGCTCGGCATCCAACAGACCGACGTGCACGAGCTCGGGCACGGTGCGGGCAGCGATGAAGACAAAGCTGACGCCTTTGCCTGGCACATCAAACACTTCGCCTACCTCGTGGCCAAGCTGCGCGACACGCCCGAAGGCGCGGGCAGTCTGCTCGACAACACGGTCATGGTCTTCTTACCGGAGGGCGGCTGGGACGATGGGGAGCCGCATTCGGGCGAGAACATGGCGATGTTGATCGCGGGCCGCGCCGGCGGTCTCAAGCCGGGGAAACACCTCAAGGCCACCGGTCGTCATCCGGTGCAGGTTCTGATTAGCGCCATGAACGCGGCGGGAGTAGCCACCGACACGTTAGGGGAAATCTCCGGAAAGCTGCCCGAGCTGTTCACGTGAAGTATCGCAGACCGGCTGCTCGAGCGGACTACTCCTCGGTCGTAGCCGAAGCCGCACTTCGATTCGCACGCGCGATTGGACCGACGCACGAGTTAGTTGCAGAGGAGCAACAGACGGCAGCCACACATTCCGTTCGATTGGCAGCAAGGATTCTCGAGGCCCGAGCAGTCGGGGCAGGTGGATGCTTGGCATTGCGCTGGTGTTGCGCCTCCACCCGCGCCACCGCGGCCGGAGGACCCGCTGCCGGATCGGCCTCCGCTGCCACTGGCACCGGCACCACCGCGGCCGGCAGCTGCAGTACCGGACGTGCCCGCGCCACCCGCACCAGCACCACCGCGGCCGGCGCTGGATGCACCGGACGTGCCCGCACCGCCCGCACCAGCACCACCGCGACCGCCGGCAGCTGCAGTACCGGATGCTCCGGCGACGGCGTTTCCCGCGATGCCGCTACCAGCTGCAGGCGCACCGGCTGGCGCGGGTGTTCCGGCTGGCCCGCCGAGGCCAGCCATTGGTAGCATTGCGCCTGCGCAACTCATGCAGCCGGCGACCGGCTGGCCAGCGGTCGCGCCAACTTGGCCCGCGACTACAGGTGGCGCGGCGGTCAAACCTTGCGCCGTGCGCGCGGAGTAACCTTCTGAACACGCACACATCCAGAACGTGAGGGAGTAAAGCGCGGCGTAACTGGTGCTCGCGCGCGCGCGAAGCCGCCCGTTGCGGACGACCACTGATGCCATTGGATCTCGCATATCTCGATCGTGAGTGCCGCGATGGTGGTCATGCAGCTCACGGCTGCAGCATGAATGTGTGCAGCGGCCCGAGGGCGGAGTGGACGGCGCACATCGCGTGACTCGCGATCGGGCTTATCTAGCGCGCCAACGTCAACCGAACGCACGGACAGCGAGCGTTGACTCGGATGCGAGCGCGCTGAGGTTCGGTTTGGCTGAGAGTCCAGACTGGCGTGCTCGTGCTTTTGTTCGACTTCAGTCGACAGCAGCTCGAGCGCTTGCAGCTGATGGCGGCAGCCGAATTCGACTTGCGTGTGCGGCCGAGGCTCGAGTGCGTGATGTTCGGCGCGATCACTCGGCGCGCAAGTGATCCGGCAGCGCACGCACGGCAAAGACATCGAAGCCAAACGCACGCTTCGTCAGCGAAGCACAGCGCGTGCGAAAACACCTTCGCACATGGTTCGTGAGATCGGCTCGTGCTCGACGCGTGTTGGACACGTGAACGCGCCTCGCGAGACGCCGTTGCCGCGTGCTATATCGAGTCCATGACGACCAAAGAAACTTTTGCGCCGGGCTGGCAACAGCGCCATGTGGAGCGTTACCGCGAGAGCAACGGCGAAGATGGGCATATCTGGGAAGGCGTACCCACGCTATTGCTCACGACCACCGGTCGGCGTTCGGGTCAACCCCGCACGACGCCTTTGATCTACGCGAAAGACGGAGACCGATACGTGGTCGTTGCCTCGTACGGCGGCGCGCCGAAGCACCCCGACTGGTACGTCAACCTGCACGAGAAGCCGGACCTCGAGGTTCAAGTGAAAGCGGATCGCTTCCAGGCGAAAGCACACACCGCAGAAGGCGACGAGAAAGCGCGCCTGTGGAAGATCATGGCGGCGATTTGGCCGGCCTATGACAACTATCAGGCGAAAACCTCGCGCGAGATTCCGATCGTGATTCTCGAACGGGTTTGACGTAATCCGGCCGCCTGGCGTTTGCGGGATGTCTCAGCGCGCACACGCACTTGCGTTGGCCGGGTACTCGAGCTCCATCATCACGCGATCGGCTTTCGCAACACCGAAGCGGTCGCGGATCTCGCACAAGGTTTTATCCAGCTGCTGCACCGGCTTCAACGCTGCCGTCAGCGGCATCGTCAGATTGTCGTCGTCACCCGGTGCCGCTGCGAGCATCAAGCCGCTTCGCAACTTCACCGGCTTCGACGCTGCGGCTTCCACGCTGACTCGACCCGTCCGCGACCATGCATCCGCCGCAAAAGCGAGCGAGATGTCATCGATGCCGTCCTGCACCGGGACGGTCCAGTCGCTGTGGCTCCAAAACGCGAGCTTCGTCAGCACGTAGTTCCAGCGCCGGCTCGCGTTGAGGCCGAACTGCGAGCTGTCGTGTGCGGGGCCCCACGAATCCACGCCTAGATCCGCAGCCATTCGCTGCGCCTTTTCGCGCCCAGCGATCGCTTCGACGAGCGCGATCATGGTCGGCACCGAAGCGGTGATACCGGTCGTCGTCGCGATGTTGCCATCGACGACGTACCGTTGATGCGGCACGTACTTCGCGGTCGGGTGTTTGTCGAGCAAGTTGCTGCGATAGAACCAATGCGTCGTGAAGCGACGGCCGTCGAGCAAACCAGCGTTTCCTACGACGAGCGCGCCGACGCAAACACCGATGATGCGCGCACCTAACTTCGATTGCTGCTGCAGCCAAGCCGTGATCTCGGGATCGGCGTCGTCGCTCATCGCCGGAACGACCACGTAGTCCGCGCCGTTCGGATGTGCCTTTGTGAAGTTGGCGAAATCCTCCGGCGCATCGACTTCGAGTGCTGGGTACAGCGACACGCGTCCGCGACGCGGAGCGACCACTTGCACGTCTGCAACATCGGCGCGCTGCAGAGCTCCATGCGTGAGTAGAAGATCCGTTGTCTCCGTGCCTGCATTCCGAGCGACGACGGCGATCACCGGCCGACCCTCGCGCCGCGGTTTCATCGCAACGACGAACTCTCGTTGTCGTTGCGCTGTCGCCGCAGGATCGATCTTCGCAGGTGCAACCGTCACGTCGCCGCGGCAGCCGGTCAGCGCAAGGGCTGCGAGTCCGATGCCGAGAAGGCTGTGACTTGCTCGCATACTCGTGAGCGGAAGCCCGAAGTGGTTGGCAACAAGGACGATGATCCCACGATTTCGGCCAAGCAGGGCCGTCTGTAACTGACTGCGGAATCACGCCAGCTTTGTAACTCACACCGGTCCGATGCCCGGCGCTAAACCAGAGCTCGAGGCGCGCAGTCGTTTGAGTCGATGAAGGGAAGAGTCCACATGAGAATCGGAATCATCGACGCTGGAAGCATGGGAGTCGTACTTGCACGCCACTTCGGAAGGCTCGGCCATCGCGTCGCTCTCGCGAACGCGAGAGGACCGGCAAGCCTGACCGTGTCCTCTGGCAGCTTCGGTGCCACGCCGGTTGCGACTGTCGAAGCTGCCAGAGCCGCAGAGATGGTTGTCCTCGCGATCCCGACGAAGGCGGTCGCTGATCTTCCGCGAACGTTGTTTGCGAACGTGGCAGACGGCGTCGTCGTGATCGACATCGGCAACTACCATCCGGAGCTTCGCGACGGCCGCATCCCTGCGATCGAGCAAGGCATGCTCGACAGCCAATGGGTCGCGCACCATATCGAACGTCCGGTGATTAAGGCGTTCAACAACATCCTCGCCGAGAGCCTGTTCGAAAAGGGCGTTGCAAAAGGAACTGCGGGTCGGATCGCCCTTCCCGTCGCGGGGGATTCGCCCGACGCGAAGGCAAAAGTATTCCGCCTGGGAGGCGGAGCTCAGGCGAGGTGCATTCGCGGTCGACACTCGCGACCCGGGTCACGGGCTGTGACCACTTCTGAGCGTTCCAGAACCACTGACAGGACGTGGTTCATTCGAAGCGGGCATCGTGGCTAGGATTGATTGCAATGTTCGGCCTCGCCTGCGGCTTGCCAGCTTGCGCCCCCGGCAGCGTCGTCACCCCCCAGCTTGCCGGCGGAGCGAACGCAGTAGCCGCTGGTGGTAGTGGTGGTAGCCCCGCACCGCGCAATGAAAGCGGAATGGCGGGACTGGCCGGCACCGGTGGATCCCAGAGCAGCGGTGCCTCAGGAATCGGACGCCCGCCGATGCGCGATGGCGGCATCGATAGTTCAGTCGCCGGCGGCGCCGCGTTAGTACCGGACGCTTCGACAGTCGATGCTGCGCGGGGAGAAGTCGCCCGCGACGCGGCGAGCCCCGGCGGGGATGCTGCCGCTGGTAGCGACGCGAGCGTCGACGTTCCGCAAACCGCGGGATGCGCGGGCTCGATGTTCGCGCTGTGTGACGATTTCGAGAGTGGCGCGCTCGATACGAAGCTCTGGAAGCTGACGCAGTCCAAGGCACGGTGGTG
>Ga0193752_1002941_pt1 | contig 12184 bp, 16 predicted proteins | sample H1c1metaG_FD_144924 | JGI IMG/M metagenome (GOLD analysis project Ga0193752, IMG submission 144924) | Soil microbial communities from a riparian zone of the East river system, Colorado, United States - H1c1 | ecosystem: Environmental > Terrestrial > Soil > Riparian zone | place: USA: East River... | reverse complement strand
GCTGGAATCTGAAAAAGACATACCTTCGCGAGCTCGAGGAAAAGGGCGTAAACATCGTTCCGACTATCTGGAAAGATAAAGGAATAGTCGAGGGTGACGTGCGCGAATGGCTCGATCATTTCGGCACCGGCGAGGTCGTGATCAAGCCCATAGTAAGCGCTACGGCGGAGTTTACATATCGCCTCAGCGAATTCTCTCCTGAATTGACAGAGATTTTTCCGAATCGCGAATATATGGTCCAGCCTTTTATGCCGGAGATCGTGCGCGAAGGGGAGTTTTCTCTATTTTACTTCTCCGGGAAATATAGCCACACTATTTTGAAAACACCGAAGCAACTGGATTTTCGCGTACAGGAAGAGCACGGCGGGATAATCCGGGCGGTCGAGCCATCGAGAAAACTCAGATTTATCGCGCTGCACATTCTCCAGTTTATTCCGTCGCAGCCGCTCTACGCGCGTATCGATCTTGTCCGCGATGGGCGGGATAGTTTCGCGCTTATGGAACTTGAATTGATCGAGCCCGCGTTGTACTTTCGAATGGACGGCCAGTCTCCGGTGCGATTTGCCGAGGCGCTGGATGTCAGGATGTCGGGCGAATAGAAATGGATAGAACGGAGGCAGTTCAGCATTTTTGGCAGGAGTTTTGCAGCACAAATCCTGGCGTTGATCCGCAGGAACCTTTTCAGACGTGGCATTTCGGGGACGGCCCCGAGCTTGCCGACGAGCTTTGCGAACTGGTCCTGCGGGGGATAAAAACGGCGACTGCGGCCTTAGTTTGGGAAGCCGAGGCCGATCCGAACACGGCGCCTTTTATGGGCGGGTATAGCGTGGTGACTGATTTCGCGGGAACTTCGCGGTGTGTGATACGCACGAGCGAGATAAAAATTCACCCCTTCGATGAGGTCGATGCCGCATTTGCCTTCGATGAGGGCGAGGGTGACAGGAGCCTCGATCATTGGCGGCAGGTGCATTGGGATTATTTTGTTAAAAGATGCGTCGAGCTCGAGAAGGACGCCGACCTCAAAATGCCGGTTATCTGCGAGCGATTTGCCCTGTTATATCCAAAGGACTCACGCGAGGATACAGTATCCGCATTAAAAACCGCGCTTCGGGAACGCGAATTTTCAGATAGTGCGTTTCTGCTCCGAGAGGATAGAAGCAGATGAAATCCGGTTGTTATGAACCGGTAATGTTGATAAAAATGTCTAATTATAAGCTTGTCATACAATACGACGGCACCGATTTTCACGGCTGGCAGGTGCAGGATAATCAACGGACCGTTCAGGGCGAGCTGGAGCGTGTTTTGTCCTTGCTGAACGATGCGCCGGTGATGGTTACGGGGTCAGGCCGGACGGATGCCGGGGTCCACGCCGAGGCCCAGGTGGCGAACGTGAAACTGACGCGAGCGTTCACACCCGAAAAACTAAAGCACGCCATCAACGGCAATCTATGGCGCGATCTTCGCATCCTTAACGTCGAAAAAGCGCCGGACGATTTTCATGCGCGGTTTTCGGTTAAGCTCAAAACCTATGTTTATCGTGTTGTGAATGCCCCCGTTATCTCGCCATTTTGGTGCCGGTTTGCGCATCACGAATCGCGGCCGCTGAACGTTCCGAAGATGAACGACACCGCCCGGCTTTTCCTCGGCGAACACGACTGGACGGCATTCTCATCGGCCCAGTCCGACGGCGACAATAAGGTGCGGACCGTCCACGATTTCTCGGTCGAATCCGTTTGGGATACGCGCGCCAACGCGGCCATTATCGAATTCCGTATCACGGCGAAAGGGTTTTTGCGGTACATGGTGCGGTCGATAGTGGGAACGATGCTCGAGGTGGGCCGGGGCGAGAAAGACGCGGAAACGATCGAAACAGCGATAATTAACGGCGACCGCAATCTGGCGGGCAAGACGGCGCCGGCGAACGGACTGACTCTGGTGAAGGTGGAGTATTAAGTTGCAAATAATTGACATCTATTGCCAACATGCTATTCTTCGATCAGAGGAATAATTTATGGCTACGTCTACAATAAACATTTCAATTCCCGAAACTATGAAGGCCGACGTTGAGGAAGTCATTGCGGCTGAGGGTTACGGCAACACCAGCGAATTTTTCCGCGATCTGGTAAGAAATTATCTAAAACAGCGACAGCAAGAAAAATTCGAATCGATGCTCTTGGAGGTTATTGAAAAAGAAGAGTTTAGTAATTTTACAAAGGCAGATTTTGAGGAGATCAAGAAACGCGGTCTGGATCGATTAAAGGTCCGTCTAAATAAATAGGTAAATGGTCTATAGGATATATAAGAATCCTCAAGCGGTCCGGGATATTGAAGAAGCTTTTGTGTATATAGCAGAAGACAATCTCGAAGCTGGTTTGCGATTTTTAGTGCGGGTCGAAGATGCTATTGAGAAACTTACCGAGAATCCTTTTAAGGGAAGCAACCGTCCGTTCGCCGATACCCGGCTCAAGGACGTCAGAATGCTTCCGGTACACAGTTTTGAGAATTATTTGATTATTTATCTCGTTGAAAATGAAGCTATAAAGATCCTTCGTTTTATTAATTCTAAACGGGATTTCAAATTAGTCCTCGATCTTTAGTTTCTCCAAAAATGAAAATTTATCATATAGTATTGCCCGATTCATGGGAGTCGCAAAAGAATAATGATCTTTACGAGCACGATAGTCTCGCGGCCGAGGGCTTTATCCACTGCAGTTATGATCACCAGCTTGAGGCCGTACTGGGGCGCTATTATTCGGGCGCCGAAAGGGTGCTTATCCTGCAGATAGACCCTGCACTTTTGACGTCGGAGCTGGTCGAAGAACCTTCGACCGGCGGCGAGATATATCCGCACATTTACGGTAAGATAAACCGCGACGCAATAGTCGAGATCAGTGAGCGAAGCGATATCGGTTAACAAATGCTTGATAGTTTTGTAGGGGTAATAAAGAAAAAATCGCGTGATGCGGAGCTGCTCGAGCTGATCGATCCGGCGCGCGTACCCGCTCATATGGCGGTTATCATGGACGGCAACGGCCGCTGGGCGAAGCAGCGCGGAAAGCCCCGTATTTTTGGGCACAAGGCGGGGGCTGAATCGGTCCGTGCGATCGTCGATACCTGCGCTCGGCTGGGGATCAAAGCTGTCACGCTCTACGCCTTTTCTACCGAAAACTGGAAGCGGCCGAAGGATGAAGTTTCCGGGCTGATGCAGATGCTCAAGCGCTTTTTGAAGAGCGAGCTAAAGGAAGTTCACAAAAACAACATACGGTTTCAGGCGATAGGAAATCTGGCCGGTTTTTCCGAGGATATCCAGAAAGAGCTCGCTGCCGCGATGGCCATGACCGCAGGCAATACGGGGATGACGCTGAGCATCGCGATCAACTATGGCGGGCGGGCCGAGATATTGCAGGCGGCGAAGCGCGCGGCGCAGGAGCTTATCGATCGCGGCGATCCTGTTGCCGAAATGACCGATGCCGACATCGAGCGTAACCTGTATACCTACGGGCTGCCCGAGGTCGATCTGATGGTCCGCACGAGCGGCGAATTCCGTATCTCTAACTTTCTGCTGTGGCAACTCGCATACAGCGAGATATACGTAACGCCCGTGCTGTTCCCCGATTTCCGGCGGCCCGAGATATTCGAGGCGGTCATCGACTACCAGAAGCGCGAGCGGCGCTTTGGGGATATTACGGTAAGTTTACAAAGTTAACCAAGTTTACTGAGTTGACCGAGTTCACAACGTTCCCTCCGTTCAAAGTGTTTCAGGCGTTTCACGTGTTCGACAAGTTATGAAGACCCGTTTACTTACAGCCCTAATCGCGCTCCCGATATTGATCGCCTCGATCGTGCTGCCATCCTATTACCCGCTCACGATGTGGCTGTTTGTCCTGATCGCGGCGGTTGGATTGTCGGCCGGATTGTTCGAGTTTTTTTCGCTTACGAAAAAGCTCGAGCTAAAGGCCGATGCTTCGATCGCTTATCTCGGAGCGGCCCTGTTCTTCGTCGCGTTTTTGTTCGACATTCCGGGCAACGCGCCCAGTCTTCTGCTCGCAACGCTCGCGCTGTTTCTGATCGCCGTGCTCGTCACGCAAATGTTCCGCTTTCAGAAGGACTTTGCAAAGATGCTTACGGGCGTCGGGGTAACGGTGCTGGGGTTGTTGTACGTTGCATTCCTGGGCGGGTTTCTCGTCTCGATGCGCGTCGGTTTTAACCTCGATCCGGCCAATCCGTATCTTTCCACGCACCTGCTTGGCTACTTTTTCCTCGTGATGATGGGGTCTGACGCCGGGGCTTATTTTGTCGGCCGTGCGATCGGCAAACACAAGCTAGCGCCGGGTATCTCACCGGGTAAAACGGTCGAGGGTCTGATCGGCGGAATCGTGACGGGTGCGGGCCTCGGCGCGCTTTCCACGTTCTGGTTCTTCCCGGAACTGCCTTATAAATGGTCGATACCGCTCGCGGCGGTGATGGCGGCCGTAGGGGTGTTCGGCGACCTGGCCGAGAGCGCGATGAAGCGCGGCGCGGGCGCAAAAGATGCAGCCACGATCCTTCCGGGCCATGGCGGATTTTTGGACAGGCTGGACAGCTTATTGTTCAATGCGCCGATCTTGTACTATTTCGCGAAGTTTTACTTCTCTTAGAGAACTGTTAAGTGAGTTGCTTTTACCAAATAGCTATGGATCTCATTTAAAATTACTCATCCGTTGCTGTATAGGAAATCTAGATTGGAACTGATCGTAGTTGGTATATTGGTGATTCCTGGTAACGAGCAATTTCACATCTTCATAGATCCTTGGGATCATGTGGGTCGACGAATTAGACTTGATCAAGCTGAAATACCTTATGTGAACCTCACTTTTCTTCGTTTGTTAAAATAAATTTTAGGATATAATCCTAGCGCAGGGGCTTACTAGTGGATAAAAATACAGCAGAATCCGAACACCTTAAGTTTGTTGAATGGTTTAGTATTTGGATCGTCTCGCTTACTCATGGATTCAATGGCGACGTTGGCCTTCTTCATCATTACCTAAATCAAATCGATGAAGAAATTGATGATAAAGAAAAAGTAAAAGCTAGATTGGATTCTTCCAAAAGGATTTTACAGAAATTAGCCGAAAAACTCCAACATTTACGCCTTCTTCCAAGGTCAATCCCTTCTTCTCGGCTTCAGGTAATTTCACCTAACGAGTTAATTAAGAAAACGGTTTATGATTTCGTTAGAAATCACCAAGCTTCATTTGAGTCTTTTGATTTAGAATTAGATCCGAGTCTACAACTCACTAAGGCTGATCCCTTGTTACTTGGTGAGGCTTTGAGAAACCTACTAGATAACTCATTAAACGCTATAGTTTCAAAAGAGAACGGAAAAATTACAATAAAGACACATTCGTTTCAACACAAGATAGCGATTGACGTTATAGACAACGGTATTGGTTTTCCACCCGAAATAACTGAATCAATATTTAAAATGCCAATATCATTTAGAAGAAAAGGGGGATTTGGCCTGGGTCTTTACATAACGAGGGCTATATTAGAGCATTTGGGTGCTGAGATTGAATTAGTTAGAAATGGTAAACCCGAAACATTGATTAGAATTTTGCTGAAGCCCTTAGAGGTAGACAGTCACAATTTACGTCGAAACGTATTGATTTTAGAAGATAGTCAAAATTGGCAGGAGGCGATAAAAGAACTTCTCGTAAAACGGGATTTCAATATTTTTAGTGCGTATACTGAAAAAGAAGCCACCAAATTGATTAGACAAGAAGATTTCGATTTAGCGTTTTTGGACTTGCGGTTGGATGATTCAAACTTTGGTATTTCACGACCGCTCGATATAGCGCGCTTACTCAGGGAACGAAACCCAGAAATGAAGATTATTATCTTAAGCGCTTACATGGATGTTGAGATACTTAGAGACTCCTTTAATGCTGGGATTGATGAAGTTTTAGACAAAAGTACTTTCTCTAAAGAAGGTTTGGATAATGTAATAAATTCAATCACTCTACGACGAGAAACGGAACGAGAATCATTAAAACAAAGTGAATTGAACAAATTGACTTACGAAATTGTCTCAATGATGTCTCATGAATTGCGTTCACCTCTTAATGCGATACAAAGAAACGCGGAAGCCCTTTCCATTGGTGCCCTCGGAGAATTAAATCTTAAACAAGAGGAAGCTGTTAAGAGAATTTTGAAATCTGTTAGTAGAGAATTTAATTTGCTTAACGCGCATCTCGACATCAACAAGATTGAAAGGGGGATTGAGAAATTAGACTATAAAGACTGTAATTTGGTTGAATTGGTTAGCGAAGAGATTGCAGCATATGAGTATGAGGCAACAACTAGGAAGATACAAATCAATTCTCAGTTGCCGAATAGAGAAGCAATAGTGAAAATTGATGTTAACAGGTTCCGTTTAGCGTTAAATCCGCTAATGGACAATGCAATAAAATTCTCGCCAGATGAGGGCGTGGTGACAGTTGATGTTCAGATACGCAACAACTATGTGGAAGTTAAAATTCAAGATGAGGGGCCGGGAATTAAACCTGAAGAAATAGATGGATTACTGGAAAGCGGTATGCTTAGACCGTACCAACCTAGCCAGCGTCTACGGGGGTCGGGTCTGGGTTTGAGTATCGCTAAGCGTTTAATTCAACTCCACAATGGAACCTTATGGGTAGAAAGTGATGGCAATAGAGGAACGATTGTTTCCTTTAGAATTCCCATAAAAAAAGCATGATTCAATGAGAACTCCAGATTCCTATACAATTCTAATTATTGAAGACGACTCTGAACAATCCCAGCCACTTATAGATATGTTGAAATATCGTGGATATAGAGTCGACCATGCTTTCAACGGATTAGACGGGATTGCTAAGACGGTGAAGCTTGAACCCGACCTAGTAATAGTCGATTTATTGCTCTTCGAGCGCGGCGATGACCTTGACGGTTTCCGAGTAATAGAAATATTGCGAGAAACTGAAGGAATATCAGATGTGGGCATTCTTGCATGGACCGGTCAATATGTAAAAAATATTGATCAAATAAGAGCTTTTCGTGTGGGTGCCGATGATTATTTAGTCAAAGAAACAGAGTTTGGAATATTAGAAGCGAGAATTGAGGCTCTCTTGCGAAGACTTTCTTGATCTACATAATATTGAAAAATGTGGAATGATATCATAAATTGGTGGCTAACTCTCTGGGTCGATCAGAAACCAGTAGCCACGGCTTTGGCCGGATTCATAGCCGCATTCCTTCTATTTTTAATCAAAGATTATTTCTGGCAAAAACGTTTTCTCCGAATACAACAAAGACTCGCTTTGCAACAGCAGCAGTTAGATAAACTTTACTCCCCACTTTACAGTTCGTTCAGAGAGGCTTATTCTCGGTTCCAGTCTTGGAAAAATGCTAATCCGGATACGGAATTGCCGCTACAGCCATTTTTTAAAACAAAAGAGCAGGAAGAAAACTTAAGTCGTTTGTTCGTAGAAAATTCTGGATACGCATCTCAAACCCTGCTGAGATTCTGGACTGATTATAAAGCTCACGATGATGATAAAGAGAAAAGAAATGAGCTTAGAAAAAAAGTTATATCGACTCTTATTAGAGAATATAATCTGTTGCGTCAGCAGTTAAAGTTGGATTTTGATAAGACAGAGATAAAAACCGGAGAATTTAAATAAACAGCCATTTTCACTCTCGGAATTATTCTGTACCGGTAAAGACTACCGCATACAATACGCGTCTGGCATGATCTATTCCTTATTCTTCTCGTCAAAGATCATCGGCTCCCAAAGTTCGAGTTTATTGCCGTCAGGGTCCATGATCCATGCAAATTTTCCGTTTTCGTGCGATTCCGGACCCTTCTGGATCTCGACGCCGTTTTGCTTTAGCTGCTCCAGCATCTCGTCCATATTATCGACCCGGTAGTTGATCATAAACGAAGATTCGCTCGGGCTGAACCATTTAGTGTCGCTATCCGCCGTGCTCCAGACTGTTAGGCCGCCGTCCTCGCCTTATCGTCGGGCCATTTCAATATCGCGCCGCCCCCGCTCTCGAGATCGAGGCCTAGGTTCTCTTTATACCACGCCGCCAGATCGGACCCTTTGCCCGCGCTCTTAACAAACACACCGCCGATCCCGTAACTCTCGCCATTATTCCACTCTCCCGTCTATTTGTATTCCTTAACTATTGGTCCGCTCCAACCTCTCCCGTTTTTACATCGCCTGCCCGCTCGTAGGTTACGAAAATAACTCCATTCGGCGCGACCGTGGTTTCCGTTACCTCAAACGCCGCAGGGATCGAGCCTCCCGCAAACAGGCGTTTCCCCTCGCCCAGCGTTACCGGGTAGATCATCAGGAAGAGCGTATCGACCAGGTCGTTCTTTAGAAGCGTTTGAACGAGGTCGCCGCTTCCCCAGACATGCAGGTCGGGCCCATCCTCTTGCTTGAGCGCGGCGATCTTTTCCGCCACATCTCCGCCCAAAAACACGGAGGGCTGCCATTCGCTTCCCGTCCTGGTATTCGAGACGACATACTTGGTCGCGGTCATTACGCTTGGCCAATAGTCCGAATGGGCGGGCCAGTAAGGCTCCCAGATATCGAAGGTCTTGCGCCCCAGCAGCAGGTCCAGCGGTCCCTCCAACATCTTTTTCATGGCCTCGCCCATGGTCTCGCTGCCGTAGGGCGCGGACCACCCGCCATACTTAAAGCCGCCGCTGGTATCCTCTTCCGGCCCGCCCGGGGCTTGTATCACACCATCAATGGATAAATGTTCGAGTACGATAATTTTTCTCATGTATTCATTATAGGCAAAAGCCGCGAAATAATAGAGCTAGAGAGCCGCTCAATATTTGACGATAAACACAAAAATTCGAAGGTAAAGGACCGCCAGGAGAACAAGCGCGCCTGCCACAAGAATGAACCAGTCCAGGTATCTTTCATTCGTATATTTTCCGATTAGAGTGTAGGCTGCAAGCCCAAAAAAGCCGCCGAGCGTGTTCATGATGAGATCGGTGATGTCAGACACGCCGATGGCGAGGGCATATTGTATGATCTCGGCGGCAAGACTAAACGCGAACATTACCGAGACCTTATACCAGAAGGCAAAGCGTTTGAAATTGACCCCGAGCATCACCCCGAACGGGATGAAGGCGACAATATTCGAGATCATTTCACTGTTGCGCGTCCGGGCAAACGGGACCAGGTTGAGACTTCGCAATTGGAGGCTATCGATGACCGCGAAGGGTTCGTAGGAAAATTTGAACAGCACGAGCCACAGCAGGATGAACAGGTATGCGGCGAATAGTGTTATGGATAGTGCCCTCATTGCTTATCTCGAATTTAAGAATACGCGATGTGGGCGGGCGTTGGGCAACTTATTTTAGAAGCCCGATTTGCTGCATTATCGCCAAGCTGTCCATCAAGTTCCAGGTTTCTACGATCAGCCCCTCTTTGTCAAAACGGTGCAAGTCCCAGAAAGTCGCGGTAATCTGTTTACCGGTTGGTTGAACGCCTAAAACGACCTGCGAGTGGGTCGCGGTTGCGACGCTCCTGCCCATTACCCAATTATCTTCTGCCACAGCGTGTTCGACCGTGATCTGAATATCAGGCCAGGTTTGGTGCAGGCCTTCCAAAAACGCCTTGATCCCGTCGCGGCCTCTCTCGCTTTGTTTCGATTTAACTTCGTGATCCGCGGCGTAAAAAGTCACGCATTCATCAACCTTTTTATTGTTAAATGCTTCTTTGGCTTTCAGGTAGTTTTCCTTGTTTCTTGCTGCTATTTCAAGTTTGTCCATCAATTGATGATCTCCCCTTTGCTGCCGGCCAATTTCTCCCGCCATTTTTGCAGTTCCTCGGGTGTTATCCTCACCCAATCCGTAGCTTCACCGACGATCTTCAATGGCGCCGCGCTCCGGTAAGAGCGTGTCGGATTACCCGGAAATTTCTTGTCTGTTACGTTTGGGTCATTTTCAAAGCTTCCGGTCGGTTCAACGATATAAACATGTTCGAGTCCATCGCCTTTCGCCAATGCCGCGGCAAGGCCTGCCCCGTTGGCCAGAGCAGTGAAATAAATGTGATTCATTATGAGGTCCGGCTGGTAATTAGAACCGCCCCCGGGCGTCAGCATATCGCCAACCTGAAGATCGGCGCGCGTCCCGTGATAAAAAGGGCCACTGTCAGCGGGATCGACCGCGGAGGAACTCGCTAATTCGAAGTTCTTTTTTGAGTTGTGGGCGTCGCCTAATTCTTGATAGTATTCGGCGATCCTTGAATATAAACCGGGAAAAGCACTGGCCGCAGCCACATTATTTACTTTTATCGCAAACTTTACGGCGGTTTCGAGCCATTTCAATTTGTCGGGGACATTATCCTGATGCCGGGCTACAAAATAAGCGGCAATATATTTTTCAAAGTCGTTCGTAGCTTCGTTCCATGCTTGAAGAAATACTTGGCTGGCGTCTTCGGGCTTGTCTGCTGCTTCCAACTCCATACCTTGGATACAGAGCTTAACGACAGTGTTACTAGGGCTGAATTCCATTTGTCTATTATATGTTGTAATTCAATTTGGCTCCAATTTTCAGTTTTACCGGCGTCGCATTTCGCTCCTCGATGCCAGGGTATTGTCAACTATCTAAATCTTGTTAGAATAACCACGTGCTTATGAAAATCCGCCTGCCATACCTCGTTTTTTCCCTGTTCCTGGTGCTCGGTTTTGCAGCTGAGGCGGTTGCTTGCAGTTGCTTGCCTTCTAAGACCGTGGTTGGTGCTTTTCAGGATTCGGAGAATGTTGTGGTCGTTAGCCTGCGGGGTACGGAAGAAATTCGACGTATCCTAGATGGTTCGGAGGTTTATCCTGTACTGCAGCACAAGATGTTGGTAGAGAAGGTGTACAAGGGAAATCTTACCCAAGGTCAAGAAATACCTGTCGCAGAAGGTAGTGAAGGAGCCTGCGGCAAATCTTTTCGTCGCGAGAGGGTGGGACAGAAGTTTCTGATTTTCATGGGTGGTCCGCGCGTCCGAGAGAGAGCCGCCAACGATAGCAAAGAGGTCGTTTTCGGTGTCTCAGTTTGCTCTCGTTCACGGCGCATTGAAGACGCGGAAGCCGACCTCGAATATCTCAATGACAGGCTGGCTTTGACGGGAAAGACACGGTTGTCAGGACGTATCAGTAGTAATCGTGACACGAGATTCTCCGTTGAAGGGATGCGAATCACCGTTTCCGATTCGAACCTAAAACGAACTGCGACAACCAATAAAAAAGGATTCTTTGAGTTTTGGGACCTCCAGCCCGGTAAGTACCGCATTGAGTACGAGTTGCCAGGTGGATGGCAAATAAAATTTGCAAGATCTGCGACGGATACCGATTGGACCAACGCTCTCGATCAAGTCTCGATCGTCCCGAAAGGCCATTCAGAAGTTAGCGCATACGTCGATATCGCAAATCAGATCAGCGGGAGGATATTTTCTCCGGATGGGCTGCCCATGGAGGGAGCGTGCGTGAGTGCTTACTGGTTGACCCCGACTACCAACGGGTTCATGATCCCGCGGGCGTGTGCCGATAAAAATGGCGAGTTCAAGTTGACCGACCTTCTTGCTGGAGATTACCGCCTTGAAGTTGGCCGTGGCACGATAACCAGCACAAATCCGTTCGAGAAGTTCTACTATCCAGGCGTAGAGAAAAAAGAAGATGCTCAAGTGATCTCGATAGGTCCCGGAGTTCAAGTGAAGGACTTGGTGATCAGGGTTAAGAAGACAATCCCACTAATAAAAATATCCGGGCGACTTACGTTTCAAGACGGGCGTGGATTCCCGGAGGAACCGGTTCGATTTGACCCGGCTAACGTTTTTCGCCATGAGCGAGTGGAAGTCGAATCCGATAAAGACGGTAACTTCGAGGTAATCCTTCCGGAAGGATGGACCGGACGTATTTCCGCTGAGACCAACATCTACGTCATGCGATTCGAAAAGTGTGACGCCGTCAAAAAGCTCAGAGCGACGCGAAGAGGGGCCGAATCGAAAGTTCCATCTAACGAAATACGGATCAACGGGCAGAAATCCTGGGGGTGTCAGGAATTTTGTGTAATTCATAAAACAGGAGGAGAATTACACAGTGGAGATACGAAAAGAGATATTGGACGAATTGATCCGGGATTACAAGAACCCGGAGGATCTGATCGGGGAGCAGG
>Ga0193752_1002939_pt1 | contig 12187 bp, 10 predicted proteins | sample H1c1metaG_FD_144924 | JGI IMG/M metagenome (GOLD analysis project Ga0193752, IMG submission 144924) | Soil microbial communities from a riparian zone of the East river system, Colorado, United States - H1c1 | ecosystem: Environmental > Terrestrial > Soil > Riparian zone | place: USA: East River... | reverse complement strand
GCTCGAGTCGAGTAGACTCAGGCTTACGAGAGAACCTTCGCTAAGGAACTCGGCAATACAGCGACCGTAACTTCGGGATAAGGTCTGCCCCCACATCTAACGATGTGAGCCGTGTTCAACTAACTTGGTGAAAGGTGGTTAAGAAACGTGCGTTGTCCACTTTATTGGCAACAATAAGAGTAGCAGCGCATTAGTGAGTACGCTCGTTTCGGATTGTATAAATCTGAAACAATATGAGTGACAAATCCTTTTTAATTACTAAATTTTTTACTGAGATAGACATAATCATGATTGATTAAATATATCATTGCATTGTTTGCTTTTAGCATATGGTGTAATGATTCTTGAGCACGACTTCTCGCATCTTTGGATGTGGGGGCCGCAGCAAAAGAGCCCACGGAACTGTTTACCAAAAACACAGGTCTCTGCTAATTCGAAAGAAGATGTATAGGGGCTGACTCCTGCCCGGTGCTGGAAGGTTAAGGGGAGTGCTTCACGGTGCGAACTGAAGCCCCAGTGAACGGCGGCGGTAACTATAACCGTCCTAAGGTAGCGAAATTCCTTGTCAGGTAAGTTCTGACCCGCACGAATGGAGTAATCATGTGGGCACTGTCTCAGCGAAGGACTCGGTGAAAGTGCATTGGCGGTAAAGATGCCGTCTGTCCGTACCAGGACGAGAAGACCCCATGGAGCTTTACTACAGCTTTACATTGGTCCGGTTTACAACATGTGTAGCATAGGTGGGAGCCTTTGAAGCAGATACGCTAGTATTTGTGGAGGCTAAGGTGAAATACCACCCTTGTTGTGAGCTTGACCTCACCGTTACCATTATCTGGTAACGGGACCGTGTATGGTGGGTAGTTTAACTGGGGCGGTTGCCTCCTAAAGAGTAGCGGAGGCGTTCAAAGGTTGGCTAACTTCGGATGGAAATCGAAGTGATAGTGTATGCGCATAAGCCAGCTTGACTGTGAGAAGTACATTTCAAGCAGAGACGAAAGTCGGAGCAAGTGAACCGCTTTACGTACTTTATGTACATGAATGTGGGATCGAAAGCGAAAACGGATAAAAGTTACCCTGGGGATAACAGGCTTATAGCGCCCAATAGTTCACATAGACGGCGCTGTTTGGCACCTCGATGTCGGCTCATCACATCCTGGAGGGGGAGCACCTTCCAAGGGTTCGGCTGTTCGCCGATTAAAGTGGTACGCGAGCTGGGTTCAGAACGTCGTGAGACAGTTCGGTTTATATCCGGTACGGACGATAGGAAATTTGAGAAGATCTACCCCTAGTACGAGAGGACCGGGGCGGACGAACCTCTGGTGTATCGATTGTGGCCACCTGCTGCATTGTCGAGTAGCTACGTTCGGAATAGATAAGTGCTGAAAGCATATTAAGCACGAAACTAACTTCAAGATTAGATTTCCCTATGAGGACACAGAAAGACTATCTGTTTGATAGGCGCAAGGTGGAAGTATGGCAACATATGGAGCTGAAGCGTACTAATAGTCCCATCGCCTTTTTATGTCCTTGTCACCCGAGTTAATACTTGTATTGACCAAGGTGATGAGGTAGACTTAACTAGTAATTGGTGAATACCACCAATGTCAATTTTTAAAAATTACATCCAAAACCGTGTCCAAATGTTTACGGACATCGAAGCAAGGTTTTTGACCCACTACTGAAATAATAGTAGCTACAAAGTGTCAAAAAACCTTACTTCGGTGCCCATGGCGCTGGGGAAATACCTGTTCTCATTCCGAACACAGAAGTCAAGCTCAGCAGCGGCGATTATACTGCCACAAGTGGGAAACTAGCACGGTGCCGAATTATAAAGAGGACCTCCGAATAGGAGGTTCTTTTTCTTTGGAGAATTTTTAGACACCATAAGCATGTTAAAATAGGGAGGTATGGGTTTAAAGGCAACGTTTGTTACAGAGTGGGCAAAAATAAAAAAACTTCCAAGAAAATACACAATTCCTGGCGCTATTTTTGCCATATTTCTTTTATTCTACGCGGCAATTTTTCTTATTAGTAAGCCAGTTACCTTTTCATATGCTGAAAAAACGTGCGTGCGCCAACTAACGTTATTCCCTGATATTCATAAAGAGTCATCAAAGGATGCAGGCTATTCCGTAGAATTTACCCAGCGTCTAAAGATCGGCAATTTTTCTGCTATGTCTACCTCAGCATGTTTCGTTCCTGAAAAAGCCCCAAGTGAGGGGTCTTTTGCGGTCAGTACCGCACCATTTGGCGGGTTGTTCATGCGCAAGAGCTTTAATGTCAAAGTAGGAACACCACCAGTCGTTAACGTAGATGTATTTAATAAACCCCTTCCATCATTCAAGCCTCTAGTTATACCCCTTAGCGATACTGACCAAGTTTTTTCCTATCTAATGAAGGCTAACGGGACAGAAGTAAAATGCCTGTCTAAAGAAAAAGCTACGTCATGTGACGTCCAGCAATTAAAACTTGCCCAGGGCGCTCCTTATAAAGTAGAGATTGTCAGAGAATTTAAAAATCAGCATATTGCTTCTGTAGTTAAAAAAGATGTTAATACACTTCCCGCAACGCATGTCGTTGATAGTTCCATCAAGCAAGGAGAAACTGTATTTTCTAAGCCAACAACGATTGATATATCATTTGATAAAAAAGTCGCAAAGATGAAGCCCACCCTTTATAGGATTGAAGGTGATAAGCGGATACCAGTGCCGACGACGCTGGTCATAAAAGGCATGGCCGTCCAATTAACAATGGAAGAACTACCTCGATTGGCAGATTTTGTGTTGGAAGCGAGTGGTGTTGAAGCTACGGATGGAAGCGGACTAGAGGCGCCGTATCAGCTAAGTTTTAAGACCTCTGGTGGCCCTAAAGTAGTAAAAATGAGCGTGGGTACTATCAGTGTTCCATTGGGCGCCACGGCGGTTATTACGTTTGATCAGCCACTTTCAGAAAAGCAAGACACAAGCAAAATTATTACAACCGCCGGGGGCGCGGTTATCGCGACTAAAAAAGCCAATCAGGTCTTTATATCCCTTGCCGGCGTACCTAAGTGCGGTAACTTCTCGGTTAAAATAACCGATGAGCTGCTTAGCAGCTACGATATAAAGGGTGGATCGGCATGGACATTTAGCGGGCGAATGATTTGTCATACCATTGGGACAATCGGTTATTCTAGCCGAGGTAAGCCGATTAACGCCTATTACTTTGGCAATGGTGGCTCCACGGTCCTGTACACAGGCGCTATTCATGGAAATGAGTACAGTTCCAGCTATATTCTCAAAGATTGGATAAACGAACTCGAAGCGAAGGCTGGGGAGATTCCTGCCGGTAGACAGATTGTCGTCGTTCCAACCCTTAACCCAGATGGTTTTGCCTCGGGTACGCGCAATAGCGCCAAGAATATTAATCTCAATCGAAACTTTGATGTTAGTGATTGGAAGTCAGATATCAACGATACAGGAGGTACGGTACAAGGCGGGGGTGGTCCAAATCCAATGTCTGAACCTGAGACGCAGGCTATCGCAAATCTCTCCAGGCAGTTACGACCTCGGTTAGTTCTGTCGTATCACGCAGTGGGAAGCGTTGCGATCGGTAATCAAGCGGGTGACTCAGCTCGTTTGGCGGCGCAATATGCCAGTATGGTAGGTTATCGCAATGGCACAGGAAGCAGCAGCGAGGTGTTTGACTACGAAATAACAGGGACGTATGACGATTGGTTAGCTGAGAAAATGGGCGTCCCAAGCATGGTTATTGAGCTTGGAAGCTACACATTTCGTGACTTTGGCCATCATCGGGCAGCGTTCTGGGCTATGGCAAAGAGCTAAAACAACTGGGCAAGAACGTTTCCCTAAGGGGTGAATATAAAAAACGACCAATCTCGCAGATGTGGTCGTTTTTGATTTGAATCTAAATTTGGGATTCAAACAGGTGCATATTTATAATATAGCACGAGCTGAATATATGCAAGATTCTTAATATAATATAAAAGTACTTATGTAAACCTTGACATTAAGCATAAGAAATGTTATGATGAATTCATACACATACCATGTGTGAGGTAAAACTATAGAGCGGAGGCTCTATAATTAAGAGGAGAATTAATACTATGGCAGGAACAAAAGCTGGCGGCCAAAAAGCGGCTGCACGTAACCTAGCAAAAGACCCAAGCTTTTACGCTAAAATTGGCGCAAAAGGTGGCCGTAACGGCCGTACTGGTGGATTTGCAGCTAACCCTGAACTAGCACGTATTGCTGGCGCAAAAGGTGGCCGTATTTCACGCCGTAAAAAAGTAACTGAAAAAGTTGCTGCGTAGTTTATAAAGCTACCAACTAAAAACGCTCGCTTAACTAAGCGAGCGTTTTTAGTATTAGATCGTATAGCGTCGTAGTTCACAGACGCGGGCTTCGTTAACGCGCCACTGTGTTCGGCAGGCGAGGCATCTGTATTCACCTTTTTTTGTTTGAATACCTGTTGCCTGACAGGCGGGACAAATACTCCTGGCATGAAGCCAATCTCGATAACTATCGAGTGCTTCCTCGATAATCTCATCCGTAATAACTTCGTCGTAGAGGGGCGCGGTGATTTCTTTGGCGTTATGCCATGCGTCACGTTCCATCTCTATCAGTGAAATATCTTTTTTATAATTTTCGTGCCCAAGTATGGCATGGGAAAGTTCATGCAGAAGTGATGCAGCGTCGTCCGAGTCTTTGCGGTAAATGATTGCCTTGTCAGCAGGTGACCAACGAAAATCATCACCTTCGGCAAAAGTAAGCTTTGGATAATCTTTTTGTAATTTAACGATTAGCGAGGTAATCGAGGGCATAGTAATAACATCCGTAAATAACAGCTTCTTCGGGGTGTTTCGCGACAATGAGACGAGGGCAAACAATATGAGGTGGTAAGCTCTCCTGTAGGATTTCCTTTAGCCGGTCGCCATACTGATCAAAATACGTTCCAATGCTGCCGCCAATAATAATGATATCAGGTTGAATAACAGGGATAAGTGCTAAAAATCCACGGCTGATTCTATCGGCAATTTGCTCCCATATACGATCTGAATGAATATCTCGGGCGAATTTATTGTAGGTGGCATGGATTGCTTTGCCTGAAGCAAAACTCTCCCATTCACGGACTTGTCCTTCAAACTCAACCAAAGATCGCCCGCCTTCACTGTAGCGGAGGCCCGGGTCAATATGCCCATTTGTGATGATACCTGTTCCGATTCCGGTACTAATCGTGACGTATAGGGAAGATATAGGCATTGGATCAAGAATGCGCGTTTCCGCAAGGCCGGCAAGATTTGCGTCATTTTCAATCAAAACCGGAGTTTTACCTAGTACTCCAGATAGTGCACTATGGGCGTCAAAGTTTTTCCAGCCTAAGTTATTGCACCAGATTGCAACACCATCTTTAACGATGCCGGGTAGAGCTACAACAACCGCCTCAACGGGTTTGTCCCCATAATTTTTTTGAAGTGTTTTTCTAAGAAGAGTGACATATTCCGCTTGATCAACGGGGGTGGGAAATTTAATTGTCTCGCCAATCTGACCATCTTGGCCAAATTCGGCGATTAGCGTTTTTGTTCCACCCGTGTCCACCGTCACTAACATACAAGTAGTGTAGCATAATTATTCAGTGAAGTGCTACAAATTCGTTAGTTGCGTTTAATCCAACAAAACGGTATAGTAAAGAAAAGAACAAGAGAGGGAGAATATGAATAGGGTAAATGAGGGTGGTTCAGTACTCAGTTTTGTGGTAATTGGCGTCGTCCTAGCTCTTTTACTTGTGAGTGGCGTGTATTTCGTCCGTCAGCAAATGACTACTCGGGCCGAGACTAAACCTCAAACGACAAACGAACCGCAGACGCCTCCGTCTGACCAGAAGTCTGACGAGCCGAAGGCTGAAGATACGAACAAATCAGCTACAAATGACGAACAAAAAGCGTCTACTGGCTCAACAACACCAAGCGAGATGCCTCGGAACGCAACCAGTCCGGCACTGCCGCAAACAGGACCTGCTGAAAGTGTAACAGCGATCATTGCAGTAGCGCTTCTGAGTGCAACATTCACTGCTTATTTACGCTCTCGACGCGATTACGCATCTCTTTGACTTATCTGTTATAACGGAGTACAATTAGAACTAATGTAGGAGCGCTATATTAGCGCGCTTCAGAATAATATCAATTAAGGAAGGAGTCTTACTAAGACTTATGGCAACTAAAGCCGCAATAACAATGGATGATTTGCTCGCCTCACACGAAGAGAGCGTCAAGCAATTAACAGCAGGAGAAGTAATTACAGGAACAGTCTTAACACTTCGTAAACACGAAGTTCTGATTGATCTTGGAGCACAAGGCGTAGGATATGTTCCTCGTCGTGAAGTTGGATTTTCTCGCGCGCTAAAAGAAGGTGATGAAGTAACAGCAAGCGTCGTTGATGCTGAACTCGATAACGGTTACTCACTATTATCACTTCGAAAAGCTGCCAAAGACCGCGGCTGGGACGAAGTTGCTGCCAAGCTTGAAAGTGGTGACATTATTGATGTTTCACCTTACGATGCAAACCGCGGTGGACTGTTGGTTGAGTACGAAGGTGTCCGTGGATTCCTTCCTGTCTCACAACTTTCGGCTGAACACTACCCACGTGTTGGTAGTAGCGACAAAGACGAAATCCTACAACGCCTAAACGGTCTTGTTGGACAAACTCTTAAGGTTCGTATTCTTGACAGCGACCGCAAAGCTAACAAGCTGATCTTTAGCGAAAAAGAAGCTATCAAAGATGGTCTTGCTGAACGATTTGAAAAGCTAAAAGTTGGTGACAAAGTTACTGGTGTTGTTACTGGTGTTGTCGACTTTGGTGTATTCGTTAACGTCGAAGGCATCGAAGGTCTTGTTCACATCTCAGAAATCAGCTGGGAACGTGTAAACAACCCTAACGACTACGTAAAGGTTGGCCAGACAATCGAAGCGAAAATCATTTCAATCGACAAAGACCGCCTAAGTCTAAGTATCAAACAACTTTCTCAGGACCCATGGCTTGACGAAGTTGAACAGTTCAAGCCAGGTACTGCTGTCGAAGGTACGGTTACCCGTATTACACCATTTGGCGCCTTTGTACAGATCAGTCCTGCAGTTGAAGCCCTTGTTCACATTAGCGAACTTGGCGATGGCAACGACGTAGACCCTGAAAAAGTCTTTACTCTGAACGAACGCAAAGACTTCATCGTTCTTGGCGTTGAAAAAGACAACCGCAAGATCTCTTTGAGCCTTGCCGACAAGAAAAAGAAATAAGCCCCCTAAGGGCATAATCCGTCCTTTTTAAGAGTGACGGGCAGAAAGGAGCCTTCAGTCATGACCCCAGAAAAAGTACTTGTTGTCGCTGACTCAATTACTGTTGGTGAGCTAGCTGAAACGCTTAATTTGCCCGTCACTACTTTAATTGGCGAACTGTTCAAAAACGGTATCGTCGCGACGATTAACCAGCGAATTGATTTTGAAACCGCAACGATTATTGTTGAAGAACTTGGCCTTGATGTTGAGTTGCAAAAGAAAGAAAGTGCTACGGCTCAACGTGCCGTGCACCAGCTTTCTGACAATGCCGTTGAACGACCACCAATCGTTGCCGTTATGGGTCACGTTGACCACGGTAAGACAAGTCTTCTCGACGCCATCCTCAACACTAAGACAGCCGAAGGTGAAGCCGGCGGTATTACGCAGCACATTAGTGCATACCAAACAGTTCACAAAGACCGTTCGATTACGCTTCTTGATACACCTGGACACGAAGCTTTCGCCGCTCTTCGTCAGCACGGTGCAACGCTTACCGATGTTGTTATTATCGTTGTTGCAGCCGATGATGGGGTTATGCCACAAACAATCGAAGCGATTCGTTTTGCAAAGACAGCTAACGCTAAAATCGTTGTTGCAATCAATAAAATCGATAAAGAATCGGCCAATTCCCAACTTGTAAAAACACAATTAGCTACCGAACACGGTCTTAACCCCGAAGAATGGGGTGGTGACACGGTCATGGTTGAAGTAAGTGCCAAGACAGGCAAAAACATCGACAAACTACTTGATCTAGTGCTACTTGTCGCTGATCTGGAAGAGTTAAAAGCTGATATTGATGTGCCAGCCGAAGGCCTTGTTATTGAATCACATATGGAAACAGGTCGTGGTTCAGTCGTTGGACTACTTGTTGAACAAGGTGAACTGAAACCAGGTCATTTCCTCGTTGCCGGCACCGCTTACGGCAAAGTTCGCACACTTCTTGATTTCAAGGGTAAACCAATTAAAAGCGCAGGACCTGCAACGCCTGTTACGGTTACCGGCTTTAAAGAACTTCCTCAATTTGGTGATGTATTTAACATCGTTAAAAACGAAAAAGAAGCTCGTCATGCAACGCAAATTGCGCGAATTGAGCGTGAAAAGAATGCAGCCAGCACAAATGTTACGGGCGCAGACATGCTAAAAATGATTACTCAAAAGCACGAGAGCCAAGACGTGAATGTTATCGTCAAAGCCGACGTTCAAGGATCACTTACATCTGTTATGGATAGTCTTCGACTTGTGGACACGGGCGGTGAAATTACACTTCGTATTGTTGGTAGTGGTGTTGGTAACATTTCTGAAAGCGATGTTCGTATGGCTGCCGATGGCGATACAATCATCTATGGTTTTAATATCGAGTTACCTCCTGCTGTAAAACGCCTTGCGATGCGTGACAAAGTCCAAGTCCGTATCTTTAAAGTAATTTACGAACTACTTGATGACGCACGCAGTTCAATGGAAGCAATGCTTGCGCCAGAGGTAGTTGAGACTGAACTCGGTAAACTGACGATTAAAGGTGTCTTCCGTACTCTTAAGGATGAAGTTATTGCCGGTGGTGAAGTGACGACAGGTAAAATCATGCCAAATGTTCTTGCTAGGGTAAAGCGTGGCGATGAAACTTTAGCCGAAGTTGAGGTAACCAAAGTACAGCGTCAGCAGCAAGAGGCCAAAGAAGTATTCGAAGGTGAAATGTGTGGATTGTCACTTAAGACTGTCAAGAAGCTTGACCTTCAAGAAGGCGATAAGCTCGAATTCTTTACTCGTGAACTTGTAAAACGCACGCTAAAGTAAAGTTTACTAACAGAGGTAGATATTGCATTTATTTTAAAAATGTGATATAAATTTAATATGACAGAACACTACTCTTCTTCATCCCGCAACCTTCCTCCTGAACATGAGAAGGAAATTCAAATTAATGTAGGTTTTGCCGAGAAAACGTCACCTCGGCTTGAAAAAGAAGGGAAGCCATCCCAAGATTATCTTCTTGTAGATAAGCAAAACGGTATTTTTGGTGTCTTTGATGGCGCAGGTGGAGGCGGTGGTCGTCCTGATATAGCCTCCCAAGCTGCTGCTGAAGCATCTCATCAAACACTACTTGAAGCTGGTGATCCTTCTACTTATGCGGATTTAAAAACCTCCCTTCGTTATGCATATATGAACGCACGTTTGCGAGTGCTTGAGCAAGCCGAGGGCGGTATTACTGTCGGTACCCTTGTGAGAATCACGAAAATTAATGGCAAACCAACCCTAGGCATAGCACATGCAGGGGACACGCGTTTATTTTGGGCAAGTGAACTAGACGGTAGTCGTCTACAAGAACTTACGACTGAACAAATAAGCCCAAACCCTATGGAGGGTAATGTAATCACAAACTATCTCGGATCTCAAACAGAGAGGCATCAAGGCGAGGATGATGAATACAAAATATTTAACATTCCCGAGGCGGGCGGCCGTTTGATGATGTGTTCCGACGGTATCACAGGCGACGGATATGTAGATGATAGCCTGACAAGTGAAGAAGTTGCAGATGCATGGAATCAGTCTGACCCACAAGACGCGGCAGACAAGTTCTTGGAATATAGCCGAAAAGTTGATGATAAAACGGTCCTTGTATTAGATATAAAGTAGCCACTACGTATACTTGACTTTATATCAAAACTATGATAATATTTAATTAAGGCAAATAAAAACACCAAAAAATACTACTAAGCCTTTCTATAAGGGAAAAGTAATGGAAAAATCACCACAACCACTCCACGAAACCGACCAAATTACTCCTGAAGTTCTTTCTTCAGACACACTTCCTCCTCGTGATGAAGCCATTGATGCTGTCCGAAGCGAAATCAACAACCTACAAGCTGAAATTGACGAAGTAGAAGCAAACGCAGAAACTCCGGGATTTAAAGCAAACGCCAATGAGGTTCTCACTGCTAAACTAGCAAAACGTGATCTTGCTCCTAAAAGAGAGCGTCTTGAAGGTCTGCGACAAGCATGGTCTCAAGCAGGCGGTGATAAAATTGAAGAAGCAGAAAGTACAGTTAAGGATTTTAACTTTAAAGATACGGCCGCTGATCGCGTACGGGGAACTCTAGCTCTTCGCGATGCCAAAAATGCTTTTTATGCAAAACTTGAAGAGGATTTTGTAAAAGAGACTGAGGTTTCTGCAGAAATTCCATCTTCAGTAGATGACTCTGAGTTTGTTTCTCAGGCGTACGACGTCGGAGCATCTTTACGCGATCCTGAAGTTATTAAGAAGCTTCAGTCAAATCCTGAAGTTGCTAAATCTATTCAAGAGAGTCTACGGAACGCTCAAGCAAACTTTAATGAAGCCCCTGTTCCAGCCCCTGAAAAATCCGCTGAGCCTAGCTCTGGGCTTGAAGAGATTAATGTAGATGATGAAACAGCTGCACGTAAAGTCCAGGCAGAACTAGCTGCTCGTGTACAAGAAATCAATGATGCAGATGCCAAAGATACTGATACAGTAGCTGATACTCAGGCCGGATCGACTGGAAGGTCAATCGGTCCTTTAGTCTCAGGGTTTGACGGAGGAACTCTTGCTGCTAACGCTGAGGCTAAAGCTAAAGCGAAAGCTGAGCGCAAAGAAAGTATGTTTTCTGATGCTATGACGGGTCGCGAACTTAATTATCATGACGAGGTTTGGGTGGATGATGTACCAGCTGTCCACAAAATGCCTGCTGGGAATGACACAGATCGTCAGCAAGACACAACTGATAATACCGTAGCAACAACTAGCGTTAACAGTGAACTGCTTGGGATTAATCCTAAGTATAAATCTGATTCTAATCGCCTAGAACGTCTTGCCGAAGGAATTGATCTAAAGAATTTGAAAAAAGCCATGAAAAGAGCAGGTGAAATATTCAAGTTCAAGGGTCGTGAACGTGGTTCAAAAGGTACGAAAATGGCCCTGGGCGCAATAGCAGGTATTGGTCTAATTGTCGGTGGCGCTTTTATTGCAAAAGCAGTGACGAATAACAACTCTCCGGAAAAAGTAACTGCTGGAACCAGCGCGACTCCAAATCCTAGTCCTAGTGAATCACAAGCTAAGCCTACTGAGACAGCCGAAAAGACTGACCCAACCGCTGAGATTCTTAAATCCGATGCTTGGAACATTCCAAAAGGTAGCGGCGGTGAAGCGTTAATACAACGTCTTGGTGTAGACAAAGGCGTTTGGTATGCAAACGAGGAAGAATTTGTGAAAGAATTTCCCGGTGAAGCATTTCGTATGAACGATCGTCATATTGGACTTGCTAATCCTGGCGCACTTTCACCGAATGCAATTCAGTTCTGGGCTAATAAGGCTCAGCAGAAATAGTAATACAATCTATAATCCTGTACAATAGACGTAAAGAAATAGAGGGGGAATATGTTCAAATTAGATGACCAGTTTCTAAAAGATCTCGGCCTCGACCAGATGCCTGAGGATCAGAAAAAAGCGTTCTTAGAACACATCTATAGCCAGCTAGAATTAAGGGTTGGAACAAAATTATCAGAAGGTTTAAGCGACGAACAGCTTGGACAGTTTGAATCATTTGTCGATCGCGATGAAGAAAAAGTCCGCGCCTGGGTTGCTGCTAATACGCCTGATTATGCAAATGATCCAACTTTCCAACAACTTCAAGCCGCAGCACCAGAAGGCACAACGGAAATCATTATGCTTTCTGAGTACGCGTCACTTAAATGGCTCGGCATGAACCGTCCCGATTATCGTGACGTCGTTAAGTCTGTGCTTGAAGAACTCAAGCAGGAGATTCTGTCTAGCCGCGATGCTATTTTAGGCAATCAAGCCGCGTAGCCGCGAAGAAATGCTTCGCTGTTCATTCGGCGGCCACTTGGAGCGAT
>Ga0193752_1002938_pt1 | contig 12188 bp, 13 predicted proteins | sample H1c1metaG_FD_144924 | JGI IMG/M metagenome (GOLD analysis project Ga0193752, IMG submission 144924) | Soil microbial communities from a riparian zone of the East river system, Colorado, United States - H1c1 | ecosystem: Environmental > Terrestrial > Soil > Riparian zone | place: USA: East River... | reverse complement strand
ACGGGCGAACTCTTTAAATCAGCGGCGAAAATTGATTTGCTGCACGTGCCGTACCGCGGCATGGGGCCCGCGATCAGCGAACTGGTCGGCGGACAGATTGCCATAGCGTTTCTCGGCCTGCCGTCCGGGTTGCCGCAAATGCGCGCAGGCAAGGTACGCGCGCTGGCGGTCACGTCGGCGGCACGCTCAAACGCGGTGCGCGAGTTGCCGACGCTGGCGGAAACGGGACTGGCGGGATTCGAAGCGACGACCTGGCAGGGCTTCGTGGCGCCCGCGGCCACGCCGCGTGACATCATTACGCGCCTGCATGCCGAATCGGTGCGCGCATTGCAGGCGGCCGACGTACGCGAGCGCTTTGCCGCGCTGGGCGCAGATCCGGTCAGCAGCACGCCGGCGCAGTTTGCCGCTTACATTCAGGCGGAAATCGTGAAGTGGGGCAAGGCCGTGCGCAGCACGGCGCTTAAGCCGCAGTGATGACCGTTGCTTTCCATATCATGTGAGCGGCGCTGGACGCCGGGCGGAGCGGCTACTATGATGGGCCGCAGTCCACTTTGGCAGATCACCTCACGGGAGGCAATTATGCTGCTCGCGCAAGAACACAAGGAACAGGAACCCAAGCCGATTGAAGCACCCTGCACGTGGAACGGCGCCGATATGCAAAATCGCACGGACTGGCTGCGTCCGTTCAGTGCTGTCGAGCTTGCGGAGATCGACGCGGCGCTGCACTCGGTGAAGCAGCGCGGGCTCGAATTATTCGACATCGGCAAGGCGGATTTTGCGCTGCCCGGACTCTCGCGTGAGCTGGCCAAAATCTCGCAGGAGTTGGAATCCGGCCGCGGCATGATCATGCTGCGCGGGTTGCCGCTGACGTATACGCCCGACGATTTGCGCACGGTGTATTGGGGCATGGGCACACATCTGGGCACCGCGGTATCGCAGAACAAGACGGGCGAAATGCTGGGCGTGGTCAAGGATTTCGGCGGTCCGGTGGTCAATACCACGCGCCGCGGGTCGAAGACGTCGCATAGGCTGCAGTTTCACAGCGACCGCTGCGATGTGGTTGGGCTGTTATGCGTGCGCAAGGCGATGTCGGGCGGTGCCAGCCGCATCGTGAGCGCGGTAACCTTGCACAACGAGATTGCGCGCCGGCGTCCGGATTTGATCGGCCTGTTCTACGACAATTGGGACCACAGTTGGCAGGGCGAGCAGCCGCCGGGCAGCGGCCGCACCAATCAGCGGCCCATTTTCAGCATGCGCGACGGCTGTTTCAGCGGTTTGTTTTCGCCGGCTTACATCTGGTTTGCGCAGGACTTTCCCGAAGTGCCGCGGCATACGCCGGCGCAGGTGGAAGCGCTCAAGTTGTTCGACGAACTTGCCGATGAACTCGCGCTCGATATGCATTTCGAACCCGGCGATATTCAGCTCCTTAACAATCACGTGATCTATCATGGCCGTACCAGTTTCGTGGATTATGCCGAGCCCGAGCGCAAGCGCGTGCTGTTGCGGCTGTGGCTTTCGGTGCCCGGTAGCCGTCCGCTGGCGCCTATCTACAAGGAAGTGTTCGGCGGCGTCGAGCGCGGTGAACTGCGCGGCGGCGTGCCGTGTCAGGAAGGCTGGTGGCGCGACTTGACACAGTTTCGCAAACACCGAACCGGCATCCACGCTACACAGGGCTTGAGTTGGTAGCACTGCGTTTGCGCGGCAGCGTCACCCGGCCTATTATTGCGGCACTGGTTATCGGCGGATTCGCTGCCAGTGCGCAGGCGCAAAACTATCCGGTAAAACCCGTGCGCGTTGTCGTCGGCTTTTCGCCGGGCGGCATTGCGGATGTCACCGTGCGTCTGGCGGCGCCGAAACTCGCGGAAGCGCTGGGCCAGCCCATCATTGTTGAGAATCGTCCGGGTGCTTCGGGCGCGATAGCTACCGAGCGCGTTGCTGCCTCGCCCGCCGACGGCTACACGCTGCTTGCGCCGACCGCTGCTGACACGGTGATCCCATCTTTGCGCGCGAAGCTGCCGTATAACCTGGAGCGTGATCTCGCGCCGGTGTCGCTGGTGGCGGTGGCGCCGTTTGTGCTGGTGGTGCATCCGTCGGTGCCGGCGCGCAATGTGAAGGAATTGATTGCACTGGCGCGTGCGCAGCCGGGGAAGTTGAGCTACGGCTCCGTAGGCATAGGCACCACGCCGCACTTGTCGGCTGAAGCGCTGAAAATGATGACCAACATCGACATTCTGCACGTGCCGTACAAAGGCGGACTCGACAACGTGATCGCTAATGTGAGCGGACTGGTCGATATGGTGTTCGCGAGCATGCCGTCGCTGATGCCGGTGATCGGATCGGGCACGCCGCGGCTGCGTGCGCTGGCGGTGACCAGCGCTAAACGTGCCTCGTTCAAGCCGGAACTGCCCACGCTCGGCGAATCCGGTGTGCCGGGTTACGACCGCTCGTCGTGGGTGGGTGTGCTCGCGCCGGCGAACGTGCCGAAGGATATCGTCGCCAAAATTAACGCGGCGTTGGTGAAGGTGGTCAACACGGCGGAGATGCGTGAATCGTTTGGCAAGCAAGGGCTTGAAGCGCAGACCACGACGCCGGAGCAATACGCCGCGTTTATCAGCGTGCAACTGGAGCAGAATAGAAAGTTGATACGCGCGATAGGCTTAAAGCAGGAATAATTGTAAGTATTTGATTTTAAAGGATATTTATGAGTAAGCTGCGAGTGGGTTTTATCGGCGTAGGTTTGATGGGCGGCAGCATGTCCAGGCATTTGATGGAGGCGGGTTTTCCGGTGATCGTGCACGACACCGATCCGGCGCGTGTGGCGGCGGCGGTTGCGCTGGGTGCAAAGACGGTCACATCACCCGATCAGATTTCAGGGCAGGTGGATGTGTTGATGTTCTCGCTGCCAACTTCCGATATTGTAAAAGATGTGGTGCACAACCAGTTGAAACTGTTCGAGACCGGCAGGCCGGACCTGATCGTGCTTGATGCGACGACGGCCGATCCGGATAAATCCGCAGCGATTGCCGCCGATCTGGCGACGGTGGGTATTCGCTTTCTCGACTGCACGGTAAGCGGTACCAGTGAAATGTGCGCGGTGAAAGACATCATTTTCATGGCTGGCGGCAGTCAGGACGCGTTTGCCGAATGCGAGCCGATGTTCGCAGCGATGGGCCGCGAGTGGATGCACATGGGCGCCAACGGCAGCGGCGCGATCATGAAACTGTGTGTGAATCTTGTGCTGGGCCTGAATCGCATGGCGCTTGCCGAAGGACTTACGCTGGCGCGCAAAGCGGGTATCGAGCCGCTGCGGGCGCTGGAGGTGCTGAAAAAATCCGCGGCATTTTCCAAGATCATGGATCAGAAAGGCTATCGCATGGTCGAGAAACGCTTTCACCCGCCGGCGGGCAAGCTGCGCATTTATCTCAAGGATGTGCGCGCCATGCTCGCGCTGGGTGAACGGTTGAATTGTCCGCTGCCGCTGATCGGTCTGCACGCGCAGGCACTGGCTTCGGAAGTTTCCAAAGGGCGCGGCGAGTGGGATAGCGCGGATATTATTTCGTTTTATGACGAACTGGCGGGTTATCCTGCGCCTACATCACCTATATTACCCGCAGAAAAGTAACGTCATGTTCATGCATCCTTACCTGATTTCTTCGTGTGTTGCACTGCTGGCGTTGAGCACGACCAATGCCCGCGCTCAGCAGTATCCGGCGAAACCGATCCGCATTCTTGTGGGTTTCGCCGCCGGCGGCCCCAGCGATGTGGGCGCGCGCACGGTCGCGCAGAAGCTAACCGAAAAATGGGGCCAGCCGGTGATCGTCGACTTTCGCCCGGGCGCGGCGGGTAATATTGCTACCGACCTGGCGGCGAAAGCACCTGCGGATGGTTATACGCTAATCGCCGCTGCGTTCGCGCACGCCGTGAATCCGTCGCTATATTCGAAACTGCCGTTCGACGCCGCGAAGGATTTTACGCCCGTGCTGATGTTTGCTTCGATAGCTAACCTGCTGGTGGTGCATCCGTCATTACCGGTACATTCGGTAAAGGAACTGATTGCATTTGCCAGGACACGGCCCGATCAACTCACCATCGGCTCCGCCGGCAGCGGCACGTCATCGCATCTGTCGGGCGAACTGATGAAAATGATGGCCGGCATCAAGGCCACGCACGTACCGTACAAGGGCCTCGCGCCTGCGCATGTGGATACTATCGGCGGTCAGTTGTCGATGATGTTCGACGGCATCGTCACCGGTGTGCCTGCGGCAAAAACGGGCCGGCTGCGCGCGTTGGCCGTCACCACTTTGAAACGCTGGCAGGGCGCACCCGACATACCCACGATGTCGGAAGCCGGCCTGACCGGATTCGAAGTCAATTCGTGGTATGGCTTGCTGGCGCCGGCAGGTACGTCCAGAGAAATCGTGGCTCGGCTCAACACTGAAGTGGCGAACGCGCTACGCGAGCCGGACGCGCGTGCGCGGCTCTATTCCATCGGTGCAGACCCGATGAACAACACACCCGAGGAATTTGCGGCCTTTATCAAAAGCGAAATGGCAAAGTGGGCGAAGGTGGTCAAGACAGCAGGGATACGGGTTGAATAAGCGTTACCCTGCGCGCCGGTGATCCTCAGGGTTGGTTCTGCACAGGCATAAACGCCTTACGCGCACGGTCGTTGTGCGTAAGGCGTTGAAGCGGAGAGTGGCGGGGCGGTGAAAACCGCCCCGCCTTCTCAAACGGTGCGATAGTCGCGTTAGTTAGCTTGCACCCGGATGTCGTTTTTGACTGAGGTGACACCTTCAACGCCGCGTGCGATCGTAACCGCCTTGTCAGCTTCTGCTTTACTCTTCGCGGTGCCGCTCAACTGCACCAGGCCGCTATTGTCGGTGTCGACTTTGATGTTCAGCGCGCTGACTTCCTTGTCCTTGGCCATCGCGGCTTTAATCTTGGTAGTGATCACCGAGTCCTTCACGAATTCCTTTGGCGAAGACTTGGGTTTATCCGTGTCGGCAGCAAACGCTGCAACGGGAACGAGCAGGGTGCTGATCACAACACAGGTAGTCGCAAGAATATTTTTTTTCATGGTAAATCTCCTTTTCATAAATAATTAAAATTAAATCTAGGTTTGCCAGCGATCATGCAGGTGAAGACGCACGCCACGCGCTTCTTCGTCTTAGTGTTTCCAATCCGTCGCGTGGCGCTTGGCCTTTTCTTTCACAATGTCATGGTTCCTGGATAGGGTGACCCACTGGTCGTACGTGTCATCAATCACATCCAGCTCATCATCGGTAAGCTCGTTCCATCGGCGCCAGTGCACCTTTGGTAGCGGCCTCCAGTTACTTTCGATTTGGTTCCTATTCATGAGCCCTCCATTTAATAAACATGCTTTGCATGCTAATAGACAGATTACGACGTTCTGATGCCCAATCAAGCCCGACTGATTCCTGTTTACCTGTAGGTTTGTACCGACACCTGATTGAGATTAGGACGCTAAAAATCCTATTTAGCCAATTAGAGCGCTCAAACGTGCTCTTTCATTCGCGCGAATTCTCTGCGTTTCATATCGAGATATTCATTTTGTTTTAATTCGCGTAATTGACGTGGGTATTGCTCGCTAAACGCAAACCAATCATAAAGCCGTCTTTCGAGTTGTGCCGGCGGCGGTGTGGACAACGCGCCTAAAAATGCTTCGATCGCGAGGTAGTAGCGCATCGTGTTGCGTTCGACCAAACCGCGCATGCCACCGATGTAATTAGGCTCGCCTTGGGATTGTTTGCTCACTACCGTAAAGCCCATTTTGCTGCTGCCGATCGTGCCCAGGTAGGTTTGCATCGCGAGTCGCCCCGCGGTCCCAAAGCCGTACGAATAGATTAAATGGATGAATGTTTGATTGTTGGCCAAAGGAATCGCCTCAAGCACGACCTGATAATCACGTGTGCTTAACGGCCCGGCATCTGCAGTCAGCATGACTTTCAAATAGTCCGGCGCATTTGAAACGACGCGATAGCTAAACTTCACCTTGTAGGCGTCTTCCACCGCTTGGTCATATTTCTTGCCGATATTGACCTGGAGGTGGTCGCTGCCACTATTGCTGGAAGCGCGGCAGAATTTGGTATTAATATGGAGCATCATAATGTCGCACCATTGCGCCGATTTGCTTAATGACGCTGCCGTCGTTGCAAAGGGGTGTTTGATCAGCGCATAAACATCCCCTTTCACACTTTCCGATGTCTCACCGGACTCCATGTAGAGCGGCCTCTGAAACTGATTGTGCTGGAGTTGTTCCTGCAACACTCCGTACTTGGCACGCAGGACTGCAGTGGCGGCCGAGTCGGCGGCGTTGGCGGTGGTATATGCCATGCTTGATCCCAGAAACGCCAGAGCTGCAAAAAGCCAGGCGGGCGTCCATCCTGCTTTCGCCGTTGATGCCCTCCTCTTAGTCATATTGCCGCCTTTCTATTCCAGGTCAATCACCTGAGCGTTGGATTGCAATACAGCACTAATGCCCGTGTGGCCTAAAGTCCGCGTTGCCACAGGCGCGCGGCCATTTCTTTCAGGCGCACCGCAATCGAACGCTGCTTCCATTGTTCGAGTGTGATGGCGTTGGATGAGGCAAGGTCTTTTTCGAACATCGCCTGCATCTGCGCGCCAAATTCCTGTCCGAGAATGACTGCATTCACCTCGTCGTTGTGTAAAAAACTGCGCCAATCGAGATTAGTGGACCCAATCGTCGACCACACGCCGTCGACGAGCGCGGTCTTCGCGTGCAACAACGCATCGCGACGTTCATAGACTTTGACGCCTGCCTCCAATAGCTCCTCGTAGTACGAGCGTCCCGCGTGGAAAACCAGCCAAAAATCGGTATGGCTCGGCAAAATGATTTTTACATCCACGCGGCGCTGCGCCGCATCCTTCAGCGAGGCAAGCAATTGCGGGTCAGGAACAAAATAGGCGTTCGTCAGATACACTGCGGTTTCCGCGCTGTTGATAGCGGAAATTAGCGTCGCGTATATCAGGCTGTACGGTTCGTCCGGTGAACTGCCGACGGCGCGCACCACCTCCTTGCCCTGAGTGCCGAGCTGTGGCAAATAGTTCCGCTGCGCGAGCGGTTCACCCTTTTGCTTTTTCCAGGTTGCGAGAAACAACTTCTGAAACTCGCCAACAACCGGTCCATCGACTTGCATGTGGGTATCACGCCAGGGTGCTTTCTCTTCGGGACGGCTGCCGGCACGCTGTGCGACAGAGCCGCCGGAATACACGCTGCTGACATTGATCCCACCGAGGAACGCCATTTTCCCATCGACGATCAACAACTTGCGGTGATCGCGCTGATTAACGTTCCAGCCCTTTTTGACATTCAGCGGATTGATGGGGTTGTATTCGAGAATATTGATGCCGCTGTCGGCGAGGCGCTTGAAGAAAGTCTTGGGCGTGTTGATTGATCCCACGCTGTCGTAGATCAGATTGACCTGCACACCTTGTTTTTGCTTCCCCATGAGAGCGTCTGCAAACCGATGTCCCACCTCATCGTCCTCGATAATGTAGGTTTCCATGTTGATATGTTGTTTCGCATTGCCGATGGCTGCCAGCATGGCTTTATAGGTGGCTGAACCGTCCTGCAGGAGAACCACCTTGTTGCCAACCATCAAGGGGCTGCCGACGATAGCCGTTTCCAATGCCAGATGCCGATCGAAAATGCTGGTTTCTTTGGCGCCGCTCTGGATGCGCGTAAGCACTGCTTTGCTTTGTTCGGCAGTCAGGGGACCGCGGCCGCCCTCAAGTTGCACCGCCCGCGACGGACGCGTCGCCATGTCCGGTACGATGGTGGGAAGTGAACTGCACGCCGCCAAAAACGTACAGAGTGCCATGGTCAATATAGCGGTATACATGCGGCGGCCTAGCGCTTGTAGTGATCTGCCCGGCAACAGCATTTCTTCGCGCGTGCTCAAAACGTGGATTGCAAGGGAGCGCCACGAAACCAATTGTGACGACGATGTTTTCACTGCAATGCCATTCTTCAAGTTCACGGAACTACTCCCATTGCTGCAATAGCCGCCGTGCCATCCGAAGTTTTAAAGCTCACCGTGAGAACAAGTCGCTTCGACGGTTGTGGCTTGTATTATTGAATTGCTTCGGTGGCTGCGGACGCCACGAGTGACGGGACATATTGTCCCCGCGCACACAACCGTTTCGCTGTCAGGACAACGCGCTTTGCGTTGTAAGAAACCACTGACTCCCGTGCCGGCCTTAGCCCTTGCGCGAAAGGCGGCCTTCACCAAAGGGTATGTCGTGATTGAAGTGAAAATGACCGGTCGACGTATCCATAATCATCGAACCGTAGTGCCGAACGCGTGACCCGTTGACAACATCAGCCCGTCGACATTGCAGCGTTTAATTTATTTGACTTTTCCGGGCGGATACGTCTTGCGTGCCTGTGAACTCAGGGTTCTGGCGCATCGCAAAGTGCGAGCGTTCTGGCGCTACGTCAGGGAACGCACGGCACGGTCACACCCACCAGCGTGTCGCGCGAGAGGAGTTGCGCCAAACGTTCCTCGCTCCATCCTTCAGCGCCCTGCGGGCGCATCGGCACCACCAGATAACGCATATCGGCATTGGAGTCATGCACGCGTACCGTGACATCTTCGGGCAGCACGGTGCCAAATTCGCGCAGCACGGCGCGCGGCTCGAACACCACACGCGAGCGGTAGTTGCGGCTTTTGTACCAGGTTGGCGGCATGCCAAGCAGCGCGCGCGGATAACACGAACACAGCGTGCACACGATGACGTTGTGCACGTCGGGCGTATTCTCCACCGCGATCAGCCGCTCGGCCTCAAGCATCGTACCCATTTCGGCGCATGCCGCGCGGCCATCGGCCAGCAGGCGCCGCTTGAACGCGGGATCGACCCAGGCTCGTGCGACAACCTGCGCGCCGCGATAAGGAAACTCATCATCAAAGAGTTCCATGCGCTTGGTCACCTGCGCCGCGGTGACGATGCCTTTTTGCTCCAGCAGTTCCTGCATGGCGCGGCTCATGATTTCGTATTCACCGGGCGGGCCATTGTCGTGTTCGCTGGTCGGGGCGTGATCATCGTGATCGTGATCATGCGCATGATCGTGATGGCTGCGCGCGTAGTAGTCAAAGGGTATGCCGCTCATTATTTCGCTCCCGCTGGCTCAAGCCAGTGTTCGAAGATTTCCATTTCGATGATGTCATTCATCGGCCCCGCGTAACCGGGCCACACCTGCATTTGCAAAAACCGTACGCGGTAGAGCACTTTTTCAGGCAGACCGTCGAAACCGTAGGCGAGTTCTTCGGGGTTGGGGTACGCGCCGCAGATGCGTTCGATGATGCCTTGCTTGCCGCGAATGTATTGCGGCGTGCGGCGATGGCCGGGCGGAAACACGTGCTTGACCACGACTTTGTCGCCGACCTTGAAGCGATGCAGCGGCGCCGGCGTGTAGGTCGATTTGAGCAAGGCTTCGCTGCTCATTTTTTGACCGCTTTTTTGATGGGCGACGCCATTTCATCCGGCACGTTAAAACGCGCACGGATTTCCGCCATTTTTGCGTTGAGTTCCTGCTCGGTGAACAGGCCTTTTTCAAGCAGCACCGTGCGCATGGCACTGGTAGTGATCTCGAAGTAGTGCATGTCTTTGTAACGGCTGCCGAGGTCTTCGGCGGCGCGCCGCAGTTCATCAGTGCAGGTGATTTTTTGCATTTGCACCACCGAGCGTAACGCGTTGGCCTGCCGCTCCCAGTGCTTCATGCCGTGGTCGATGGTATCGACCGGGCCGGCGGGTTCGCCGCCGATGTCCGAGGGGATCGTTTTCACGGGGTGTCACTCATCGTTTTATGCGCCGCATAAAAGTATACGCCAACTACTCCGATTTCATACCTGCGTCCTTCTCTGCTTTCGCCCAACGGATCAGATCCGCCACGATCAATTTGTTGATTTGCACGGGCGTCTTGCGCAAAATTCACACCGGATGGCCATGGGATTAAATAAATTGAATAAAAACAAATAATTATGAAGTTATTCACAGGGTCATCCAATGGTTTTCATGCGTCATGCGGAGCGTTCCGGACACATGATAGACGCTCATGCGCACGCGCAAAACCTTTTGTTTGACCGCGGTACGGTGCGGGCGTAGCATGAAATCGACTGCGTGCCGGTCACTTCGGGAAATAGTACGGAAGGAATACTTGAGCTATAGTCGGACTCACACTCAAGGAGAGTTGCCATGGAACGCACGATACGCGACATCATTAAACATCAGCAGCCGATTACCGCACCGGCAAGCATGTCCGTACGGCACGCCGCCAGCGTGATGAAAGAACAGCGCATCGGCGCCATGATGGTGGTCGAGGCCGGAGTACTGGTCGGGATATTCACCGAACGCGATGCGCTCAACCGCGTCGTCGCCGAAGGATGCGATACGCAGACGACCACCCTGGGCGAGGTGATGACGCACAACCCGCAAACGGTGAGCCCTGATGCCTCATTCAATGCCGCGCTTGAACTTATGCACGCGGGGCGTTTTCGCCACGTGCCGGTGGCCGAAAATGGCGTTCCCGTCGGCATGATTTCGGTGCGCGACGCCATGGGCGCTGAACTGGAATCGTTCGTCTACGAACTGCTGCGCCAGGAGCAGGTTTCGCAAGTACTGGCTTAGGCGGTTCGCTTGCGTCGCGCGGCGTCGCTATCGCGTGGCGTTCTCCATGATCCATTTCTGGATCACGTCGGCGACTTGCAGGTTGTTCTTGTCCATCATCATCATGTGACTGTTGCCCGCGATGCCGTTTTCCGGCAACAGCATGAACGTCGCGCGGCCGCCGCCCGTTTTGATCATGTTGACCGCCTGCAGACAGCCGTCGCGCCGCTTGTCGCCGTTGACCCCCCACGCGCCCTTGCTGTTGTCGCCCCACACGGAAAGCAACGGCACTTTCACCAACGGTGACGCGATGTCTTTGGCGTTTACCGTTTCGCAGCCGCCTTCAACGCTCACCAGCGCCCTGACCAGATTCGGGCTCTGACGCGCCACCTCGAGCCCATAAACGCCCGATTGCGAATGCACCAGAACGACCGCCGGGCCGATTTTGTCGAGCAGTGCGACCAGTGCGCTCACCGTATTTCTGCCGCCACCTTCCAGCGTAGTCTCGGCGTTGGGCACGAGCTGTGCAAGATACTGTTCCATCGCTTCCATCGGAAACTGTACATTGGGAAACGCCTTTGGATATTCCGGACCGAAGCGGAAATTCGGCCACGAACGCTCGATGGTGCCCAGAAACAACGTAGGCATCGTGCCCGGCTCCGCGGCTTTTTCGCCGACGGCGTTAACCGGTGTCGGGTTAAAGCCGGAGCGTCCGCGTCCAGCGTGGTCGACCACATACACCGGAAACGATTTGCGTAAAAAGTACGTCGCCCAGCCTTCGCGGCCATCAGGTGTGGTTTCGTAGGTTGCGCCGGTGTGGCCGGAACCGTGCACCATCACCACGGGCACGCTTTTTCGACCGGAGGGGATGCGGTACTGCACATACATCTGGTTGACGATGATGCTGCCCGGTCCGGCGGGACCGGTGACCAGCGACGCGCCTGGATGGTTTGATTTAGTGCTGCGGCCGTTGACGAAAAAACTGCCGTAATCTTCAAGTTCGAGTTTGCCGCCGATGGATGCAGCCATGGCGTTTCCAGAGAGGATGAAAAAGACGCACATCATAATGCGCAAGGGTGACCTGCCTAATAACATGGGAATCTCCTTGATTGAGGCCAAGCGCGCGCATTGTCGCAGCCGTGTTTACCGAAGTCCATCTTGCAGCGCACTGTACGCGGCGCTGTGCAATAATTCACGCAGGCTATTTCGGTAATCCCGTACCTACTAAAACGAGCGGAGGAGCGATCATGAAACAACAATGGGTTCATTGGCCGACCGTACTGACGGCCTTGATGGCGAACGGCACCGCAACCGCTGCCGATGCCGTAAAGGATTTCCCCACCAAACCCGTGCGCATCATTGTCGGTTATACGCCCGGCGGCGGCGTCGATATGGCGGCGCGGCTGGTCGGCCTGGCACTGGGTGAACTGTGGAACAGCAGCGTGGTGATTGACAACCGTCCCGGCGCCGCGGGCGGCATCGGCACGGAAATGACCGCGAGGGCCGCGCCCGATGGTTATACGATGATGTTGTGCAATATC
>Ga0193752_1002937_pt1 | contig 12203 bp, 15 predicted proteins | sample H1c1metaG_FD_144924 | JGI IMG/M metagenome (GOLD analysis project Ga0193752, IMG submission 144924) | Soil microbial communities from a riparian zone of the East river system, Colorado, United States - H1c1 | ecosystem: Environmental > Terrestrial > Soil > Riparian zone | place: USA: East River... | reverse complement strand
TCGGGATGTATCGACTGAACGGCGCACGACGACACGTATGGTCCGACGCAGACGATGAGCCACGTTGCGCCACACAGACGCCACCTGAGAGGCCGTAAACCTGACATCGCTCACCTTGGCGGACAGCAAACTGCTGTGGGAGTTCGCCTCTTACAGTGCCCGACGAAGCTGTCCGACCGCTTCAGAACGGCGGCGGCGCCCGCTGGCGAGTGGGAACGCACTCCAAACTACGGCGACCTCTCCGCGTCAGCTAGAGATCGGCGCTCGTGGCCCGCGGATGGCTGCGCCGTCCTTTCAGAGTAGAAGTCCGGAAGTGGTGAGTTTAGGTCGCAGGCACTGCCACGAGTTCCTCTTGAGCGCACATTATGCCCACTCGGGGAAGCCTCATGGTCCCTTCTGCGAGACGCGCGGTATCGTCGTTTGCAATCACCACGACTTCGCCCAGCGTGGCTTCTACAAACGACGCCTCCATCTCAAAAAACGTGTCGCCAGCGTTGAACCTCGCAACGAACGACGCATTCTTGCCGAACGTCAACGTGATCTTGGTTACCGGCTGCTGGTCGCACGTGCCAAACCTGCCAATTACTCCCACGGTTGTCGGTAGTGTACGTCCCGCCACCGAAACAACGCTAAATGTACGTCCCGCGATTGAGCTCTCGGACGTACCGCTCGTGATACCCGAGCCGCACGCCGCTAACACTACACACAGCGACACTACAGCAGACGTCACCATCGTACTTGTGCTAACCGGCGATACCCTCCTTCCTCGGCTTTCCAACGACGCGTTGCCCATTCTTCCTCCCTAAATCAAAAAGGGTCCGGTATTGGCGGGGACCGGCATACTGCACGTTTATCCTGCCGGATGGCACCCGCCATCGCCCCTCGAGGAGCGTGTGTCGCACACTGCCGGTAGCCTCTGTAACCAGGTAGCCGTGCAGCTGTGCGATGTACGCCATGCACGCGAGCAGATGTCAGCGACCACTACCTCAATGTTACCTCACCGGCGCTGACCTCAGTCTCAGGGAATACACCCGGCACTGTACCAACGAAACGGTAAGTCCCGGCGACCCGAGGGCGTCTAAAGAGGAGTTCTGCCACGATCCGATAATTGAGTGTGGTATCCCTGCCCGCCTGGAGTACAATGACGGTCGGCTCCATAGGACACACGCCATTCTCCTCGAACTGAGAAAAGACAAGGGCGCTCGGCGACCCGTGACTATAAAGGCGCACATCAACGTAGCACTGCACCGTAAGGTTCGCGGCCACCGTCGAAACGTTAGTCACATGATACGTTATTTGCGGCGCACCACCGCTTGGCTGCGCGCTCGTGACAGAAAACCTGAACGCGCCGCTGAGCAGTGTCACAGGCGAAGTAATTGGCGCTAGTACCATTTCCTTCGGTGGATCGGTAGCCACGACGGAACTGTTGCACCCGATCAGCAGAGTCAGGGCACCGACGTGCCATGACTGTCTAGCTCTTCTGTAACTGCGTAGCGACATGCATTCTCCTGGCGTGCATCTGATGCAAGCTACGGTGCCCAATAGGCATCGAACAAGAGTTCACCGGCGACGTCGGCCGGGAGAGAGAAATAGAACGGCGCTGGATTGCGATCACCAACTGCGTCGACACCGTGCGAGCAGGCGTTCGCTCAGAGAAGCTCGGTCCATCCCACCATCTCGTTGCCAGCTGCGACGACGTCGAAACACTGGAGCACCGCTGTCACCGGGGCGGATTGGGCTGTTGAGGAGACATTACATGTCATTCATAGACTAGGCGGCCCACGAGGATAGCCGTGTACAGATAGTCGGCACACGCCCTCGCGACGGTTGAGACGCCTGTCGTTACGCGTTGTCAGACCTCTATCACCGACGGTAGGTTGGTCGTGGGTGCTGACGCTCATTGCTATCAGCTTTCTAGCTATTCAGCAACGAATAGCTATCGACACTCGCGATCATGACAGGTCTTATAGCGGTGGGCGGAGCAGCAGCTGTTTAGTACTATCCAGTGCACTAGGACACGAGCGCCGGTCTTCTAACGCGGGACACGAGCGGAGTTCTGTCTGGATCGAGTCAGAGCGTCAATGGTGCAACGTGAAGTGATGGCGACCCTTATCTCGATGTGTGGGATGCTGCGAGTCGTCATCTTTCCGTAAGTCTCCACGTCTCGGTTAATCCTTGTCCGGGTGGTGTCGATTCATGCTGAGCGAGCTGACCAGTTGCAAGATATATTCACGGCATAGACGGGCTCATGCTGCAGTGCTCTTCGCTATTTCCATTGTGAGCGCTCCTGTGCGGTCCGCGAGTGCGCAGTCGACTGAGCTTCCGCACGGTGCAAGAGTTCGCGTCGACCTTGGTCCAGTTCTTGTCGGCGTCTTTATGGGCGTGCGCAACGACACGCTTCTGATCTTGACTAAGGAAAACCGCGACACCACAGCCGTGGCGTTGACCGCGGTCAGAAGGCTCGAAGTCTCCACGCGACGCAATAGCCATGCGGTCAAAGGAGCAGTTGTCGGTCTGGCCATCGGCGCTGTATCCGGGTTAGGCATTGCGGCAGGCGTTGGTTCACCCCGCGCTGACGGCCCATTTGCCGATTCCAACACCGCACAAGCGGTCGGCATCTTTGGCGGGGTGGGCGCGTTGGCCGGCTTGGCCGTCGGTGCCGTGGTGGGTTCGCTTTTCCATACCGATCGATGGGAGCCGATTGTCTATCCGCATTTCGGACTGTCGCCTGGCGCGCGCGCAGCTCAGACATTCGTGGGCATTCGATATTCTGGATCCCCATGAACCAAGATGTGGGAAGAGTGTAGGCGTCGATGATTGTGTGTCTGGCCTCCCCGCTCGCACTGAGACGACAAACGTATCGTTCGCGTCGGTGGCGCAGTCAGCTTATCGGCGGCAGAGATTACGATCCGCGCACGGCGGCGGAACGAGCGTCAGCGAGTCGAAGAAGTGGCTACGCAGGCTACCAATGCGGGGAGACGTGTCGCAGCGTAATCGATTTGTCACCGCACGCCAGAAATAATTACGCCGACGATGCACGGTGCGTCGTGAGAGAGTATAGACCCGACATCGTTCACTGAGCTCTGACGCACCCAATACCGTGGCGGTCAACTTCAGGGTGCGATGACCTTCAGCGTGGGAAAGTAGGTCCGATACTGCGCCGCATCGCGCGTCAGCAACGCCGCGCCGCGCACAGCCGCGTGTGCGCCGACATAGAAGTCCGGGAGTGGAGAGCGTCGAGCGCCTCCTTGCTGGCGATAACGAAGGAAGCACTTGCCGGCGAGGAAGCCGGCTTCCCACGGCAATGGGTCGCGCCGGAAGACATCCGCCGGCAGCGCCTCCTCGAGATCCTCGATGCGTGCGAAGCGCACCGAGACCTCCGAATAGATGATCGGATTGATGATCAACACGGACGACTCGGCATGTTCCTCGAGGGCCGACGACGACCAGTCGAACCAGACCGGATCTTCCGTGAGCACGTCGAGAATCACGTTGCTGTCCACCAACACGTCGCTCACCGCTTCTTCCGCGCCTCGGCCGGACGCGTGAGCGCGAGGATTTCGTCGGTGGTCATGCGCACGCTGCCGCGTCCGCGCATGTGGTCCACGAGCTTACGTCCGCGCCGTCGGCCGGTGGCCTTCATCAGCACGGCCGTGTCGCCCTTGATCACGAACTCGACTTCGGTATACGGCATGAGGCCGAGCGCTTCGCGCACGGCGAGTGGAATGGTGACTTGGCCCTTCGTAGTGATGCGCATCGCCGCCTCCAAGGTATTACTTTTGTAAGTAATACTATCGGAAAGGTTGATGTTTGACAATGCCTTGCCCTCCCAGTTGGAATTTCTTGACGGCCTCGTTCCTCACGCCAATGCGCGGGTGATGCCCGCCTCCGTGTCCACTCCGCGCGGCCGATAGCCTAACGCCTCTGCCACCTGCAGCGTGCCGACGCGCGCCTCACCGTCCAGGTCGGCGATCGTCCGCGCCACACGCAGCACACGATGGAAGGCTCGCGCGGAGAGGTGCAGGTTTTCTCCAGCGGTCGTGAGGAGCTTGCGTGCGGGCGACTCCAGGCCGCCATGCGTCTCGAGCCATCGCCCGGGCGCACGCGCGTTGCAGGCGTCGTCCTTCTTGTAGCGTGCTCGTTGCTGCGCACGCGCCGCCTCCACGCGAGCGCGGACGGTTGCGGAGTCTGCGCCTGAGTGACGCGTGGCGAGCAGTGCAAGCGCGACGGGCGGAACGTGCACGTGGAGGTCGATGCGATCAGCCAACGGTCCTGATAGTCGCGCACGATACTTCGCGACCTCGGCGATGGGACAGATGCACGGATGGGTCGGATCGCCGGCATGTCCACATGGACAGAGTTTCATTGCCCTACTACGGGTGGCAGCTCACGGCGCTCATCCCGAAGCATGGATACCCTGACACGCCGACATCAATCGCACAGCACATGCTGAAGCGCAGGGCGGACCTGAAGCTGACGCGCAAGGCTGCCGCGGGGTGCCTCGGCATTGACGAGGGTACAGTAAAGAACTGGGAATGTGGGCGGACCAGGCCTGACGTTCGCTTCTATCCGGCGGTCATCTCCTTCCTAGGTTACAACCCCCTCCCGGAGCCGGAATCTGCCGGGGCAGCGATCGTGCGGGCGCGCACGGAGCGCGGCCATTCTCGAAAACGGTTGGGTGAGATGGCAGGCGTCGACGAAGCTACTGTCGGACGACTCGAGCAGGAGAAAACCGGAACGACACGGCAGTCCGCGGACCAAGTGTTCAGCGCGGCTTACAACGCCGGAAACAAAGTCCGCACATAATACGCACCGCTCGCGAAAGACTCGGCTACCGCCATGAGGGGGTAAAGAGAGAAGCCCCCGGCGACTTCACCCCCCGGAGGCGGACATCATCGCATGCTTAGAAAGTCCTAATCTGTCAGTAGGCTGGCCTCGCGGCTGAGGTCGTATCAACTTGTCTGACGACCGTCGAGCTCCTGGGCTCCTTTGGGGCACGGCTCCCACGAACGATAGGAATAGCTACAATGACAAACTGTTGCTTCTTCAGCTTCTCAGAAACTGACAGAACTGAGGTCCTGCTCATCAAAGGGAGAGCGGTGAATTCCAACTACGCCAATTTGAATTTTCGGGTTCAGGATCTACTCGCTCGATGGGATACAACGGACGCGGCGGTAATTCGTCAGGCGATATCGAAGGCAATGACCGGTACTTCCCGCACGATCGTCTTTGTTGGAAACGATACATGGCTGAGTCGTTGGGTTCCAGAGGAGGTCGAGATGACCGTCGATTATAAAAAGCCGGTGTACGCCATTCGCGTTCCGGGAACGTATGGTCCCATTCCGAGCTGCCTCACAAGCAGGGGCATTACCGTTTACGACTGGGGCGAGTCCAACTTGCAAGCACTCGCAACGGCGTAGTGTACATGGCATTCGAGACGCTCGACTTACCCCCCCTCTATTGCGACTTCGATAATTCGTCGGCTTCAGCGCAGCGCGCATATCTGAGGATTTTACAAGCCGATCTCGCAGTTCTCGTGCTTGCGGCGGCGGTATCAGCTCATTCTACAGGCAGCGTGACCAGTCAACGCGTGCTGTACGCGATAGGTGCCGTACTACTGGCAGCGGGCCTGCTGATATCGGTCGCGCTTAGCCGGAACGCTTATGAAAAGACGTGGTATCTCGGGCGCGCGTCTGCGGAAACAGTGAAATCCCTTGCGTGGAAGTACATGATGCGCGCGGCTCCATTTGAAGGCGAGATCACATCAGTTGCGATAGATCAAGCCTTCCTGAAGAGTCTCGCAGCTATCCTGCGAGAACGCAGCGAGCTGGCTTTCACCAGAAAGACAGAATCGTCAGCCGGCGAGCCGATCACACCAAAAATGCGAGTGGTACGGACTGGCGACCTGGCCAATCGTCTCAACTTCTATTTGGAATATCGTGTCAAAGATCAAGTTCAGTGGTACAGCAGTAAGTCGCGACATAACGACAATCGACAAAGCCAATGGTTTTGGGCTCTAATTGGAATCCAATTCGTTGCGCTAACGCGTACGATTGTGCAGGTCGTCGTCCCGCCCCTATCGACCAACTACGCTGGTGCGCTCGCAGCCTTAGCGACGGCAGTGCTTGCTTGGCTACAGATCAAGCGGTACCGTGAACTGGCCCAATCGTACGCGGTAGCTGCGCACGAATTGGGTCTCGCCGCGGGGCTCGCCATGCACATCGAGGACGAGAAGGCCATGTCGCAGTTCGTAAACGATACTGAGAGCGCCATTTCGCGCGAGCACACCATGTGGATTGCAAGGCGCGAGGCAGGCTCGTAACTCTCATTAGAGTGCGTGCATGATATAACACTAGGCGCGTTCACGACCGGTTGGAGACAGCTGTAGCGCTAGTGTCGATCGCTTCGTTTGCCTAGGGTTTGGTCCACAAGTCAGGGAGCGTCACAAAACTGACACGCGATGGATTTACGTCCTCGCGAGCAAGACCCATTGCAGCGATACCTTGTATCATCAGATCTCCTTGCTGCGCCTGACGCCGCGCTCGTAGAGACACAACAACGTCACCTCTTGAACAGCGCGCTTCCACGAGCTCGACGGTCAGCGGCATGCTCGAATAGGTCATCGTCGCCACGATGAGGACCGAATCACGGAAGTTGAACTCAGGCACGGGTACGCCTGGCGCCCATCGATTCCAGACTCTCTTCCACTCCGAAACGCTTCCTATGGCGCTGCGCAAATCTGGCTTTATTGGCATCCGCGTGGATGAGCGATAACGCGGGGCTATTGCCACCTCGCTCATAGGTAACACCGCCGAGGTGGACGAACCGCAATTCCGCGCTTGGTCTCCGTTACCTGCCGACGAGGTACCGGCACCTGCCGCCAATACGGTCAACACAATTGCAGCATCGAGATGTGATGTTATCTGCAGCATTCTTAAGTCCTTGTGGTCGGGTTGCGATTACCTGTCACTTGCTGATGCCGCTTCCGTAGCGAACAGAGCCGCTCCTCAACGGCTTCGCTTGAAATAGTTGCAAGCGCCTCCAGCTCCCTCCTTCTGGTTGGCGTCAATACTTGTTCATCGGCGGCTTGTGATTTCGATCCACAGGATGATCCACAGTCCGCTCCTTTACTACGCTCCACGGATTACGCTTACCATTTCACATTAGGAATACCTAGGATGCACCGAAGTCACAACACATTACTTCGCATTGTGGCACTCGCCAGTGCCATTGGCGCTATAGCAAGTTGTCACGATGCTCTCATTACAATGAGTCCGAGCCCTACAGTCTGACTCGTGCCACATGAGCATATCCCGTCGGTCGCATCGTGATCTGATAGTGTTCTACCTCTATTGAATGGTTTTGCGCTCGATTCGAGTGCGTACAGCGTCGGTCAGGCAAACGCGCGCGTAACTCCACCCTCCGCCTCGACACCCCGCGGACGGTAGCCCAGCGCCTCAGCGATCTGCATCGTACCCACACTCGCTTCGCCGTCGAGGTCGGCGATCGTCCGCGCCACACGCAGCACGCGATGGAATGCTCGTGCCGAGAGGTGCAGGTTTTCCCCAGCGGTCGTGAGGAGCTTGCGGGCAGGCGGCTCCAGCCCTCCGTGCGTCTCCAGCCATCGGCCGGGTGCGCGCGCGTTGCAGGCGTCGTCCTTCCTGTAGCGTATGCGCTGTTTCGCACGTGCGGCCTCCACGCGTGCGCGAACGGTTGCCGAGTCTGCGCCTGTGTCACGGGAAGCGAGGAGTTCGAGCGCGACGGGTGGCACATGCACATGGAGATCGATGCGATCGGCCAAGGGACCGGATAGCCGGCTGCGATACTTCGCGACGTCGGCGATGGGGCAGATGCACGGGTGCGTGGGATCACCCGCATGTCCACATGGACAGGGATTCATCGCCGCTGCGAGCGCGAACCGCGCCGGAAAGCGCAGCGACGCCGCGGCGCGTGCGATGGTGACATAGCCATTCTCCATTGGCTGACGGAGCGACTCCAGCACCGAGCGCGGAAACTCGAGCAGTTCATCCAGAAACAGCACGCCATGGTGCGCCAAGCTCACCTCGCCGGGCCGCGGTGACGATCCGCCGCCAACCAGTCCCGCGGTGGACGTCGAATGATGCGGTGCGCGAAAGGGGCGACGCGTGACGGCACCTGCCGCGGCGTCGAGGACGCCGGCGACCGAATGGACGGCGGTGACTTCGATCGCTTCGGCGTCGGTAAGCGCGGGGAGGATGGTCGGCAGTCGTCGCGCGAGCATCGTCTTGCCGGCACCTGGCGGACCTACGAGAACTAGCCCGTGGCTTCCGGCCGCGGCGATGGCGAGCGCGCGCTTTGCGCCCTCCTGCCCTGCGACGTCCGAGAGGTCGAGTGAATCATCCGCTACGACGACACTTCGCCTCACGCGTGGCTCGGGTAAGTGGCCATCCTGCAGCCACTCGACGAGCTCATTCAGTGACATGGGCGCCGCGAGCCGAATGGAGCTGACGAGCGCCGCCTCGGCAACATTCGCCGAGGGCAATACGAGCACCGACTCTGGGGCACGCTCTGATGCGGCGAGTTGGCGTGCGATGGAGAGGACGCCGCGCACAGGCCGAATCGAGCCGTCCAGTCCCAGCTCACCGACGACGAGACAGTGCTGTATGGCTTCTGGTGGTAAAACGCCGCTGCCGACGAGGACGCCAAGCGCCATCGGGAGGTCGAAGGCGGTTCCGTCTTTCCTTATGTCTGCTGGAGCGAGGTTTATGGTTATTCGTCGCGATGGAACGGCAAACCCTGCGTTGATCAGCGCTGCAGACACTCGCTCACGACTCTCCTTGACCGAGTTCGCCGGGAGTCCGACAATGAACCAGTTGGGAAGCCCATAGGCGACGTCCACCTCGACGGTGACGTCGTAGGCATCGATGCCGAGCACGGCGGCGGAGCGAATGGCGGCAAGCACGGCACATAGTGCCAACGTGATGTCTCGGGTGCGTCACCATTTGAGCGCACCGATCACTCTTGCTACGCCGCGCCTCGTCCCGATCCGCGATGCAAGGCTTCCACGACCGCCTCAGGGTTGCTCGCAGTGACGCGCAGCAGCGCTAGCGCTGGCCCGTCCGGCGTGCGTCGGCCCTGTTCCCAGTTCCGAAGGGTGGCGACGCTAACGCCGATCATGAGCGCAAACTCAACCTGTGACTGGCCAAGGTCGTTGCGGAGCGCCTTTACATCAGCTGGCTTGAACGAGGCCAGTCGCGCCGGCTTTCTACGTCCGCGCCGAATCTGGCCGGCCTGCCTGACACTGCGCAGCAGTTCTTCGAATGCAGCAGCCTTCACTTGAATTCCTCCCGTACCAGCCGCGCCAACGTCTTGACTTGTGCTTGCGTGAGATCGCCTTGCTCATTCTTGGCGTAGATGTACAACATGTAGCACACATGCTGCTCCACCGCCCAATAATAGATCGTCCGCACGCCGCCGCGCTTGCCATGCCCGCGAGTACCCCAACGCAGCTTGCGGAGTCCCGCGCCTCCAGGGACCAGCGGCCCTTGCGCAGGACGCAGCACGAGGGCGAATTCGAGCGCACGATACTGCTCGTCATCGAGATGCCGGCGAAGGCTAGCTGTGAACACCGGCGTCTCGACGAAGCGCATTGCTAGTATACGCCAATGGCGTACTGCGCGCCAGCCGGAGGCTGCGCCGGCCCTTCACACCGGCGAGACACAGCAAGCTGGCAAGCATCGAAGGTGATGCTAGCATCGATGCCGAGCACGGCGGCGGAGCGAATGGCGGCAAGCACGACATAGGTTGTCAGCACACCACCAACTTCGTGTCACCCTTCGAGCGCCTCACCAATCGAACGAACGCACTTACGGCTTCTTCGTCACATCCGACACCGCCGAGAGAATCTGCTTCGGCACGAGATCGTTCTGGATCTCCATCATCACCCGATCACCGTAGTTGCTCGCGTACACCGCCACCACCATGTCGAGCTCCGGAATCACGATGACGTTCTGCCCACCATTCCCGAGCGCGGCGAACGCATGCACCACGCGATTCTTGTACGGATAGTCCATTCCCCACCATGCGTAGCCGTACGTCATGGTGCCGAGCGGATAGAGCGGCGCCGACGCACGCTTCACGAAATCAGCGCTGAGGATCCGCTTCCCGTGCCACACTCCACCGTCGAGCATGAGCTGACCGAACTTCATGAAGTCGCGTGGCAGGAGGTGCACACCGCCACCACCATAGGGATGTCCGACCGGATCGAATGGCCATGCGTATCGCCGGATCTGTAGCGGTCCGCCGACGAGACGATCGAACGTATACAGCGGCGACTCTCCCGTGGCGCGACCAACGACGCCGAGCGCGAGATTCGGATTGATGCTGCAGTACACTGCCTTCTCGCCCGGCGGCGTGGCCATCGGCACCTTGAGCGTGAACTCGTAGAAGTCCTGCGCGCCCGATTCGTCGATCATGACGCTCTCGTTGCCCGGCGCTTTGGGATTCGCGTCGTCACAGAAGTAGCCGGAGCTCATCGTGATGAGATGCTCGAGCGTCATGCCGCGCTTTTGCGGCTCGAGTCCGGCGGGAAACGCTCCGCCATTCATGATCTGATACACGGGCGTGGACATCGAGAGCGCCGCACCAGCATGGATCGCTGCACCGATGACCGTCGCGGTCACGGTCTTTGTCGCAGAGCGGCTCTCGTGGAGTTTATCGCGATGCTCATCGTGAAAGTATTCCTCGAGTACGAGCTTTCCGTGGCGTGCGATCAGGATGCCGTCGATCTGCAGGCTGTGTCCCGACTCCATCGGTGTATCGATGATCTTCCGCACGATCGTCTCGATGGCCGAGCGGTCGATTCCGACGTCGTCGAGTGTGGCCGTGGACCAGCCATCGTCGCGCGCGAGTGGCGCACCTGCATAGGCATAGCGCGCGGGCGCCTTCCCTCGCGGATAGAAACTGCTCTCGTCACTCTCTCGCCTGAAGTCGTAGCTGCCGCCCCGGGAGGGAAACCCAAGCGTGAGAACCGAATCCTCGGCGCTATAGGTGCCGACAGCGAGTTCGCGCTCCTGCGTCTGGCCTCTGCGTTTGCCCATGAGCTTTACAGTTGCGCCTTCGCGGACGAGTCGCTCGACGCCCATCATTGTTCCGATGTCGCGTTGCGGATTGCGGAGAAACGCGGTCATCGTGCCGTCTGGACGCTTGCGTGCCAGCAGGTAGAACGTGAATTGGTCGTCGGCTAGCACGACTTCACCGCTCCACCGTGTGCGGCTAGTCGCACGAAGCACGATCGGCACGATGCGCTCGAATCCGCTCAACGAATTGGGTGGACGCCAGTGGCCGAGAATGTCGCCGTCACTTTGCAACTTGCCGCGGAAGCTGCCTTGATCGTCGGGCAGTTGGAATACGAGCTCTGCACCATCGACTCGCACGTTCAACCGCTTGCCTACCATGTCGGCGACGTACGTCGCGCCCTGGCGTTCGATGATCAAGGGACCGCGTGCGGTCGGTGTGAAGGTTCGCTGCGCCTTCCAGAGACCTTCCAACTCGTCCACCGAGTTGCTCGACGATTGTGCTCCTGTCGGCGCGGCCGCTGTAGCCATGAGAACAGCGAAGAAGAACGCGTTGACTGAGATCCGATTCCACATCAGTGACCTCCGATCACGTCGGTGTGCCTTCCCCAAGACTCTAGGGGGTAGACACCGCAATCGGGGAAAGCGTTCGATCGCTTCGAACGACGAAATGCTCGGCTCGCCAAAGCGCTTCGGGTATCACTGTGAGTCCGGCACGAGAGTCGCGCAGGGCTGCAGGCTCACCATGCCAGCGGAGACTCAGTCATGAATGACGTCAGCATCAAGAGCCTGCCACGACTCAAGGCGGTGGGCATCGAGCACATCGGCCCCTACACACAGGTCAAGGAGGCGTTCGATCGCTTGTTCGGATGGCTCGAGGCCCGCAAACTTGCAGGACCCGACATCCGAATGTTCGGCGCCTTCTACGACGACCCGGAAAAGGTCGCACCGGACAAGCTGCACTCGCGCGCGCTGGCCGTTACGGACCGCCAGTTCGACATCGAATCACCGATCGAGCGCACGGAGATCGGCGGCGGCGAGTATGGCGTGCTGCGCTACAAGGGGCCGTACGAGAATCTCATGTCGGCGTACGACTTTCTATATAAGGAATGGCTGCCGAAGTCGGGGAGACAGCCTGGCAAGGGGCCG
>Ga0193752_1002936_pt1 | contig 12207 bp, 7 predicted proteins | sample H1c1metaG_FD_144924 | JGI IMG/M metagenome (GOLD analysis project Ga0193752, IMG submission 144924) | Soil microbial communities from a riparian zone of the East river system, Colorado, United States - H1c1 | ecosystem: Environmental > Terrestrial > Soil > Riparian zone | place: USA: East River... | reverse complement strand
ATGCAGGGTCCAGGCGGCGCCCTGCGTCATGCCGTTGATGTTGTCACCCGTTTCGGTGACCGATACCGCGCCCGCGCTCGAGGCGGCGACGTTTAATTGCGTCAGCGTCAGGTTGCCGAAGTAGTTCGCCTGGGTGAGCGCGATCGCCTGGTCGTCGGACGTGGTTAGCGTGATCGCGCTGTTGGTGACGTTCGTCCAGGCCGAAGCCTGGGTGATCGCATCGTTCTCGCGGATCGTGACGAACCCGGCGTTGTTTATCGCGAGATTGCCGAGCACGTTGCCGGCCTGCGCAAGCGTGATGCCGCTGGTGAAATCGTTGAACGTGGTGGTGCTGCCGGCAAGCAACGCCGTGGACGCGAGCTGCGTCAACGTATAGCCGCCGTCGCGATTGTCGAAGGTGACGGTGCCGTTCGCGGTGACGTTGCCGAGCACGAGGCCCGTACGCGGGTTCAGCGTGAGGTTGTTGGCCGACGTGACGACCAGCGTGCGCCAGAAATTCTGGTCGTTGTCCAACGTGATGTTGTTGGCGCTGCCGGCGGCAAACGTCGCGGTGCCCGTGCCAGCGCTGCCAATGTTCATGTAGTAGCCGGTGTTGCCGCCGACCGAGCTGTCGGTGATCGCGCCGGCCGCCGTCACGGTGAGGTTGCGCTGCACGTTGAAGTACAGGTTGCTCGCGTACAGGTCAATGGCGTTCGCATCGACCACCGTGACGTCGCGCGCATCGCGCACGGAGAAATGGTTGAAGTCGTTGCCGGCGTTGGTGAGCACCACGTCGGCCGTGCTAGCGCTGCGGAAGGTGCTGATGCCGTTGGAGGCGTTGTTGACGACCAGCGCGCCGGTCTGCGTGATGCCGCCGTTCGGCACGTCGACCACCAGGTTGCCGGTGAGCGTCATCGCCGGCAGGCTGATCGAGGTCGCATTGTCGAAATAGAACAGCACGTCGCGCAGGCCGCCGCCCAGGCCGTTGATCACGGCCGCGCCCGAGTTGACGTTCTTGATCAGCACGTCGCGCCAGGCACCCGCGCCCGAAGTCGCAATCGTCACCGCGCCCGCGAAGGAATTCTGCGCGCCGGGATACCCTTGCAGGTAATTCACCAGCACCGGGCCCAGCCCCAGATCGCTGTTGGCCGCCGTGGTGGTGAAGACAGAAGTTCCGGCGACGACAAGGGGGGCGTAGTTGTCGTGCTGATTCACCTGGCCGATCGAGCCGCCCGCGGTGACGCTGAGATTTCCGCTGATCGTGCTGCCGCCGGGGCCGAAGAGGATCGCGTTGGTGTCGGCGAGCGTGACGTTGTTGCCCGACAGGATCTGGATCTGGTTGAAATTGTTGGTCGCGGTGTCGAGCGTGATGTCGTTGGCCGCGCCCGCTGTGAGGTAGGTGTAGTTAGCGACCGTCACCGCACCGCTGTCGGAGATGGCGCCGACGGTGCTGATGCTGAGGTTGTTGCCGTTGACCGTCGTGGTCGACAGGCTGACCGCGCCCGCGGCGCTGATGCCGAGGCTGCCGCTGACGGTCGTCGTGCCTTGCAGGCTGACCGCGCCGTGGCCGATCAGGCTGGCGTCGCTGCCAACCGTCGTGATGCCGGAGGTGCCGAGCGTGATGGCGCCGGACGTGGAACTCGTGGCATTGAACGTGGTGCCGACCGAGATCGAACCGGTGGAGATCGCGCCGACCGCGTTCAACGTAAACGCCCTGGCAACCGTGGCGTTCGCGATCGTCAACGCATTGCTGTCAGTGAGCGTTACGTAGCCGCCGGTGCCGGTCGTGCCGGTGCTCGCCGCAGAAATCGTGACGGCGCCACCGAAGTTGTTGCCGGCGTTGTTGAGATTGATATACGGATCTGCGTAACCGAATCCGCCATCGGTGACGGTGAGGCTGGTGGTGCCGGCCACGACGACGTTGCCGGTCTGCGCGATGGGGCCACTGGCCGACTCGATGAGATTGCCCGACAGGTTCGTGGTCGTGAAACGCATCGCATTGGTGTCGGCGAGCGAGGCGTTGCGCGCGGTCAGGCCGATGAAAGTGAAATCGGTGGTGGCGCGATTGATCGTGACGTCGCCGGTGCCGACGTCAAACGTGGCTGTGCCGCGCACGATGACGCTGCCCAGGGTGTTGGTGACGTTGCGCGCGGCGGACGACGTGATGTTCATGTTGCCGGTCACGGTGATTTCACCGAGGTCGATCGCGCCGCTCGCCGCGGTGCCCGACAGACTGGTCTGCGAAATGTTGAAGGTGCCCGCGGTGACCTGCCCGGTGCTGATCACACCCGACTGATCCTTCGTGCCCATGATGATCGTGAGCTGTCCGGCGCCGGCATCGATCAAGCTGTTGTTGATGAACAACGCGTCCGTGGCGGCGATGCGATTGCCGTCGGCGCCGGAATTGTTGACGGCGAAGAGGATGTTGCCGTCATCCGAGCTGACGCTGCCATTCAATGTGATGCTGCGGCCCGCAATGAACGTCAGGTCGCCGCCGGTGCCGGCGGGGCGGATGGTGACGATCGAACTGTTGAGCGTGATGTCGTTGTTCGCCTGCAGGACCACCGAAGTGCCCGCGTTCGTCATCGCGGTGATGGTGTTGGGCGCGATCGTGCTGTCGGCGGCCGGTGTGTCCGCGAAGGTGTCGACGTCGGTGAGCGCGGCTGCGCCGAGCGCATCGATGATGATGTTCTTCGGGTCGAGCAGCAGTGTGCCCGCCGCGCCGTGGACGGCGCTGGCATCGACGAGCCCGAGGAAGGCGAGGTTTTCCTTGCCCGAGACTTCGACGAAGCCGCCCGCGCCGCCGACGTTGCCGCCCCGCGCGGCGATGGTGCCCGCGTAGGTAGTTTGTCCATCGGACCAGATGGCGACGTTGCCGCCGGAGCCTGTCTGCGTGGAGCTGGCGTCGATCGTGGCGTGAGTGCCCACGACGACCTGGCGCGCGTTCGCAATCGACGGATCTTCCCCATGAAAGCCGCCGCCCACGAATACGTCACCGCCGCCCGTGGCCCCGGTGGCATCGATGGCGCTCGAATCGAACAGACCGACGCGGCCGCCCGTGAGGGTGACCTTGCCGCCGCGACCGCGACGACTCGAGCTGCGCAACTGCGTGCCGCCGAGCAGCGCCAGCGTCGGCAGCCCGATCGGATCGGAGGGCCGGGGCTCGCCGCCCGCCGCGACGAGGATTCTTCCGCCGGCCGCCCTGCCCGACACGTCGATCAGCGCGTTCTGCAACGTCACGTCGTGATCCGCGGAAATTGCGATGTCGCCAGCCGGCCCCGCCACCTCGCCGCTCGACATGGCGGAGATCGCGCCGGAAATCGTGATGTCCTGCGTGGCTGCAATCCGTACGCTACCGCCGTTGACGCCCGAGACGTCGAGCGTACCGCTGGCGGTCTGCGTGATGTTGCCGGCGGTCAACGCGATCGCGCCGCCGACAACGGGCGCGGACTGTGCGGCGGCGCTGATGACGCCACTGTTGATGATCGTCGGCGTCGTGATTTCGACGCTGCCCGCGGGGCTGCCATCAGCGCCCGCATTTGCATTGATCGTGCCGCTGTTATCGACGGAATCGCTCGCATCGAGCACGATGCGGCCGCCCTGTTGGGACAGGCCGGTTGCCTCGAGCGTGCCGCTGTTGTTGACGACTCCGCCCTGCAGCCGGTCGAGCGCCTTCGCCGAAAGAATGATCAAGCCGCCGGGCGCGAGCACCGCGCCCTTGTTCTCGACCAACGCGGCAATCGTCGACGGCTCGACGGTGATGCCGGCCAGATGTGATCCGTCGATATTGAGCGTGATGGATTCGGCCGACGCGAGCGCGACGGTCCCGAGGCGCGCGACGATCACGCCGCTATTGCGCACTTCCGGCGCGAGCAGCGCGATGTACCCGCCGATCGCAGCCGTCAGTTGACCTTCATTGACGACGCGGCCCGTGGCGCCATTGCGATTCAGCGTGGCGCTGCCCGCCAGAAAATCGGCATTGTCGATGCTGTGCGTGGTGGCCACGAGGCTGCCGACGTCGGCCGTCGCGCTCTTGCCGAAATAGATGCCGCTCGCGTTGGTGAGGAACACCTGTCCCGTCGAGGTGATCGAACCGAATATCTGGCTCGGATTGCTGTCGTGCACGCGATTGAGCGTGGCCGAGTCACGACCCGGCTGATTGAAATTGACCTGTGCCGCGCTGCCGACGTTGAACGTGTTCCAGTCGATGATCGCGCGCTGCGTGCTCTGGTCGATGTTGAGAATGGCGAGACCGGCGGAGTTGCCGGGCGTGAGGATCGCCGAACCCGCGACCACGGTGCCGCCGGTCGGCAGCTCGTTGACGGGCGGCGCGATGCCGACCTGTTGCGCGAGTGCTGGAACTCCGATCAGGGCGAGCAGAACGGCCAACAATCCCGCCGGCCGGCCGCTGCGTTTGCGGCGGCCGCGCGAGATCTCGGCGACCGGAACCCAGCAGTCGAGAGCTTCGTTGCGAACGAGGCGGAAGGCGCGGTTGGTGCTGCCGTGTTTGTGCATGGGATGGTTCTCTTAGAAGGGCATGCTGGCTTGGAGCCAGAATCGGTTTTCGGTGAGCGAGCCGTCCTGGTCGTCACCAGTGCTCGTGGGATTCGGGTTGTGGCCGAGGCGGCGCGAAACGGTCGCCTGCAAAGTCAGGCCGAAGTTCGCGGTCCAGCCCGCGCTCACGCCCAGTCCCGCAAGGTCGGCCGAGTTGTCGGCGACGGCGCCGAGGATTTCGTTGTCCTTGTTGATGCGCACGCGGCCCGCATCGGCGAAACCCGTCAGGCTGAAGTTCGCCGGCAAGCGCGTGCGCACTTCGAGGTTCAACAGCAGCCCTTCGGAGCCGCTGCCTTCATCCTGCGGATAGGCGCGCACACCGGCGGGTCCGCCGAGATAGAACTTCTCCGACGAATCGAGATTTTTCGAGGCGCTCTGGCCGGCCAGGCTCCCATACAACGAGACGCGCCCGCTGAGGACCTGCAGCCGCGACGCGGAGTAGCGCAGCTTGTTGAAACTGCCGGCGGTGCCTGTAGTCAGCGCATCGATCAATTCGTTGGGGGAGCCGGCAAGATCGATGCGGCCCTGCACGAACGCGAAGCTCAGCGTGTTCGAGCCGCCACCCAGCAGGGAATCGAATGAATTCGCGTACAGGCCGAGCGCCGCCGTCCGTGCCGAGTACTGCGTGGTGGTGGCGCCCAGCGACGAGTTGTCGAAGCGCTTGTCGTCGGCGTTCAGGCCGACATACAGATTCATGAGGCGCCTGCGTACCAGTGGATAGTTCGCCTCGAGGCCGACGGTATCCGAGGTGCCGTGCGCGTCGAGCGCAGCGAAGTCGTTCGTGATGATGTCGTAGGTGAGATGCGAGGCATTCACGCCGACACGGATGCCACGGCTGCCGAGCGGCAGCGAATAGGCGACCCGTTGATAGTCGCTGCCCTCGCTGTGGAGCAACAGCCCGTCCGCCCGGTCGCCGACGTGCAGCGGGCTGTTGAGGCTCGCCGCGGCGATCAGGCGTTCAGCGCCGGTGAAACGCGCGCCGGCATCGTCGACGGTGAAACTGCCGTTCAGCGCCGGCCCGTCGTCGAGCGCGAGCACCAGGTCGGACATCGCGTAGTTCCCGCCCTCCTCCAGCCGGCCCGTCGCGAGCACGCCGGGCAGATCGTTGATCAGAAGCAGCCCGCGATCGAGCGCGCGCACGTTCAGAGTCGCGCCGGGCGCCTGCGCCGTCGTGACGATGTTCCGGATGCGCGCCACGGAGGCGCGCGTGCTGATGCCATTGACACGCACGTCACCGAAGCGGGCCTCGATGATCTGGATGGTGACGATCCCATTCGCGATTTCCTGTTTGGGCAGATACGTGCGCACCACCCAGCCGGCCGCGCGGTAGGCATTGGCCACCGCGACGGCCGCGTCCTGCAGGCCCATGAAAGTGATTGCGTGACCCCGAAAGCTCTCGACGGAGCGCGCGAGTTCGTCGCCATCCAGGAGCGTGTTGCCGGCGAACTGGAATTCCGTGACGGTGACGGTTAGCGTGGCGCCGCCCAGCGATTGCATGGGCGCCGGCGGCACGAATACCGGTGCGGATTTGTCCGGCAAAGGCTTGCGCTGCTGTTGTTCGATCTGCTGCAGGACCGAGCCCGCATCCGGTACGGTCTGGGCGCGCAGCCATCCTGGCGACAGCAGCAACGCTCCTGCAAGCAACAAACCGGGATGAATACGCCAGGAACGCGCGTGATGGCGTACGCCCATTGAGTGTCTCCGCCGCGAATCGGCTTCGCGTTACGCGCCGCACGGCGCATGAAGGGGCGGATCCCTAAGCCCGGGTAGTTAGAACACCCCGATGCTCGGCGGGCGGGCCGTAGATCGACGGCCAAGGGCCCTCGATCGAGAATATGTTCGACGGCCCGCACCGAGCGTAACAACTGCGGTCGCCGTCACACTTGCGTGTATCACGGATTCACGCTGCCATTTGTCTTAGGGCTCCGCCTGCCGCGGCGGCTTTCGTACGCGGGAGGCGAGGTTTTCGCGGAGGGTAGAAACCGTCGTATTTCTCGAAGGCACGCAATTGCAGCGCGGTCATGTCGAACTCGCCGCGCGGCAGCGTCGAGCACCACTGATCGCGCGGGTGGCGATAGACGTGGAGGATGTCGGCCTCGGGAAAACGCGCGCGCAGCCACGGCAGCCGCAGGTCCACGTCATTGAACTGCAGCACCGCCCGGCCCGGCGCGTGGTCGATCAACGTCTGTATGTTCCGTGCCGCGCCGATTCGCGCATGGTCAGCAGGAAGTTGGACGTGGGTGCCACCGCTCGCGTCGAGCCGACGCCGGAGCACTCTAGGAAACGGCGGCTACCGCTTAATTACCGGCCCGTTGTGAGTACGTGACCGCAAAACACGCGGCTCAGCTTTGCGCGCGCGCCTTGCGTGATTCGTACGTGATTCTCTCGTTCCGGAAAAACAGCGCGAACAGGATCATGACGGCCGCGGCAAACGCGGCCGGGTAGATCCAGATCCGGAACCAGTCGTGTTGCCCGTCGACGTTGAAGCGATCGGCGATCGCACCCGCCGCGGAAAATCCGATCAGCATTCCGACGCCATAGGTCGCCAGCGTGATCAGGCCTTGCGCGGCGCTGCGGTAGTGCTCGCCGGCTTTCGAGTCGGTGTAAATCTGACCCGAGACGAAGAAGAAGTCGTAACAGATGCCGTGCAAGGCGATGCCGATGATCAACAGCACGGAGATGTTGTCAGGGCCGCCATACGCGAACAATGCGTAGCGCACGGCCCACGCCAGCATTCCGAGCAGCAACGTCTTCTTGATTCCGAAACGCAACAGGAAGATGGGCAACAACAGCATGAACGCAACTTCCGACATCTGGCCGATCGTCAGTTTCCCGGTGGCATTGGTGGTGCCGATCTCCGTCAGGAACGGGCTGGCGTTCTGATAGTAGAAAGCCAGGGGAATGCAGATCAGCACGGATGAGACGAAGAACATCGCGAAGTTCCGGTCGCGCAGCAGCTTCAGCGCATCGAGTCCGAGCGCGGCGCGCAGCGAGAATCCTCCCGCACCGCTGACCGTGGGCGGCGTGGCCGGGAGCGTCAGGCTGAAAATGCCCAGCAGCAGCGACACCACCGCGCCCATCAGGAACGTGTTGCGCAGCGCACCGCCTGCCACGGCACCCTGAGAATCCCAGTGGAACACGAAGCTGATCACCAGTCCGGCGACGATCCAGCCGACCGTGCCCCACACGCGTACCAACGAGAACTGTCGCGAAGGATCGTCGAGCTGGCGGAACGAGATCGAGTTCACGAGGGCCAGTGTCGGCATGTACGCGATCATGTACGCGAGGACGTAAGGGTAGAACTGCGCGAAATCCTGCGCCCGGAACATCCGGTACATCAGCACGGCGCCGGCGAAATGCAGCGCCGCGAGGATTCGTTCGGCGTTGAAAAATCGATCGGCGATCAGCCCGATGATGAACGGCGCGATGATCGCGCCCCAGGACTGCGTGGAGAAGGCGAGACCGGTCTGCGCGCCGCTGGCCTGGAAGTTGGCCGCGAGAAAGGTCCCCAGGGTGACGAACCAGCAGCCCCAGATGAAGAACTGCAGGAACATCATCACGCTCAACCGCGCGCCGATCGCGCCTCTCATGAGCGATACGCTTCGCGGCCGGCGCCCTGTATCGGAATGCCCTGGCCTTTCAGCACTTCGTGCTGCAGCGCGAACATCGCGGCGGCGGCTTCATCGATCGCCTTCACGAACGCGAGCGAGCCTTGCAGGATCGGTGCGAGCTTCGCCTTGTCCTGGATGCGCGCCGGCGGGTACTCGTGTTCGACCACGAGATAGGTGTTCGCCGGGTCGATCGACAGCAGCTCCCGGGCGGCGAGCTGGTGATCGAGCCAGTCCACGCTGCGGTTCTGTAGATAGGCAAGCGGATCGTGGCGCGCCGTGCCGGGGAGCTCGTGCTCGGCGAGCACGACCTGCTTCTTCCAGGCATTGGCCGCGTCGGCAGGATTGGCAGACAGTTTTCCGTTCACCCAATCGCCGCGATTCATCGTCTGGCCGCCGTATCCCCAGGCGGATACACCGCGGGCATCGACGACCTGCCCCTTTACGTGGAACCCGCCGATCAGGAAGCCATAACCCTGATCCTTGAGGTACTGGAACACCGAACGGGTGTCCTGTCCCATGAGGATCGCGTGCGACGGATCGTAGTGGATGCGGAACTGATCGCCGACTCCATGCTTCTCGCAGATGCGGTGCAACGCGATCCAGGGTCCGGGCGCATACGCGATGTTGTTGTGCCAGTGATCGAGCGCGGTCCAGCCCGGCATCGGGCATTGCTCGACGCGGTACGTCAGGCCACGCGCCTTCGCCTCCTTGAGCAGCGGGATGAACTCCTGCTCGAACATGACGAGGTTCTCGGCCATCTGCAGCTGGTAGCCGCGGCCGACGAAGCCGCACACCGCGTCGGTGCCGAGCAGGACGGCGGCGTCGAACACGCGCACCATGAACTCGTGTTTGGCGCGCCGCGCGCTCGCATCGTCCACGAGCATGTTGTCGAAATAGCCCAGGTCCGAGAGTCCGGTGCCGCTCGCGCTCATCGCCTTGCGCACCCGGGACGCCCTGCTTTTGTCGAAGGCGCTGCGCAGGTCGAGCGTGTTCGCGACCGGATCGAGCATCGCTTCCGCGGGAACATCGCTGAGCGTGGGATGCAGCGCGGCGGACAGCTGGATGTTCGGCGCGCCGATGACGCGAGCAAACTCCAGCCACTCCTCGATGGCGAGGTCCGGGTCATCGTCGCGCCGCTCGCGGGGTGTCAGCTCCTGAAGAGCGGCGGTCAGGATGCTCAGCTTCATCGGGCGGGGCGCGAAGTCTTGGATGTTCATATTTTCTAGCTCAAGGGAACGCATGAAGGCGGAATCTGGTGCCGGCCGCAGGGATCGAACCCGCGACCCGCTGATTACAAATTGGAGGGCGTGAAAAGTCCAGACGCGTGCAGGAATGTAGCTGATTGATTTTCCTGGATGGATTTGAGTTCATCAACCGCGAGCTCACATGGCATCCGTTGCATTGGTCACGACTGAGCAGGCGGCCTTGCGCGCGGGATAGTCGAAAATCTTCACAGCCAGATCGGAAAGCCGAATACTTACCGGATTAGACCGGATTAACCGAATCGCGTGTCGTCATTTCTCGCTGCGCGACAGGTGGGCTATGACGGTGATGCGGCCATTAGATCGGCTGCTCAAGAACATTTGCGGGAAACCGTCGAACTCCTGCTTTAGCGGGCCGGAAACCAATGTGGGCAGAACGGATTGGAGGTCGACACCCTCTTTGCCGTTGTCTTCCGGATACGTAAGCGCTTGAATCTCGCACCCAGTCGTTCGACATTCGATCACCGCGAGTTCCACGCGCTGAGTGTCTAGACCCTTCGCGGTCAGCGAGTCTTGAATACCGCTGCGGAGCGCAGTTTCCATTGGCCCGGCCCAACTTTCGTCACGAGGTTCGTCTTGCAACTGCTCGTGACGGCGCACTATTGGCCTGAGCGGGTCGATGTCTTTCATGGTTGTTGACTCTTCGTTCAACAACTCGAAACCAGGGGTGACGTCAATTTTGTGAGCGCCGCCGGCAATAGATAGGGAATTCGCTGATCCTTCAGCCACGACTCCCACCTTCGAACCCGGCAGTGTTGCGGCGTGCGCTCAGCTTCGCCTTTGCGTGCGGGCGCGCTCGGTGGCATTCGCGGCCCGTGTACCTGGGATCGCTCAGATCAGTGGGCGGCGGCGGATTCCATCTTCGCCGGATCGTGCCGGTAGCGGAACACGAACGGAAACACGAGACCGAGCACGAGCGCATAGCCCGCGAACGACAGCCAGATGCTGTGCCAGTCGCGCACGCCGCCCACGGTGTAGCGGTCGACCACGGCGCCCGCAAGCATCGTGCCGAAGAACGCACCGAACCCGTTCGTCATGATCATGAACAGCCCCTGCGCACTGGCACGGATGCGCGGATTTGCCTCGAGGTTCACGAACATCGCGCCCGAGATGTTGAAGAAGTCGAACGCCATGCCGTACACGATCATCGACAGCACGAGCATCCACACGCCCGGGCCGGGGTCGCCGAATGCGAAGAGCCCGAAGCGGAACATCCAGGCGAATATCGCGATCAGCATGACGACCTTGATACCGAAGCGCTTCAGGAAGAAAGGAATCGTGAGGATGAAGACCGTCTCGGAGATCTGCGAGATCGAAGACAACAGTATCGGATGATGCACGCCGAATGAGTCGGGATAGGTCGCCTTGAAGTCCGTCAGAAAATCACCGCCGAACGCATTGGTGATCTGCAGCGCACCGCCGAGCATCATCGCGCAGAGGAAGAAGACCACCATCTGCGGGCGCTTGAACAGCACGAACGCGTCGAGGCCCAGCGCCTCGACGACGCTCTTGCGGCTCGCGTCGCGGTACGGCGGGCAGGCCGGTATGGTGAAACCATAGAGCCCGAGGAACACCGCGGCTCCGGCGCTGATGAAGAGCTGCCCCGTCGTCAACACACCGCCGGAGAGATCGGTAAACCACATCGCGAAAACGAAACCGATCGTGCCCCAGACGCGGATCGGCGGGAATCTCAGGATGAAGTTCATGCCCTGCTGCTCGAGCACGCGGAACGAGATCGTGTTGTTCAACGCGATCGTCGGCATGTAGACCATCGCGTTCAGCAGCATGATGACGTACAGCGTTTCGTAGTCGCGCACGGTCGAGGCCCAGACGAGGAGACCCGCGCCCGTCAGGTGCAGAATTCCGTACAGGCGTTCCGCGTTCACCCAACGGTCCGCGACGATGCCCAAGAGCCCCGGCATGAACAGCGAGGCGACGCCCATCGTGCCGTAGATGCTGCCGATCTCGATCCCCGTGAAGCCGAGGCTCTTGCTCATGTACGCGCCGAAGGAGATGAGCCACGCGCCCCACACGAAAAACTGCATGAAGTTCATCACGGTGAGGCGGAAGTGGATACTCATCGGCGCCACGCTACCAGAAATCGCCGAAAGCGACGGCGGTTTGCTGCTCGTTTGCTAGGCGGTTCGAACGGCCGCGGCCGTTGGCAGTGAAGCGCGCGGCAACGTCGTACGTGGTGGGCAGCCAACTGATGTTACGCATTGGAAGGCGTTCGGGGACCGACGCGCCCGCACGCTTCCACATCAGATCCAGGACCGTTTCGATGTGCGCGGCGAAGTGGCCACGCATCCAGCATTCGTGGATGCAGTGCGCACCGGCGGCGCCGTCGCCAGCGGCAAGTGCGGATTCGAACGCCATCGCGAGATCGCGGTCCGATCGCGCGCGGAACGGTCGTTGACCGGGTCGCGCGGGAGTTTCATCCATCGCAATGTTGGATGAGCCACGCGCACTCGACCCTGGCAGGCGACATGCTTGATCTCACGGTGTGTTTGGTGCCGGCTGCAGGGATCGAACCCGCGACCCCCTGATTACAAATCAGGTGCTCTACCAACTGAGCTAAGCCGGCCTCGCGCGAATGCGGCCGCATTTTAGGCGCGCCGCCGCCAGGACGCTAATTTGCGGGTGGAACGGCCGCTGCGGCGCCAGCGCCCGCGCCGACTCCCGCCGGACAGGCTTTGAACTCCAGTTCAGATTCCCCGGCTGGGAATTTCTGTCCTTCGAGAGTCGGCGCATCGGACTTCAAAGTCAGGTCGAGCCAAATGGCAGTGCCGGGCTTTTCGCGT
>Ga0193752_1002935_pt1 | contig 12208 bp, 9 predicted proteins | sample H1c1metaG_FD_144924 | JGI IMG/M metagenome (GOLD analysis project Ga0193752, IMG submission 144924) | Soil microbial communities from a riparian zone of the East river system, Colorado, United States - H1c1 | ecosystem: Environmental > Terrestrial > Soil > Riparian zone | place: USA: East River... | reverse complement strand
CCAAACATACCTACGACCAGCGATAATGCGGCAATCGACCATCCTCCGGCATTCACGTTCGAAAAAATATCACTGGCAAACGCGCTGAATGAATCAATGTCATTCAGTGCGAAATTGTCTTCCTGAGAAGGTGTCAGCTTTCTCAGTGACCGCATGGCACCGGCCAGCTCATCGATCAGCAATGCCATCGGCACATCCGGCTTACCCTGCACGATCAGTCTTGGGCTCGACCAGCGTTCGAGATTCATCTGGATAAGAAAGCCATTGACGATGATGATACAATTGTCAAAGTTCCACATCTGCATGATGCTCTTTCCCTGCTTCTTGATCACGCCAACGATTACGCCGACCTTCTGGTTTTTCAATTTAACCTGCCGGCCCACCGCTTTTTCGGGCTTGCCAAACAATTGTTCCGCAATATCGTTGCCGATGAGTACAGAATTTGCAGCCTGGTCATAATCCCCCTGCTGCAACGTTCTTCCATAGGCCACATCAACGGGTTGGATGTCAAAAAATTCCTCGCTGATGCCATAATACGTAACGCTTTTCACCAGGCTACCAGCATATTCGACCTTCTCATTGATTTCGGTTGAAAATGCAACATGACTTGCAACGGCCACCTTCTCACGCAGCTGGCGCACTTCAGAAAACCTTGGGGTAGGTCGGTTCACATACTTCCACCAGGGATATTCATCACCGCCACTATAAACCCATTTGTCGATGTACACGGTATTGGTGCCGAGTGACTTGATGTCTTTTTGTATGGCCTGCTCAAGGCTGCCAACGGTAGCCAAAACGCTGATGATACAGAATATACCAATGGTTACTCCGAAAAGAGAAAGAAAAGTGCGCAGTTTATTTGATCTGAATCCACGAGGATGGGAGCGGCAACAAAGATAGATGAATAACAACCCGTAATAACCCCCATCAGCATTGCAAATGCAAATCCCTTGGTAACTTCTCCACCTACAAGGAAGAGGATCAGGATGGTTAAGAAAACTGTCAGCGAGGTCATAATCGTTCTGCTGAGGGTGTCATTGATCGCCCGGTTGATCACCGTCTTTTTATCGGCTCCCTTCATGCTGTGACTGTATTCCCTGATCCTGTCATAAACCACCACCGTGTCATTCATCGAGAAGCCGATTACTGTAAGGATGGCCGCTATGAAATGCTGGTCAATTTCCAGCGGGAAGGGCACAATGTTTTTGAAAAACGAAAAGACAATCAGCGTAACCAGCACGTCATGAAGCAATGAGAACAGTGTTCCCAGTGAATAACGCCAGTCGCGGAACCGGATAAATATGTACAGGGAGATGATGAGCAGCGACCAGAAGGTGGCCCATTTCGCACCGGACTTAAGGTCATCCGATATTGTAGGATCCACCCTCTTCGAACCCTGGATGTATTGTGAAGCAAACTGCTGGCGGGAGACCGTTGGAGGCAGGAATGTTTTAAGCCCGTTGTACAAAGTGGTCAGCACCATCGTATCTGCTGCCTTTCCTTCGTCCTGAATCATGAAATCGGTTGTGATATCGAACTGGTCGTTGTTACGGCCATATGTTTTAACCGTAGGGGATTCAGAAAATACTTTTTCAAGCGCCAAACGAATATCTTCGGCTTTTTGTGATTTACTGAACTTGACGACATAGCTCCGGCCCCCACTGAATTCAACGCCTTCCTTAAAGCCATTGAATATTGCGGTAATGCCCAGTACCAGCACAATGGCTGAGATCACATAGGCCACCTTGCGGTATTTTACAAAATCATAGTTCGCATTCCTGAATATCTTTTTAGATATCGGAGTGAAATATTTCAAGTGCCTTTCCTTGGTAGTATAGAAATCCGTCATCAGCCTGGATACCAGGATACCACAGAATAAAGACAGGAGGATACCGAGTATCTGGGTGGTGGCAAAACCGAGTACAGGACCAAGCCCATAAATGGCCAGGATGATGGCTGTAAGCAAGGTAGTGATGTGTGCATCGAGCACGGGCGGCAGTGATCGTCGGTAACCCAGCTTGATGGCTTGTTCATGAGTACTTCCCCGCCCAAGTTCATCCTTGATGCGTTCAAAAATAAGCACGTTGGTGTCCACCGCCATACCGATGGTAAGCACCAGACCCGCGATACCGGGTGCCGTAAGTGTGGCATTCAGTGCGCTGAGTACACCTATCGTGAACAGGAGATTGAGGATCAGTGCGATATTGGCAACTATTCCACCCGTGTTGTAGTAGATCAGCATCAGGCAGAAGATCACGATAAACGCTAGCGAAAATGACAGAATACCACCATTGACTGCATCTTCACCAAGCGTAGGACCAACTACCTGGTCCTGTACGATCCTTGCCGGCGCATCCAGTTTACCGGCCTTCAGAATATTTGCGAGATCCTGGGCTTCATTGACAACAAGCTGGGTATTCTTGGATCCCTTGCCCATAGTGATCCTGGAGTTTCCTCCTTCAATCTTTTCATTTGCTATCGGCGCCGAGTAAACGATGTCATCCAGCACAATGGCAATTGGTCTTTTTTCCTTTGCCGAGCGGTCAGTCATCTGGGCCCAGGTTCTTGCTCCGGCAGAATTCATGCTCATGTTCACCAGCACCTCGTTGGTGATGGGATCGAAACTCTGATCTGCATTTTCAATGGCACTGCCCTCGATCAGTGCACCCTCCTTGCCGGGGATGGTCTGGATGGCATATAGATCAAGAAAATCATACAATTTTCCATCCGGATCCCTTTCCTGTTTGCCCCAGACGAAACGTGCATTGCCCGGGAAATTTGAAGCAACAGAATTCATCCTCAGGTAACGGTTAACTGTAGCCGTATCCCTGATCAGCGCACGCCCGATAACAGGACCGAAACTTTGTTTGCCAGCCTCATCCTGGTATGGCTGGGAAGGAATCAGCACCTTGAACAGCGGGTTGGCCTGGCTCGCCCTACGGGCACTGTCAGACAGACCGAGCGAATCAGCCGCGGCGTTTGCGGAATCTTTTCCTTTCGTTCCATATATTGAGGCTTCCAGCGCCTTGTCTGCATTCTGCAAGGCAGTGATCATCGGCTGATCATTCAGCGTGAACACTTCAAAGAACTGGAGGTTGGCGGTGGACTGTAAATATCTTCTCACCCTGTCTGGATCGGTGGCTCCCGCTAACTCGACTGTAATGATCCCCTTGCTTTCATCAAGACTGATATTTGGCTGGGCGACACCAAATTTGTCAATACGTTTGGAAAGTACCTGGAAGGTCTGGGTCATGGCCGCCGTGGCCTGTTCCCTGATATGGGTTAGCACCGCCTCGTCGGAGGCATTGATGCTCAGTTTATTTCTGTTTGCGTTAGCAAAATACGGTGCCAGTTTGCGGGAAGGATTCTGAGCCTTGAAAGAAGCAGCGAAAAGATCAATGAAGTTCTGATCACTGTTCAGCTTCATGGTTAGTGCGCCCGCAATGGCTTTCTGGATCACAGGGTCTTTTGGATTGTTAGCCAGTCCCCTGATCAGCCCGTCGAGGGCAACATCAAGGGTAACGTTGATCCCACCCTGGAGGTCAAGACCGAGAAGCAGTTCACTTTCCTTAGACTTCTGGTATGTCTGTCCCCACCAGGTAATTTTCTGATCCTTGGTAGAATCCAACAGTCTTTCCAACCGGGTCTGGAAATATGTATCAAAAGAATCCTGATAAGCTGCCTGCGCTTCAACATTGCCCGGGTATTTCTGGGTTGCCGAAGGAAAAGCTCGCCTGGCCTGCTGCATAGCCTTTTCCTTTACTGATTTTTCGTGTTTGTTCACAAACCAGGTAAAGGAAAGCTGGTACAAGGATATCATGATTAATAAAGCAGCAAAAATGCTTACCAGTGCTTTCATTGAATTTTATTTGTTTTTTAAGGTTTGCAAAGATAGGATTTTCAGGCTTATTCACTAATAAATCAATGCTTTGAATGACAAAGGGCCTTGTGAAGATATTTTAAGGAAAAGGGGTAAATATTAAAATTGGTTTAATCGTACCACGCTTACATTTGCATCTCAAAAAAAGAACATTACGCAATGCTGTTATCGTCACGTCTTGAACGTTTCAACGAGCCCGAAACCCTGAAAATGGCCAAGCTTGGCCGCGAGCTCAGAGGACAGGGTATCGACATCATCGATCTTAGCCTGGGTGAACCAGATTTCGATACGCCGCAACATATAAAAGATGCTGCGAAGAAGGCGGTTGACGAGAACTGGAGCCACTATCCGCCTGTTGCGGGTTACCCCGAACTACGGGAAGCTGTATGCCAGAAATTCAAGCGTGATAACAATCTTGATTACAAACCGGAGAACATCATCGTCTCCACAGGAGCCAAACAAAGCCTCGCCAATGCTGTATTCGCTGTCGTGGATCACGGTGATGAAGTGATCATCCCCACACCTTATTGGGTCACCTACTCCGAAATTGTCAAACTGGGCGAAGGCACCGTCAAACTGGTCAGAACATCAATAGAAAATAACTACAAGATGACTCCGGCTGAATTGGAAGCCGCCATCACTTCAAAATCAAAACTTTTTATCTTTTCTTCTCCCTCAAATCCCACAGGCGGAGTATACACCAGGAAAGAATTGGAAGGTCTTGCCGAAGTATTCAGGAAACACCCGCAGATCTTCATCATCTCGGATGAGATCTATGAATACATCAACTATGTTGGCAAGCATGAGAGCATAGCCCAGTTTGCCGATCTCAAAGACAGGATCATTGTGATCAATGGACTGAGTAAAGGATTCGCCATGACCGGTTACCGGCTTGGTTATATCGCAGCGGCACCGGAAATCATCAAAGCCTGCGAGAAACTCCAGGGGCAGTTCACCAGCGGCGCCTGTGCGGTAACACAAAGAGCAGCCATCACCGCGCTGACGGCCAGTCTCGACACCACCCTGGACATGCTGAAAGAATTCACGGCCAGGAAGAAAAGAGTTATAGAGTTACTTTCTGCCATCCCCGGGTTGAAGCTTTCCGAGCCCGATGGCGCCTTCTATGTATTTCCCGATGTGTCGTCCTATTTCGGAAAGAAGGATGGAGATGTTCTGATCGCGAATGCCGATGACCTTTGTATGCACCTCCTGAACAAGGCCCACGTGTCAACCGTTACGGGCAGAGCATTTGGTGAACCAAACTGTATCAGGCTGTCATTTGCGAACAGTATGGCCAAGATCGAAGGCGGACTACAGCGGATTACCGATGCAATGAAAAAATTGAAATAATCTATGCAACTTATTGCTTACCAAGAAGTAATAGTTTGTCATGGAGCATCATTACCTGGGGTATGATTGCCTTGGCGTCATCATTTACAATTACAAAATCACAGAGCCGCATTTTTATGGTCTCATTGATCTGCCGGTCCATTCTTTCATGCACCTGAGCCATCGTGAGGTTATCCCGGGTCATGGCTCGCTTCACTCTTAAGTCCAGCGGCGCCGAAACACCAATCACATAGTCCAGTTGGCCCTGGACACCACTTTCAAAAATCAGGGCTGCTTCCCGCAATGAATAAGGGGCGATTTGGCTTTTCATCCAGGCCAGGGAATTCCTGATCGTAGCGGGGTGAACCAGTGAATTGAGCAGGTTAAGTTTGTTCTTGTCGGCAAAAACGATGGCAGCAAGATAGGGCCTGTTGAGTTTACCGTCATTGTAGGCCTCTTTCCCGAAGTGATGAATGATCTGCGTTTTCAGAGTTTCATCCTCATTCATTATTTTTTTGGCTGCCTCATCCGCATAGTATACAGGAATGCCCAGCACCTCGAAGATGCGGGCAACCGTTGTCTTTCCTGACCCAATCCCACCGGTGATGCCAATTCGAAGGGCCATATGTTTCAGTTAATGCGCGTTACTTGCCTGCAGCGGGAACCTTGTTAAGCTGGTTGGTCCACTCCATGGAAATTGCGGACTTTTCAATTTTCAGGTAGCTGCCCGGGCTGGTTTCAACCTGGATAGTGCCATCTTCATTAACCTTATTGACGGTACCGTGGATGCCGGCGATCGTAACCAATTTGTCTCCTTTCTGCAGATTCTGTTGGAAGGTCTTTGCCATCTTGGCCTTCTTGGCTTGCGGTCTGATCATGAATAACCAGAATACCAGTATCATTCCTCCGAGTAAAATCATAGACGCGTATGGAGAAGATGTTCCTGCCTGCAATAAAATAGCTGTAATAGTCATTGTTTATGTTTATGTATAAAGATTTGATCAGTTTTTGCCGGAACCGGAAGGTTTGGGCACTACTTCAATATTAAAAAACAAATGCTGGAGGCCGAATCCGGGGGTGTTGGCTTTAACGGTAATTTCTTTGTGTTGTAATCCTGGCCTGCCTTCGCTGTCAAAGGAAGCGGAGATTTCATCATCAGCGCCGGGAGCGATGGGTTCACGGTTGAAATCGGCCACGGTGCAGCCACAGGATGGCGTAACGGATTCAATAACCAGCGGCACCTTTCCCGTATTCTTAAACCGGAACGAGATCGCCACCTTCTGTCCTTCAATTACCTGTCCAATATTCTGTATTGAATCTACCCATTTGATGGTTGTTTTACTACTGGCCGGTGCGCTCGCTGTATCAGGTAAATTGCCCGAGTCGCTGTTTGCACAGCCTGCCATCAGCACCAGGATCAGTATGAAAAATAAAAATCGGCTAAGCATGGAAGTTTTTTGCGAAATTAACTTTAGTCGTGGAATCACAAGGGTTTAAAAGCCACTTTGTGCATTTTTTCCTCGCGCACCAGGTCTTTGTGAATGCTGTCCAGGATGCCATTAATAAACTGACCGCTTTGCTGTGTGCTGTATTCCTTGGCGAGGTCAATGTATTCATTGATGGTCACCTTGGGGGGTATGGTTTCAAAAAAGAGGAACTCGCAAACTCCCAACCGCATCAGCAGCATGTCCAATACGGCGATCCTTTCAGCGTCCCAGTTTTTAAGTTTGGGTTTGATGTACTCCATCGCGAGTTCTTTTTTCTCGATCGTTGTTCTCAGCAGCTCTTTTGCAAATTCCCATTTATCGGGGCTGATGAGTTCTTGAAAATTGAAACTCAACGGTTTGCCTAGCAAATTGGTGAGCAGTAGGTTCACCATATCGGCATCGTCGTCCCAATTGGGAAATTTCTCTTCGATGAAGTTGATGAAGTTCTCATTGGGTAGAAGCAGGTCACTGAGGATGAATTCAAGGATCTGTTTTTCCTCTCTTTTATCCCGGGAGCCTACATTAATGTAATGCTGGTATTTATCGGTGGCCTTGAGTTCAATGTAGATTTTCCTGATCAGTGCGGGATCTCCCGTAAGCTGGGGTTTGTCCTCTATCAATGCCTGCTGGTAGGTGGGCAGTTCTAGTATCTTCCACAAGAGGTCGTTGCCCGAAATTTTTGTATTTACCCGCAGGTCTTCCTGGGAAGGCAGGTGTTTGGCCGCTTTGTTTTTGGCGTCGGTTTCGGCATAACGGGCTACCTCGGTGAGGCAATAGGTGAAGAAAACCACCAGTTGGCGGCTGAGGTCAAATTGTTTCTGAAGCAGTTTGATGGCATCAGCCGGTGGCACCGGATTTTCAAGGGTTTCCAGCGAATAAAGCGTCTGCATCACCTTTACCCTTATATTTCTTCTACTAATCATTTCGCAACAGGCTTATTTGACGGGGCAAAGCTAATCCATTTGAAGTGATTTTACCGGACTGTTAGATCCAGAGAACGGAGAGGGCCCGGGTAACCGGCAGCTCAAAGAACATTTATATAAAGCGCCGAACCCCAATGATTTGAAAATGAAAAATTGACATTTACCCGGGAATGGTGACGGCTAACATTGCTTTTAACCTGACAAGCCGTGTAAAAAACGGAAAAAATGACTTTAAAAATGAATTGGTATAGAATTCGTTTACATTTGCCGCCTGCTTCCCAGGCAGCTTATAATATATTATCATCACTAAATTAAAAAACGCGAAACTTATGGCTACTAATGTAAAAGTTACCCCATTGCACGACAGGGTAATTGTGAAACCGGCTAAGGCGGAAGAAAAAACTGCTGGAGGTATCATTATCCCAGACACTGCAAAAGAAAAACCTCAGCGTGGTACGGTTGTAGCGGCCGGCCCCGGAAAAAAGGACGAGCCCACAACCGTTAAGATTGGTGACACCGTTCTTTATGGAAAATATTCAGGCACCGAGATCTCAATTGAAGGCGATGAACTGCTTATCATGAGAGAAAGCGACATCCTGGCTATCCTTTAAATTTCCACCTTTTATTCTCAAACATTTCATGAATTTTAAAACTTTATAAAAATGGCTAAACAGTTATATTTCGACATTGAAGCCCGGAATAAGATGAAAAGAGGTGTGGACATTCTGGCCAATGCCGTGAAAGTTACCCTCGGTCCAAAAGGACGCAACGTTGTGCTTGAAAAGAAATTTGGTGCACCTTCAGTAACCAAGGATGGTGTTACCGTTGCAAAAGAAATTGAACTGGAAGATCCCATCGAGAACATGGGCGCCCAGATGGTGAAGGAAGTAGCCAGCAAAACTGCTGATATCGCCGGAGACGGTACAACTACAGCCACCGTGCTCGCTCAGTCGATCATCACCGAAGGTCTGAAGAATGTAGCAGCAGGTGCTAACCCAATGGATCTCAAAAGAGGAATTGACAAGGCCGTTATTAAGATTGTTGAAAGCTTGAAAAGCCAGAGCCAGAACGTTGGAAAAGAAAGTGAAAAAATCCAGCAGGTGGCTACCATCTCTGCCAACAACGACAGCACGATCGGCAAACTGATCGCCGAAGCTTTCGAAAAAGTAGGCAAGGAAGGTGTGATCACTGTTGAGGAAGCAAAAGGAACCGACACTACAGTAGAAGTTGTAGAAGGTATGCAATTCGACCGTGGATATTCTTCAGCTTACTTCGTTACCAACAGCGAAAAAATGGAAGCTGAGCTCCAGAATCCATACATCCTGATCTATGACAAGAAGATCAGCGCCATGAAAGACATCCTGCACATTCTGGAAAAAGTTGCCCAGGGCGGACGTCCACTGCTGATCATCTCTGAAGACCTCGAAGGTGAAGCACTGGCAACACTCGTAGTAAATAAATTACGTGGAACGCTGAAAGTTGCGGCTGTTAAGGCTCCCGGCTTCGGCGACAGAAGAAAGGAAATGCTTCAGGATATCGCCATCCTTACCAAGGGTATCGTTATCAGCGAAGACCAGGGTTACAAACTTGAAAATGCCGACCTCAGCTACCTGGGTTCAGCAGCTTCTGTAACCATCGACAAGGACAACACTACCATCGTTGGTGGCAAGGGCGAAAAGGAAGATATCCTGGCCCGTGTCAACCAGATCAAATCACAGATCGAATCAACCACTTCAGATTACGATAAGGAAAAGCTCCAGGAACGTCTTGCTAAACTCAGCGGCGGTGTTGCCGTACTTTATGTAGGTGCCGCTACCGAGCTTGAAATGAAAGAAAAGAAAGACCGCGTTGACGACGCCCTTCATGCTACAAGAGCAGCCGTTGAAGAAGGTATCGTACCAGGTGGTGGAGTTGCTTACATCAGGGCCATCGCAAGCCTCGAAAAACTGAAAGGCGACAACGAAGACGAAACTACTGGTATCCAGATCGTGAAACGCGCTGTTGAAGAACCACTTCGCCAGATCGTTATCAACAGTGGTATCGAAGGAAGCATTGTTGTTCAGAAAATCAAGGAAGGCAAGGGCGACTATGGTTTCAACGCTCGTACTGAAGTCTACGAAAACCTGTTTGCCGCAGGAGTGATCGATCCTACCAAGGTTACTCGTATCGCTCTAGAAAATGCTGCTTCTATCGCAGGCATGCTGCTGACCACCGAATGTGTGATCGCAGATAAACCCAAGAAAGAAGAAGCACATTCTCATCCCGGCGGTGGACCCGGAATGGGCGGAATGGATTATTAATTGCAATCCGACTGAATTTCAATCCCCACTATGGTTTCATAGCGGGGATTTTTTTTACCCCTCTCCCAAGGCCCGCTTTCAGCTCCTAAGGACTTTGCTTTTTTTGCTTAACTTTGCGCCCTATGACACAAGATCAGATCAAGATTATGAGGGACCGCGTTGTTGTCCTGAGGAGGTTTCTTTGACGTCGATAACCGACACGATAAAATAAACCAGGAAAAACAACTTTCGCTGTCCCCGGGCTTCTGGGATGATAACAAACGCGCAACGGAGATTTTGCGCAATATCAAGCTCAACGAATACTGGGTAAAGCTTTTTGAAGAAACTGAAACCGCAGTCGAAGACTTTGCTGTGCTTTTTGATTTCTGGAAAGCAGGAGAGGCTTCCGAAGAAGAGACCCGGGAGGCGCATGCCACTGCGCTCCGCCTGCTGGAAGATGCTGAATTCAAAAGTACCCTTAATCAGCCCGAAGATGAACTACCCGCTGTACTGCAGATAAACAGCGGTGCCGGAGGAACCGAGAGCCAGGACTGGGCAGAAATGCTGGCCAGGATGTACCGCATGTATGGCGACAAACACCACTTTACTGTTACCCAGCTCGACTGGCAGGACGGCGACAGCGCAGGCATAAAAAGCGCAACCCTTCAGTTCGACGGCCCATTTGCCTATGGCTTTCTGAAAGCGGAAAGCGGTGTGCACCGGCTTGTCAGGATCTCTCCGTTCGACAGCAACGCGAGAAGACATACTTCCTTTGCTTCCGTATATGTATATCCCCTGATCGATGATACTATTGAAATCGAAGTAAATCCTGGCGACATAGAATGGGCTTTTTTCCGTAGCGGCGGCGCAGGCGGCCAGAACGTGAACAAGGTGGAAACCGCGGTGCGCCTTACCCACAAGCCGAGTGGTATCATCGTGGAATGTCAGCAGGCGAGGACCCAGGGTGAAAACAGGGAAAAGGCGATGACCATGCTGAAGAGCCGGCTGTACGAAGAGGAAATACGTAAAAGAGAAGCACTTAAGAATGCCGCCAACTCCTCGAAGAAAAAAATAGAATGGGGATCCCAGATAAGGTCCTATGTTTTTCATCCCTATAAGATGATCAAGGACCACCGGACAGATTACGAGGTGGGAAATATTCAGCCGGTTATGGATGGAGAACTGGATGGTTTCATAAAAGCCTTTCTGATGATGGAAAAAGAAACAGCGTAGTAGTTGCGACATAAAAACACGACCGTTATGAACCTAGGCTATTTTTCGTATCCCATACCGAAGAACGAACCTGTACTTGATTATGCGCCGGGCTCGCCTGAGAAAGCTGCGTTGAAAAAGACATTGCAGGAGCTCAAATCGGTAAAGGCCGACATACCGATGTACATAGGGGGCAGAGAGGTGAGAACAGGTAAGAAAGTGGCGATCAGACCACCTCATGAAACCGCTCATGTGTTAGGAGAGTTTCATATGGGTGACGGGTCGCATATCAGTCAGGCCATCGATGCCGCACTCGCTGCACGCGAAGAATGGGCGGCGATGACCTGGGAAACCCGCGCCAACATCTTTCTGAAAGCTGCCGACCTGATGGCTACGAAATACCGGTATCATATGAATGGTACCACTATGCTGGGTCAGAGCAAGAATGTCTACCAGGCCGAGATTGACAGCGCATGCGAACTGATAGACTTCCTCCGTTTCAATGTCCACTACCTCAGTGAAATTTATAAACAGCAACCGATCAGTGGCTCAGGTGTACACAACAGGCTGGAGTTTCGGCCGCTTGAAGGTTTTGTTCTTGCTGTTACACCATTCAACTTCACAGCCATTAGTGGCAATCTTCCGACCTCCGCCGCGATGTGCGGAAATGTAGTCGTGTGGAAACCTGCCAATACACAGGTTTACAGCGCTCAGATGATCATGCGAATTCTGATCGAAGCCGGACTGCCCCATGGGGTGATCAATCTTGTTTATGTTGAAGGGCCCGAGCTGGGCAGGATATGTTTTGCTCACCGCGATTTCGCGGGGGTTCATTTTACCGGCTCAACCGGGGTCTTCAACAGCATGTGGCAAAGCATTGGCACCAACATGAAAAATTATCGTTCTTATCCGCGTATTGTGGGGGAGACCGGCGGTAAGGATTTTGTGGTCGCGCATAAATCTGCCGATTCCGATGTAGTAGCCACGGCCATACTGAGAGGTGCCTTTGAATTCCAGGGACAGAAATGCTCAGCGGCTTCCAGAGGATATATTCCATCGAACATCGCGGATGCCGTGAAAGAAAAATTATCATCAGGC
>Ga0193752_1002934_pt1 | contig 12219 bp, 14 predicted proteins | sample H1c1metaG_FD_144924 | JGI IMG/M metagenome (GOLD analysis project Ga0193752, IMG submission 144924) | Soil microbial communities from a riparian zone of the East river system, Colorado, United States - H1c1 | ecosystem: Environmental > Terrestrial > Soil > Riparian zone | place: USA: East River... | reverse complement strand
AAAGGCTTTATCTCCAAAGCACGAGCCGAGTTTGCCGATCTAAATTCCCTGATGACCGAGTTGACTGCTCGGTAATACAAGCGAGTTTGCGGTCCGGTCAGTGCGAGAGACTGAAAAGTAAACCAACGCATTTATTGGATTTTTCATCTGAATGTCGTAAACTAGCGTTCCTCGCTATGGGGGCGACAGGCTTCGACAGGGGCTTGTATAGATCTTTGGATGCACGTCGGGCTTTTTGCTTGTGAGCCCGTTAACAAAACTTGCAAAACACAAATGCTAATCAAGAATTAGCTCTTGCTGCCTAGTTAACTCTAGACCAGAAGTGTCTTACCGGAAGTCAGCCTGATGCGACCGGCTAAGGCATAACCCAGTTCAGGCTCGGGCGCGTTCTCAGTTCGCGGACGCGGCTCAAAGTTAGCCGGGCTAGCTTTCGAAGAGGTCTTGCCGGTTCATCTGCTCCTCGAAAGCGAAACTAAAGTGAATTGGATAAACGTGTAGATTCTACTGGTCGCAACCTTTGGATGTGGGTTCAATTCCCACCGCCTCCACCATATTAAAGAAAGCCCTTACTTATGTGCGGGCTACTGACACAGATCGCGGATCTTGGATCGAAGAAACCAAGGTCCGCATCTCATTTTTGACATGGCCGAATTTTCACAAAAGATCTATAAAATCGGCATAAATCCTGTAGTCGATCCGCCGAACGAGATACTGAAAGCTATCTTCAAGCAAGCCGGAAGATCCACTGGGCCAATACCTATCCACGGAAAACTGAATGGAGCCGAATTCACCCAAACTCTCGTAAAATACAAGGGCAAATGGCGGCTTTATCAACGGCCCGATGTTGAAGGCATCGGGAATGAAGCTTGGTGATCTAGTTCGGATCGAGGTGGAGTACGACCCGCGTCCCCGCGAAGTGCCGATGCCGGAAAAGCTCGCAATAGCCCTACGAAAAGACAAAAAGGCGAAGGCCGCGTTCGATACGCTGTCGCCTTCGCGTCAAAAGGAAATACTGAAATACCCAGGCTTTCTTAAGTCGGAAGAATCGATCGACCGCAACGTAGACCGCGTACTAAAACATCTCCGCGGCGAACCGGCAGAAACCCTCCACGCATTAATGCGAATCAAACCGTGACTCGCGGCGATCTCAAAAAAGAAAGAACGGTTCGCTTTCGAGCCGTTCGAGAATTAAAAAGAGAAGGAGCGGGTGGGAGTCCGCTCCTTCTTAAAATCAGCGCTTTGACTTTACTTCGATTTTTCCAACAGGTGGGAGATCTGGGGAAAAATCGAATCCGGCCAAGTCACTGGTGTGGGAGACTGCTCTTGTTAAGAAGTTGTACTGTTTGCTGCTCGGGGTAACGAAGTAGAGTCTGCCAACCGGCACATCTCTCAGCGTATAGTATCCGAATGTGTTTGTGATCGCGGAATTTGAGTACCCTTCGCCGTCAGTCATGGTTACCATCGTTCGCGAAAGGCCACGCCCGTTTCCATCCGTAACCCGCCCCGAGATCGACGCGCCCGCCGCCGACGCACTGGTGGCACAATCAATATCCGAATGCGACGACGCGACAGTAGTGTCTGAAAGGGCCAGTCCGAGAACATTAAGTCTGAGGTGTAAAGCATTGACTGTAATGTTTTCCGGATGCACTGAGGGTGATGGAGGCGTAACAAACTGTTCGTTAATTCCAATACTTCCCAAGTCCACTAACCCAAAGTCGAGGCTGATGATTGTATTCGGCGGAACCGAAACAGCTATCGGCAGGTTGAGAAGGCCCAAAACGGTGATGCGGAGATTTGCCAGGATCGAGTCGCCCGTACAAGTCGGAGCAGCCAGGCTGCAAGTACACCGCGTGTTCGAGCTGACGGCGTCTGCCGTGACAGCTAGAAGGCCGAGATTTACCCCCAGGTTTTGGACTCGAGCATCTGAGGCGCTCGAACCGTCGGTTGTTGTTGGAGCCCCGCCCGCTCCGCCATAGGTATTTGCAGTAACTGTTCCACTTGTCAACAAGCCGGGAAGCACTGTTGTTCCTAAGGTTGAGACGTTGACCTTTCCGCCGGATGTAGGCAGAAAGCCAGTGTCAGAGACAAGAGTAGTAAGATCCACTCCTCCAACCGTCCTTTCACGATTGCGGATGCCTGTTGCTCTGCCGCTGTAGAGATTAGAAAGCGGAGCCATAACACATGTAATATCCGAATGGGCTGACGTAACGATAACGTCGGTAACTATGCCCAGGATGGTCACCCTAATGTGTATGGAGTTGACCGTTATGCTCCCCGGTGAAATTATTTGCTCGTTGAGGATGACCGTGCCTATAAGCCCGCCCCCAACCGCGAAAACATTAATTGAAGTGTTAGGTGCAGCGGTCCCGTTGATAGTCGTCACGTTGCCCAACGCATCTGTGAGCGTAAGGTTGGCGATCGTTGAGGTGCCAACGCAAGCTCTTGCGGGGCAAGAACAAGAGGTGCTCGATGCTATGACTCCGGCGGTGAGGTTCAGGCCGTTGAGAATGCCTACGTTCAGGCTGTTTATGCTTGAGAGCGACTGGCTTGAATTCGGTGTCGTGGGTACGGCGAGTGGACCGCCCGATGTCCTTACAGTAGCGTCACCCAACGTCAGGATGTTTGGGATATTAGTTCCAACCCCTGTCAATACAATATTGCCGCCCGGTGCGGGCAGCGTTCCCGTGTCGGCGACCGAGGTCGTCAGAACTGGCGTTGCCGGAGTGGTTACCGTTACCCTAACTGCCGCTGCTTCTCCGCCAAAGGTCTGAGCCTGAATTGTGATCGATGAACATAACAGCAAAAATGCTGCAATTATAGTGGTGTTTAAAATTCTCATTTCTCTCATTTCGATATTTGAAAGCGGGGCCGCTATTTAGCGGGGCCGCGAAAGTCGATCAACCTATTCGAGCGGCTCGACAGGAAGGTGGTGCCCTTCCGGACGTGCGGAAATGCTCGAAAACGATATAGCCGGAGACGCCTGTGCTGACCAAGGAGGGAGACCTGGTTCATCAACGCGTGCTTTTTAGAGCGCGGCTATGAATCCGAATTGGCTAAAACAGACCGATCCGGAAATTCATCGAATTTCAAGAGATATTGAGGTGATTTTCGCCGCGGGGCGAAGTTATGGTGTGCCGTTAGTTTCTGGGAGTTGGGAGAATGTCTTGTAAACATTCCAGCTTTAGAGCCCAACACATCGAGAATTGACGAATTCGTCATGGGATTTATCCTCCTGTGGTTAAGCGTTTTCTTCGTCGTCCTTGCCAGACAATTCAGCTTTCGAGGTGACACAATATATCACGCCCGACTGCATTTTTATCCGTTCCAAGTGTGCGCAAGGAGTTGAGGAAGAAGCGTGCTGTCGTATTATTCGTAACCCTTACGTTCAGGGATACCATTATCGTAGTTATACTACCTCATTAAGTCAACAACTTTTTCGTAAACTATGGAAACAACAATGTTTAATCGACATATACGATCTCATTGCTGTCGTGTGGGAATAACAGTGCGATTTAGGCGATAGTTCCAAAAAGAAATTCAAAACAGCGGGTACGGTTGCCTGAGGAAGGCTATTTATGTAGCCTTGAGGCTTTGAGATGAAGCGGGAATTACCTATCGGAATATTTGACTCCGGCGTCGGCGGGCTTACCGTCTATCGCGCTCTGCATGACCGTTTGCCGAACGAGCATTTTGTGTATTTGGGTGACACGGCACGTGTCCCGTACGGAACGAAATCGCTTGCAACGGTCGAGAGATATGCCATCGAAAATTCGCAGTTCCTCGCCTCGCGGGGTATCAAGATGCTGGTCGTCGCATGCAATACGGCCTCAGCTTTGGCACTTCCAAAGATCCGCGAAAGGATCGGCATCGACGTAGTTGGCGTGATCGGCCCTGGCGGGAGAAAAGCCGTTGAGTTAACCAAAGATAAAACGAAAGCGCGGATCGGCGTGATAGCAACTGAGGCGACCGTCGCAAGTAATGCCTATTTCGAGGCGATACGGCGAGCCTCGGATTCGGCCGAAGTTTTTCAGTCGGGCTGTCCTTTATTCGTTCCGCTGGCCGAAGAAGGCTGGACGCAGGAGACCGAGACATTTTCCATCGCAGAAAAATATCTGGAACCGATGAAGGCATTTAACCCTGATGCATTGGTGCTCGGCTGTACGCATTATCCGATACTTCGAGACGTGATTCAGCAGACGGTCGGAGAGGATGTTAAACTTATAGATTCTGGTGAAGCGACGGCGGAAGAGGTTGAGAAACTGCTTTTGGAAAAAGATCTGGCTAACCCCAATAAGATCGTCGGGTCGCGAACGCTTTGCGATGACCTCGACCACTTTTACGTTACCGACGCCGCCGACAGATTTGGCCGCGTAGCCGAGAGATTTCTAGGTACAAAGCCGTCGAGACTGGAAGCTATCGAAGTTTATGGAATCGACAATCTCGTGAATGGCGGGTAACGATTCACGCTTTACCAATTACGATCTACGAAATATGACATACCAAAGACCGGACAGCCGAACCATCGATCAGATCCGCAATACCAAGATCACACCGAACATTTCGCCGTATGCCGAGGGCTCGGCGCTTATCGAGGTGGGCGGAACAAAGGTGATCTGCACGGCCAGTGTTGAAGATAAGGTGCCGATGTTCCTTCGCAACAAAGGCACGGGTTGGGTCACAGCCGAATACGCGATGCTGCCGCGTGCGACGAATACTCGAACGCAGCGTGAAACACAACGCGGACCATCGGGCCGGACGCAGGAAATTCAGCGTCTGATCGGCCGGAGCCTTCGGGCAGTCGTCGACACAAAATTGCTCGGCGAACGCCAGATCTATATCGATTGCGATGTCATCCAGGCAGACGGCGGAACGCGTTGCGCGTCCATCACCGGGGCATACGTAGCCCTTGCTCTCGCCTGCCGTAAGTTGATGAAAAATAACATCATCAAGACCTCACCGCTGATCAGCGAGGTGGCTGCGGTCAGCGTCGGCATAATCGAAGGAACGGCGATCCTGGACCTTGCCTACGCCGAAGATTCGAATGCGGAGGTCGATATGAACATCGTCTGCACAGGCTCAGGCAAATTCATCGAGATCCAAGGAACCGCCGAACGCGAACCATTCTCACGCGATCAGATGGACGAGATGCTAAAGCTCGGCGAGATCGGCGTAAACAAGCTTTTTGAGATACAGCGGAATGCTCTAAATATCTAGGGTCGAGCAGATCGTTTGTGTTAAATTTGATGGTGATGGGACTTGCCCAAAGAAAGATTGACTACACACCGGAAGAGTATCTCGAAGTAGAGAGAGCGTCGGACGTTCGCCACGAATACCTCGAAGGCGAGGTGTATCAGATGGCCGGCGAGAGCCTTGCCCACAGTCGCATCTGCATTAATATAGCTCGCGAGATTAGTGCCGCGTTGAAAGGCCGGAATTGCGAGGCTTTGTCACCGAATATGAAGGTGCGGGCCGAAACGAAAGGTTTGTTTGCATATCCCGATCTTTCTATCGTTTGCGGCGAACCGGTCTTTCATGACGATAAGAAAGATGTACTGCTAAATCCGAAGGTCATCATCGAGGTGTTGTCGCCATCGACACAGCGATATGACCAGACGAAGAAATTCTTTGTTTATAGAAATCAGGTACCCAGCCTGACCGACTACATACTTATCTATCAAGACGTGGCATTCATCGAACACCATGAAAAACAGGCGGACGGCCGTTGGGTGCACAATGTGTTCGACGGGCTGGACGACACTTTTCGAATTTCGTCGATCGACTGCGAAGTTCCGATGCGGGAGATCTATGATCGGGTCGATGTTGCTGCGGTCGTGCCGTTCGCTCCTGATAATTCCTCTAATGCCGCAGAATAGAGCCTGGGAATTCCCCCGTTACTTTTCCGTCGGCCCAGACCTTCACACCATTAACGAAAACTGCATTGACTCCGGTCGAAAGTGTCTGAGGTTCGGCGAATGTCGAGCGGTCGGTTACCGTCTTTGCGTCGAACAGAACGAGGTCTGCCTTCATTCCTTTTTTGATCAGACCGCGATCTTTCAACCCTAATCTCGCCGCCGGCATCGCTGCCATTTTACGAACCGCTTCTTCTAAGCCAAACCACTTATTTTCGCGGACGAATTTGCCAAGCACCCGTGTAAACGTACCACTTCCGCGCGGATGGCGGCTGCCGATGCCGCCGTCGCTCGAGACCATGATCCACGACCGCGTGTAAAAGGCCTTAACGTCGTCCTCGTTCATCGAATTGCAGACGACACCCGCGCCGCCATCTTTCACGATCTGGATGTAGACATCTACCGGCGAAGTGTTCTGTGCTTTCGCGATCTGCTCGAGGGTTTTGCCTTCGTAATCACGATGTGCCGAGCAACTCGTCACCAAAACCTTGTCCGCTCCACCGACGTTCGAGAGGCCAGTTTCTATTTCGCTACGATCTTCGTGTTTCCGGCTGGGAACCAAAACCGTGATCGTCGAAGCCCACGCGGTGTACGGATAGGCGTCCGCCGAAACGTCTTGCCCGGCTTTCTGAGCCGCTTCGATCAATGCTATGGCCTCGGCCGATTTTCCCCAGACATTGCGGTTGCCCATTTTGATGTGCGAGATCTGGACAGGCAGTTTCGCTTCGCGGCCGATGCGTATCGCTTCTTCCATCGCGGCACGAAAGCCTTCTTCCTCATCGCGAATGTGGCTCATGTAAATGCCCTTGTATTTCGCGGCGACGCGGGCGAGTTCGATCAACTCTTCGGTAGTCGCCATAAATCCGACATCGTATTCCAAGCCAGACGACAAGCCAAACGCTCCTTCGGTCATCGCTTGTTCGACCAGCTTTGCCATCGCTGTGATCTCTTCAGTCGTGGCGGTGCGTTTATAGTTCTCTTTCAGGATCTCTTCGCGAACCGTCGCGTGTCCGATAAAGCCGCCGACATTAACCGCAACTTTACCGCTAAGCTTTGTAAAATAATCGCTGAGCGGCCACGGCGAACCGCCGTCCGGTCCGACAAGCACCGTCGTGATCCCCTGCGAAACCTGATTCGCCGCCGCTCCTTCACGAAGCAAACCGGACTCGGAATGATTATGAATATCGATAAAACCCGGTGCTAAAACCAACCCGCTTGCGTCGATAACGTCGTCACTTTTTGACGGTTTTATCTTGCCGATCTTTACGATCTTGTCGCCTTTGATCCGAACGTTACCTTGAAACGCGGGTTTGCCCGTACCGTCAATGATGGTCGCATTCTTAATTACGAACGAAAAAGTCTGAGCGGGAATGGTGGCGACAAGTGCAGATAAAAGCGCGATCGCGGCAGCTATTCTAATCATATTTTGGATAATAGAGTTATACGTCTATTCAGTCTAGCAGTTAGAAGTACGAATTTGCGGCTATGTGGTGTTAAAATACGACCTAGGAGCTTTTGAATATGTTGACTGCCATAGAAACGACGGGGACTATAAACGCCGATCATCGAATCGAGCTTGATCAACGATTGCCGGAAAATGCGCCGGAACGTGTTCGCGTGATCGTCCTTTTTGATGAAGATACCGATATAAACGAAGTCGAATGGCGAAAGGCTATCGGAGCGAACGACGTCTTCGAATTTCTATCAGATGACAGTGAAGACATTTATACTCTCGCCGACGGAATGCCCATAAATGAAAAATAGCATCGTTCTCGTTCCTTTTCCCTACGACGATCTCTCAGCGAGTAAGGTCAGGCCCGCCATTTGTTTAACCGACGAGATAAAGCCTTATGGCCACGTTGTCTTGGCCTTTATTACTAGCAATATTTCGCAAATGCCTTCATCATCCGATTTAGTGCTGAACGAATCGGATTTTGATTTTGTTGATACCGGCCTGAAGGTTTCATCGACAATACGTCTTCATCGATTGCTTACCATTTCGTCATCTACTATTCAGCGTAAACTTGGGGAGCTTTCGGAGACGCGGCAGGGTGTGTTAAAGGAAAAGCTCCGCAACTTATTTAATATTTGACTTTTATGAGCGAGAAATTATTTGAAGGCCGGGTTGCGATCGTTACGGGTGGGACACGCGGTATTGGAAAGGCGATCGTTTTGGAATTGGCGAGGCACGGAGCTAACGTCGCGTTCAATTTTTCCAAGAGCGCGGATGAGGCCGAAAGGCTGAAGACTGAGGTCGAAGGCCTCGGCGTAAAGGCTTTTGCGACGCAGTGCGACGTGGCAAATACGGAAGCTGCCGCCGATTTTGTAAAGCAGGTTACGGCGGAATTCGGCACCGTGAATTTCCTTGTCAACAATGCAGGCATCACGCGCGACCAATTGATAATGCGGATGAAGGAAGACGATTGGGATGCCGTTATCGACACGAATCTCAAGGGCGCGTGGAATTTCTCAAAGGCTGTTCTGCGGCCGATGATGAAGGGCGAGAACGGCGGTTCGATATTGAATATAGCGTCGATCTCAGGCGTGGTCGGAATGCTCGGGCAATCAAATTATTCCGCGTCAAAGGCCGGAATGATCGGTCTTACAAAATCTCTCGCGAAGGAGATCGCCAGCCGCAAGATCACGGTCAATGCTCTTGCATTGGGACTGATCGAAACAGAAATGGCGTCTGAGATGAACGCTGACTATCGCGAAAAGATCCTTGCACAGATTCCGCTCGGCCGTCTCGGCAATGTACAGGAAGTCGCCGAGATCGCGTACTTCCTACTCTCGCCGTCCGCCGCATACATAACCGGCCAGGTCATCCAACCCGACGGCGGCCTGGCAATGTAATTGCCGTTCGATAATGTCTTACGAATTTCAGCCAAAAGATACCGAGGAAGAAACTCCGCAGCAAACGCCGGAGGAATATCTCGCCGCGCAAAAAAGTTCGATCCGAAAGAAGTCCTGGTGGGCCGTCGGCATCGGCGGTTTTGTGGTGGTCGTACATATCGGATGGCTGCTCTTTTTCGCTATGGTCGGCGTAAAGCCGGACTTTACGGTTCTATTCCGCAGCATCTTTTTCATACTCGGACTGTTCGGACTTGTCGCCGGACTTTATGGTTTGTATTACGCGAAGAGCCTGAATCTGGACAGCATCACGCCGTCAGCCGAAGCAATAGAATTTGCACGCCGTTCCGAGGCATCGCCGCCATATTACACGATGATCCTGATCGGCAGCATTATCGCCGTTTTTGTCGCACAGCTTTCCGTGGGTTTCGATGAATCGATCATGGCCGCAGGTTTTGTAAAGCAGGATTTTGCCGAGAAAGGGCAATACTGGCGTGTATTGACCGGAGGCGCTTTGCACGGCGGAATCCTCCATATTTATTTCAACTCGCAGGCCCTTTTCGGATTCGGCAATCTGATGGAGTTTCTTTCTAACCGGGCACATCTGGCAATCGTTTTTACACTTGCTGTCATTGGCGGCTTTTTGCTAAGCCTTCTCTGCATGCCCAATAGTCTGCCCAGCGTAGGAGCGTCCGGCGGCATCATGGGACTTATCGGCTTCATGTCCATTTATGCCTATAGACGAAAGGCGCAGCTGCCGCCGGATTTTCTTCGCAGCATGCTGATCAATGTTGGCTTTATTGCGGCGTTTGGCGTGATCGCATATCAGCTTGTCGATAATTTTGCGCATGTCGGCGGATTTCTTGTCGGGGCGGTTTATGCTTTTATTCAGGTTCCGAAAGATCTTGCGGCCGATCCGCGAAAGACAAGTAAGTTCATCGAGATCGCGGGAATTGTAGCGTTGGCGATCTACATTGCCGAGGCCGCGTTCGCTATTTTCCGCATCACCGATTCCGCCTAAGAAATGCCCAGAGTCCGCGTTCATCAACACGTCAATCCGCATTCGCCATACTATCGACAGGAACCCGAACCGGTCGATATGGCCGCTGTTTTTGCCGACCCATCGTTGCCTCTGCATTTGGACATCGGCTGTGCCCGCGGGCGTTTTCTTTTGCGAATGGCCGAAGTCCAGCCCGGCTGGAATTATCTCGGCGTCGAGATCCGCGAGCCGCTCGTCGATGAGGCAAACCGATTGGCTGCGGAAGCAGGCATGACGAATCTACACTACGCTTTCTGCAACGCGATGCTCTGGCTTGGAAAGCTGTTTGATGGAGTTCCGGACGGCCGCCTGCAAATGGTGACCATCCAATTTCCCGATCCCTGGTTCAAGAAAAGACACGCCAAACGCCGGATGGTAAACATAGAGATGATCGATACGATCGCCCGCCATCTAGCGCATGATGGCAATGTATTCATTCAAACGGATATTGAGTTTCTGGCGGAAGAAATGTTTGAGCTATTTCGAGATGATAAACGGTTCAGCGAGATCGTTGTCACCGAAAACCCGTTTCCGGTAAAGACCGAAAGAGAAACGGCTGTGGAGGACAAAGATCTTTCCGTTTATAGAACGGTATTTTCGCTGTGAGCTGATCAGAAAAATAGCTAATAGCTGGTTTTCACTTCCAATTCTTTTCCTTTTTAAATCTCTTCACCAACATATCACGCCGCATCTTTGGCAGGTGATCTATGAAGAGCGTGCCGTTGCAGTGGTCGGTTTCGTGCATAAAGGCGCGGGCGCCATAGCCTTCGGCGTCTTGTTCGAACCATTCGCCTTTTTCGTTCTGGGCTTTCAGCCGGGCTTTCATCGGTCTGACGACGACAGCGGGAACCTTGCCGACGGACAGGCAGCCTTCCTGGCCGGATTGTTCGCCCTCGATATGAACGATCTCAGGGTTGGCCGCGATCAGCTTGATGCCGTCACAGTCCATTACAAAGAGCCGTAGATTCAACCCGATCTGCGGAGCCGCCAGTCCGACGCCCTCGGCTTCGTACATCGTGTCGAACATATCGGCGCAGAGATCTTCCAGATCCTTATCGAATGCGGTGACGGGCTGGCCGATCTGGCCCAGAACTTCTGCGGGATATTCGGTGATCTTCCTGATCGCCATAATTACACAATGATATTTAACCGCAGATGAGCGCAAATAAACGCAGATAAATTCGACCTGTTTGAAATCTGTGTTGATCTGCGTTCATCTGCGGTTAATTTCTTATCGTATTTTTTTCTGTAGGAGCCAAGCTATCTCGGGATCACGCCTGTCCTGCTCCCGCGTTGAAAGCCGCGTTGGGCAAAAAAGCCTTTTTCTTTACGCTGCAGGCACTCCCAGCAGACGTTGGTTCGCACGTTTGTTGGTGACAAGAACGCATTGTAATGATCCATCTCGCGGTCGCATTCTTCGCAGCGGACTGCGGGTTTGTCCATTAGTTTTGGGTCGGTTGATTCGATCATTTGTTTTGGTTCTAAAGATCAATCCTATTCTAATTAGGTTTTACCCATTTCCAAAACGGTCCGAGCAAAGGAAAAGGCGGCCATGGTGACCGCCTAATAATATTGTTGCCCTTTCGCCCTTACTAACGTGTGGGCTTCTGCATCCTATTCCGGCTGGCCTTTGCAGCCTGCGTTGAAAAGGGCAGGTTGTTTCGTGCTGATGATCGGGTAATTCTCAGCTTCCTTGTTGATCTCCAGCCAGCTTAGATACTCTTCCGGTATCGACATATCTGAGAAAATGGCTTCGACCGGACATTCCGGAAGGCAGGCATCGCAGTCGATGCACGCATCAGGGTTGATCAAGAGCTTGTCGGGAAGTTCGTGAAACGCTTCGACCGGGCAGACGGCGGAGCAGTCCGTGTATTTACACTCGACACAAGGTTCAGCAACGATATAGGTCATAATTTAGGCTCGGCGTTCCACCTTTAGGCGGCCACTCTTAATTATTACAGGATCTGGCCGTTACCGTTACCAGCTAAAGCTGCAACTCCAATCGGCTCAAAATCAAATTAAAACCGTAATATTCCGAGCATAACTTGTCAAACCCGCGCGGACAAGTGTTAGAATGCCTTCATAATCAGTACTTAACAGTTCGATAACATTTAAGGATAGTTAAAAATATATGAAAGCGGAACGCGAATTATCGCTGGATTTCCTGCGTGTGACCGAGGCTGCAGCCATCGAATCTGCCAAAACGATGGGCCAGGGCGACCGTAAGCACTCTGACCACGTCGCTGTCGAAGCAATGCGCGAGGTTATGGACACCGTGCCGATGCGCGGCCGTATCGTTATCGGCGAAGGCGAACGCGACGAGGCCCCGATGCTCTATATCGGCGAAGAACTCGGCGGCGGAGCATTTTCAGCCGAGGCTCGTGCGGAATTTCCCGAGGTGGACATTGCCGTCGACCCGCT
>Ga0193752_1002933_pt1 | contig 12220 bp, 9 predicted proteins | sample H1c1metaG_FD_144924 | JGI IMG/M metagenome (GOLD analysis project Ga0193752, IMG submission 144924) | Soil microbial communities from a riparian zone of the East river system, Colorado, United States - H1c1 | ecosystem: Environmental > Terrestrial > Soil > Riparian zone | place: USA: East River... | reverse complement strand
AAGCGGTCGGCGGGCCTTCCTGCTGGGTGGCGCAGGCGACGAGGGCGAACAGCGACAGCGTGGCAGCGAGCTTTCTCATAGTCCGAGGATCCTTTCGGCGTTCTGGTGGAAGATCTTCTCCATCACTTCGTCCTTATACCCGAGCTCCTTCCATTCGGTAAGGATGCGCGCGTAGGGCATGCTTGGATAGTCGCTGCCGAACATGATCTTGTCCTGCAGCCGGCCGCGCATGTCCGTCTTCAGATTGCCCGGGAAGTGCTTCGGCGCCCAGCCCGACATCTCCCAGTAGACGTTGCCCTTGTGCAGCGCCACCGCGGTCGTCTCCTCGACCCAGGGCCAGCCCGGGTGCGCCATGACAATCTTGAGGTCCGGGAAGTCCGCGGCGAGGCGGTCGATCGACGCCGGGTGCGCGTGGCGGATCACCGCGCCATGGCCGCCGGGCATGCCGGCGCCCATGCCGGTCGTGCCCACGTCGATCATCACCGCCGCTCCCAGGGAAGAAATCAGTTCGAAGAGCGGGTAGTAGCGCTGATCGTCCACCGCGAAGTGCTGCATGATCGGGTGGAAGTGAAAGCCGATGAAGCCCAGTTGCTCTATCGCTTTTTTCGCTTCGGCAAGAATATTCGGCTTTGAAGGTTCGAGCGCTCCCCAGCATTGAATGATCCGCTCGGGGTGCCGCTTCCACATCGCGTGCACGTAGTCGTTGCCGACAGGCTTGGTGCCGATGGTGGTCTCGAGGTCGAGCGCCACCAGGCAGGCCTCCACGCCGGCGTCGGTGAACTCCTTCACCACCGCGCTCTCCTCCTTGCCGACCCATTCGCGCTTCCAGTAGGTGGCGAGGGCTTCGACGTAGGGGCCCTGGCAGGCGATCCACTCCTTGGTGCCCGGGTAGCAGTGCAGGTCGATGATTCTCATTTCTTGGCGATCATTTCTGCGAGCGCTTTCTTGGAGACCTTGCCGAAAGTCGAAACCGGAAAATCGGCAAATACTTCCAGACGCTCCGGTAGCTTGAACCTGGCGATTTCCTTGCCTTTGAGAAAATCGGTCAGCTCGTTCAAAGAAAGGTCGAAACCCGACTTCAATACTACGCAGGCGCACATTTTCTCGCCCAGGTTCGGGTCGGGCACCGGCACGCAGGCGATGTTCTGCACCGCCGGGTGGCCGAGGATCAGGTTCTCGATCTCCTCGGCGCTGATTTTCTCGCCGCCGCGGTTGATCAGGTCCTTCTTGCGGCCCTCCACCACGTAGTTGCCCGACGGGTGGCGCCGCATGAGGTCGCCCGAGCAGTAGAAGCCGCCGGGCGTGAACTGCTTGGCGTTGTACTCGGGCACGCCGTAGTAGCCGCGCAGGGTGTAGGGGCCGCGGCAGGTCAGCTCGCCGACTTCGCCGGGCGCCACCTCGCGGCCGTCGTCGTCGACCAGGCGCACCTCGTCGTCGGGGCAGATCGGCCGGCCGCAGGTCTCGAGCTTCACCTCCTGCGGGTCGTCGAGGCGCACGAAGAACAGCATCCCCTCCGACATGCCGAAGTTCTCCTGCACGAAGCAGCTCGGGATGAGCTCGTGGGTCTTCAGGCGCACCTCGGGCTGCATGCGCTGGCCGCCGCTCTGGATCAGCTTGATGGAGGACAGGTCGAACTTCGAAACGGACGGATCGTTGATCAGGCGGATCAGCAACGCCGGCACGACCTTCAGGTGGGTTGCTTTGTGTTGCTGAATCAAGGAAAAAATCGCATCCGGCCTGGTGCTCGCGCTGAGCACCACCTTCCCGCCCTGGAAGAAGTAGCCCTGGATGCCGGGACAGGCGAGCGGCAGGTTGTGCGCGATCGGCAGCGCGAGCAGCAGCACCGAGTCGGCCGTCACCCCGCACACCGGCGCCGCGATCTTCGAGTTATAGGCGTAGTCGTTGTGCGTGCGGGGGATCAGCTTCGGGATGCCGGTCGTGCCGCCGGAGAGCTGGAAGATGCAGGGATCGGTAGGGTCGATACCGATATCTTCCAGACGCTTTTGGGTTTCCGCCTTTTTCTCAATAAGAACTCTTAACCGGGAAAGCGAAAGGCAAAACCTCAAGCAGGCATTTTCCTGTCGAACCCGCTGGATCATCGGCTCGAACTCGAAGTCGCCTTGCCGCTCCGGATAGACGCAGGTGGTCGCGCCGGACAGGCGCACGAACTGGCTGATCTCCGCGAAGCGGTGGGTGACCAGCGCGGCGATGGGAACGCAGCCGATCTTCTGCAGCGCGAAGTAGAGGATCACGAACTCGGCGCAGTTGGGCAGCGTCGGCACCACGCGGTCGAGCGGCTTGAGGCCGAGCTCGAGCAGGTTCAGCGCGAGGTTGTCGCTTTGCCTGTCGATCTCTTCATAAGTGAAAGACCGGTCGCCGTCGACCAGCGCAGTTCTTTGCGCGTATTTTCTGAATACTTCGGAAAACTCCCGTGCCAGGGACCGGTCCTGCCAGTAACCCTTGTCGCGGCAGCGCTGCGCGTACTCCGGCGGAAAGGGAACGACTCCCGGCAGCATCAGGTGGAGCTGGTGAAGCCGCCGTCGATGACGAGGATCTCGCCGGTGACGAAGCGGTTGGACTGGACCAGGGTCATGATGGTCTCGGCGACGTCGTCGGCGGTGACCACGCGCTTGAGCGGCGTCGCCTTGGCGCGCTTGCCCATCAGGTCGTCGTACTTGTCGCCGAGCATGCGCTGCATCCAGTCGCCTTCCATCCAGCCCGGCGCGACGGCGTTGACGCGGATCTCGGGCCCCAGGTTCCAGGCGAGCGTCTTGGTGAGGTTGACCACCGCCGCCTTGCTCGCGGCGTAGGGCAGGGGCTGCGGCCCGGGGCGAAGGCCGACGATGGAGGCGGTGTTGACGACGCAGCCCTGCGATTTTTTCAGCAGCGGAACGCAGGCACGTGTGACCTGGAACAGCCCGCGCACGTTGACCGCGAACACGCGGTCCCATTCGTCGAGCGACAGGGTCTCGAGGTCCTTCGGCTTCCAGGAGGCGGTGGTGCCGGCGTTGTTGACCAGCACGTCGAGCCGGCCGAAGGCCTCGTCGACCTGCTTCACCATCGCCCGCACGCCGGGCTCGTCGCTTACATCGCAGCGCACAATAAGCGTCTTCGCGCCGAGCTTCCCGGCCGCCGCCGCCGTTTCGCGCGCCGCCTTCTCGCTGCTCGAGTAGTTGATCGCGACGTCGTATCCTGCGCGGGCGAGGGCCAGCGCGGCGCTGCGGCCGATGCCGGTGGCCGCGCCCGTGACCAGCGCGGCCTTCGCGGAAGAACCCTTCCCGGGAGTCGTCATAGAATTGATGAACATGTTCACCGCTAATGGAATCAGGGTCAACAGCCGCATCGACGGCCCTGCCGGCGCGCCGTGGCTGACCCTGGTGACCGGCATCGCCAACGACCTGTCTATGTGGGACGGGCAGATGCCGGCGTTGGCCCGGTGGCGTGTCCTGCGCTACGACCTGCGCGGGCAGGGCGGCACGCAGGCGACCCCGGCGCCTTACAGCATCGACCTGCTGGTTTCCGACCTTGTTTCCCTTTGGGATGAACTGAAGATCCAACAGTCCCATCTTGCGGGGCTGGGCCTTGGCGGCGCGATCGCGCAGGCGGCGGCCGTCGCGCATCCCGGGCGGCTACTCAGCCTGGCCGCCTGCTGCTGCCGGGCGAAGATGGTGCCGGACTTCGCCGTGCTGTGGCACGGGCTCATCGACACCGTGAAGAAGAACGGCTTCGAGAGCATCGTCGAGCCCACCGCGCAGCGCTGGTTCAGCGACGACTTCAAGGCCGCCCATCCGGAGGCGCTCGACCAGGTGCGCGCGATGATCCGCCGCACCAGCCAGGAGGGCTACCTCGGCTGCGTCGGCGCCTTCCTCGGCCTCGACGTGGAAGCGGGCTTGCCGTCGATCCGCGCCCGCACTCTCTACCTCAGCGGCGCCGACGACAGGATGGGCGGGCCGCCGGCGCTGATGGCCGGGCTCGCCGCGAAGGTGCCGGGCGCGCGGCATGTTTCGGTGCCGAAGGCGGCGCATATCGCTAACATCCAGAACGCCGAAGGATTCAACAGGGCGCTGGGCGACTTCCTGGAGGGGAAATGAAGTTTTTACTTTCAACAGTACTTCTCGCCGTCAGTTTTTCAACAACAGCGCAAACCTATCCCGCCAAACCCCTGCGCTGGATCGTGCCTACCGGGCCGGGAAGCGCGGTCGACGTCAACGCACGCCGCGTCACCCCCAAGCTCGCCGAGGCGCTCGGCCAGCCGGTCATCGTCGAGAACCGTCCCGGCGCGAACAGCATGATCGGCGCGCGCGAGGTCGCACGCTCGGCGCCCGACGGCTACACGCTGTTCCAGGCGGTGGTCAACAACGCCATCAACGACGCGCTCGCGCCCGATGCGTGCTGCGTGCTGAACGACAAGCTGGTGGCGGTGACGCGTCTCTACACCACGCCGCTGGTAATGGTGGTGCACCCGGGCGTGCAGGCGGCGACGCTGCAGGAATACGTCGCGCTCGCCAAGTCCAGGCCCAACACGCTGACCTACGCTTCGGGCGGCACCGGGGCGATCACGCAGATGGTGGGCGAGCTGCTCAAGCTGACCGCCGGCATCCAGGTGCGGGAAATTCCGTACAAGGCGATCGGCGCCGAGCTGCCCGATCTCACCGGCGGCCATGTGGCGACGGCGTTCCTGTCGCCGGTGGTGATCCGCGAGCATGTGCGCGCCGGCAAGCTGCGCGCGCTCGGCATCGCCGACCGCCAGCGCCTGCCGACCATGCCCGAAGTGCCGACCCTGGCCGAGGCCGGTGTGCCCATCGAGGGCCTGGGCTGGAACGGCATCTTCGTCGCGGCCGGCACGCCGCAGGCGATCATCGACCGGCTGCAGCTCGAGATCACCAAGGTGCTGCGCTCGAAGGAGGTGCAGGATGACGCGGCCGCGCTCGGCACCATCGCCGGCGGCGAGCGGCCGCAGGAATTCGCCGCCTTCGTGCGCGGCGAAGTGCAGAAGTGGGGCAAGGTCATCAAGGACGCAGGTATCAAGGCAGAGTGAGGAGGAGCTATGAGGATTCTCGGGTTTGCTTTCACAGTATTTTTTTCTTGTGTAGTTAATGCACAGTCCTGGCCGACCAAGCCTGTGCGTGTGCTGGTCAACGTCGCCCCCGGCGGCGTCGCCGACGTCACGATGCGCGTCCTCGGCGCGCGGCTCACCGAGACGCTCGGCCAGCCGTTCATCGTCGAGAACCGGGCGGGGGGCGACGGCTACATCGGCTTCGAGGCGGTGGCGCGCGCCGATCCCGACGGCTACACGATGATCTACTCGCCGGGCTCGGCCATGATGATCGCGCCGCATATCGTGAACCGGCCCGACCTCGACCCGACCAAGGCGCTGGTGCCGGTGGTGCCCACCGGCCGCGTCTCTCTCTACGTGATCACGCACCCCAAGGTGCCGGTCAGCAACTACGCTGAGTTCCTCGCCTATGCGCGCGCCAACCCGGGCAAGCTCAACTACGGCACGCCCGGCAACGGCACCTCGCCGCACATCGCCACCGAGGTGTACAACCGCGAGGCGAAGGTCAAGCTGAACCACGTGCCGTACAAGGGCGCGGGCCCGGCGCTGAACGATCTGCTCGCCGGCGTGATCGACCTGATGTTCGATCCGGGTCCCGGCATCCAGCAGGCGCGCACGGGCAAGGTGAAGATGATCGCCATCGCCGGCCCGAAGCGCCACGCGGACTTTCCCAATGTGCCGACGCTCGAGGAGAACGGCATCAAGGGCGTCGACGGCGGCCCGCACTTCGGCTTCTACACGACCGCGGGGACGCCCGCCGCGGCGATCGAGCGGCTGAACCGCGAGGTGATCAAGCTCATGCAGGAGCCGGCGGTGCTCGAGCGCTTCCGCGCGCTGGCGGTCGACCTCGCCGAGCCGATGACGCCGCAGCAGTTCGCGGCCTACGTGCGCGGCGAATCCGAGCGCTACGCAAGGCTGATTCCCGAGCTCGGCATCGGAAGATAGCGCCATGACCGGCGCCGAAGCCCTGCTGAAGGCGCTGCGCGGCATGGGGGTGGAGCGCATCTTCGCTTCGCCCGGCTCGGACTGGGCGCCGCTGTGGGAGGCGCTGGCGAAACCCTGGGCGCCCGGGGAAATCCCGGAGTACGTATCGGTGCGCCACGAGGAGACCGCGGTCTCCATGGCGAGCGGCTGGTCCAAGGCCACCGGCAAGCTGCCGGCGGTCATGCTGCACACGACTGTCGGCGCGCTGCACGCCGCCATGACGCTGCGCATCGCACTGCATGAGCGCGTGCCGATGGTGGTGCTCGCCGGCGAGGTAATCGGCTTCGGCGAGCCGCCGGCGCCGAAAGTCGGCCGGCAGTGGCTGCGGCTGCTCACCGATACCGGCGGTCCGGCACGCCTGGTCGAGTCCTGCGTGAAATGGAGCTTCGGCCTCAACACCGCCGCGCTCCTGCCGCAGACCATGCAGCGCGCCTGCCAGCTCGCGGTGAGCGCGCCGCGCGGCCCGGTTTTCGTCTCGGTGCCCACCGAGTTCCTGCTGCAGGACATGGCGGGACCGGCGCCGGCGCCGGCCGCGCTGCCGCGTCCCGCCGCCGGCGACCCCGCGTCGCTCGATGAGCTGGCGCACCAGCTCGTTGCCGCCCGCCGTCCGCTGATCATCACCGAGGAAGCCGGCCGCGACCCGGCGGCGGTGCGCGCGCTGGTCGCGCTGGCGGAGAGGCTGGGCGCGCCGGTGGCCGAAGCCTGGCAGCCCTACTACATCAACTTTCCGCGCCAGCATCCGTTGTACGCGGGAGTCGTGACCGACGACATCGAGGCGCTGGTCGGCGATGCCGATGCAGTGCTGCTGGCGGATGCGGTGCTGCCGTGGCACCCGCCTTCGTCGCTGCCGCGGCCCGGCACGAAGGTGTTCGCCATCGGCGAAGACCCGCTGCGCTCGCACCTGCCGTACTGGGGCTTCAAGACCGACCTGGTCGTCCCGGGCGAGATCAGGTCCACGCTGGAGGGCTTGCTTGGGCGGCTGCCGCCGGGAGCGCCATGCGAACGGGTTTTTCAAAAAAGTAATGTTTTAAAGGCAGAGGCAGCGAGCCCGATCAGCACCGAATGGGTGGCGCAGGAGCTGAACGCGGTGCTCCCCGAGGGCGCGATCGTGGTCAACGAGACGATCACGCACCGGCTCGAGCTGCTGCGCCGGCTGACCAAGCTCGAGCCGGGCGGCTTCTACGAGGCGAGCTTCGGCGGCCTGGGCACCGGCCTCGCCACGGCGCTCGGCGTGAAGCACGCGCATCCGCGGCGCGCGGTCGTATGCACCATCGGCGACGGCGCGTTCCACTACAACCCGGTGGTTGCCTCTTTTGGGGCAGCGCAGGAGCTGCAGTTGCCCGTGCTCGTCATCCTTTTCAATAACTCGGGTTATCTGTCGCAACGGACTGACGTGGTCATGAACTATCCCCAGGGCGCGGCGGTGCGCAGCGGAAAGTTCGCCGGCACCTCGATCATGCCGCCGCCCGACTATGTAAAGCTCGCGCAGGCCTACGGCGGCTGGGGCGAGAAAGTCGAACAGCCCGGCGAGCTGCGCGCCGCGATCAAGCGCGGGCTCGAGCAGGCCGCGCAGGGCAGGCTCGCGCTGCTCGACGTGGTTCTCAAGCCCATCACCTCATGAAATTCAAGGGACGCCGCGAAGACCAGCGGCTGCTGACCGGGCAGGGCAAGTTCACCGCCGACTGGAACCTGCCCGGACAGCTTTACGGCCATTTCCTGCGCTCCGACCATGCGCATGCCGAAATTGTCGCGATCAGAATTCCCGCAGCAAAAGCGACCGTTTTCACCGGAAAAGACTTCGACTGCAAGACCGAGCCGCCGCTTGTCAGGTATCCGGGTAAAGGCGGCGCGATGATCAAGCAGCCGCATCGCGACGTGATCGCGAAGGATCGCGTGCGCTTCGTCGGGCAGGAGGTCGCGCTGGTGGTGGCGGAGACTGCGGCGCTCGCGCAGGATGCCGCCGAAGCGATCGAGGTCGAATACCGCGATCTGCCTGTGGTGGTGGAGCCGGATGAAAAAGGCGAACCGCTGTTTCCGGAGATTCCCGGCAACGTCTGCTTCGAGTACGAGTACGGCAACGAGGCGGGGGTGAACGAGGCGTTCGCGCGGGCGGCGCATGTCACGCGCCTCACCCTCGAGAGCAAGCGCGTGGTGGGCAATCCGATGGAGCCGAAGGCCTGCCTTGCGTCCTACGACGCGGCGAGCGGCCGGTTCGATGTCTACATGGCTACGCAGGGCATGTCGATGATGAGCGCCGGCCTCGCCGCGGTGACCGGCGTGCCGCGCGAGAAGATCCGCGTCCATGCGCACGACGTCGGCGGCGGCTTCGGCATCCGCTCGGACGCCTACCCCGAGTACGCCGCGCTGATGCTCGCGTCGCAGAAGCTCGGCCGGCCGGTGAAGTGGGTGGCCTCGCGCAGCGAGACTTCGCTCAGCGACCACCATGGGCGCGCGGCCCGGCTTACCGGCGAGCTTGCGCTCGACCAGGACGGCAACTTCCTGGCGGTCCGGTACCGGTGGCTGTGCAACATGGGCGCCTACCTGTCGCACCCGGGGCCGCTCATCAATACCCTGCCGCCCTCGCTGCACGCGGCGAACCTCTATCGCATCCCGCTGGTGCATGGCCTGCATCGCCTGGCGCTCACCAACACCGTGCCGACCACCGCCTACCGTGGCGCCGGCCGGCCCAACGTCTCCTACATCGTCGAGCGGCTGGTGGAGGAGGCGGCGCGCGAGACCGGCAGCGACCGCATCGAGCTGCGCCGGCGCAACCTGATTCCGAAACTGGCCTTCCCCTACAAAACGCCGATTCCGATCTCGACCTACGACAGCGGCGATCCGCCGGGCCTGCTCGATTCGGTTTTGCGCTTTTCGAATTGGGATTCCTTTCACAAGCGAAAAGAAGAATCGAAACAGCGGGGCAAGCTCAGGGGCATCGGCTGCGCCGTGTTCGTCGAGCCGGCGGGCGCGGGCGGCGGGCCGAAGGAGGAAGTCGACATCCGCTTCGGCGCCTCGGGCGAGGCGAGCATCTACACCCTCGCCGGCCCTTCCGGGCAGGGCCACGAGACGGTGTTCCCGGAGGTGATGGCCGGGATCGTCGGCGTCGATGCCGAGCGCATCACCTTGCGCGCGGGCGACCCCGACGGCCCGCCGCTTGTCGGCGAGGGCACCATCGGCTCGCGCTCGATGATGGCGCACGGCGGCGCGATCGCGGTCGCGGCGCGGGAGATCGTCAGGAAGGGCCTGGATCTCGCCGCGAAGGACCTCGAAGTCTCTCCCCAGGATATTGCTTTCAAGGAGGGGCGGTACAGCGTCAAGGGCACCGACCTGTCCGTAACCATGCTGCAGATCATGAAAAAGCACGCGGCCGCGCTGGATACCAAGGGCGAGACGCCGCAGCCGCGCTCCTTCCCGAGCGGCGCGCATGTCGCCGAGGTCGAGGTCGACCCGGACACCGGCGCGGTCGAGATACTGTCCTACGTCGCGGTCGACGACTGCGGCCGCGTCATGAACCACACGCTCCTGGAGGGCCAGGTGCACGGCGGCATCGTGCAGGGCCTGGGCCAGGCGATGGGCGAGCACGCCGTGTACGACGACTCGGGCCAGCTCCTGACGGCGAGCTTCATGGACTACTTCATGCCGCGCGCCGACGGGCAGCCGGCCATGATGCTGTACGACCACCCGGTGCCTTCGCCCAACAACCCGCTGGGCGTCAAGGGCGCCGGCGAGGCGGGAACCACCGGCGCGGTGCCGACTGTTTCGAATGCGGTGCTCGATGCGTTGCGGCCGCTGGGGATTCACCATTTAGAATTTCCGTTTTCCCCCTCGCGCGTCTGGGCCGCCATCCGTGATTCTGGAAATCAACGGCGTTCGTAAGGAAGTCGGCGCGGCGCCCGATACGCCGCTGCTCTACGTGCTGCGCAACGACCTGGGCCTCGCCGGCACGCGCTTCGGCTGCGGCGGCGGCCAGTGCGGCGCCTGCTTCGTGCTGCTCGACGGCCGGCCGATGGCCTCGTGCGATCTTCCCGCCTCATTCGCTGTTGGAAAAAAAGTTACCACCGTTGAGGGCTTGGGAAGCAATGGCGGGCTGCACCCCGTGCAGCGCGCCCTGATCGCCGAGCAGGCGGCGCAATGCGGCTACTGCATGAGCGGAATTGCAGTCAGCGCTGCCGCTTTGCTCTCCAATAATAAAAATCCGAGTGAAAACGAAATTCGGGCAGCTCTCGACAAGAACCTCTGCCGCTGCGGCTCGCATAACCGCGTGGTCAAGGCGGTGCTGCGCGCGGCGAAGGAAATGAAGTGAAGCGCATCACGTTCGAGGCCGATGGCACGGTGTCGATCCACGTCGGCAAGGTGGAGCTGGGGCAGGGCATCGTCACCGCGCTGGCGCAGATCGCCGCCGAGGAGCTCGACGTGCCACTGGAGAAGATCCGCATGCTGCCGGCGAGCACCGCCGACAGCCCGGACGAGGGCGTCACCTCGGGCAGCCTGTCGATCCAGGACGGCGGCAAGTCGCTGCGCGCGGCCTGCGCCGAGGTGAAGGCAAACAAGCTGGCGAAGGACTACAAGCTGGTCGGCACCAGCGCGGCGCGCCTCGACCTTCCCGGCAAGATCGCCGGCAAGCCGAGCTATGTGCAGGATATGGCCCTGCCGGGCATGCTGCATGCGCGAGTTGTGCGGCCCAACCGGTCGTTTTCGAGTCTCCTGTCCTTGGACTCCACAGTGAAAAACGCCACGGTGGTGCGTGACGGCAACTTCGTCGGCGTGCTCGCGGAACGCGAAGAAGATGCGATCGCCGCTGCCGCGAAGCTGAAAGCGAAGGCCACCTGGAGCGACGGGCCGCGCGTCCCCGAAGACTTCCACGGTTGGCTGAAGGAACACGTCGCGGAGCGGCATCCAGCGAAGGAGCAGCCAGACCCCGCCGCCAAGGCGCGGGCGACGAAGACGCTGAAGGCGGAGTACCGCAAGCAGTTCATCGCGCACGCCTCGATCGCCCCGTCGTGCGCGATCGCGCGCATGCAGGGCGGCAAGCTCGAAGTGTGGTCGCATACCCAGGGCATTTACGGCTTGCGGAAGGACCTTTCCAAAGTCCTGAATATTCCTGAAACCGATATTGTTGTTACCCACGCCGAAGGCGCCGGCTGCTACGGCCACAACGGCGCCGACGACGCGGCGCTCGACGCGGCGCTCCTCGCGCGCGCCGCCAACGGCCGGCCGGTCCGGCTGCAGTGGATGCGCGACGACGAGTTCGCCTGGGAGCCCTACGGCACGGCGATGGCGGTCGAGATGGAGGCGAGCCTCGATGCCGAGGGCCGCATCGTCTCCTGGCGCCACGATCTCTTCAGCAACGGCCACACGCACCGTCCCGGGCGCGCCGACAACGTGACCCTCACGGCCGCCGCGCAGCTCGCGCAGCCGCTGCCCCTCGCGGACCCCAACGATCCGCCCCTGCCTTCGGGCGGCGCCAACCGCAACGCCATCCCGGCCTACGACTTCCCCGACCTGCACGTCATGTACTACTACGTGCGCGACACGCCCGTGCGCAGCTCGTCGGTGCGCTCCCTCGGCGGCTTCGCCAATGTCTTCTCCATCGAGTCGTTCATGGACGAGCTCGCCGCCGCGGCCGGAGCTGACCCTGTTGCTTTTCGACTGCAGCATCTTTCGGACTTACGAGGGAAAGCCGTAATTGAAAAGGCAGCGGAGGCCGCCAACTGGAAATCCTGGAAGCGCCCGGAGGGCCGCGGCCACGGCATCGCATATGCCCGCTACAAGAACATCGGCTCCTATTGCGCGGTTGTCGCGGAAGTCGAGGCCGGAGGCACGGAGCTGCGCTGCACGCGGATTGTCACGGCAGTGGATGCGGGCCTGATCGTGAACCCCGACGGCGTGACCAACCAGATCGAGGGTGGCTGCATCCAGGCGGCGAGCTGGACGCTGAAGGAGGAGGTGCGTCCCGGCGAGACCGTGTCCTGGGAGGAGTATCCGATCCTGCGCTTCAGCGAGGTGCCGAAAGTCGAAGTCCACGTGCTGAACAACGCGCACCCCTCGCTCGGCGCGGGCGAGTGCACCATGGGCCCGGTCGCTGCGGCGATCGCCAATGCGCTCTACGACGCGCTCGGCGTACGGGCGCGCGAGCTGCCGCTGACGCCCGAGCGCATCACGAAGGCCATGGGATACTCC
>Ga0193752_1002932_pt1 | contig 12220 bp, 12 predicted proteins | sample H1c1metaG_FD_144924 | JGI IMG/M metagenome (GOLD analysis project Ga0193752, IMG submission 144924) | Soil microbial communities from a riparian zone of the East river system, Colorado, United States - H1c1 | ecosystem: Environmental > Terrestrial > Soil > Riparian zone | place: USA: East River... | reverse complement strand
CAGTGTGGTTGTCCGCGGCGAATGGTCACGCATAGGAAAGCAGTATTTCGATCTTGCGAATAACATTCCCCAGGCTTCATATAATCTTGTAAATGCAAGGGCAGGCCTCACTTCCAAAAACTTTGAACTGATGTTCTGGTGGCGGAATATTGGCGGAAAAAAATATATCGCATACGCATATGATTTTGGAGCTGTCCATCTTGGCGACCCGGAAACTTTGGGTGTTACTATTTCAACCCGGTTCTGAGTTTTTTCCTGACCACCATTTTAAATAATAATAATATTTATGCCGCTTCGAGATGTCTAAAAATGAATACGATGCGGTGATAATAGGTTCAGGTCCAAACGGCCTTTCTGCTGCTATCACATTGCAGCAACAAGGGTTATCGGTGCTGATAGCGGAAGCCAGATCAACGGTCGGAGGCGGTATGCGGACAAAGGAACTAACGCTTCCTGGTTTCAGACACGATATCTGTTCAGCGATACACCCGCTTGCAGCCGGATCTCCTTTTTTCCGGTCTCTTCCGCTCGGCGATTTTGGATTGGAGTTTCTTTATCCTGCGATCAATGCTGCTCATCCGCTTGATAATGGGAAGGCTGCCGCCTTATTTACATCGGTCCAGGCGACCGCAAATGCCCTTGGCGAAGACAAGCAGCGGTACCTTGACATATTTTCTTCGCTTATCTCCGAATGGCCATCATTATCGGAACAGTTACTGGGGCCTTTCCGTATACCCGCCAATCCCTTACCCCTCGTCCGCTTCGGACTTAAAGGACTGCAGTCGGCCGCGGGTTTTGCCAAAACGTTCAGGACGGAAGCGGCAAAGGCTTTATTCGGGGGAATGGCGGCTCATTCTATCCAACCATTGACCAATTATGGAACCGCAGCATTTGGATTGGTTTTAATGACTGCCGGTCACACTTTTGGCTGGCCAGTTGCAAAAGGCGGGTCTCAGGCCATCGCTGATGCTTTAGCCGCTTATTTTGTTTCTATCGGGGGAGTAATTGAAACGGGTATCCGGGTGAAGTCACTCCGGGAGCTACCTTCTTCGAAGACTATTTTTTTTGATACTTCGCCGGATCAGCTGTTTTCCCTTGCGGGTCACAGGCTCTCTCAGGTTTACAAATGGCAATTAAAAAAATATCAATACGGGCCGGGCATTTTCAAAATAGATTGGGCACTGGACAGCCCGATCCCTTTTTCGGATGATCATTGCCGTGAGGCCGGCACGATTCATATTGGGAACAGCCTTGCAGAAATTAAAAATGCTGAACAGGAGACCTGGAATGGGGTTCATCCGGACCGGCCTTATGTATTATTGGCACAACAAACAATTGCCGATCCTTCACGTGCTCCTGCCGGCAAACATACTGCCTGGGCTTATTGCCATGTTCCCAATGGCTCTGAGAAAGATATGACAAGGGCTATTGAAAACCAGGTTGAAAGATATGCGCCGGGTTTCCGGGAAAGAATTATTGGAAAACATATTATGAATTCGGCCCGGTTACATGAGTACAATCCGAATTATGTTGGCGGAGATATAAACGGCGGTTCGATTGATCTGTCACAATTATTTACAAGACCGGCATTACGGTTTTCACCTTACCGTACTTCTGCAAAAGGGCTATATATTTGCTCTGCTTCAACACCTCCGGGTGGCGGTGTTCATGGCATGTGCGGTTATCACGCCGCCAGGCGGGCATTAAAAGATATTTTTAAGATCCATTTAAAATCATTCTGATGGTTGTATTACAGAAACGGGCATGGTTAGCCGAAGATTGGGCAGTAGTTGTTTTAGGTTTTCTTGTTATTGTCCTTGCGATTGCCGGTATAAGGCCGGCAGTACCGGCTTACAGCTGGAGCACGGCTTCTGATCTTTCGTCAAAAATCCTTTCGGTTCGAAACCTGGGTGTTCTTGGTTCTCAGTTTATTCTGGTTCTGCTCATTGCTCTGGCCGGTGCACTGCTCACAGGTAAATCGTTTAAAAACCTGTTGATTGTATTTCCATTTATATATATCGTCACAATATTTGCTGTGATCCTGGCAGGAAGTGAAAGTATAAAAGTGCTTAACCTGGAGGCGGTTATTTTCAGCTTAACATTGGGACTGTTAATTGGAAATGTTTTTAAGCTTCCGGAATGGTTCCGGTCCGCATTATCTGCTGAATTTTTTGTGAAGATCGGGTTGGTCATCCTGGGATCCAACGTAATATTTTCCGACATCTTAAAAGCAGGAGGCTATGGATTGTTGCAATCATTGATCGTCGTGTTGTCGGTTTGGTATTTTGCTTTCTGGTTATGCAAAAAAATGAAGGTCGACGATGAGTTAAAGATGATGATTTCAAGTGCAGTTTCAATCTGTGGCGTTTCGGCCGCCATTGCGACTGCAGGTGCAATTAAAGGCGACACTAAAAAATTATCGTATGTAATATCTTTGGTTCTCATTACGGCTATTCCTATGATGATTTTTATGCCATACCTGGCTATTTATATGGGTCTGACGGAAGAAGTTACCGGTGCCTGGATTGGTGGAACAATCGATACTACCGGCGCTGTGGTAGCTGCGGGTACTTTGGTAGGAGAAACCGCACTAAAGATAAGTACCATTGTAAAATTTTCTCAGAATGTGTTGCTAGGTGTAGCTGCCTTTGCAATCTCTATTTACTGGACATACACTAATCATGCAAATGCGGCAACACCTGAGGGGAAGCCAACTCTTCGCATTATATGGGATCGCTTTCCGAAATTTGTACTGGGATTCGTAGCAGCATCTTTGTTTTTTTCTTTTGTGCTGAACCCTGAAATTATTTCCGAAGTCAAAGGCAGTCTGAAAAACATCCAGACGTTGTGGTTTGTTCTTGCATTCACCAGCATTGGTCTTGAAACAAACTTTTCCGATCTCTTCAAACATGATAACAGAAAACCATTGTATGCTTTTCTGATTGCACAGTTGTTTAATATTATCGTTACACTAATAGTTGCAATGATATTATTTAGATGAAAATTTTTTCTTTGAGGTTATAGTCTACCTGCATTAATCTTTATAGAACATTTTCTTATATCTCCAAAGTGCTTCAATAAAATAATAATCGGCATAAGTGAGGGGTACATCTACTTCCGAACCCTGAGGAAAATGGCCAACACTATGCATCAGAATATATCCACCGTTTTTCCCGGGAGGTGCCTTATATCCCTGGGTGCCCAATGTTTTTAAAATGGAGCTTGCAACTGATATGTATCGTTCCTTATCTTTTGACTCTACATATTGTGATAATTCGAGTAATGCTGAACTCATAATGGAGGCTGCCGATGCATCTCTAAGGGCATTGGGAATTCCAGGAGCGTCGTAGTCCCAGTACGGAATTTTATCTTTCGGCAAATTCGGGTCATTTAACATGAACGCAGCAATTTTCTTCGCCTGTTCCAGGTAAGCTTTGATGGAAGTTTCCCGGTACATCATGGTAAATCCATAAAGGCCCCAGGCCTGTCCGCGTGCCCAGGCTGAAGAATCGGATGCGCCCTGGGCGGTTTTCTTCAGTAACACCTTGCCCGTGGTTGTGTCATAATCGACAACATGAAAAGAACTGTTATCAGGCCTGTAGTGATTGACCATCGTAGTATTGGCATGCGTTACTGCAATCTTATAAAATGATGAATCTCCTGTAATCCTGGTTGCCCAGGTCAATAGTTCCAGATTCATCATATTATCAATGATCACGGGGAATTGCCAGTTACCATGGTCCCAGGAACGAATCGTCTTGGTATTGGCGTTATACCGGGTACTAAGCGATTTTGCTGCATTGATGAGAATGGATTTGTAAGCGGCAGAATCCTTGAAAATCCGCAGCGCATTCCCAAAACTGCAATACATCTTAAATCCCAGGTCATGTGTGCCTTTGTTGTATTGTTCGGTTTCTAACAACTTCAGTTTTCTAAGTGCTTCCTGCTTCAGTGAATCATCCCGTGTATATTCGAATAACAGAAGTAGCGTACCCGGATAAAAGCCACTGCACCACCAATTACTCTGACTGGTTACCGCACGATCCAGGTCAGCTACATAACTTCTCGGAAAAAAATTGTCAGGCGTTTTGGTTCTGAGAACACGGTACTGATCACCGGCAGACCGGAACTGATATTCGATAAACTGTTTACTAAGTCCGGCCTTTGATCCACGCTGCGCTGAAACACTGAACAATAATACAAACTGTATTAAACAAATTAAGCCAATTCTGATCATGACGATGATTATGGTGTTAGAATATGGTGATAACAAAGATTATAGTGACGCTAAAAAGTATATTTGTACTAAAGATTACAATGTTACTAAATGCAGGTTGTATTTTAATCTGCAGTTAATGCCTGAGTCCTTCAGCAACACGAAAAATATGAAATACATAGGGGAAAAGAGCATTCATACTTTCCTCAACTCCATTTACAGAACCAGGTAAAGTAAGAACCAGCGTATTTTTAACAAACCCCGCAACCCCTCTTGACAGCATTGCAAAAGGTGTTCTTTGCTGGCCGTAGCTTCTTGCGGTTTCCATAATGCCCGGGATATGTTTATCAATCAATGGAGCGATGGCATCCGGTGTATTATCACGAGGTGATAAACCCGTTCCGCCGGAAAAAATCACCAGGTTAAAATTATCGTCACTCAACGAATGCATAGTCGATTGTATTGTTTCATGATCGTCGCTTATAACTTCGTATCGTGATACATCTACTTTGTAGGCTTCAAGTTTTTCAATGATCTTCCTGCCACTCCGGTCAGTATTTGTACCTGCAGCAATGGTATCCGAACAAACTATCACAGCACATCTGAGATCACTGATGCCATCGCCTATAAAAGAAGTCTTGCCGCCATGCTTCGAGATAAGCTTTATTGTTCCGATTTCAACGGATTTATCTATGGGCTTTAGCATGTCATACATGGTAAGTGCTGTAATTGATGCGCCGTGCATTGCTTCAACCTCAACCCCGGTTTTATAGACAGTGTGTACTTCAACTTCAACGATAATTTCCAGTCCTTCAATAGTGTGCCTGATCGCTGTGAATTCGATGGGTAAAGGATGACAATCGGGAATTACATCGCTGGTTTTTTTGACAGCCAGTAAACCGGCCGCTCTTGAAAATTCAAACAAATCGCCTTTTGGAATTTTTTTTCCTACAATACGGTCGATCGTTTCCTGGCTTGAAACCTTTACGACGGCGATTGCGACTGCCTTACGGAGGGTGGATGTTTTATGAGTGATATCAACCATTATCAATTATTTTTTTTCCATTGATGCGTTTCGTCACTTACAATTTCTCTTCCCCAGACAGGCAATTGTGATTTGATAAGTTCGACTATCTCTGAACAGGCTTCAATGGCAGCCTTCCGGTGCTTTGATGAAGTAAATACAAATAAACAAATTTCGCCGGTGTGTACCATTCCAAGGCTGTGATATACGTGCAGGCAGGTGAGGGAATATTTTGTAAATATCAACTCCCGAATCTCATCCATTTTTTTCAGGGCCATTTCTTCATAACTGGAGTAATCGATGGCAATCACCGGCGCCCCATCTACTAAATCTGCCCTGACCTGTCCGAGAAATATGCTATGTCCGCCAATATCTGTTTTTGATTGATGTTTGGCAATGGCAGTAGCGATAAAATCTGCGTTGATTTTTCCCTGGACAAAAATGTTTCTGAGCTTTTTTTCAGACATGCAATTTGTTTTTATTTCATTCGGGATGGGCTATCCACCGGAAAAAGGTGGAAGTAGGGCAACTGTACTTCCGGCATGAACCGGAACATCCCCTTCTGCAATTTCTGTATCTACGGCAATATTGAACAACATATTTTTCATTCCGGGATACCTGGAAACCAATGCTGCTTTTAGTTCGTCTGTTCCGGTAATACCGTTCATACTGGCGGTGCGTACTCCGGAGGCTTCAGCCAGTTGTCCAAAAAATAATACAGTAATCATGTGTTTGCAAATGTAATCAAAATTGCCCTCCTGCGAAGGAGGGCGGCGAGCGGAGCGAGCGGGCTTTGGCCACCATAGCTTTAGCGGAGGTGGGTGGTTGTTTTTTGGTTCCGTAACCTAAAACAGGATGCGAGTTCAAAAACAACCACCCCATGCCTTCGGCATTTCCCCTCCTTCGCAGGAGGGAAGTTTTACTTCACCCAGTAGTCCACGACTGTTACCTTATCCAGGTGCGGCCCTGCGAGGGTAGTGAACTCTTTATGTTTTGGATGAACGAGATAGTCGTCACGGTCCTTCTCACTTGAAAATGTCGCCAGGAAACAATGTGTTAAACCCTGGTTGAGGTTTTCGGGACTGTTATTTGTACCCCATTGAAAAGCCTTAATTAGCGAAATTGATTTAGACAAACCAGCAAAAGCCTTCTCAACTTTTGCGATATCTTCTGCTGAGGACGATTCTTTAAATTTGACCAGCACCACGTGTTGTAAGGATTTGCCTGGTTTTGAAGTGGTTGTTGATTGTGCGTTCACTGAAGCTGCATTGGTGCCTGCCATAATTAAAACGATTATTAATACTGAATATGCTTTTCTCATTTTGTTTGCTTTTTGATAAATATAAGCAGTATCAACGAAATCGCATTTAATCAAAAGGCCGGACTTTCAAAGCCTGAAACTGTTCAGGGGTGTCGATATCTATCGCAGCACGTGGAATCAAAATTTCTGCAACTTCATCATGATACTTTTGAATGATCTGTTTTGCGCCTTTATCGCCATTCAATTTCATAAGCTCAGAAAAGAACCGGCCACCAAATAATACAGGAATTCCAATTGTATCGGCATATGAAGCAGCAATAATCGTTTTGCCATTTTCACGATGCATTACTATCATTTCATTTAAGTTTTCTTTCGTTATGTAAGGCTGGTCACAGGTCATGAATATAATACCGTCTGTAGCAGGATATTTATTAAGGATATATTGTAACCCACATTTTATAGTACTGCTCATCCCTGTCTTCCAGTCTTTGTTGATAATAATATTTTCACTGGCATTTGCTATTATGGGTAAAATTGTTTCTGCGCCTGAGCCCAGAACAATACAAACCTCCGCGACCGCCAAACTACCGGCGGTTTCAATAGCGTGTTCAAGCAGCGTTGTTTCAAGATATGGAAGCAATTGTTTTGGTTGTCCCATTCTGTCTGACTCGCCGGCAGCCAGTATAATTACAGCATAGTTTTCCATACTAATCTTCAATTAATTTTTGGGGCTTTGCGTGAATAGGTTCAGCCTTTTTCCTTAAGCTTGTGCCGTTCCGGTTATTAACTACGGCATTAATTTCTGCACAAATGGAAAGAGCTATTTCTTCAGAGGTTTCTGCTCCGGTATCAAGTCCGGCCGGGCCGTAAATTTTTATTTTTTCCTCTTCAGATACCTGGATGCCATCTGAAGTAATTTCGTCCAGCATACGAAGCGTTTTTTTTCTGGGTCCGAGGATGCCGATGTACGGTGTAGGAGTTTTTAACAGCTGTTTTAACAAAGCAAGATCATAATTATAATTGTGGGTCATTAGAAGAAACAATGTTCTTGCATCAACGGATATTTCCGCAAGCACATCTGTAGGTTTCAACATCATCACACAACTTGCTTCAGGAAATCTGTTGGCAGTCGCATAACTGCTCCGGCCATCGATAACGGTCGTTTCCCAGCCCATTGTATTTGAGATTGAAACAAGTGGCATTACATCATTCCCGGCACCAATAATTATTAGTGACAACGGAGGGCTAATCAAAGAAAACAATGTTTCCAGTTTATCATTGTTTTTATCATTGCTTTTTACTGAACATATCCGGCTTAGGCCATTGCCGAGAACAGCGGAAGACTCATCACGCAGTACACTAACCAATTTTTCATCGCTTGTGGTAATGATCGAATTCCCATCGGGCCGGAATAAATTCCTGGTTCCTGCAACTTTGGATTTTCTGTCATCAAATGAAAACAAAGTGGTTAAAACTGCTGATACCCGTTCAGAGAGCAGTGCTTCTATTAAGGCTATTGGATTTTTCGGATCGGCACTATTGATTGGTTCTATCAAAATTTGAATAATTCCATTGCAACCCAGTCCGATTCCAATTTTGGCATCATCCTCATCATTTGTATCGTATGTTACCAGACTCGGATTATTAGTTGCAATAACATGAAGCGCTTTGCGAAGCGCATCACCTTCCAGACAACCGCCGCTTATTGCACCCGTCAGCATTCCGTCTTCTGTTATCAGCATTCTTGCGCCAGGCTGACGATAAGAGGAGCCTTCAATATGCACAACAGTAGCTAAAGCCGTTTGCTTGTGATTTTCAATCGCTTTTTTATAAGATTTTATTATGTCACGGAGCTCTTTCATAATTAATAGTTGATTGGATATTGCAGGCTGTTACGTTAATCTTTCATCAGGTGCCTGTTAAATCCCGAAGCTATCAGATCTTCACAGGCTGTCCAGACTTCGTCCGGAATTTCCTGAAAAATCTGATATCCTCTGGCCGGATATAACCTGATCCGTTGCAAATCTCCGACCATAATATTTATAACTTTTTCAAGGGGGATTTCCTCCGTGGCGTAATCATCGAAATTTATTTGAGGTGATGTCACCAGCAAGGTTTTATCGGGCCAGTTCTTTTTGAAAGTGGCATAACTTCTTCTTTCCATATAGGGCTTTTGAACCAGTAAGAATGTTTCCGGATCAATGTTATGGTTGAGCAATAATTGACGTGTGAAGAGTATATTTTCACCCGTATTTGTCGATTTGTTTTCTCTCAGTATAGCGTTTACCGGAACACCCATTTCTATTGCCTTTTGAGCAAAAAGATCAGCCTCAGAACTCGTCCAGGTTTCTTTTGTGAAATTACCAAGACCGCCCGAAAATATAATGAGGGGAGCAAACTGTTGCAGGTATAATTCCGCGCCACGTTCGGCAACTCTCATGTCATGACTGCCCAGCACCAGAATGCAGTCCGATTTTTCGGGCTGATGATTCATATGATGGTAATCCCAAAGTAATCGCGCTTTGTCTAAAATATCCTGTGATAGTCTCGTCTGCAATTTCTGGGACATTATTGAGCCTTTAAATATTTATAAACTGTTTTCTTATAAAGAGCAAGATCGGGTAGGGCAGTTAATTTTTCAAAAGACACAAACCGGCCTTCAATGTTTTTGCGGGCAAGCATCACCACTGCGCCGCAGACGATAGCGCTTTTTGCTTTCTGAAAAATCCAGTCCAGCTCCTGAACGTCGTTTATCATCTGCAACTCTTCGATCTTGCTGACATCGATTGTGTAGTCCTGCATTCATGCAATTTACTGCATAAAGTAATCAGGTAATCTGTAAAATTGTACGCGGGAGAGCCGCCTGTTAAAGGAGTTTAATGATACCTGGCCCATGAGCCGGTATTAAAAATCAGTGCAGATTCATCTTGTTTGAGCCAGTCTTTTTTTATCAGTTTTCTTAATCCCATATAAGTAGCACTGCCCTCAGGACCTAGTAAAATTCCTTCAGAACCTGCAATTTCACTCATGCCGAATTGAATTTCGTGTTCGGAAACAGTAACTACAGTTCCACCACTTTCACTTAGTACTTCCGCCATTATATCTTTTGCAAAAGGATAAGGAACGGCTAAACCATAAGCATCCGAAGGTTCTGGTTTAAAATCGTCCGGTATAAACCCCCGCTCATATATATGTTTCATTGGGGAACAATTTTGTGATTGCACAATCACCATCCGGGGTAAATGATTGCCTATCCATCCCAGTGCCTTCATTTCCTGAAAAGCTTTCCACATACCGATATAACCAGTACCACCGCCAGTCGGATACACTATGATGTCGGGTAATTTCCATTGAAGTTGCTCGGCAATTTCGTATCCGATTGTTTTTTTGCCTTCCAGCCTGTAAGGTTCTTTGAAGGTAGAAACATTAAAGGCGCCAGTGATTTTGATGAATTCGGCTACGCTTTTACCACATGCATCAATCAAACCATCCACCAGCACTACTGTGGCCCCAAACATTTCGCACTCTTCTTTAAGCAGCGCAGGTGTTTGTGCGGGCATAAATATAGTGGCCTTTATTCCGGCTTTTGCACAGTATGCACTCAAAGCCCCCCCTGCATTGCCCGCCGTGGCAATTGCACAGTTTTTTATACCAAATTCTTTAAGCCTGGAAACTGCCACACTCATTCCCCTTGCCTTAAAAGAACCTGTTGGATTAACACTCTCATCCTTTAACCATATGTCCTGTTGAAGCTGATTACTTGTTTTTAAAAGATGAACCATCGGTGTCCAGCCTTCTCCCAGGCTGACAATATCGGTGTTTTTTAATGCAGGAAGAAGAGCGCGATAACGCCACATTGAAGGTTCATTCGTTATTATTCCGGCGCTGTTTGCCGGTTTATAGAAATTTTCAGAGATGAGCGGCTGGCTGCAACAAGTCGAAACAGTTTGCAAAACATTATAATTATAAGTTTTTTTACATAACGAGCATATCAGACCGGATTTCATAACCGGCACAGGCATTTCAGTTGTCATGGCTCAAAAGTATACCAAGCATATTACCGAACTGATACCTTTTTGTTATGATAGATAACTTTTAGTTATGAACTCTTTCTTCATTTTTTTGCCAAAAACATAAACCAGTTCTGTTCTTTGAAATACTTTGCCGATGCTTCCGCCCAGGTATTAAGACCTTCTATTGGTCAGATACAAGTTAAAATTTTCACATGCCCTTAATGATTTATTAGATTAATTTACACAGTACAAATAAATCTTACTTAATTATACTAATAAACACTTACTCAGATTTTTCCCATCACCATAATTAATTACATGTTTCGTTCTGTAATTGAAGATTCTATTTTGTGCTGTTAGTAGATTTACGATTGCATGACAGGAAATTCCGTATTAGGTTTGTACCGTAATAATCCTAACTCATTGAAAACCCAAACCCTTTGAAACCGACCGCTAAACCTGCTTTCCTGTTATTAAGGATTGTGTTTACCATGATGCTTACTGTTCTGCTAACAAGAAGCAGTAATGCACAGGCCCCCGCAAATGATCTTTGTACTAATGCGATTCTTTTAACGTCTGGTGCCACTTGTACCCCCATAACTGGAACAGTAAATAATGCAACACAGACTGGCACAATCACCGGAGGATGCGGCACATCCATATATGATGTCTGGTATAAATTCACGGCTCAGTCTAAAAACCCAATCATAAGTTTATCGGCTATCGGTGCCGGATTTGTTGATCCACGGATTCAAATTCTTGGAGGTACTTGTGGATCGATGACCGCAGTAACAGGAGGATGTAACACCGCTGCGCTTGTTGAAGCTTCTGCTTTAAATCTTACTGTCGGAACAACATATTTCGTACGCCTGTATTCGCTGACCGGTCCTGTTCCAACAACTGGCGGAGACTTTGATATCTGTATAACTGATCCGCCCGCTCCAGTCAATGATTTATATACCGGTGCAATAACTCTTACTTCCGGTGCTGCCTGTGCAGCTATATCAGGGTCAATGGCTAACTCAAATGCAAGTACGGGAGATCCGGCTTTTAATACGCCCACAGCTTATGATGTATGGTATACTTTTACCGCACAATCAGTAAATCCGATTATAACATTAAGTAACATCGGGATAAATTTTTCAGGTCCAAGAATTCAGGTACTTCAGGGAACATACGGAACGCTGACCAATAAATATAACAATACAGCAGCAATTGTAGCAACAACTCCTTTGGGTCTCACAATTGGAACAACCTATTACGTGAGACTATATTCAACGGTTGCAACACCTATTCCTGCAAATACTGCAGGTTTTGATATTTGTATTACTGATCCGCCCATTCCAACAAACGATTTATATACGGGCGCAATCAACCTTGTATCGGGAGCGGCCTGTACTATCACTTCAGGTTCAATGGCTAACTCAAATGCAACAACAACCGGTGATGCGGCAATTGGTACTCCCGGAGCATATGATGTATGGTACACTTTCACTGCACAATCAGTAAATCCGCTTATAACATTAAATAACGTCGGAGCGAATTTTCCAGCTCCGAAAATTCAGGTGCTTCAGGGAACATTTGGAACGCTGATCAGTAAGTTTAATAATACTCCGGCGGTGGCAGCTACTACTGCCATGGGGCTCACAATTGGAACAACATATTACTTAAGAGTATATCCTACCACTGCGACAATAATACCTGCC
>Ga0193752_1002930_pt1 | contig 12228 bp, 5 predicted proteins | sample H1c1metaG_FD_144924 | JGI IMG/M metagenome (GOLD analysis project Ga0193752, IMG submission 144924) | Soil microbial communities from a riparian zone of the East river system, Colorado, United States - H1c1 | ecosystem: Environmental > Terrestrial > Soil > Riparian zone | place: USA: East River... | reverse complement strand
GGGCAGGTATTCTGACTCGGTCGCTGCTGTTGAACGGAACAGAAGAGCGAAAAGCCGGGCTAGAATTGAAGAATTCATGAATTGACTCGATGAGTTGGAGAGAAGATGATTCGCCACTTTGGGCGCGACAAAAGCCAAAGGCTAGGATTGAAGGATTCAAGGATTGAAGGATTCAAGGATTGAAGGATTCAAGGCTCGAAGGATTCAAGGCTCGAAGGATTCAAGGCTCGAAGGATTCAACGATGGACTCAGTGTAGTGAAAGAAGGTCGCGCCGCCGCTGCCGCAATTGTGTGATTCCCCACTCGAGAACTTCATGATTCGATACCGTTCGACTCTCGCCCTCGCCGCCCTGCTGCTTCCGGCAGTCTCGGCGACCGCGCAACGCCCCGTCCCCACGCCAGCCTCGGTGATCGGATTCGAGCCCGGCGCCGATCGCAAGCTCCCCGAGTGGCAGCAGGTCGTCGCCTACTTCAAGGCGCTCGACGCCGCGTCGCCTCGCGTGCAGATGCGCGAGCTCGGCAAGACGACCCTCGGCCGCCCGTTCATCGCCGTCTTCATCGGCGATGAAGCGACGCTCGCCAACCTGCCCAAGTTGAAGGACGCCCAGCGCAAGCTCGCCGATCCGCGCCTCACGTCAGCGCAGGAGCGCACCGCACTCGAGCGCGACGGCAAGGTCGTCGTGCTCGTCACGTCGAGCATCCATTCCACGGAAGTCGGTGGCATCCTCACGCCGCTCGGCCTCGCCTATCGTCTCGCGACGAGCGAGGCGGAGGACGCGAAGGACATCCGCAAGAACACGCTGACCATTCTCGTGCCGTCGCTCAATCCCGACGGCGTGGACATCGTCGGCAACTGGTATCGCAGCTCGATCGGCACGGCGTGGGAAGGCAGCGGTCCGCCGACGCTCTACCATTATTACACGGGCCACGACAACAACCGTGATTGGTATGCCTTCACGCAGGTCGAGACACAGATGGTCATCGACTCGCTGTACAACCAGTGGCATCCGCAGATCGTCAACGACATCCACCAGCAGGGCGCCAACGGTACGCGCATCTTCATTCCGCCGTACATGGATCCCATCGAGCCGAACATCGACCCGATCCTTGCGGCGGGCGTCGCACAGATGGGCAAGTCGATGACGTGGCGTCTCACCACGCAGGGGCTCGTCGGCGTGGCGAACAACACGTCGTACGACGCATGGACTCCGGCGCGCGCCTATCAGCACTATCACGGCGCCATCCGCATCCTCACGGAGACGGCAAGTGCGTCGCTCGCGTCGCCCATCACGGTGGCCTTCGACTCGCTGCGCCCTGGCTACAACGTCGATCCGAAGGTTTCCGGTGTCGACTTCCTCACCACGTGGAAGGGTGGCGCGTGGGGCATTGGCGACATCGTGCGCTATCAGACTGCGGCATCGTGGGCATTGATGGCGCAGGCTGCAGACGACCGCTCGCTCTGGCTCTCGAGCTATAGCGCAGTGCAGAAGCGCTCGACGCAGGGCCGAGGCGCTCCAGGTCGCGAGGATTGGCCTGCGACGATCGTCATTCCAGCACAGCCTGCGCGTGATACCGCGATCAATGCCGCACTCCGCATTCTCCAGCGCGGCCAGGTCGAGATTCGCCGCACCGCCACGCCCTTTACCGCCGAGGGACGCACGTATCCCGCGGGCAGCTTCCTGATCAACACCGCGCAACCATACGGTGGCTTCGCCAAGACGCTCCTCGAGCGGCAGAACTACCCGAACCTTCGCGAGTATCCGGGTGGTCCGCCGAAGCGTCCATACGACGTCGTCGCGCACACGCTGCCGCTGCTCTATGGGTTCGACGTCGCGTTCCTCAAGCAGCCGGTTCCCGTCGAGGCGTCGTTGCTGTCGTCCGTGCCGCAGACACCGTGGATCGCCACCGGCCTCTCGAACTCGCGCAACCGGCGCGTCGCGATCTTCGCCAATGCGTCGCCATCGATGGATGAAGGCTGGACGCGCTGGGTCTTCGACCAGTACAAGATTCCGTTCACTGTCATCACCGCGAAGGACATTCGCGCCGGCAACCTGAACCAGCGCTTCGACGCCGTGATCCTGCCGGAGCAGGCGCCGCGTGCCATCGAGCGCGGACCGAATGGCGCGTATCCCGATTCACTCAAGGGCGGGCTCGGCGAAGCAGGAGCTGCGTCGCTCGCGGCGTTCACCGACGCTGGCGGGACGATCGTCGCCTTCAACGACGCGAGCGAATACGCGATCGAGGCGTTGAAGCTTCCGGTCAAGAACGTCCTCGAAGGTGTGCGGCCGAGTGACTTCTACGCGCCTGGTTCGCTGCTCAAGGTGGAGTTCGATCGCAACAGCCCGCTCGCGGCGGGACTGACATCGCCGGAGCAGGCGATCTGGTTCGAGTCGTCGCCTGCGTTCGACATCACCGATCCGTCGATGGCGACGGTCGTCGCTCGTTATCCCGCGACGGGAAATCCTTTGTTGTCAGGTTGGTTGCTCGGTGCACCAAAGCTGGCTGGCAAGGCGGCGATGGTGGACGTCAAGCGCGGCAAGGGCCATGTGGTGCTGTTCGGCTTCCGGCCGCAGTATCGCGCACAGACGATGGCGACATATCCGCTGCTCTGGAATGCTCTTCGCGGCGTGCCTGTGATGTAGGCACACAGGCAGCGCGTCAGCGCGACCTGCGTTTCGATCTTCCGTAGTTATCCGTTCAACTCCGTCCGATCCGTTTGTGTCGCTTCACAAAACCTCCGATGCCCGCCCGAGGCCGTACGCCGAATCACGTGGGCGGAGATTTTGAACTCGACACAAACGGACCGAACGGACACAAACGGAAACCGCGAGAGGCAGATCCTATCAGGACACCGGCGTCTTCATCACCAGATTCTCGATGAAGAACTCCATCATCCGCTGGTTATTCACGCCGCTGTGTCCAGCGTCGGGACCAACCTGCACCTCGAAGCTCTTGCCCGCCGCCTGCAGTGACTTGATCAACTGCATCGCATTGTTCGGATGCACGTTGTTGTCCGCGGTGCCGTAGTAGATCAGCAGGCGGCCCTTCAGCTTGTCCGCGTAGTTCATCGCCGAACCGAGCTTGTAGCCCTCCGTGTTCTCCTGCGGAATCCACATGTACCGCTCGGTATAGATCGTGTCGTAGTGATCCCACGCCGTCACGGCCGACGATGCCGACGCCGCGGCGATCACCTCGGGATGACGCAGGAGCATCATCGCCGACGAGTACCCGCCGTACGACGTGCCGTAGATGCCCATGCGCGTGCCGTCGACGTACGGACGCTTGGCGAGCGCCTTGAGGCCTTCCGCCATGTCGTCCATCTCCACCTGGCCGAGCTTCATATAGATGGCGTCGAGCGTGCGCTTGCCGATGCCGCCGGCGGCGCGCGAGTCGAGACTCACCGTGATGAAGCCGTACTCCGTCAGTGCGGATGGCATGGTGAAGTTCTCCGACGTCGCCGGCGACGCCGGCCCACCGTACACCGACATCAGCACCGGATACCGGCGGCTCGGATTGAACGTCGACGGAAAGCTGATCAGGCCGTGTAGCGTGGTCTTTCCGTCGGCGGCGAGATACGTGAACATCTCGACCTTCTTGAGGCCGAGTGAGTCGAACTTGGTGAGGTCGCTCTTTGCGAGCTCGGCGACGACCTTGCCGCTCGCGTCGAGCACGCGCGTCACGGGCGCCACATCATGCGCCTGCGCGACATCGACGAAGTGCTTGCCGTTGGGCGCGAGGGTGATCGTGTGCGTGAACGCCGGATCGGTGAGGCGCACGTCGCCCTTGCCTACCTATATGACGCGGTGGAGCTGCAGCTTGAGATGGTTGTCGCCGTCGCGCGCCATGTACCAGAGGACGCCCGCCGGTTCGTCGACCTTGATGATGCCGGCGATCTCGAACTGATGCTGCGTGATCGGGTTGATCAGCTTCCCCGAGACATCATATAGGTAGTAGTTGCGATAGCCGTTGCGCTCCGACACCCAGATGAAGCGCTTCTTGTCCGCCAACCACGTCTGCGACGGGTTGTTGTCCACCCAACTCGGCAGCCACTCCTCGCGGATCACCACTCGGCACTTGGCTGTCTCCGGCGAGCACGCCGCGAACTCCATCGTGTTCTGCCGACGGTTGGTGCGGTTGACGAGCAGCTCCTTTCCATCCGGCGACCACCGCACGTTGTAGACGTAGTGGCCCACGACGTCATTCGTGAACGGCTTGCCGTCGCGGATGTCGAGCGTCGTCGACTTTCCGGTGGCGACATCGTACACGAAGATATCGACGACGGGATTGTCGACGCCGGCCTTCGGATACGCCTCGACGTCGAGCGCGCTCTGGATCTTCGTCTGATCCATCTGGAGGAAGAAGTCGGGCACCGGCTTCTCGTTGAAGCGGTAGTACGCGACCTTGGTGCTCGACGGATTCCACCACATCGCCGACGCCTGGTTCAGCTCTTCGCCGTACACCCAGCTCGCGGTGCCGTACTTGATCCGGTCCTTCTCGCTGCCGTCGCTGGTGATGGCGGTCGAGTTGCCGCCGTCGGCGTCGGTGAGCCAGAGATTGCGATCGCGATACACGGCCTTTCGCTTGCCGTCCGGCGAGACGGCCTCAGTGAACTGGCGTCCGCGCTCGCGGCCGGGCATCCCGCGCGCATTGCCCTGCGCGTCGGATGAGGCAGGCGGCGCATCGATGACTTTCTTCGTGGCGAGGTCGAACCGGACGCGCTTGCCGTCGAGGGTGTAGTCGAATGCCTTGCCGCTGTCGGCCCACAGTCCGGCGACCTGTCCGAGTTTCACCGCGCCCGCGCGCGCGGGCGTCATGCGAGTGTACTGATCGTAGCCGGGCATGGTCTTGAGGCGATCCTGTGCCCGGACGGCCGGAGCAATGGCAACGAAGGCCAGCAGGGCGAGTGCGCGACTACGCCCGGTGAAACGACTCATCATGGCTGCGAGATCCTGTTCGGTGTGACGTGCAGTGGGAGTGGCGATGACGGCGTGGTGGACGAGGCTACAGCACGCGCCCGCCGATGTCCACAATGCGCGTTGCGTCCGTACCCCCGCGCCGTATGTTCTGTTGCGTCGCCCACCGCCTGGACGTAATGCGAATTCTTCCTGCCCTCGCCATCGCCGCGCTCCTCACCGCGGGGGCGCTTCCACTCGGTGCACAGACGATCCTCGGCACCGTGGTCCTGCCGGATAGTACGCCTGTCTCCGGTGCGATCGTTGTTGCCACGAGCACCACGGGGGCGACGGTCGGCCGTGCCCTCACCAGCCAGCGCGGAGAGTTCGTCCTTCGCCTGTCGGCTGCAGGGCGTACGGGACTCCGTGTGCTCCGCATCGGCCACCGCCCCACTGACGGGCCATTCGTCACGGTCGCCGACGGTGGTACAGAGCGCGTGCGCATTGTGTTCACGTCGGGCGTCGTCACGCTCGCCGACGTCAGCGTGCGGGAGCGCGAGACCTGCCGCGTGAGCGCAGACACGGGCACGATCGTGGCGCGCGTGTGGGAAGAGGCGCGCAAGGCGATGCTCACGACACAGCTCAGCGTCGACGGCGCGCCGATGTTCGCCGAGTGGATCGAGTACGACAGGACGCTCGATTCGACGTCGCGGATGGTGCGCCAGCAACGCGTTCGGACGTCGCGCAATCCCACCACGCGTGCCTTCCGGAGCGTTCCCGCCGAGCTGCTGCGCGATCAGGGGTTCGTGGTAGCGGACGACAATGGAACCGTCTACTACGCTCCCGACGCCGAGGTGCTGCTGTCCGACGCGTTCGTGTCGGGACACTGCTTCCGTCTGGTGCAGTCGCCAAGCAACAACACGACTCTGGTGGGCGTGGGGTTCACGCCGACGCGCGATCGTCGCGAACTGCGGGAGATCGATGGCACCCTGTGGGTCGATCGGGCGACGTCCGAGCTGCGGTCGCTCGAGTTCCGCTACCTGAACTTGCCCGAGGCAGCCGAGCCGGCGCGTCCGGGTGGCACCGTCGAGTTCCAGCGGCTGGCCGACGGCCACTGGTTCGTGAGCCGGTGGAGCCTGCGCATGCCGCAGTTGGCCATGCGTCAGGCACGGACCGCGACGGCGCGCACGATCTTGGCGAGGTCGATGGCCTACCTGCGCGCGGTGCAGGTCTCCGGCGGTGAGGTGACGCGCGCGATCCGCGGGGACAGTGTCGTCTACCAAGCGGCAGGGCCGTCGATCGCGGTGCAGCTCGTGGCGCCCGATTCGAGCGTGGAAGGTGGGACGCTCATCCTGGAGGGAACCGACTACGCCGGCACGGCTGACGCCTCGGGCCTGATTCGGCTGTCACCCGTGCTGGCGGGCCGGTATCGGGCTGTCATTCGCACGCCGAGGATGGACGACTTCAGGGTGCCGCCGATGGTGCGCGAGCTGGCGACGCACGAGGATGGCCGCGTCGATTCACTGGCGTTGCCGACGTCCGTCGAGTCGGTGACGCATGCATGCCAGGGCACGGACATGACCGATGGCGAACGGCTGCTGCACGGCCGGGTGCTCGATGCGCGAGGCAAACCCGTCGCGGGAACGGTCGTCACGGCGACGTGGGCGACGAACTTTTCGTTGATCGGGATGCGCGATGGACAACATCTCACCCACACTGAGCGTACAGTCCAGAGTCGGGCCGACGATGGCGGCCGGTGGCGCATCTGTGGCGTGCCGGGAAATGAGGTCGTGATGGTGACGGCAGCGGGAGACTCTGGGTCTGTCCGTCAGCAGGTCAGGATGAATGAGCGAATTATCACCCTCGTGGATCTCGTGCTGCGTCCCGCGCAGCAGGGGCTTGCGATGGTGGAGATCCTCGTCGCAGACGACCGCGGCGTGCCCGTTGGCGAGGTGGTTCTGGACGTGACGTCGACGTCGACGGCTGCACGGACGATCCTCACAGACGCTGCGGGTCGAGCACTGGTACCAAACGTGGAGCCGGGTCGGCTGAGCGTTCGCGCGAGGCGTCTGGGTTTCACACCGGGGCACATCGCGACGACGGTGACGACTGGCAGGGTTCTGCTGCCGATCGTCATGAGTGCTGCGCGGCTGCCAACGCTCGACACGATGCGGGTGGTCGGCGCGCGTGTGGTGCGAGGTCGGTTGGAAGAGTTCGAGACGCGCCGGGCCAACCGCCAGGCGACGGTGTCAATCACGCGTGAGGAGATCGAAAAACGGAATCCCGTCGACATATGGCAGATGCTCACCGGTCTCGCGTCCGTCGACGTGACGGTGCGCGATTCCAGGGTGGTGGCGACGTCACGCCGCGCGACGGTGCACCAACTGCTCGACAACAACAAACCGTGCTTTCTCCTCTTCATGGTCGACGGCATTCAGGTCAACAAGGCCGACGACGAAGGTGGTATCAATCTGCAGGAACTCCCGAAACCTGACGAGATACATGGCATCGAAGTGTTCGCTGGACCCTCTTCAATCCCCCTGCAGTACGGCGGAACAGGCGCGGGCAAATGGTGCGGCCTGATCGCGATCTGGACACGCTGAGTATTTGTACTATCGTCGGACGAAAGTACGAGTGTAAAAAAACTGTCGCAGGTGTTTGACGAACGCGTGAAGAAGTCGCAAGTTGTCGTCAGAGGTTGCCGTCGTGTCGAGCACTCCCACCGCTCCCCGCCTCGCGCGCGTCAGTCCAGCCTTCGTGAGACGCAGGCGTCTTCTCACATTTTTCCCCTCCTGAGGTGCTCCCCGTGCGTTGTCCACTAGTAAAGGCAGTCGCATTACTCCTCGCGTTGTCGCCCGCGGTGCTCGCGGCCCAGACGCGCGAGATCACAGGCAAGGTGACCCAAAGCGCTTCGAGCGCCCCGGTCACGGAAGCCACCGTCGGACTTCTCGGCTCACAAGTCGGTGTTCGGACGAATGAGCGCGGCGAATATCGGTTGAAGATTCCCAACGGCGGCGCGACGGTGCTCGTTCGCGCCATCGGCTTCAAGCGCGCGACGGCGCAGATCAGCGCAACGCAGACGACGGCTGACTTCGTCCTCGACAAGGACGTCCTCCAGCTCGAAGGCGTGACCGTCACCGGTCAGGCCACGACGGTCGATCGACGCAATGCGTCGACCGCCATCGCGTCAGTCACGGCTGACGAGTTGATGACCGCGCCCGCCAAGTCGGTCGAGGGCAACCTCGCCGGCAAGGTCGTCGGTGCCACGATCTTCGAGAACTCGGGCGTGCCCGGCGGCGGAATGCAGATCCAGATCCGCGGCGCCACGTCCATCCTCGGCCAGGGCGATCCGCTCTACATCATCGACGGCATCATCGTGTCGAATGCGTCGATCCCAGGCGGACTCGCGGCGATCACGCGTTCGAGCGGCAGCACGAATTCGTCCCAGGACCAGACGGTCAATCGCCTCGCCGACATCAACCCGAACGACATCGAGAACATCGAAGTCCTCAAGTCCGCGGCGGCAACGGCCATCTACGGCTCGCGCGCCACGAACGGTGTCGTCGTCATCACGACCAAGAAGGGAAAGACCGGCGCCACGCGCTACAACCTCACGCAGCGCATCGGCTCGCAGCAGGCGACCCGCCTGCTTGGCAGCCGCACGTTCGACAGCTATGAGGAAGTGTCCGGAAAGAGCTTCGCCACGGGCCTTCCGATCACCGGAAAGACGAACTTCCTCGGCGCGTCCGCGAAGGCCGATTCCGTCGCCCGGGCGAACTGCAATCCGATCTGTCCCAAGTTCGACTGGCAGGGTGACCTGTATGGCAACACGTCCCCGTCCTACGAGACGATCCTGTCCACGTCGGGCGGCGGCGGCAACACGCGCTTCTACGGTTCGTTGAACGACCGGCAGAATCCGGGCGTTCAGATCAACACCGCCGCGCGCCGCACCTCGGGCCGTCTCAACCTCGATCAGACCGTCGGCGAGAAGCTCACCATCAGCGGTGGCGTGGATGTCACGCACAGCTTCATCCAGAACGGTATCGGCAACAACGACAACTCGGGCTTGAGCCCGATGTACGCGTTTGGGTATGAGCCGGCGATCTACGATCTCCGTCAGATCGACCCGATCACCCAGCGCGAGGTCCCGATGTTCATGAACGGCGGCGGCAACAGCGTCGCGAACCCGTTCGACTACCTGCCGAGAATCACCAATAACGAAGACACCTGGCGCGCGACTGCCAACGTGCGTGCATCCTATGCACTGCTCGCCACCACGAAGAACAACATTGCGGTGTCGTATATCGGCGGCGTCGATCGGTATCAGCTCGAGAGCACGCAGTACGCCCCGAACTACCTGCAGTTCCAGGCCGCCGACGGCTACCTCGGCGACGCACAGGTTGGTTCCGGCGTCAGCCGCCTCGTGAACCAGAGCGTCAACGCGGTGTGGACGTACACGCCGGGTTGGAGATTCGTCAACTCTGCACAGACGTCCGTCGGTGGAACGTACGAAACGTCCTTCCGGAATCTGTACAGCGTTCGCCAGCGCGGCCTGACGCCAACAAAGCTCACGGCGAACGGCGGAACCGACATCGCGACGACGAACAACATCCAGGAGTTCCGCGACCAGTCGCGCTACTTCAATGAGCAGGTCATCGCGCTGGACGAAAAGCTGGCCCTCACGTTCGGTGTTCGTGCCGACCGCGGCACGGCAAACGGCGACCGTGAAAAGTACTACGCATATCCGAAGTACTCGGCTAGCTATCGCTTCGTCGAGCCGCTGTCCCGCTTCACGTCCCTTCTGGACGAAGTGAAGCTGCGCGCCTCGTTCGGCAAGTCCGGTAACCGCCCGAACTACGGCGATCGCGACATCACGATCCTCGGTGGCTCCGCAATTGGCGGCCTGGGATCCCTGATCGCCTCGGGAACCCTCGGCAATCCGGACATCCGTCCGGAAGTCATGAACGAGCAGGAGTACGGTGTCGATGCAGCGCTGTTCAAGGGCCGGGTCTCGGCCGAGGCCAGCATCTATCGCCGCAAGATCTCCGACCTGCTCGTCACCTTCCCGCTGCCACAGAGCTCCGGACTGACACAGCAGACGATCAACGGCGGCGTCATGTCCACGCGCGGTATCGAGGCGGGACTCTCGCTGATCCCGATCAGCACGAAGAATGTGGAATGGACCTTCCGCACGACGTACCAGCGCAACTCGCAGATGGTGGACGAACTGCTCGTGCCGGCCTTCGCACCGGCCAACAGCTTCGGCTCGGCCTATGGCCGGAATCGTATCCAGGTCGGCACGCGTCCGACGTACATCTGGGGCAACATTCCGTTCAGCTGCATCAACACCACGGACGCCGCGGGTGTCGTCTCGAACAAGACGGGCACCGACGGCCAGCCGTGTCACCGCATCTTCCCCGGTGACGCCGCGGTCGCGGGCAGCACCGTGCGCGACTCGATCATCGCCGACGCCAACAACCTTGGCCAGACGTCGTTCCTGAACACGGTGCGCTACCGGGCGTTCTCGTTCACGACGCTGCTCGACTGGCGCGTGGGCGGATACACCTCCACGATGACGAAGAACCTGTGGGACGAGGGCGGCAATTCGCGCGACTACGACGATCCGTCGCCGGTCGCCGGCCAGACGCTCGGTCAGTGGCGCTACGCGCAGTTCGCCGCGAACAACATCGCGACGTACATCGACAACGGAACGTTCCTGAAGCTCCGCGAAGTCAACGTCTCCTTCCAGGCGCCATCGCGCTGGGCCGAGAAGCTTCGCGCGCGTGAGCTGCGCGTCTCTGTACAGGGCCGCAATCTCTGGATGAAGACCGACTATTGGAGCTTCGATCCAGAGTTCAACAACTTCGGCAATTCAAACTTCAATCGGTTCATCGATCTTGCGCCATATCCGAGCAACCGCCAGTTCAACATCAGCATCGACCTGGGGTACTGAGCCATGACGGCCACTCATACCTCATTCAAGCGCGCGGTGGCCACGACGGCCGCCGCCACCGCGATGATCATTGCATTCGCTGCGTGCGACCAGTCGCAGCTCGACATCGCCAACCCGAACAATGCGACGGTTGACGGCGCGACCGCCGACCCCACGTCGTTTCAGCTGCTGGCCACCGGCCTGCTCGTCGATCAGCGCGGGCAGCGCTCCGGCATGATCACCTGGATGAGCGCGGTCGGGCGTGAGTCGTACTCGATCTCGCCCACTGAAGGACGTCCGGCGACGCATCCGCTCATCGGCATCATCGTGAACGGCGTGCAGAAGCTCGATCCGTCGAGCGGCTTCTCCGCCGCACCGTGGGGAGGGCAGTACGGCACATTGCGCGACGTGTTCAATTTCAAGAAGACGATCGCCGCGCATCCCACGTTCACGCCGGCGCAAAAGTCCGCGGCGCTTGGCTTCGCGCAGACGATCGAGGCGCTCAGCCTCTTCGATATCGTGCAGACGCACGATACGCTCGGTGCCATCACGGAAATCAAGGAAAACCCCACCGAGCTCGCACCATTCGTCACGCGTGACTCGACGTACAAGTTCATTCTGAACACGTTGGATGCGTCCATCACGAGCCTGAATGCGGGCGGAGCGGCGTTCCCGTTCACACTTCATTCCGGCTACACGGCGAACGGCACCTTCAACACGCCAGCGACCTTCGTGAAGTTCGTGCAGGCGATGAAGGGCAAGGTTGCGTCGCACTACGCAGCCACCACCGGAAACGCAGCTGCGTGGCAAACGTCCTTGACGGCACTCAACGCGTCCTTCATCAACGACGCCGCGGTCACGCGCGCGGCGCTGGATGCAGGCGTGTATGTCACATTCGGCGCTGCGCCGGACGTTACGAACGGCTTGTCGCAGGCGACGAACAACAACCTGTATGCGCACATGTCGTTCGTCTCGGATGCGCAGCTCAAGGCTGACGGGGTCACGAAGGATGACCGCTTCACCTCGAAGATCCGCTTTGGCTTGCCCGTCCGTTCCGGACCGGAAGCCGGCGGCCTGCCCACCACGGGTTCCTCCACCACCGGCTTCAGCATCTGGCCGACCATCTCGAGCTCCATCCCGATCATCCGCAACGAGGAGCTCATCCTGCTCCGCGCTGAGGCGAAGCTCGCCACGGGCGACAAGGCTGGTGCAATTGCCGACTTGAACAGAATTCGCGTCAACTCGGGCGGGCTCCCGCCGTCGACACTGACGGCAGCCTCGTCCAACGACGATATTCTTCTCGGCATCCTGTACGAGAAGCGATACTCGCTCATGATGGAAGGCGACCGGTGGGTGGACCACCGTCGCTATGGTAAGCTCAGTCTGCTGCCGCTCGACATTGCG
>Ga0193752_1002927_pt1 | contig 12235 bp, 7 predicted proteins | sample H1c1metaG_FD_144924 | JGI IMG/M metagenome (GOLD analysis project Ga0193752, IMG submission 144924) | Soil microbial communities from a riparian zone of the East river system, Colorado, United States - H1c1 | ecosystem: Environmental > Terrestrial > Soil > Riparian zone | place: USA: East River... | reverse complement strand
GCCGAGCGATCAGCTCGAGCTGCACGCCGCTGTCGGCACCGCGCACCAGTCGGTCGGATCGCCGGTGCCGGTGCCCGGGCTCGCCGACGTGGAGTTCGACACCGGCCTGCAGCGCGCCATCCAGAGCGAGCTCGGCGTGCGCTTTCGCGACCTGCTCGGCATGGAGCTCGAGATCACCGGTTACTACCACCGCTTCTACGAGACCGCGTTCCTCGAGCTGGTGCTCGACTGCGAGGGCAACTCCGACTCGCGCGTGTTCGACGACCGCTTGCCCGAGTTCGAGAGCGTCTGCCGTGAGCCCGGCCTGCCACGTGCGGATGGCGAGAACTACGGCGTCGAGTTTTTGCTGCGGCCACGCTGGACCAAGCGGCTCAACGGCTTCGCGACGTACACGCTGGGCGGGGCCAACGCGACCGCCGAGGACGGCACGTCGTTCACCCCTCAAGCCGACGTGCGCCACCTGATGAACATGGTGCTCGGCTACGACTTCGGCGCCGGTTTTCGCGCCGGCGGACGCATGCATTACCGCTCCGGCAAGAGCGCGGTCAACACGTTCTACGACCGCCTAAGCAGCCGCTTCGAGCGCGAAGAGCTGCGGCTGCCGGCGTTCTTCCGTGCCGACGTGTTCGTGAGCTACGCGTTCCAGACGTTCGCGCCGACCACGATCACCGCCGGCGTGCAGAACGTCACGCTCTCGCGCGAAGCGACCAAGCGCGACTGCCAGATCGCAGGCACCGGCGTCGTGTTTTGCGAGATCGACTATCAGCCCGCGATCGTGCTGCCCAACGTCGGGCTGCGCGTCGAGCTCTGATCGAGCATGTGCACGACCAACCGGTCCGGCGGGAGCGCTTGCCGGGCCAGCTCGACCAGCCGCGCGTGGTGCGTAAAGAACACCACCTGCGTGGTCTCCGCCGCCTCGCCGAGCACGGTCAAGCCGGCGCTGGCGCGCGCATCGTCGAACTGCACGAGCACGTCGTCGAGCACGAGCGGCAGCGGCTCGCTGCGCTCGGCGAAGCGCGCGATGCTGGCGAGCCGTAGCGCGAGGTAGAGCTGATCGCGCGTGCCGTCGCTCAGCGCATCGACCGCGACGACCCGGCTGTCCGCGTCCACACAGACCAGCGTGGGCTCGTCCTGCTCGTCGTAGCTGACGTCGAGCTTCGGGTAGCGGCCGAGCGTGAGCCGCGCGAACAACGCGCTGGCGTGACCGACCATCGGCGCTTGGTTTTCGTCGCGATAGCGGCGGATGACCAGCGCGAGCATGTCGGCGGCGAGCCGCGTGCGCACATAGCGGCGCGTCAGCTCGTCGATCGAGTCGAGGTGCTGCTCGACCTCGACCGCACACGTAGCAGCCTCGTCGCTCTGCAGGTTGGCGAGTCCGGCCTCGATCGCCGCGAGCTGCCGCACCGCCGCGGCATGCTCGTCCTCGACGCGCTCCAGCTCCTCTTGGGCTTCCGCCTTGCGCGCGCGCAGCCGCTCCATGCTCTCGCCCTCGAGCTGCGCCGAGAGCGTCTCGAGGTCATCGCCGTCGCTCGCTTCGCGCAGACGATCGCCGAGCTCCGAGAGCTTGCGATCGAGCTCGCGGGCTTTGTCCGAGCGCTCCTCGGCCAACGCCAGCTCTTGCACGTCACTGGCGCGCGCCGCCGCGAGCTGCTCCGTGAGCACTGCGCGCGCCGCGGCCGCCCGTGCCTCCACGACCGCCAGCTCGTCTCGGCGCTCGCGAATGTCGCGATCGATCGCTTCGCGCTGCACGAGGTCGCTGCGCGCCTTCTGGTGCGCGCGCACGAGCTCTTCGGCCGCGCGCTCCAGCTCGACGCCTGCCAGCGCCGGCACGTGCGCCTCGGCCAGCCGGCGAACCTCTTGCTCGAACGTGCGTGCGTCGCGCTCCATGCCGTCGACCCGGCCCCGAAACTGATCGCGCTTCTCGATCTTCTCGACCAAGCGCGCGCGCTCGCTGATCCGGTCGAGCGCCTCTTCGACCGATGTGTCGGGCAGAAGGCCCAGCCGCTCCATCCGCTTCGCCCACTCGGCGTCGAACCGCGCCAGCGCTTCGCGCGCCTCCTGTAGCTTCAGCTCTGCGGCGTCACGCTGGCGCTCGGCCGTCTCGAGCCGCGCGCTCACCTGCAGCAACCAAGCGTGCATCGACGCCGGCTCCTTGGGCTCGATGCCGAGCGGCGACCACAGCGCGCGCCACTCATCGAGGCGCTGCGCGATCTGCTCGGCGCGGGCCGAGCGCGCTTGCGCCAGATGCTCGGTGTCGCGCCCGAGCCGCTCGCGCTGCGCGAGCAGCCGCGCCAGCTCGTTCACGCGTGCCGCCTCGCGCCGCAACCGATCCGCGAGCTCGTCGGCGCGCGCCTGCTCGCGCTCGAGGTTCGTCAGCGCAGCGCGCGTCTGTTCGAGCGACACCTTCTTGTGCTCGCCGCGAGCCGGCGCCGGAGCGGGCGCCTCCTCGTCGAACGCAAACGCGCGCTGCTCATGCCCGAGGCACGCCTGGAGCGCGCGCAGCGCGGAGTCGCGCGCGGCGCGGGCGGTCAGCAGCTCGGCCTCGGTCGGCGGCGCGCCTTCTCGTTGCATGACATCGATGCGCTCTTGCGCGTGCTCGTTCTCGGTGATCAGCGCGCGCTGCTGCTGCTCGTCCTTGGCTTCCGCGGCGCGCAGCGCCTCGATGCTCTGGCGCATGCCCGCGACCAGCTCCGGATGCGGCAAGCGTGCCGCCGCGATCGCGATGTCGCCGTCCGCCGACGGCATCAGCGCGCGCAGCGCCTCGCGCTCGGTCGCGAGCCTGGCATCGGCCGCCTGCAGCGCAGCGCCCGCGTCGGCCACGCGCGCGCGCAGCCCGCTGTGCTCGACCGCGCGCTGCTGCACCGCCGCCACGGTGGTGTTGTCGAATGGCGTCTGCGCGACTTGGGCGATCGTGAGCTTCGCGCCCAACGCGCGCTCCACCTCGGCCTCGGCCACCTGCAGCTGTGCGCGCACGCGCGGCAGGTCGCGCGCGGCTTTGCGGTGCTTCCCGAGCTCTTGGCTGATCGCCTCGATCTGCTCGATCGGCAGCGCGAGCAGCGACTCGGGGATCTCGAGCGCACAGCGCTGCTTGTCCCGGCCCTCGATCAACGCGCGCAACCGCCCGAGCTCGGTGTCGCAGCGCGCAAGCTCTTGCTGCGCCTGGCGGCGGTGCGACGCAGCGTCGCTCGGCAAAAGCACGAACCCACCCAGCGCCGCGCGCGCCGCGCTCAGCTCGCGGCGATGCAGCAACAGCGGCAACAAGTGCGCCGAGCGCGCCACCGCGTCGCGCTCGGTCCGCAACGCGCGCTGCTGTGCGTTCAGCTCCAGGACACGCGCGCGCAGGCCGTCGGCGTCGCGCTGCTGCGCGCGCACCGCCTCGGCGCCTTTGTTCGCGGCGCGCAGCCGAGCGCGCGCCTCGGTATGCTTCTCGATCGCTTGGCGAATGCCCTGCTTACCGCGCGGCCGCCACAGCTCGTCGGCCTCTTGCTCGAGCGCGGTCAGCACGTGGCGAATGCTCGGCCCGCCGCTGCTCGCCTGAAACAAGCTCTCGCCCAGGTCGCCTTTGCCCTGGCGCAGCTGCTCACCGCCCTGGCGCAGCGCGCCGTGATCGAGCCCGAACATGTTCCGGAACACCGCTTCGGGCATGTGCTGCAGAAAGCTCGCGAGCACGCTCTCGTCGAGCAGCGCGCCGTCGGGTGCGGCCAGCGTGTTCTTGTTGCCCTTGCGCCGGACCACGCTCAGCTCGCGCCCGCTGCGATCGCTGAGCGTCGCGCCGATGCGCATGTTGCCGTAGCCGTACAAGCTGCCGTCGTTGGTCTCGCGCGGCACGCCGTACAAAAGCGCGAGCAGCGCGCGCAGCGTCGTGCTCTTGCCCGCTTCGTTCGCGCCGTAGACCAAATGCAAGACCGGCGCCGGTGCGCCGAAGTCGAGCGTGCGCTCCGTCACCGCACCGAAGGCGTGCAGCGACAGCGAGCGCAGCCTCACGAGCCCTCCCCTTCACCGAGGCGCGCGAGCAGCAGCTCCTTCACCTCCGGCAAGATGCTGGCGATGTAGTCGACCTCGTCGATCCGCAAGAGCGGCCGATCGCGCGGCACGCCCGCGGCGGCCTCCTCGCCCTCCGTGAGCTGCGCCGGTAGCTTCTTCTTGAGGTCGGTGAACCGCGCGGCGAGCGGCGCGAGCACGCTCGGGTCGTCGGTCAAGCTCTCGATCTGCGCGACCAGCTGGCCGAGCGCATCCTCGCGCACCGCTAGATCGAAGCCCGCGAGCGATGCCTCGCGCGCCATCGTCTCGAGCTTCACGCGCTCGAGCCAAACGTCGCCTTGGCCGAGGTCGAGCGACATCGCGCGCAGCTCGGCGGTCCAATGCTCGGGTGCACGCAGCAGCGCCGCGTGCGCGCGCGTCGCACCGACCAGCTCGATGCGCGCTGCCAGCAGCCGTCCATCCGCCTGCGCCGCCGCTTCGCTCAAGCTCTTGCGCGCGAGCTGCACCACGTCGTCGCCGCTCATCGCATCGGTCACGTCGACGCGACAGCGCACCCAACGCACCGTATCGAGCGGTTGATGGCGATGCTCGACCACGCGCCCGTCGCTGACCGTGAGCACGGTCGCGCCCTTCTCTCCGGTCTCGTACGCATGCCGGCCTTGCAGATTACCGGGGAAGATCGTCAGCGGCTCAAGGCTCACCACCTCGCGGGTGTGGATGTGGCCGAGCGCCCAGTAGTCATAGCCGCGGCTGCGCAGCACCTCGAGTGAGGTCGGCGCGTACGTCGCGTGCCCGAAGCGCCCGCCGCCGAGCGCGGTGTGCAAGAGGCCGACGTTGAGCAGCCCGCGCACGGCGAGCGGATAGCTTGCCGCGAGATCCTCGGTGACGTCGCGCTGCGGAAAGCCTTGCCCGTGCACCGCGACGCCGATGTCCTCGAACAGCACGCTCTCCGGCTTGCGCGTCGACAGCACGCGCACGTTCTCGGGCAGACGCAGCTCGCGCGTGATGTGGCTCTGCGCGTCGTGATTGCCGGCCGCGAGCACGACCCGCACGCCGGCCTGTCGCAAACGCGACAGCTGTGCCGCGAAGAACAACCCCGTCGAGTAATCCCGCCAATCGCCGTCGAACACGTCGCCGGCGATCAGCAGCACCGCGGCCTGCTCTTCGAGGCACAGCTCGATCAGGTTCTCGAACGCGCGCCGCGTCGCCCCACGCAGCCGGTCCACCGGCGCGCTCTCGTACCGCGACAGGCCCAAGAGCGGGCTGTCGATATGCAGATCGGCGGCGTGAACGATCTTCATGACCGATCCGCGGTTTCTAACACGTCACGGCGAAGAGGCTTGTCCGGATGGGCCACGAATGGCCCATCCGGCTCATCCCCTACAACGTTAGGACTGTGCGAAGCGGCCGGATTGGAAGTCTCGGACTGCCTGGGCGATCTGTTCGCGGGTGTTCATGACGAACGGGCCGTAGCGCTCGACCGGCTCCTGGAGGGGGCGGCCTGCGATCACGAGCAGTCTGACTCCGCCCTCGCCGGCGCGAACCTCCAGACCGTCGCCGTCGCTCAGCACGCCGAGCTGATGCGCGCCGACCTGCGTGCCCGCGCCCTCTCCGATACGAGCATCGCCTTCGTACACGTAAGCGAACGCGTGGTGCCCGAGCGTCACCGGCAACGCGAGCGTCGCGTGCGCCGGCAAGCGCACGTCCAGATAGACGGGCGCGGTCGCGATACCGCTCACCGCACCGGGCACGCCGGCATGCTCGCCTGCGATTACGCGCACACTACCGCCGCCTTCAAGCTCGACGACCGGCACCGCGTCCGGCGGGATGTCTTGATAGCGAGGCGCGGTCATCTTGTCGCTCGCCGGCAAGTTAACCCAGAGTTGGAAGCCCCACATGAGCCCGTTCTCTTGGCGCGGCATCTCGGAGTGAATGATGCCGCGACCGGCGGTCATCCACTGCACGCTGCCCGCATCGAGCAAGCCGCGGTTGCCCATGTGATCGCGGTGCTCCATCGAGCCCGCGAGCATGTACGTCACGGTTTCGAAGCCGCGGTGCGGGTGATTGGGAAAGCCCGCGACGTAGTCGCTCGCGTTGTCCGAGCGAAACTCGTCGAGCAACAGAAACGGATCGAGATGATCGAATCCAGGCGTACCGATGCTGCGCTTCAAGCGGACACCGGCACCATCCGAGACGTCCTGCGCGCGGATAACGCGACTCACGCTGCGGGGTTGGTTGGGTTTGAAAGCTTGGCCTGACATGGCGAACAACGTGCGGATGCACATAAGCCGCCGCAATCCCCCAGGCTCGCACACGAAATTCACGCGCTGAGCGCCCTCGGGCAACGGCGGTGGCCGCTTCCCGCACTATGCTCGTGCGATGCAGTCGAGAAGCATCTGTGTCTTCGCCGGAGCCCGCGACCCGCGCGATCTCAGCTTCATCGAAGCCGCGCGCTCACTCGGCGCTGCGCTCGCGACGCGCGGCATCACGCTCGTGTACGGCGGCGGCGCGCGCGGCATGATGGGCGCGCTCGCCGACGCTGCGCTCGCGCATGGCGGCCGCGTGCTCGGCGTGATCCCAGACAGCATGGTCGCGCGCGAGTGGGCGCACGGATCGCTGAGCGAGCTTCACGTCGTACGCGACATGCACGCCCGCAAAGCGAAGATGAACGAGCTATCCGATTCGTTCGTTGTCTTACCTGGAGGCATCGGCACACTCGAAGAGCTGTTCGAGATGTACACCTGGGCGCAACTCGGTTTTCACGATAAGCCTATAGCGTTGCTCGACATCGCTTCGTATTACGCGCCTTTGCTCGCAATGCTCGATCGTATGGTCGAGCAGCGTTTTCTCGACAGCGCGAGTCGTGCAGCATTGGTCTCGACAAATAGTGTCGGGGCTCTGCTCAACTGGCTTGATTCGCCAGTCCTGTAACGCAGGTGCCGAGTGTATTGAAGACTATTCAAGGTGCGCTCAACCGATCCCCAGTACGGGGATAGGCAAAGCGTGATCGGTCTCGTAAAGAAGCAAAAGCCGTCGTTGGGTTTCGGCGGCGTGGGTGAATGCGATGAGCTCGGAATTTCCTCGACGGCCCGCCGGCGATAGCCCGGAGAGCTCGCCAGGTTTGTCGGTTCCGCCGTCCACGCGCGAGCCAGGCCGGCGCGGTAAGCGTGGCGAGACGCGACAGCGCATCCTCCAGGTGACGCTCGAGCTGCTCCGCACCGAGGGCATGGCGGCACTGACTACAGGTCGCATCGCCGCGGCGTCCGGCATCGCCCAGCCCGGGTTCTACGCGCACTTCAAGAACGTCGAAGAGTGCCTGAGCACGGCGCTGTCCGGCGTCATGGAAGAGATGCGCGCCAAAGTGTTGATCGCGCGCGCCAATGCGTTCGCGCGCTTTCAGACCGTCGAGGACCTCGTCAACTTCCAGGCGACGCGCGCCGGCATCGCCGACTCACTCGAAGTGCTGCTCTCGGATCGCGCGGTCGCCGAGCTGTTTCTTCGCCACCGGCGCGACTCGACCATGCTCGATGGCTTCCTGTGCAAGGCCCACGATCAGTTCCGCGAAGACCTCAAAGGCGATATGTGGGCCATCGCGCACGCCCATGGTTTTCAAGAGACTCATCGCGCCGAGGTCGCGTGGTGGTCGGAGCAGATCCTCGCGTTGTTCTTCGCCGCCGCGGAGACGCTGCTCGATGATCGCTACCCCGACCGTGAGATGGTGATCGACGGCGTCACGCGCAACGCGTACGCGATCATGCGCGCGAACCTGCGTTGGGCCGGCATCATCGGCACGCCGCCGAACAAGACGCCGTAGTCGCGGCTTAGCCCGCCTCCAAGGCACCGCTCGGTGTGCGCACACGTAGGCTCGTCGCTCACGCACGACGCATCGCGTGCGCGACGAATGCGATCTTGCCTGTTCCTCCGGCTTTTCCGGGCGATATGATCATCGCAACTTGTGCGCGCGTTAAGCATCGTTTCAGTCGCGGCTTGGGGACTTGCGCTGGTCGTAAGCGGCTTGCTCTTCAACGTACCGGCAGCGCACGCGCAGCCGAGCGCATCCGTTAATCACTTGGTGCCCGCGGCGCATCCGCGCGATGGCTTTTCGTTGCAGCGCGGCGAGGTCGGCAAGCATCTCGGCTGGTCGGCATCGGTGCACCTCGATTACAGCAACGATCCGCTCGTTTACGAGCGCACCGTCGGCGATAGCGACAGCGAAGGCGTCGCGCTCGTGAGCGATCAGGTGACCAGCCACTTCGCCGGCACGTTCGGGTTGTTCGAGATCGTCCAGCTCGCGGTCGATGTGCCGCTCCATCTGGTGATGGACGGCGAAGCGCTCGGCGACCAACCGACCGCGACCGGCTTCGGTGCAGGCGACCTGCGCTTGGCCGCGATGTTCAACGTGCACCAGAGCGAGACCGCGACCGTAGGCATCTCTGCAGCGCTCACCGCCGGCACGGGCGAAGGCGGCGACAATCGTCCGGGCGTCGCCGGTGATTCGGGTGCCAGCTTCGCTCCTGCGCTGCACGCGACGCTCAAGCTCGCGGCGATGTTTTCGTTGCTCATCGAAGCCGGAGCGCGCTGGCGCAGCGATGTGGAGCTCGCCGGCTCGCGCTTCGGCGATGTGCTGTTGTTCGGCGCAGGCCTCGAGGCTCGCATCGTGCCCGACCTGCTGCGCGCGTATCTCGAGACACGCGGCGAGTCGCCGCTCGACGACTTCGGCGCGCGCGCGACCACGCCGATCGGCGCGCTGCTCGGCGCCAAGCTGTCGCTGCCGATCGGGCTCACGTTCGGCGCGGCCGGCGGCATGGGCATCACCCGCGGCTATGGGTCGCCGGACGCGCGGATGCTGCTCTCGGTCGCTTATGCGCGTGACGGCAAGCCGCCGCAGAAGCCGCAGACGCAGGCCGAGCCAGAGCCCGAGCCAGAGCCCGAAGCCGCTCCGGTTCAAAAGCTCGACGCCAATCCGGAGATGGCGTTCAACGTGGATGAGGCGACCGTCGACAGCGACGGCGATCAAACTCCGGACCTCGAAGATCGATGCCCGGCGGTACCGGGCGCAGCGGAAGAGTCCGGATGCGCGAAGATGCTGACCTATGATCCCGAGACCGGCGCGATCACGCTGCTGCGTCCGGTGAGCTTCAAGGGCAGCGTCCTGCAACCGGACAAGAGTCCGGTGCTCGACGAGCTCCTCGCGCTGCTGCGCGCCAACCCGAAGAAGCGCGTGCGCGTCGAGTCGCACGCGTTCAAGCCGCGCCACGACGAGTCACCGATCACGATCACGGTCGAGCGCGCGGCGGCGCTCGGCGAGTGGCTGGTCGCGCAAGGCATTCCGGTCAAGCAGATCGAAGCGATGGGCTGCGGTGATCGCCGGCCGATCGCGCCCGAGCGCGGCTCGCAACGCTTCAAGAACGAGCGGATCGAGCTGTGGGTGATCGATCCGCTGCCGCACTCCGGCCTGCGCTCCACGTTCGGTTGCGTCTTGCGCTCGCTACCAGGCCAAGAACCGGTGCCCGTTGCGGCGCCGACACCAGCGCCGCCACCTTCACCGGCTCCGAACCCGGTCGCTGCGCCTGTCGTAGCGCCGCCGCCACCACCCGCACCGGCGCCGCAGCCGGCGCTACCGCCGGCTGCGGTCGCATCACCTCCGCCCGCTCTGCAGGCCATCGAGCTCGTGCCGCCCGTTCGCTTCGAAGACGGCAGCGCGGGCTTCAAGGGCAAGCCTGATGCACAGCTCGATGAGCTCGCGGCCAAGCTGCGATCAAACCCCACGATGAAGGTCGCGGTCGTCGCGCACACCGCAGAAGAGCCCGATGCGGCCGCGAGCCTAGCGCTCTCGCAGAAGCGTGCCGCGCACGTTGCTCAGGAGCTGACGAAACGCGGCGCCAAAACAGGTCAGGTGCGTGCGCTCGGGTGCGGCCAGACACGACCTGTCGCACCCAACAACGTGCCTTGGGGTCGCAAGAAGAACGATCGCCTCGAGGTCCTCGTGCTCGACCCCGCGCCGAGCGGAGACGTACACTCGCTGTCGGGGTGCATGGCAAGCGAGAGCCCATGACCAAATCCGGTGAGGGCCCAGAAGCAGCAGGCTACAGCCTGTACTGCGAGATCGACGGCTCGCCCGTGACCTTGCTCGCCGAGGATCTCAGCACCGCAGGCTTCTTCGTTCAGACCACGACACCCAAGCCGATGGATCGCGAGCTCGAGATTTTCGTGCAGTCCTCCGTGGGTGAGCTGGTAGCGCTCGGGCAAGTCGTCCAGGTGGTCGACGCCAAGCGCGCCAAGGCCGAGAACCGCAGGCCAGGCTACGGGCTCCTATTTACGAGCCTCGAGGACGATCAGCGCGCATTCATCGGCCTGACGCTCGACGCGCTCGATCGCTGGCAGCGCGCGCGCGCCAAGGCCGAAGCGGCCATGCGCTTGGCCGCACGCCCGGCCGAGCGGGACCCGACCATCCCGAGCATCAAGCCGCCCGCGCCGACGACGACCTCGGCCGAGCTCAAGCAGATCGCGGGCGAGCTACGCGCCGAGCTGGCCAAGCTCCAGGGCAAGACCGCGTGGACCACGCTGGGCGTCGACGCGGATTCGCCGCTCGATGGCGCCAAGGAAGCGTTCTTGCGCGCCTCGAAGCGTTTTCATCCGCACAAGTTTGCGCGCCACAACTCGGCCGAGATCACCAAGCTCGCGACCGAGGTGTTCATCACCTACAAGCGTTCGTACAGCGTGCTGACCAAGCTCGCGCCGCGCGTCTCGGCGACGGGGCTTCAAGATCCGAATCGACCGCCTGGGCGGACGCTAACTTCCATCGCGCCCGCGACCACCGCATCGCTGCGGCCGGCCGCGCCGCGCCCCAACGGCAATCGCACACGTTCGCGTTGAGATCACCATGGCGCGCATGATCGGCATCGACCTCGGGACGACCAACTGCTGCGTGGCAGTGCTGCAAGACGGCGTGGCCACCGTGATCCCCACGCGGCAAGGCTCGCGCACGATGCCGTCGATCGTCGCGTACACGGAAGAATCGACGGAGATCGTCGGAGTCACCGCCCAACGCCAAGCGGTCACGAACCCCAACCGCACGGTGTTCGGCATCAAGCGCCTGATCGGCCGCAAGCTCGACGACAAAGAGATCGCGCGCTGGCGCGACCTCGTGCCGTACGAGATCTGCCCGGCGAAGAACGGCGACGCGTGGGTGCGCACGCGCGACGGCGATCACAGCCCGCAAGAGATCTCGGCGGCGCTGCTCCAAGAGATCAAGTCGATCGCCGAGGACTATCTCGGCGAGGAAGTCAGCGACGCGGTCATCACCGTGCCTGCTTACTTCAATGACAACCAGCGCCAGGCCACGAAAGACGCCGGCGCGATCGCCGGCCTGAACGTCCGGAACATCTTGAACGAGCCCACCGCCGCGGCGCTCGGCTACGGCATCGACAAGAACCGCGACCACACCATCGCCATCTTCGACCTCGGTGGCGGCACGTTCGACATCACGGTCATGCGCACGAGCGGCGAGGTGTTCGAGGTGCTCGCCACCAACGGCGACACCTTCCTCGGCGGCGACGACTTCGACCAGGCGCTGATCGAGCATCTCGTCTCCGGCTTCGAGAAAGACAACAGCGTCTCGCTGCGTGAGGATCCGGTCGCGCTGGCGCGCCTGAAGGAAGCGGCCGAGACCGCCAAGCGCGAGCTATCCAGCACGAGCACGACCAGCGTGAACCTACCGTTCATCTGCGCTTCGGCGCGCGGGCCTCTGCATCTACGGCACGATGCGATCGAGCGCAGCGCGCTCGAGCAGATCGTGGCGCCGCTGATCGCGCGGCTCGAGGAGCCGTGCCGGCGCGCGCTCGCCGATGCGGGCTTGGTCGCCGAGGAGCTGGATCAAGTGCTGCTGGTCGGCGGCATGACGCGCATGCCGGCGGTGCAGCGCAAGGTCGAGGAGATCTTCGGAACGATCACCGCCAAGGACGTGAACCCCGACGAGATCGTCGCGGTCGGCGCAGCGATGCAGTGCGCGATCATGACCGGCGAGCTCGAGGACGTGGTGCTGCTCGACGTGACACCGCACTCGCTCGGCGTGCGCGTCAAAGACGGCCGCATGTCCAACGTGATCGGGAAGAACACGACCATCCCAACCAGCGAGAAGAAGCTGTTCGCGACCACCCGCGACGACCAGGACTTCGTCGAGATCATGGTCTACCAAGGCGAGCAGCAGCTGGTGGACCACAACGTTTTCCTCGGCCGCTTCACGCTCGGCGAT
>Ga0193752_1002925_pt1 | contig 12242 bp, 10 predicted proteins | sample H1c1metaG_FD_144924 | JGI IMG/M metagenome (GOLD analysis project Ga0193752, IMG submission 144924) | Soil microbial communities from a riparian zone of the East river system, Colorado, United States - H1c1 | ecosystem: Environmental > Terrestrial > Soil > Riparian zone | place: USA: East River... | reverse complement strand
CGGTGCATCATCAAGATGCGATCGCAGGTCCGCTCGATCTCGGTGAGGATGTGCGTGCTGAGCAAGATCGTATGCTCGCCGCGCAGCTCGCCGATCAGCTTGCGCATCTCGACGATCTGCACCGGGTCGAGGCCTTGGATCGGCTCGTCCAGGATCACGAGCGCCGGGCCGTGAATGATCGCCTGGGCGATACCGACGCGTTGGCGGTAGCCGTGTGAGAGCGTGCTGATGGTGGTGCCGGCGACGTCGAGCAGATTGCATTGCTCGATCGCACGCTGCTTGCGCTTGGTGAGGTCGACGCCGGACAAGCCGCGCAGCGCGCCGGCGTGGGCCAGGAACTCTTCGACCGTCATCTCGCCGTAGAGTGGGGGCGTATCGGGCAGGTACCCGATCAGCTTGCGGATCTCGTGCGGGTGCTCGACCACGTCGAGGCCGCGCACGCGGATCGTGCCGGACGTCGGCAGCGACAGGCAGGCGAGCAGGCGCAGAGTCGTGCTCTTGCCCGCGCCGTTCAGACCCAAAAAGCCCACGCACTCGCCGGCGGCGATCTCGAAGCTGAGATCGGTCACCGCACGGTGTGCGCCGTAGTATTTGGAGACTTGGTCGACGACGATCATGTCCAAAGGCGTTCCAAGCGAAACGGAGCGTAGCGACCCCGTGAGAGGGTGGGGCCCCACGAGCTTTGCTTGTGGGGCGGGAGAACGGCGCACGTTCTCCCGATACTTTAAGCGTCGCTGAGCTAACAATCAGGCGCGCACCCGTCAACGGCGGTCGACGGCGGGAGCTCACGTGTTGCGGCGAACCGCGCCCTCGGCGGGGCTATTCCCTTATGCTCCGCGGCAGTGAGAGGCGTGAAAAACATTGCCTTGGCCTATCAGAAGGCGTTTGCCGCCGTGCTGCTGGTCGCGTGGCTCTCGCTCGGGCGGCAGGTGCCCTGGTTGATCGGTGAGCGAGGACTCTTGCCGGCGCGGACGTTGTTCGAGCGGCTCGCCGAGGCCGGCGTCTCGTTCTGGCAGGCGCCGTCCCTGTTTTGGCTAACCGCCAGCGACACTGCGCTGCGCGCCGGCCCCTGGGTTGGCGCGGCGCTCGCCCTGCTCGCGCTGGCAGGTAAAGCGCCGCGCGTCTGCTTCGCGCTGAGCGCGCCGCTTTATCTCAGCTACGCGACCGCGTGCGACGACTTCACCGCCTTCCAGTGGGACAACATGCTGGTCGAGGTGGCTGTGCTGTCGGCCCTCTTGCCCACGGACAAGCCGGCGCCGCTCGTCCGGTCCGCGTTCTGGCTGCTGATCTTCAAGCTGTACTTCGAGTCGGGCATCGCGAAGTGGCAGTCCCACCTGCACGACTGGCAGGACGGCAGCGCGATGACCTTCTATTACGAGACGGCGCCGCTGCCCGCGCCGCTCGCCTGGTACGCGCATCACCTGCCAGCCGGCTGGCATCACCTCGAGAGCTGGGGTGCGCTGGTGCTCGAGCTGCTCGTCCCGTTCCTGATCTTCTGTGGGCGGCGCGGCCGGTTGGTCGCGTGCATCAGCTTCACCGCCTTTCAGATCGTGAACACGCTCACCGCCAACTACGGCTTCTTCACGTACCTCTCGCTGGTCCTGCACATCCTGCTGCTCGACGACCGCGAGCTCGCGCACGCCGGCGAGCGGGTCGCGACCAGCGCACGCGCGCTGCTTGCCACGCGGCTCGTGCTTGGCGCGTGGCTGATCGCGTCACTGGCCGGCGGCGTTGCGCGCTTCACGCGGTCCGAAGCGATTGAGCAAGCGCTCGCGCCGATCGTCCGAGCGACCGGACCGCTCCGGTTCGCCAACGTCTACCACCTGTTCGGCCACATCACGCGGCAGCGGATCGAGCCGCAGGTCGAGGTGCTCGGCGAAAACGGCCTCTGGACCGAGCTCGACCTGCGCTACAAGCCAGGCGACGTCATGCGATCACCGAGCTTGGTTGCACCGCATCAACCGCGTGTGGACTTCTCACTGTGGTTTTACGGCCTCGGCTTTCGGCGCGGCACGCCCGAGTACGTGCACAACCTGCTCGATCGCTTGTGTCATGATCGGCAAGCCGTGCAGCCGCTGTTCGATGCTCCGCTCCCGAAGACCGTGGTCGCTGTCCGGGTAGCCTTCTTCGACTATCGCTTCACGACGCCGGAGCAGCGGGCGCAGTCGGGCGCGATCTGGATTCGAGAGCGGCTGGGCGCGCTGCCCGATCGGAGCTGCTCGTGAGCGCGGCGGCGCGGCTCGCTCAGCTGCTGCTCGTGCTGCTCGCAGCCGTCGGCGCGGTGGCCGGCTTGGCGTGGGCGACCGGCCAGATCGGCGTGCTCGACCACGACGATCGCGCAGGCGAAACGGCGCAGGTCGAGCACGCCGAGCCGGCGCGCGCGCCCGCGAGCGCATCACCATCCGAACAGAAGCTACCCACCGCGGCGCCTTCGAGCGGCGGCGAAACACCGGCGCGTGTCGCGCGCTACGCGGTGTGCGGCCGCGAGGAGGCGCCGGCGCGTTTGTTCGCCCTGCCCTCGCATCAAGCCGGCGGGTCGCTGTGGGCGGTGAGCTGCGGCGCCACCGCGCACGTGATCGCGATCGAAGCCGAGCAAGGCATCTTGCTCGCGCGACGCGTCGCACGGCTGAGCTTGCCGAGCCCTTCGCCGGATCGCGCGCCGCGGTCGGCACCGATCGCGCTGTTGCCGGCGGACGGCGCGTGGCTGGTCACGACGCTGCGCGTCGATCGCAACGGCTCGCCCGCCGGCGGAGCGCTGTTTCGCGTGCCGCTCGAAGCCGGTGATTTGTTTGGCACAGCGAGCCGCGTGCATGACGCCGCGCCCGGCGCGCTCGCGATCGCGACGCTCGATCGCGCGCCCGGTCAGGACTTCGCGCTGCTGCAGCTGGGCGATCCGCGCGTCGCGCATCCAGGTGAGCTGTGGCTGTTCTCGGGCGGCGCGGCGCCGCTTCGCATCGCCCGGCGAGCTGTCGACCCCGATGCGTTTGCGCTCGTTGCGAGCGACCTCGATGGCGATGGCAGTGACGAGCTCGCCGTGCTCGCGCGCAGTGGCCGCGCGACGCTGCACAGCGCGAGCGAGACCGTTGCACCGGTGACCGTCGCCGCGCCCGGTGGCGAAGGCGCTTACGCGCTCGACGTGGACGGCGACGGCAAGCGGGAGATCGTCATCGGCGGCGCGCACGCCCAGCGCCTCGAGCTCTCAGGCAACAAAGAAGAAACAGGCGTGCGACAAGTTGTCGCGGTGCCGGTCCCATCGCTCGATGGCTTGCGCGACCTCGTGGAGGTCGATGCCGACGCCGACGGCCGCCTCGATATCGCGGGCTACGCTCATCCTCGAGTTGTCACAATCGCCGGCAAAAGCGGCGCGGCCGGCGCACGGCGCAATCTGTTCGAGCTGTCGGGCGAGGGCTTCGCCGTGCTGCACGTCGTACCGACCGAGCTGGATGGCGACGGGCGAATGGATTTAATCGCGCTCATTGCGAGCGAAAATAACGATCCGCAGATCGAGCTGATGATCGCGACCGGCCCCCCGGACATCGCTGCGGTCGAGGCGCGCATCCGCATACCGAGCGGCGGAAATGAGCTGCGAAACGCACCGCTCATGCGCGAGCTAGAGCTTCGCTAGCTTAAAAGGTCGGGCAAACCGCCACATTTGACGGCGTGGATACAGAGCGGCACCTTGCCCGGTATCGCCCGCACGAGGAGCGCTCTCGCGCGACTTGTCTCACCGAGGGCAATTGCAGAGGCGCACGCGCGTCCGCTATACCGATCACAGCAGGGGTTCGGGGACTTTCGACGGGGGTCACCATGGGAGCACGTACGTCGCCCTTTCCTAAGGGCACGGCAGAGAAGCACACGGGCACAACGCCCGTGCCTCCTTATGCTGACGAGAACAACAGCGGGGGGAGGCGGCGACGCGATAGCAGCGAGTCGCTAACGCGGCCGCGACGAGAGAGTGGCGCGCCGGGTGCTTCGAGCAGTGCGCTCACCGGGCTCGACCCCGACCAGCTTGCGACGCTGCTCGATCAGAGCGCGGAGCCACAGATCATCCTCGGCGCCACCGGCCGCGTGCTGGCGGCCAACGTCGCGGCGACGCGCATGCTCGGCGTGGCGCGCGATCAAATGATCGGTGCAGCGCTCTCGAGCTGCACGCGCGGCCTGTCCATTGAAGCGCTGCGGGGCACGCTCGCCTCGGGCATCGAGCGGCCGCTGAAGATGCAGGGCAAGCTCGGTCAAGAGCTCTCGGGCACCGTCGTGCCGCTGCGCGACGCGCATGGCCAACCGACCGCGTTCTGTCTCACGTTGACCGGCAACGAGCGCTCGCCGTTCGGCACGCTCGCTTCGGTGGTGCGGTTGACCGGCGAGCTCGGGCACGATCTGAACAACCAGCTGGCAGCGGTGCTGAACTACGCGTTCGTCGTCGAGCGCCGGCTCGGCTCAGGCGGCAAGGACACCTCGCACTTGGCCGACTTGCGCGCGGCGGCATGGCGCGCGGCGGGTCTGACGCGCTGGCTTCAGCTCGGCGGCCGCAGGCCGGGGCTGGGCGCCGAGCCGCTCGGCGTGAGCACGTTGCTCGCTGGCATCGAGCCGCTCGCTCGTCACCTCGCGCGCGACGTGCCGCTCGAGCTGCGCGTGGCGACGCCGCGGGTCGAGATCTGGGCGGCGCTGCGCGACGTCGAGCTGGTGGTGGTATCGCTGATCGGCGCGGCGCTCGAGCGCGTGACGAGCGACGGTCACATCGAGCTGAGCGCGACGCCTTCCTCGGATGGCGAAGCCGTGCGCATCAGCTGCAGCTGGTCGGCCTCGCTGGCAGCGCATCGCGCCGCGCGCGGTGCCCGACCGCACGCCCACGGCTCCCTCCGCCGCGCGCTGCGCCGCAGCAACGCGCGCATGGGCCACGACGCCAACGCCGTCTGGGCGGACTTTCCGGCCTCGCCGGGGTTTTAGTCGACCTTCCGACCGCGCAGCCAGAACGGTCGGTCGCCGAAGCTCAAGCAGCGGTAGCTCGCGTCGAGTGCGCGGGCTTCTTCGTTGGGCGGGCAGTCGTTGACGCTGAGCTGCGCGGTGCGCGGCGGCTCGACGGCGTTCTTGCAGCCGTCGGTGCACTTGCTGTCGCGCGGGCGCTCGGCCGTGATCGCCAGGTCGATCGCGGTGCCGTTGAACGTGTACGTGCCGAAGGTCGCGACGATCGCGTCTTTGCTGGTCTCGGCAGCCGACCACTCGAAGGTGCCGTCGGGGCCGAACACGTAGCGCTGCGTGTCGGCGCCTCCTGAGAGCGCCCAGAACTCGACCCATTCGCCGGCGAGCTCCGTGCCCGGTTTGCCCTTGGCTGCGGGCGCACCCGCTGCTGTGGCAGATCCCGCGGCTGGAGCCGTGGTGCTCGCCGGCATCGCCGGATACTCGGGCGCTGGCGTTGGCTCAGGACGGCAAGCGAGCGCGCCGCCTGTTAGCGCGACGAGGATGACTCCGAAGAGGGCCTTCGTGGTTGTTTGCACGCGCAGCTTTGTATCATCGATAGAGCGCTTAGCGCAGGCGCTCGAAAGCCTCGAAGTAGCGGGGCCAGGACTTCGAGACGCAGCCTGGGTCCAGGATGCGCACACCGGGCACGCGCAGGCCGGCCAATGCAAAAGCCATCGCCATCCGGTGGTCGTCGTAGGTCTCGATCGCAGCCGGACGCAGCGAGCCCGGCTTGATGGTGAGCGAGCTCGCGTCGGTGTGCGCCTCGGCGCCCAGCTTCTGCAGCTCGCGCTCGAGCGCCGCGAGCCGGTCGGTCTCTTTGATGCGCAGGTTGGCGACGTTGGTGATGCGCGACGGGCCGTCGGCAAACAGCGCGGTCACCGCCGCGGCGAGCACCGCGTCCGGCATCGCGTTCATGTCGATGTCGAAGGCGCGCAGCCGGCCGCCGGGCGGGCCCGACACCTCGATGCCACCGTCGACCTCGCGCACGGCGCAACCCATACGCTCGAGCAAGCTCACGAACGCGATGTCGGCCTGATGCGAAGCGCGCGCGATGTTCGGCACGCGCACACGGCCGCCGGTGATCGCCGCAGCTGCGAAGAAGTACGCCGCGGTCGACGCGTCCGGCTCGACGGCATAGTCGCGCGCCGCGTAGCCCTGCCCCGCCTTGACGCGCAGCGCCGCGTCGCTCGCAAACGCAGCCTCGCCGCCGAACGCGCGCATCGTATCGAGCGTGACGTCGACGTACGGGCGCGACACGAGCACGCCGCCCTTGAGGTGCAGCGTCACGTCGGACGCCGCGTACGGCGCGATCAGCAGCACCGCAGACACATATTGGCTGGATCGGCTGGCGTCGATCTCGACCGCGCCGCCGAACGGCTTGCCGCCGCGGCATGACAGCGGCGGGCAGCCGTTCTTCCCTTCGATCGTCACGTCCACGCCGAGCGCGCTCAGCGCACGCGTCAGGTCATCGATCGGCCGCTCGCGCATGCGCTCGATGCCGTCGAGCCGGGTCGCGCCGGGCACGAGCGCGAGCAGCGCCGTCAGCATCCGCGCCGCGGTGCCGGAAGCGCCGACGTCGATCACCTCAGCCGGCACCTGCGGTTTGCCGGCGACGCCCTCGACGACGATGCGATCATCGTCGACGTCGAGCCGCGCGCCGACCGCGCGCAGCGCGCGGGCCATCACCCGGATGTCATCGCTGTCGAGCACGCCGGTCAGCGTGCTGCGACCTTGCGCGAGCGCCGCGATCAAGAGCGCGCGATTGCTAATGCTCTTCGAGCCGGGCACCGCGGCGTCGCAGTCGAGCGGGCCACGCGGTGCGATGTCGAGCGCAGGAGAAGTCATGGCTGGTCGGAAGCACTTGTGCCACCCAGACCCTCAGCCCGCAAGCTCGAGTCGGGCGGCGCCGAGCGCATGATCGCGTCGCGGACGCGCGCGAGCGGCGCAGCCGGCGTGGCGCGCCCTCGTTCGTCCAGACCGAGCTGCGCGTACAACGCGGCGAGCGTTGGAAAGCCTTCGGCGCGCACCACTTTCGCGATCAGATCGCGCATCACCGGCACGCCTGCGATCGCATCGATGCGCTCGCCCACCTCGGGCGCCGACCACGGCCGGCTACCCTCGCCGCAGCAGCGCGACAGCTCCATCAGCACGTCGTCGAGCGTGCGCGCTCCACCGCTGTGGCGACGCAGCTCGACGTCGGCGAGCAGCATCACCGCGGCGCCACCCCAGTACACCGGCGCGAAGCGATACGTCGTGTACATGTCAGCCGCGCCCTGCTCGAGGCTCACGCCCATCGAAGCGCCTTGCTGGCTGCCGTTCAAGATGCGCTTCCAAGCCGCCTCGGGGCTCTGCAGGCCGGCGCGCGCGCGCAACACCTCTTGGTAGTACGTCGCGATGCCTTCGGAGACCCACGCTTGGCCGCGGTTCACGAACGGATGCAACAAGTGGCTGAGCTCGTGCACCAGCACCCAGTCGGCCATCAGCTCGGCTTCGTCGAAGTTCTCCGCGATCAAGACGCCTACGGATGCGCCGCCGCCGCGCGTCATCGAGCCGAAGCGGATCGGGTCGGACGAGTCGCCCGTCGGCAGCACGACGATCTGGATCCGCGAACGCGGTAGACGACCCGCGAGCGTCGCAAACGCGTTGGCTTGCACCGTCACCCAGCGCGCGACCGCCGCGCACTGCTCCGCCGACAGGCCGTCGAGCACGGCCAGCTCGATCGTGGTGCCGGCGATCTGGAGCTGGTGCATCGTGAGCACGCCGAACGCTGCGTAGGCATGAAACGCGAACGCGCTCGAGTCGAGCTCGTAGCGCTCGAGCGGGTCCGCTGCGGATCCGTTGGCCCGCGGCCAAGGCACGCTGAGCTTCACGCCCTCGGGCAGCTCGAAGCTGGCGTGGACCTCGGCGTAGCGCCCGTAGTCCGCGGGCCGCCACAGCAGCGCTGCCAGGTTCACCATCAGCGCCTTGCCCGAGCGGTGCACCTGCGGCGCGCCCATGCCGCCGCGCTCGATGCGCAGGTCGAGCTCATAGCGCACGCATTCGCTCGGCCGCAGCCCGGCGAGCACGATGCCTTGCTCGTCGAGCGGTAGCTCGACCGCCGCGGGCTCGCGCTCGATCACGGCGCGCTTGAGCATGCTGCGCGCGTCGCGCATTCCGGGCACGAGCCGCGCCGGGACAGCACCGCGCGGGCAAAGCCGGACGGCGAGCATGCTCAAGCCGGCGTCGAGCGCGAAGTGGTAGTCGAGCGCAGCGGGCGCGCTTTTGGCTGAACGCGCGCGTGCGGTCGCCGGAGCGCCGACGCGGGGCGACGGCGCGCTGACCCCGCTCGAGGTCGTGGTGCAGCTGGCCAGCACCAGCGCGAGCAACGCGAGGGAGCGGCGCATGTCTAAGCTTTCGATCCCAAGAGCAGACCGCGCTCGCTGAAGTCCGCGAGCACCGTGCACAGGCCATCGATGAACTTCTCGTCCACGCGCAGCTTCCGCTCGGCCGCGACGCGCTGCACCGCTTGGGTCAGCGTCAAAGCCGCGACGCAGTCGGCGGCGTTACTTGAAGAAGCCTCTCCGTCGAGCGCGAGCATCAGCGCGCGCAGCGTGGGGTTGAGCACGAAGGTGCGGGCCGCCTTGTCCTCGGCGCGGCGATACACGCACACGCACACTTCGCCGGCCTTGAACGAGCCGTCTGGCTCGGGCGCGTCGTGCACGGCGTGCTGCAGCGACACGAGCCGGCGCGCCGGCGCAAAGCACGGCGCCGCATCGAACGACAGCTCCTGCACGGCAGGCGCGCGATCGTCCATGTCGCTCACCGCCCATAACGCGGCCTCGTAGGCGAGCAGATCCGCCGACCACACCGGCAGCAGAGCATCCGAGCGCACGAAGCCGATCGCAAAGCGCGCGAAGTCTTCGACGATGCCGTGAAACGGGCGGCTGCGCGGCGGATCGTCCGAGAGCCAGCGCGCGAATACTCGCTCGAGGCCGCTACCGTCGGCGGTCTCGCCGAGCGCGTCGCAGCTGCGACGCAACGCGACCTTCAGCTCGGAGCGCAGCCGGTTCTGGATCATCTCGCGGTACAGCGCCCAGATCCGCGGATCACCAAACGGTGCGAGCTGCGCCTCGCTCGGCGCCGCGCCCATGCACAGCGCGGTCGCGGCGCGCTGCTGCTCGGCGAGCCCGGGCCGGGTCACGCCGCCCGCTCCTTTGCCTTGGGCTTCTTCTGCACCGCGATCGCGCGCTGGTAGATCGCGTCGAGCCGCGCCACCTCGGCGATGATCTCGTCGAACTCGGGGAAACCTTGGTCGCGCTCGAGCAGCACCGGCGTGGGGCCGGTGCGCATCAGCGTGTGCTCGAGCAAGTCGAACACCTCATCGCGCACGGCCTCGCCGTGGGTGTCGATGATCAGCTTGTCCGGCCGGATGTGATGACCTGCGACGTGGATCTGGGCGACGCGCTCGACCGGAATGCGATCGATGTACGCCCGCGGATCGAAGCCGTGGTTCTGGCTGTTCACGAACACGTTGTTCACGTCGAGCAAGAGCTTGCAGTCGGCGCGCTCGAGCACCTCGAGCAGAAAATCCAGCTCGGCCATCTCCTGCTCGTCCGCGCGGCCGAGCGTCGAGTAGTAGCTGATGTTTTCGATCGCGATCGGCAGCTCGAGCTGATCGCGCGCCTCCGCGATCCGCGCCGCTGCGTTGGCGACCGCTTCGCGCGTGAAAGGCAGCGGCAAAAGGTCGTGCACCATCACGCCGCCGCTGCCCGAGAAGCACAGGTGCTCGCTGTGCCATGGGATCGACATGCCATGTAGGAAGTCGCGCAGCGCGCGCATGTAGCTCGCCTCGGCCGGCTCCGCGGCGCCGAAGCCGAGCGTCAGCCCGTGGGTCGCAAACGGGAATTTCTCTGCCGCGCGCTCCAGCACGTGCCGAAACCGTCCGCCGCGCCCGACGTAGTTCTCGGGATGGATCTCGAGCCAGCCCAAGCCCGGGACATCGCGGGTGAGCGTCGCTTCCGCCATCGCGTAGCGCAGACCGATTCCTATGCCTTCGACGGCTCTCATGAGAACGAGGCTCTCTCCGTTACGCCACGGTGGACGCTAGCGTTCCGATCGACTTGCGCCAAACCCGAGCGCTGCGCATCCCCCAAATTGCAAACGCGCCGCGCAGAGCTCCTTGCGGAGAATGCGCGACGCGTTGGCAATAAATCCAAGTAGGCCGTGAGGCCTGCTACTTCAGCTGCACGAGCCTTCGCCGCACGAGCCTTCGCCGCCAGCGGCTTCCGCCGGAGCCGCGCCCTCTTCAGCCGCAGGAGCCGCGCCCTCTTCGGCCGCCGGTGCGGTCTCGTCGCCGCTCGTCGCCTCGGGGGCGCCCTCTTCGGCCGCCGGAGCTTCCTCACCGCCGCAGGCGGTAAGAGCCGTGAGACCCGCGGTGGCGGCAAGGATGAGCAGCTTGTTCTTAAGTCCGGTGTTCATGTCGTTTCCTCCAGATGAGTTGCTTCATGAGGCTCAAAACAACTTCGCCTGGCACCACGATTCATCCGGCGAGAAGTTGTTGTTCGGCACGTGCAAATTCTGGATTCGTTGTGCCGTCCACAACGGAGAGCCCATCCACAGAGAGGGCAGCACTCTGCCACAGTCTTTTTTAGAATGGGAGATGTTCCTTGGAGGGGTATCGACCGCTCCCTACCCATTCGGGGAAACGCACGCGAAGCGGTGAATTTGCGCCCAAAGTGCGCCGATTTCGCTTGGCAGCCTGGGTGCGCGATGAGATCGCGCATACTCGAGCGATGGCAGCACCGAGCACGGAGAAGCGACGCATCGTGCTCGCCACCGCCGCCGTGCTCACCAGTGTGGGTCTGTGCGGCATCGCATTCGCGCCCGCGCTGCTCACGTATTCGCCGCTGCTTTTGATCGGAATGAGCTCGATCCCGCGCCACCTGGTGCTGGCTGCACCGCTCACCGATCCAGCCTCATTCATGGTGGTTGCGACGGTGAAGCGCGTGATCGGTTGCGCGATGCTCTACTACCTGGGCGAGAGCTTCGGCGAGAGCGGCCTCGAGTGGCTCGACAAGCGCTATCCGAAGGCGCGGCGCTTGGTGCGCTGGCTCGAGCGGATCTTCCAGCGCGTCGGGCTGCTCATGCTGTTCGTCGCGCCGACCCACCCGATGTGCGCGCTGGCCGGCAACATCCGCATGCCGTTGTGGCAGTTCTTGCCGGCGGTGAGCGGGGGCCAGCTGATCTGGGTCGGCCTCACGTATTGGCTCGGCGACTTCTTGAGCGAATGGACCGGGCCGTTCACGGCGTGGCTGAGCGAGAACGTCGTCAGCACGACCGCTGCGTGCGTGGTCGCAGTGATCGCGTATGAGGTCGTACGGCGCCATCGCCAGCGCAAGCGCGCAGAGAGCGCAGTGCAAGGGGTGACCGAGCTTTGAACGGCCGGCGCATGAGCTTGCGACTCCTGGTGCTGGGCTGCCTGGTGCTCGCCGGCGCGTGCGGCTCGGCACCGCAGGTGCCCGCGGCCAAGGCCAGCGATCCACCGCCCGCAGTCCAACAAGGCGCGCCCGCCGCCATAGCGCCGATCGAGGACGCAGGTATCCCGCGCGTGAATCCGGACAGCCCTGCGGCCGCCGCGCCTGCCGGCGAGGCCGCCGCGCCAGACGCAGGGCCGCCGTCGCTCAGCGCGCAAGACGTGCTCGCGCTCGCGCCGGCGGTGAGCACTTCGATCGGCTCGCCGGGCGCAGGCGAAGTGCGTGGCGCCGTAGCGCTCCCGGATCAAGGCCCCGGCTTCAAACACAACGAGCGCCGCCCGCACTCCGCCCGCTTTGGAACGGTCGAGCTCGTGCAAGCGCTGATCAACGCCGCTGCGGCCGGAACCCCGGACGACGTCGTGGTGATCAACGACATCGGCCTCGAAGGTGGCGGCCCGATTAAGCAACACGGCTCACACCAGAGCGGGCGCGACGTCGACGTGCTGTTCTTCTCGCTCGACACGAAGGGCAAGCCAGTGCCGTCAGTGGGCGTGCCGATCGATCCGAAGGGCCGCGGCATCGACTTCAAAGATCTCGCCGTTCGTAACGACGACGTGGAGCTACGCTTCGACGCCAAGCGCACGTGGCGCTTCGTCGCTTCGCTGATCGAAGCGACCGGCACCGATCTTCAACGCATCTTCATCGTCGAGCACGTGCGCACGATGCTGCTCGCCGAAGCCGAGCGCGTGAAGGCGCCCAAGAAGATCAAAGAGCGCTTCGAGCTGATCACGTGCCAGCCGGAGACGCCGCACGACGACCACATGCACGTCC